>Ga0335075_10000448_pt1 | contig 73848 bp, 68 predicted proteins | sample Lox_Sample_24_FD_206723 | JGI IMG/M metagenome (GOLD analysis project Ga0335075, IMG submission 206723) | Soil microbial communities from Loxahatchee National Wildlife Refuge, Florida, United States - Lox_Sample_2.4 | ecosystem: Environmental > Terrestrial > Soil > Wetlands | place: USA... | reverse complement strand
CTCAAATCCAGTTCTTGTCCATCGGCTCGCGTGTTTGCTCCGCGCTTCTTTCAGACATCACCTCGCGGTTCAGTCCTTGCGCTTCGCTATCACTTTGCCTCCATCAGGCTGTGAAGAGGACTTTCACTTCCAAGCTATCGGACATGCTCGGCACACAAAAAGGCGGGGCTTTGGGCCCCGCCGCCTGGAAGGCTAATTCTTAAAGAACCGCCTAGTGTCCGTTGTCGTGTCCGTGATCGCCGCCATGGCCGCCCTGATTGCCATGCGGCTGCTCGTTGTGCGGGCGAGCCTCGTTCCCTCGCGGCGCTCGCTCGTTGCGCGGCTGCGCCCCGGGACGATTCCCCCGCTGCTCATTTCGCGGCGGCGCGAAGTTCCGGTTCTCCTGGCCGCGATTATTCGGCCGCGCCTGAGAGTTCCCGCGCGGACGACTTTCATTCGCCGGCCGATGAAACTGGTTCGGCCTCTGCGTGGCCCCGACCGGCGGCCTTCCGTGGTTCTCGGAATAGTGGTACGCACGGTTATTCTGCGCCGCAGCGGCGTGCCGATCTTGCACCGGGGTGCGCGCAAAGTGCTGCTCGCGGTCCCATCGCTGTTGCTCCGCGGTCGGACGCATATTAATACCGTGCGGTCCGCCGTTAAACGCCACACGGCTGGTGGTCACGCGCCGGTAGTTTCGGTTGACGTACACATTGTGGATCACCCTAACGTTCACGCGGCTCACCGCCGTATTGTAAAAGAAATGTCCGCCGCGCCACTCGCCGCCCACGAATCCGGTGCCAAAATAGCCGAACCCGTAGTTGATCCCGCCGTAAAATCCCACGTGCGGTCCCCAATATCCACCGTGCCAGACGTAGGCACCGCCCGCAAAGCCCCACCAGCCCGGGGTCCAAAGCAGGCCGGGTTGAGGCGCAAGAACCCACGTGCCAGGAACCCAGTAATAGCCGTCCGGTCCCCAAGCCCAGTATCCGGGCGTCCAGATGTAGTCAGGCCCCGGGCAAATCGGTTGAGCGTAGACCGGCAGCGCCGGCGGTCCTACGCGCACGGATATCCCAACCGCAATTTGCGCCGCTGCTGTAGCCGGCGTCGCTGCCACCGAAAAACCGATGACAAGTGCAAGAACAAGAAGTGGTACGAGATACGCCTTTCGCATGTGACACCCCCTGAAGTGTGGCTGAGCGTACTCTCAAATTATAAAACACTGGCGCCGCCAATTAGTTGCCGGCCGCGATGGCAGGGACACGAGAGTGGCAACTTGCCAGGCCGGTCTTTCCGCGCCCGCCGAGGGCCGACCTCAGGCCATTAGGTCCGCGAACACAAATCCCTCCCGTTCCACAATGTCTCCGTGTCGCACCGCGATGGGAGTCCGGAACATCGGTCCAGCGCACGCAAACGTGTGGAACTCGCCGTTCTCGCCGCACGGATCCACCGACGCAGGCATGTTAGCCAGAAGCGCCGCATCCCACTCGCGTCCGGCGAACGATGTGTCCAGCTTTCGAGGATCGACGCACGTCAAATGCGCGCGCAATCCGCCGGCGATCATTTCCTCGGCGAGCTTACGTGTCGGACTGCCCCACAACGGAAAGACCGGCGTCATTCCGCATTTTGCCAGATTGGCCTCCCGATACCGCCGAACATCCTCAAGAAACAAATCGCCAAATACAACGTGCGTCACACCCTCAGCTCGTGCGCGCTCCATGGCTTCGCCCATGGCGCGCTCGTATTCCTCGTTCGCGCACCCCCACGGAATCGGCACAGCCACCACCGGCAGACCTGCCGCATCAGCCTGTGCTTGCAGCAGCGGCTCGCGAACCCCATGCATCGCCACGCGATTGTGCGTACGATTCACCGTGGTCAGTAGCGCGACCACGTTCAAGTCGCCGCGCTGGCGGACTACATGAAGGGCCCACGCGCTATCTTTGCCGGAACTCCACGCCACCCAGGCCTTCGGCCGGCTGCCAGTGATTTCCTCTTTCACTGTCCGCTCGCTTCCGTTGCCTTCGACGTAACGCGCAGCACGAGGCAGGTGATATCGTCGTGCTGCCGCGCGAACCCGGCGAACGCATTCACATCGCCGATGATGCGCTGCAGCGTGTCGCTTGCGGATTCCGGCGGCGCGCCGTGAATGCAGGCCAGCAGGCGTGCCTCTCCAAACTCCGCGCCGGAGTCGTCCACAGCTTCCACCACGCCGTCCGTGAAGATCGTCAGCAGGTCGCCTGCAGCCAGCTGCACTTTTCCTGTGGGATAGAAACCCTCTGTGTCGCCAAGTTGAGGAATTCCGAACGGCGGTCCGCCAACGCTGAGCCGCTCGATCGTCCCCGACGCGCGCCGAACGATCGGATCGTTGTGCCCCGCGTTTACGTACGTCATCTCCAGCTTATTCGCGTCGATTTCGGCCAGGAATGCGGTCGTGAACCGGCGCCCGTCCAGGCTGTGCGCCCGGCAGTAACGGTCTAGTCCCGTAACGATCTCTCCGAGCGTGGCGGGTGTTGCCGCCAGAGCTCGCAGGCTCGCTTGAAACGTCGCCATCAGCAGCGCCGCCGGGACGCTCTTGCCCGCAACATCCGCAACGGCGATCAGCAGTGGCGCTCCCTCCGTGGTCCAGGCTGGCTGCGTGCGCGCAAAAGCGTCGTAGTAATCGCCGGCTACCGTGTTCTGTGGACGCGTAGCGAACGCGATATCCACGCCCGGAAAAACCGGTGGCTGGCTGGGCACCAGCCAATCCTGAATTTCCCGCGCGATCTCCAGGTCGCGCTTCATCGTCACGCGGTCTGCTAATTCCAGCGCCAGCAGCAGGAACAAAATCAGGATGCCGAAAACGCTTGTGTTCAGTTCGAATGCCGACTGGCCCTGGCCGAATTGACCGTTAATCACCAGCAGGACGATGGCAATGAGCAGCAGCACCCGTCGTGAAGGCGATAGCTTCATCAGCATCGCCATAAACACAGCCTTCACGGAGCGCCAAAGCCTTCGGAACCTCGTGCGGCCGCGGCTTACTTCGTCCCAATCCACATCCGCGGAATACAGCCGGTAGCTCGCCTTGGTCTCGGAGATGAACTGGCCCCAGAGTTGCTGAACTTCTAGTCCCTCCGTCAGGCGCTTCCAAGCCGCGCGAATGCGCGCAACCCGTTCGGGGCGCTTGCGCTTCGCTAGCTGAGGTTTGGCCACCATTGCCGCGCATTATAAGGCATTGTCTCGATGCGAGGTTGCCGGCCGAAAGTAGATTTGGGGTCCGCGCGCAGAAGAGAACATAGGTCCGGTTAGACTGGTGGTCTCGACGGGTCGACGCAACACTCAAGTCGAACCCCACCTGCACTGAAAACGAAGGCTGAATTGCTGGCTCGGGTTAGATCAGCCGGAATACTGGCACCCGCACTCGAAGGCTGAAGCGCCCCAGGCTCAGAAACCGAGGATGAGGCGCCCGGAAATCAGGGCAGCGACGACGTCAGGGCTTTTTGGACTTGCTGGTCTTGGCGAACATGGCGGATTGTTTCAGGGCTTCCTGGGATTGTTTGAAGGCCGCGGCGGCGTGCTCCATGGCGCGCTGGGCCTGTTCGTGTCCGGTGAGGTGGTCCTGCTTGCCGTGTCCGGCGGAAGCGGCGCGGTGGGCGTGGGCGGCTAATTCGTGCATTTCTGCTGCTCTGATGTGAGAATCCGCACTCATGAGGGCCTCCGTTGTGAGTGGACAACGGTAACAAGTTGCTAGAACGATGTCCAATCGAGAAGAGAAAGCAACGGCAGGCGCAGCAAGGCAAGAAAAGAAAGACAAAGCTCGACGCCGGTTGCCGCGTTTATCAGGCATGTGCATTTCTTTCGGTTTGCCGGTTTCTGGGGACTTAGGCCAGATTCTTTGTGGATGATAGAATCTCGCTGCTGGTCGAGAGGAACCCTTCATGGAACAGGCGGCAGCACTGTTGGTGCAGACAATCATCCACTTGGACGGACGAATGCAAGCTCTTTTGAAGGAGCAAGCGGCTTCAGGTCCTCAAGCCACTGCGGAATTTCTGAAACCCTGGTATCAAGCGATGCTCGTGATGATCAAGAGTGCTGAAGCCTTTGACCAGGGACCAACCACGCATGGGCCGGGCATTTAATCGAACACCGATTCAACTGTCCGTATTGCGGCGCAGAGATTTCGATGTTTCTGGAGTTGTCCGCCGATCGCCAAACCTTCGTGGAAAGCGAATTGAGATCAGGTTTCGCGTGGAAGATATCGGTCTCACCAGTTTCCGGGCTAAAACCACCTGCTAGAAACTTTGCCGATGATCGGGCGGCAGCGGCCCTCGGCGGCTATCAACTCGCACGGCGCCACAGCGGGCGCGTCATGATCCAAGAATCGACCTGTGCGTGCCGCGCCGATGTGAAGGTGCACAACGATCAACCCGGCGACGACGGACCTGGTTGTGATGCACCTGCCGATTAGCCGGCACACTGGGAATTTGTCCGGACCGACGCGCAACTCTCTCGTAAGCCCGTTCAGCGAGCACTTGCGTTCGCGCGTCTGAGTGAGCTATTTATCCTAGCAAGTTATCCCTGCTATTTATCCGCGGGGCTCACGCGAGGGGAATTCGCAATGGATGACCAAGTGCGAAATCTTATCGGACGATTTGCTGGCGTGGTGCCGGATGGGCCGCCACTTCGCAAAAACCCTGATCCAACTTTTTGGGGTACGCCGATGGGCCACTGGGAAGGACAGACGCTGGTGGCCGAGACCGTGAGACTCCTTCCGGACACGAATGTCATACCCGGCAGCCGGACGGCGGCCCTTCACGCTAGCGGTTGCCTCGGAGTTGCGGCCTGATGTCGGAAATACAGCTGCGAGTAATAGCTAACATTCGCACTGCACGAGCTCTGCCTATGCGGACGAGCCGAGCCTGGGTGGGTGCTTGCGATTAGCGGCGTGTATACTTATACATTCCGACGCACAATTACGTGCCGGAACCCATATAGGGGCTCGCTCGAATGTGCGGAATCTGCGGTGTCATCGGCATCGACTCAAAAGAATCCAGCGAGTCGCTGGTGCGCCGCATGATGGCTGCCATGGCGCATCGCGGCCCCGATGATGAAGGCGTGCTTGCAGCTCCGCGCGTCGCCGCAGGCATGCGCCGCTTGAGCATTGTCGATTTGCCAGGCGGCGGCCAGCCTGTGTGGAACGAATCCGGAACGCTCGCCGTGGTCTTCAACGGCGAAATTTATAACTTTCGCGAGTTGCGTTCCGAGCTCGAATCCGCTGGCCATCGATTCGCTACCCGCTCTGACACAGAGGTGATCGTTCACGCTTACGAGGCTTGGGGGCAGCGCTGTGCCGAACGCCTGCGGGGCATGTTTGCCTTCGCCATCGTCGAAATGCCGCGCGGCCGCGGCAGCGCTCCCGAACGAGTATTCCTGGCGCGCGATCCGCTTGGCATCAAGCCTCTTTATTACGCGCTGGTCGATGGCGCGTTTTTCTTCGCCTCCGAATTGCGCGCCCTACTCGCCAGTCGACGCATTCCCGCGCGTCTTTCATCTGCCGAAATTCCCACGTATTTGCTCTTTGGCTCCGTCTGTGAGCCGTGCACGCTGATCGACGGAGTCGCCTCTCTTCCGCCCGGCTATTCCATGATGATCGAGGCCGCGGCGCCCGTCGAAGCACCGCAACCCGAGCCGTACTGGAATTTCTCCCGTGATATTGCCGCGCAAGTTGCCCATCGCGATCCCAGCGAACGGCTCGCCCCTGTCCCCGGGCGCGTTCGTGCGCTGCTCGAAGACGCTGTCGCCTCGCACCTGGTCGCCGACGTTCCCGTGGGCGTATTCCTCAGCAGTGGAATCGACTCCACCGTCCTCGCCGCGCTCGCCAGCCGCACGCGCCGCAGCGTGCATACGTTCACCGTCGCATTTCCCGACCGCGAGTTCAGCGAAGCCTATATGGCCCGCCGCACCGCGCAGCGCCTCCGTTCCGAGCACAGCGAACTCAAGCTTTCCGACCGCGAAATGATCGACCGGCTAGACGAGGCGATTGCTTCCTTCGATCAGCCCAGCATGGACGGCATCAATACCTACTTTGTCTCTTGGGCCGCTCGCCAGGCGGGGCTGAAAGTCGCTCTATCGGGCCTCGGCAGCGATGAGCTTTTCGGCGGCTACGCCTCGTTTCGAGATACGGCCAAGATCGAGAGCCTCGCGAGCATCGCGCGGTTTGTCCCCTCGCCGATACGCAAGGCCATTGCCGGCGAGTTTGGCCGCGCAAGCGCGACGCGACAAGCGTATGGCAAGTTCGCCAAAGCCTGCGCCGCATGGCTTGATCCCGGTTCGTTGCCGCATCCTTACTTTTTCAGGCGCCTGCTTTTTCCTCCCAACGCCGCATTCGGCGCCGGGCGGGAACATTCGGAGAATAGCGGCTCGGGCGCTCCGTGGCGTTGGCTGGCCGACGCTGTAATGCAATCCGCTTCGCTCGATTCCTTCACCGCCGTTTCGTGGCTCGAATTGCGCTCCTATCTTCTGAACACGCTGCTGCGTGACACCGACGCCATGAGCATGCGAAATTCTCTCGAAGTTCGCGTCCCATTCTTAGACACGCCTCTCGTCGAGTATGTTTTGGCGCTTCCTGAGTCTGCTAAACTCGACCGCTCCCGCCCCAAGGCTTTGCTCGTTCGAGCCATGGCCGATCTGCTGCCGCAGGAGATCGTCGAGCAGCCGAAGCGCACCTTCACGTTTCCTTGGGAGCGCTGGCTGCGCGGCGAGCTCGGCGAACGCGTCGCAGCAGGACTCAACAACTGGTCGCCGGCGCTCGAACCAAATGTGAGCCGCGAATTCGCAGCCGCCGTTTGGAAAAGCTTTCTGCGCGGCCGCACCACGTGGTCGCGTCCTTGGAGTCTCTACGTGCTGAATGAATGGGTAAAACGCAACGTCGCATCCGCCGGAGCGGGCAGCAGCCAACCTGAATCGCAGGCCACCGTGCCGGCCGCATGAAATGCGACAAATCTTCGGGAGAAGCGTCTTAACATCATGATCGTCCTGGGAATCAACGCGTATCACGCCAACGCCTCGGCTGCCATTGTCGTCGACGGCCGGCTGGTCGCCGCCGTCGAAGAAGAGCGCCTGAACCGCGTCAAGTATGCCGCCGGATTCCCAGTGCGCGCGATTCAGTTTTGCCTCGACCGAGCGGGCGCTCGGCTCGCTGACGTCGATCACGTCGCCATTCCGCGCGATCCGTGGGCGCGCCTGGGAACCAAGCTCCGCTTCGCCATCCGCATGCCGCGATTCGCGCTGGAGCGCGCTCGCGTTCTAAAGAAATTCGCCGGGATTCAGGAAGAATTAGCGGCCAGCTTCGATCTCGCGCCGGATGCCATCCGCGCGCAGTTTCACCGCATCGAGCACCATACCGCGCATCTCGCCAGCGCGTTTTTTGCCTCGCCCTTCGATCAGGCAGCCGTGCTCTCAGCGGACGGACTCGGTGACTTCGCCAGTTCCATGTCCGCTCTCGGCCAGGGCTCTAAAATGCAGATCCTCGGCGAGGTCGCGTTCCCGCACTCGCTTGGGATGTACTACACCGCGCTCACGCAATACCTCGGCTTCTGGAAATTTGGCGACGAATACAAAGTGATGGGCTTGGCCGCTTATGGCCAGCCAGAATTCTTGGAGGAATTCCGGCACATCGTTTGCGCCGACGGGCCTTTGTCATTCAAACTAGGCCTCCGATACTTCACCCATCAAAGCCAGGGCGCCGAAATGACCTGGCGCGACGCGAACCGCCCTCCCGAGCTGGGCAGGCTTTTCTCGCCCTACCTCGAAACGCGTCTCGGACCGGCGCGAAAGCCCGAAGAGCCGCTCACTCGGCGGGAATACAACCTCGCCGCCACCATGCAAGCCGCGCTCGAAGAGGTTCTCGTCCAGTACTGGAATGCGCTGGCGAAAAAAACGAAGCTAAAATCTCTCTGCCTCGCCGGCGGCGTCGCGTTCAACTGTCTGGCCAACGGGAAAATCTTCGATAGCAGTCCATTCGAAAATGTCTACGTCCAGCCCGCCGCTGGTGACGCTGGCCTCTCCGTGGGAGCCGCATTCGCGGTGGAGCATCAGCTCTTCGGAAAGCCGCGCCAATTCGTGATGGACCACGCCTACTGGGGCCCGCAATTTTCTCCCGCGCAGATTCGCGCCGCCGTCGATGGCGCTTCCACTGAAAATGTCGAAATCTCCGAGCTCGCCGAAGAGGAATTGCTGCAATTGACGGCGCGCCACATAGCCGACGGGAAAATCGTGGGGTGGTTCCAGGGCGCTGCCGAATGGGGACCTCGCGCCCTCGGCAACCGCAGCATTCTGGCCGATCCGCGCCGCCCGGAAATGAAGGACATTTTGAACCGCCGCATCAAGCACCGCGAAATATTTCGTCCTTTTGCTCCCTCGATCATCGAGGAAGCCACCGGCGAATTTTTCGAGCGGATCAATCCTTCGCCGTTCATGACCTTCGCCTATCCCGTGCGGCCCGAAAAGCGCTCCGCGATTCCGGCGCCTACGCACGTGGACGGCACTGCCCGCCTGCAAACCGTGAGCCGCGCGGCGAATCCACGCTACTGGAAGCTCCTGCGGAAGCTCGGCGATTTGACCGGCGTGCCCGTATCACTCAATACCTCGTTCAACGACAACGAGCCGATCGTCTGCCGCCCCGAAGAGGCGCTCGAATGCTTCCATCGCACGCGCATGGACGTCCTGGTGCTGGGTAATTTCGTACTGGAGCGGAAGTCGCAGGCTGCCGAGAGTGAATCGGCTACCCGCCTGGCAGGCGCCGGAACCTAATCGCGCATGCACATCCTGCTCTTGAACGAATACTATCCGCCGGATACGTCCGCGACGGCCAAGATGGCCGAGCAGGTGGCCGAGTCTCTGGCGCAAAAGCATCGTGTTACCGTTTTGGCCGGTCGGCCATCTTATGATCCGAGTGAATTTTACTCCTGGAGCTTGCTGCGCCGCGAGATTCGCAACGGAGTGACCGTCGAGCGAGTCGGCTCGACCGCTTACGCGCGCCATCGCATGCGCCGTCGCGTGGCGAATTATTTGAGCTATCTGGCGCTGGCAGTTCCCCGCGCGTTGTCGATTCGCGCTGATGTGATCTTGGCCATGACCGATCCGCCCATCGAAGGAATCGCCGGAGCAACGGTTTCGCGCCTAACCGGCATCCCGTTTGTTTACAACATTCGCGATCTCTACCCGGACATGGCTTTGGGCGGCGAGATCGTCCAACCAGGCAAGTGGGTCGAGCGCTGGGAGGCGCTGCACCGGCGCGCCCTCAAGCACGCCGCCCGCGTGATCGTTCTAGGAGACGACATGCGCGATAGGATTTTGACAAAAGGCGTGGCGCCCGAGCGCGTTGTGGTCGTCCGCGATGGAACGCTTCCTCCTGCGTCCACTCCGGATCCGGCCGATCCCGAGGTTGAGCGCATTCTCTGCGAACTGTGCGGCTCATTTTCGTTTGTGGCTTTGCACGCCGGAAATCTGGGCTTTTATGGCGCGTGGAACACGCTGATCGAAGCGGCAAAAATTCTGCGCAACGAAAACATTGGATTGGTGTTTGTGGGAGACGGAGCGCAGAAACGAAAGCTGGAGGAATCGGCTGCGGGCTTGCCAAACGTGCGGTTTTTGCCGTTTCGCCCGGCCAGCCAGATTCCTTTAGTGATGATGGCCGGTGACGTGCACCTGATCACCGTTCGCCGGGGCCTGGAGGGCGTCGTTGTCCCCAGTAAGTTGTACTCCACGCTTGCAGCCGGGCGGCCGGTGCTTGCAGTCGCCGCGGCAAACAGCGACGCGGCGCGCATCGCCCTCGAATCCCGCTGCGGCCTTGCCGCCGATCCAGACGATCCCGCGGCGGTCGCAGGTGCCATTCGCCGCATGCGTGACGACCCAGCGGGCCTTGTCAAGATGGGCGCACGCGCCCGGGTCGTCGCGGAGAAGTATGCTAGAGTGGATGAGCTCCGGCGTTTCGCGGAAGTGCTTGAAGAAGCAGTCCATTAGCCTGACGGAGGCGTGTCATCTGGAATAATCGGAAAGTCCTGATAACTGGCGGCGCTTCATTCATCGGATCGCACCTGGTCGATGCGCTGCTTGCTCGCGGTGCGCGCGTCTACGTCGTCGATGACCTGAGCAGCGGAAAATTCGGCAATATTGCGGATCATGTGAAATGCGGCCACGTGAGTTTCACCGAGGCGGATCTGCGCGAACCCGGCGTCACCCGCGCGGCGATGAAAGGCATCCAAACGGTTTTTCATCTGGCGGCCGATCACGGCGGCCGCGGCTACGTGGACCTGCACCAGGCCGGCCCCGCGTCGAACCTGTTTCTCGATGGCGTTGTTTTCTGGGAAGCGGTAAAAGCCGGAGTCGAGAAGATTGTCTACGCCTCCTCCGGCTGCGTTTATCCGAACTACATGCAGACGGACACCAGCAAGGAACTCTATCTTCGCGAAGAAGACGTGAAGCCGCCGCACGATGCCGACAACATGTACGGCTGGGCCAAGTTGATGGCAGAGCTGACGTTGCAGGCATACCACCGCGAGCACGGCATCGGGACGGCGTCCTGCCGGTACTTCACCGTGTACGGACCGCGCGGCGTGGAAAATCACGCTGTCATCGCCATGATTGCGCGCGCATTCGTCGGGCAGAATCCTTTTGACGTTTGGGGCGACGGCCAGCAAATCCGCAATTGGACTCACGTGGACGACATCGTCAGCGGCACAATTCTGGCGGCGGAAAAAATCAACGACGGCACCGCCGTGAATTTGGGCACTATGGAGCGCGTGCGCGTGATTGACGCGGCGCACATGGTTTTGGAATTCTCGGGGCACAAGGCGGACATTCGCTTGCGCCCGGATATGCCCACCGGCCCGCGAAATCGCGTGGCGGATAATCAGCTCGCCAAACAACTACTGGGCTGGGAACCGAAGATTCCCTTTCGCGTTGGTCTGAAGCAAACGATGGATTGGTATTTCGCGGACCGCAAGAAGGACGAAGTGCGCGGTACGCTGGAGAGCATGCTGACGGCGCGATAGGCGCGCCTCGAAATAGGCGTTTCGCGGTCGAGCAATGATAGTCCCTTCCGATTGGATAGCATTTTTGGTGGCGCTCTTCGCGTCGCTGGGTATCACTATTCCCGTGCGTTGGCTCGCGCTGCGCACCGGAATGGTGGACAATCCTGGACCTCGCAAAGTGCACGCAAAGCCGATGCCGCTGCTTGGTGGCATCGCCATCTATACGGGGTTTATCATCGCAGTGTCGCTCGCGCTGCACAGCGTTCCCGAACAACAAGTGCTTGGAATTTTGGCCGGCGCCACGCTGGTGATGCTCGTCGGCATCCTGGACGACGGCGGATTTTTGCACCACCAGGTGAAGCTTTTCATCGGTATGCCCGTTGCCGCCATTCTGCTGATGGCCTCCGGCATCCGCGCCGATTTCTTTTCTGAGTTCGTCCCCGGCAGAATCGGCGGCGCGCTCGATGTCTGTTTCACCATTGTTTGGGTGGTGGGCATCACCGCGGCATTCAGCATTCTCGACCACATGGACGGGCTCTGCGCCGGGATCGCGGCGGTCGCGGCGGCATTTTTCACGGTGGCCGCAGCGCTGAGTGGCCAGACTATGGTGACCACGCTGGGCGCCGCCACGCTGGGCGCCGCGCTCGGATTCCTTCGTTGGAATTTCAACCCCGCGAAAATCTTTATGGGCGATGGCGGAGCCATGCTGCTCGGCTTCCTGATGGCCGCGCTGGGATTGAAATTGCGTCCCGCGGCCGTTCACTTTCCACTCACTTGGCTCGTGGTAGCGCTAATTTTAGGCGTGCCGATCTTCGACACCACGCTGATCAGCATCTCGCGCTCGCGCCGCGGCCTGCTGCCATTCACGTCGCCCGGCAAGGACCACACCGCGCACCGGCTCTCGAATCTCGGACTCGGGCACCGCGGCGCCGTCGTCACTCTGTATGGCTTGGCGCTCTGCTCCGGCACGCTGGCGCTTCTCGTTTCGCATATCGCGGACGTCACTGCCTACCTGCTTAGCGTCGCGCTGGTGGCGTGCGCGCTTCTGGCGATCGGCCGCCTCGAAACTGTTCCGTTCGAGCGCCAGGCCAAACTCCACAAACCTTCGCCCGCGCCCTGAAAGGTCTCTTCGCCTTAGCCCGCAAAACATCCCGCCAGATCGCCCGCAAACCATCCCATAGGCGCGATCATTTCTGCGGCGTTTGTTTGACCCAGTGCTGCAAAGGCCGCTATAATTTTGTTTCAGCCTGGCTGCTTCCGTGCGCCGGGTGAAATTCACGGTGGGTGGCAGCGCCCTCCCGGCTAGATTCCCCCAACGGGGAAACCCATGAAGAATCTAGGAGCAGGCCATGAGCATTAAGGCGACACTTTTGCGTTCGGGGATGATCATCAAGCACGAGGGCGATCTGCACATGATCTACAACGTGGACCATCGCACCCCGGGAAACAAGCGCGCGGCCATGCAGACGCGCATGCGCAATCTGCGCACCGGCTCCATGATCGACTACCGCTTCCGCGCCGAGGACTTCCTCGACAAAGTGGTGGTGGACGAACTCGAGTTCGAATATCTGTACAGCGATGGCGAAGGCCACCACTTCATGAACACCGAAAATTACGAGCAGATGGCGCTAGGAGCCGATATCGTCGGCGATTCCAAGGACTACCTGATCCCCAACATGCCGGTGAAGATCGAGTATTACGACGGCAAAGCGATCGGCGTGCTGCTGCCGGACACCGTCGATCTGACGGTGGTTGAAACGGAGCCGAGCATTCAGAAAGCCACGGCCAGCTCGGTGATGAAGCCCGCCAAGCTGGAGACGGGGCTGGTGGTGAACGTTCCGCCGTTCGTGGGCGAGGGCGACAAGATCAAGGTCGACACGTCCGAAGGCCGCTACATCCAGCGGGTGCAGTAACCGCTAACCGCTGCGAGGCAACTCGGGCCGCGTTCGTCACGCGGCTCTTTTTTTTTGCCCGCGCTCCCGAACGCCCCTTAATTCGCGGCGGAAGTTTTCGCGCCGAAAACGCGCGCGAAGATTGCGTCTACCGCGCGCAGCTGCCGCCGTAATTCGAACGTGTGCGCGAGCGCTTTATCGTCCATGAATTCACGAATCTTCGGATCGGCGGCGATTCGTTCCTGAAAGCTGGTCTCGGATTCCCAGGCGGCCATGGCGTGCGCCTGCACCCATTTGTAAGCGTCCTCGCGCGGCGCGCCGTGCTCGACCAAATCCTGCAGCAACTGTCCGGAAAATACCAAGCCTTGCGTCGCGTTCAGATTGCGCAACATGCGCTGGGGAAACACTTTCATGTTTTCGACGATCCACGCGGTGCGGTTCAGCATGTAGTCGACGAGAATGGTGGAGTCGGGCAGAATTACGCGCTCGACCGAACTATGCGAAATGTCGCGCTCGTGCCATAGCGCCACGTCTTCCATGGCCGCAATCGAGTTGGCTCGAACGACGCGCGCGAGACCGGAAATCTGCTCGCTCGACACCGGATTGCGCTTGTGCGGCATGGCCGAACTGCCGCGCTGCTCGCCTCCGAACGGCTCCTCGACCTCACGAACTTCGGTGCGCTGCAAGTGGCGGACTTCGGTAGCGACGCGTTCAAGCGTAGCGGCAACGATTGCGAGAGCGCTCACGTACTGCGCGTGCCGGTCGCGCTCCAGCACCTGCGAAGTGATGGGCGCGGCGCGCAGGCCGAGTTTCGAGCAGATTTTCTGTTCCACGTCCGGCCCAAGGTGCGTACAGGTGCCCACAGCGCCGGAAATTTTCCCGACGGCCATGGCGTAAGCGGCGGTAGCGAAGCGTTCGTAGTCGCGATGGTTTTCCGCGTACCAGTTGGCGATTTTCAAGCCGAAGGTGATCGGCTCGGCGTGAATGCCGTGGGTGCGTCCGATTTCGGGAGTGTCCTTAAATTCCCAGGCGCGCTTTTCCAAAATTTGGCCGAAGTGCGCCAGGCCCTTTTCGATCAGCCGCGAAGCGTCGCGCGCCAACAGAGCCTGCGCCGTATCGACCACATCGTTGGAAGTGAGGCCGTAGTGCAGCCAGCGCGCCGCCTCAGGATCGCCGACCGTCTCCTGCACGGCGATGGTGAAGGCGATCACATCGTGGCGGACTTTCGCTTCAATCTCGTTGATGCGCTCGACATTGATGCGCGCGCGCTCGCGCAATTTCGCGGCCGCCTCGCGCGGCACGATTCCGGCTTCGGCCAGCGTCTCCGTGGTGGCCAGCTCGACATCCAGCCATTTCTGGAATTTATTTTCGTCGCTCCAGACGCGGCCCATCTCCGAACGCGTATAACGTGCGATCAATTTCCGCTCCCTGAATTGTGGTTTCCGAGGATGAGGTTTCCTGTTCCATGATACCTGAGTTCCGGGGCAGCGGATGAACTGGGCGCGGTGAGAGACGCTCGGAAGCGTGTTCGGGGGCGCCGAAGAGAAAACGAGGCGAAAGTTCACATGCGCCGGGACGTTCCGGGTAGAGGCGGGTGATTGGCAACTCGTGATTGGTGAGTGGTGGAAGACAAATGCGTGGCGCGGATGAACCAGCGCGCAAGGAGTGTGGCTTGGACGCGATTCTTCGTGACGGAGCTGAAGCTCCGTCCCCCAAACCTGCGAAGCGCCAGCACCATTGGATTTTGGCGGGAAATTGGGAAAAGATAATGTGCCGCGAAGTTCCGCCCTTGCATGTGCGCGATCGTTTGTTTTCTGCAACTTACGTGTGCGCAATGTCGATCGACCGTTCCGCCCTCGAAACCGCGATTTATGACTCGCGACAGGTGGCTTGTGAAGACCAAAGGCGGGCGCTCGGTGGGCCTCGATGCAGGAGGCGGAAAGTACGGAGACCGGGATGAAATACCGACGCGCGTAAGGCGGCGCGAAAGGAAGCGCGCTGTGGGACGCGCGGTCATGATGGATTTGAAGCTCCGTCCTACGAAGAACCACTGCCCAGTCGCGCACCCGCGGGTGGCGGCGGCACTGGCGCCCGCGAATCTCAGGGTAAGCGAACCGCCCGAAATTCTTGGCGGCGCAAAAGGGATCAGCGAGGCACAGCGGTGCCTGCGGCTCGAACGGGCCGCTTCGGCGATGAGATCGTTTTCCGCGCACATGCCCACAGATTGACGATGCAAGACCGGAGCGGAAAAAGGCTACTGGCCGGAAGTACAGGTTTAGTACAAGCGGACAGGACCTGTCCCTCTTGGTTCTTGAGCAAGTCCCGCTGCGCGCGCCACCCTGTTTAGAGGACTCTTTTCAAGTACCCCAAAACGATCACTATTTTCATTTCGAATGAAAGGGGCCGCTACCCATCAAATGCCCTGTAGCCCCGTTTGGCAGGTCTTTGCGAGTGGAACTGAACGAAATGTGGCTAGCTTCCGGGTTAGCTGCAATCCGAACGGACCCCGCGATTTCACCGTCCGTTCGTCCGGACGAGCACTCTGTGCTTGTCCAAAAGTCGATATTTGCCGGCAGCGGCGGAGCCGGTAGCGTCTTCGATTTTCGGGATTGCGGTTGGACGAGCCGTTTGAGGTACTATCGACACCGAAATTCCCGGGCGATCCCGGACCAGGGCTCCCAAGCTTGAAGTGGAGAGTGCGCGTACTGGAGAGTTCAATGCTGAGGAAGACGCTCCGTTTTTTTGCGTTGGCATTTTTTGTGCAGGTTGTCTTACCGGTCGCGACCTGTGAGGCACCAGCGCAGGCCGAGAAGGCCTATCCTACAATGGCTCCTCTCCATCAGTATTTGATGCCCAGCGGGAATTCTGAAATCGCGCTGGCGCGCACTGCCGCCCCAGCATCCGTTTCGGACGGAGCCGAAGTGATGGTGCTGGGACCGAAGGGATACACGACCGCGGTGAAGGGCACAAATGGCTTTCTCTGCCTGGTGGAACGATCCTGGGGCGCCGCCACCGATGATCCGGGGTTCTGGAATCCCAAGGCGCGCGCTCCCATTTGCTTCAATCCGGCAGCGGCACGGAGCTTTGTGCCGATCTACCTGATGAAAACCAGGTTGGTGCTGGCGGGAAAATCGAGGGCAGAAATGGCCGAGGCCATCGAATCGGCGCTCGATCGAAAGCAACTGCCGGCGCTGGAGCCAGGAGCGATGTGCTACATGATGTCCAAGCAGCAGTACTTGAACGACCGTGGCAAGAGCTGGCATCCCCATCTGATGTTTTATGTGCGAGGCGACGCGGTCAAAACCTGGGGCGCCAATCTGCCGGGGTCGCCGGTCATCGCCGCTCCCGACCCTCAAGAACACGCGACGATTTTCATGGTCTTGGTCGGCAAATGGTCCGATGGGACGCCAGCTCCGCCGGTTGTGGAGTGACTCCAATTCGATTGTTGAAGAGGCAAGGGGAAGCGTGATGCTCGCCATTCAACGCAGGCTTGACACCGCTATCCGTTCCCTCAAGAAGCGCTAGCCACGCAATTCAGATCGAGCAGCACCGACGAAAGACCAAGAACCGGGATATTTTTGGCGGAGAGCGACTGTCCGCTAAATCCGCTAATCAGGGGTTTTACGCAGCGCGAATTCGCTCCGGCGGGACCACGATTTCAACAAGTCCGGTAGCCACGTCGTAGACGAGGCCTGACAGAAGCCATCCGCCCGGCAGGGCGGGAATCGCCCGGAGCGCAGCAACGTCAACGGCAACCGCCGCGCGGGGATTGGTGACAGCTTTTGTTTTGAGCTCGCCTTCCTGTATTTGAAAATAGTGCGCCAGCAGACTGGGGTCGCCCGCAAGGCGAGTGATGCCGCAATCGGTGTGCTGCAGCACGATGAGGTGAAACTCCCCGCCGCCAGGAACCTCTCCGGCAACCTCACCAATTCGCCCGAGTAGACCCAACTGCTCCAACAACCCCGGAGTGATTCGGCCGCCGATGTTGCGAATCACAACGGCCTCGCCCGGTTTAATCCCAAGGACCTGCGCCGGGTCCACACGCATATCAGCGCAGCCGATGATGACGGCCTTCACGTTTGGGAGCGCCCACGGAAGCGAGGGCATTGGTGTGCCCGCGGCAGACTGCTGCGCAGCGAACTCTTTGTTGCGTTGTAACAGGTGGTCGAGATTGTTCATGCTGATCCTCCGCGGGACTTGATCCAACAACAGGATTGTAAAGCCTGGCATATCTCGATAGAAACGCAACGCCTCGAGGGCGGAACGTCTCGTCACAGCCGAATTTTCGTGATTCCGCAGGTCCTGGCGGCCATCGCGAGCAAATCGCCGCGCCAGAATCACGCGAGCGCGTTCGTTTGACAGGCGGCGCGCCAGCGGGTTAGCCTCATCGCGACGCGTGATGACCTCTCCCGATCCCCTTCCTCGCGCAAGCGTCCCAACCAGCAGCGATTCTGTGATTGAATTTCGCGGCGTGCACTATCGCGCGCCGACGGGGAACGCCGTTCTAGATCATTTCGACCTGCGCATCGAAACCGGCGAAACCATGGTGCTGCTGGGGCGCAGCGGCGCGGGAAAGACGACCGCGCTGAAATTGATCAATCGCCTGCTGGAGCCAACCGCGGGAGAAGTGCGCGTCGAAAACCGGGGTACTGGAGAATGGGACGCCATCGCGCTGCGCCGCCACATCGGCTACGTGATTCAGGAAACCGGTCTTTTCCCTCATTATACGGTGGAGCAGAACGTCTCCGTGACGCCGCGGCTCGAATCCTGGCCGCGCCCGCGCACGCAGCAGCGCGCGCAAGAGTTGCTCGCGCTCGTCGGACTCGATCCCGGCGCGTTTCTGGGCCGCTACCCGCATGAACTTTCCGGCGGCCAGCGCCAGCGCGTGGGTCTGGCGCGCGCTCTGGCCGCCGATCCGCCTATTCTGCTGATGGACGAGCCGTTCGGCGCGCTCGATCCGCTTACCCGCATGGAAGTGCGGCGCGAATTTCAGCAGCTGCAAACGCGCTTGCGCAAAACGGTCGTAATCGTCACGCACGATGTCGGCGAAGCCGTGGAGCTTGGCACGCGAATCGCGTTGATGGAAGCGGGCGAGCTGAGAAGCGTCCACGCCGCGAAAGAATTTCTGCGCTCCAATGAGCCGATCGCCGCGGCGTACGTTGCGCAGATCCGCGCGCTGGCCCCGGCCGGAGCTGAAGGGTCCGACGGGGCCGCACGGCTTGGAAACCCCGGGAGGAGCCAGTCATGAACCTGGCCGGATTTTTTGCGCACAACAGCAGCCAAATTTTGCAGGCCACCGGCGAACACATCTGGCTCTGCGGCATCAGCATGATCCTCGCGGTGGCCATCGGAGTGCCGCTGGGAATTCTGGTGGCGCGGCGTCCGTGGACCTCCAAGCCGATTCTAGGAAGCGCGAACATTGCGGAAACGATTCCGAGTCTTGCCCTATTCGGATTTTTGCTTCCGCTGCCGTGGCTTGGCGCGCGCGGCGACCGCATCGCCATCGCAGCGCTCACCCTCTACGCGCTGCTGCCGATCATTCGCAATACCGCAGCGGGAATCACGTCCGTCGATGCGGCGGTGCGCGAAGCGGCGCGCGGCATGGGCATGACCGAGGGCCAAATTTTGCGCCGCGTGGAAATGCCGCTGGCGCTTCCAACTATTCTCGCAGGAATTCGCGTGGCCACCGTGTGGACGATTGGAATCGCGACCATCGCGGCGGCCGTCGGCGCGGGCGGTCTGGGCGAATACATTTTCCGCGGCCTGGCCATGGTGAATAACGACGTGATCTTGGCGGGCGCGATTCCGGCTGCTGCGCTCGCGATCGTCGCGGACATTCTGCTCGGGCTGCTGGAGCGGCGCATGCGTCCAGAGCGCCGAAGTTCACGCCATCGCGCTGCGCCTCCGGCCGCCGGAGCCGGGATTGCGGCCGGAGTCGTGCTGCTTGCGATCTTTGCAGCCACCGGGCTAGCAGGGTGCGGTGGCGAGGGCAAAGACACCATCGTGGTCGGCTCGAAAAACTTTCCGGAGCAGGCGCTGCTCGGCGAGATTCTGGCGCAGGAAATCGAAGCGCGCACCCATCTGCACGTGGAGAGGAAGTTTTATTTAGCGGGCACTTTCATTTGCCAGCAGGCGATGCTCGCCGGACGCATCGACACTTACGTGGAATACACCGGCACGGCGCTCACCGCGATTTTGAAAGACCCCATCGAGCAGAATCCGCAAGCGGTATTCGAAAAGGTCCAACAGCAATACCAGCAGCGTTTCCATCTCACCGTGCTGCCCTCGCTGGGCTTCAACAATACGTTCGCCATCGTGATTCGCGGGCAGGACGCGCGGCGCCTGAACCTGCGGACAATTTCACAAGCCGCGAAATACACGCCCAAGTGGATTGCCGGATTCGGTTACGAGTTCGTGGGCCGGCCCGACGGCTACGCGGGCTTAGTGAAAACCTACGGCCTGAAATTCGCCGGCCCACCGAAGATTTTAGATTTAGGGCTGCTTTACCGGGCATTGCTGGACCACGAGGTGGATCTGGTGGCGGGAAACTCGACTGACGGATTGCTATCCGCGCGCGACTTGACCGTGCTCCAAGACGACAAGCACTACTTTCCGCCCTACCAGGCGGTGCCCATCGTTCGCGATCAGACGCTCGTGCGGCATCCCCAGGTGCGCGCGGCAATCGAGGCGCTGGCCGGGAAAATCTCCGACGCGCAGATGCAAAAGATGAACTACGAAGTGATTGGACAACATCGAGACATCAGCCAAGTGGCCCGTGAATTCCTGCGCGCGAGCGGACTCGGCTGATGCCGCGATTTTTATTGGGTGCGAGCGACGAACGAACTAATTGCCGCTCGAAACCGTCGTTTGCGGCCCGGACGGCAGATCGTGGAACGACGCTTGGTGCGTGATCGCGTCGTACGGTTTGCCGTCGAGTTCGGCATAAGGGTAGACGAAGTAGTTCAGCGCCTCGCCCTTCTGCGCCGGAACCAGGCGAATGTCGCGCCCCATGCTGAACATCACGCGATCCGTGTCAATCGCCCCAAAATAATACTTCGCTCTGGAGGGATCCTGCGAAGCCTTGGCCGCGTCGATGGGAACCCAGCCGATGCCCTTGGCATAGAACTCCGCCCAGCAATGGTAGCTGGCGATCGCTCCGGAATGCGCGTTCGCCGGCAAGGCCAGTCCGATTTGAAAGCGCGCCGGAACTCCCGCGGCGCGAGCCATGCCGATGAACAACGAATGGAAATCGGTGCAATTGCCGTGTTTGGAGTTGCACGCCCACACCGCATCGCCGTGACCCCAACCAGTTCCGGCATGGTCGTAATGCATGGTGGCCAGAATGTAATCGTAAATTTTTTGCGCTTTTTGGATCGAACCGTGTGCGCCCTTGGTTTGCGCCGCCGAGAGTTGGCCAATTTCGCCATTGAGCGGAACCATCTTGTCCGGGCGGAGATAACGCGCCAGTTCCATGTGGGGCACGGAAGGAGCGGCGCTGGAAGGCGTCAACGAGACGCGGTGCTCGAAGCGCTCCACGTGGAAAGAGATTCGTACGTCAAACGCCTTGGTGTCTTGCGACGGCTTCACCACCAGGTATGCGTAACGATCACCGAAGACCGGTTCGTGGTCGATGTGATACGTCACGGGGCTTTCAACCTTCAAGCCCGAAACTTTCTGATAAGCGTCCGGCCCAGTATAGGGAAGCGGGATCCAGATCCTGAGTTCGTGCGATCCGGCAGGCATGGCGGGCACGTACGTGATTGTGGTCATTTCGAGACTGCGGGTGGGAACGGCCGGGGCCGCAACGGAAAAACTGGCGAGGGAAACCGAAATCAGCAGAGCGGCCGCGCTGACCAGCGCAGTGGTCACCGTACTTCGTCTCATTGTAGATCCTCCAATAGCTTTGAGCCTTGCCCTTCGGGGTGCGAGGCGGAAATTACAGGGGGATTCTGGCGCAACGCCAGCGGAAAAGCAAGTTTTCGCCGTTTGCGACTCCGGCGTTTGGCGGATGGTTCGGAAAATTACGTTTGTGCGGCTTTTAGGCGATCGAGTTCTTCTATTAGCTCGGCCCGCGTGACCACGCCTTTGCGAAGAAGCAGCCGCGCCAGAGCCTCGATCGCGATCGACGGCTCCGGGATATCCATGGCGCCAAACTCAGTGGCGGAGGAGGCGCAGCCCAGGTTGAGCGTGCGGCTACGAGGGTTCCTGCATTGTTTTCAACTGCGATTCGAGAGCTTCGCAGTACTCGTGTTCCGCCTGGAGCTCGGCGCGCAGCTTCTTGACAAGCAGCTCGAGGCGATTCACCTCGGCACGCAACTTCTGCAGCTCCGCCGATGATGCTGCCGGAACAGCGGCCGGCGCTGCTGTGGGTCGTGCGATGGCTGGGCGAGAGGCGGAAGCCACATGCGTAGTGGTGCCGGTTTGAAGCACTGGCTGCCGAGGGACAGCGGGGGTTGGATTTGCGCCGAACAAGCTCGAAAGCACCTGAGCGGATTCTCGGGCCGGAGCGGAGATTTCGGAAGCGCGGCCATTTCCAGTATGCGCGGGCTTGGGGTTTAGGAGATTTTTCACGCGTGCGATCAGTTCCTGCGGCTGAAACGGTTTGCGAATTAATTCGTCGGCCTTCACGGCCATGGCTTTCTCAGCAACGGATTTATTCACTACGCCGGACATCAGAATCACGGGAGTGCGACCGAGACGATCGTGCTGTTTGACGAACTGGCAGACTTCGTAGCCGTCCCTGCCGGGCATGATGACGTCGGTAATCACGATATCGGGCGGCGCGGTTTCGAATTGCTCGATGGCGGTGGCCGCATCGGGGCAGGCGGCGACTTGCATGTTTTCTTTTCGAAACGCGATTTTGATCACTTCGCGCATGGTTGCGCTGTCGTCGATGAAATAGACCATCGGAGCGCCAGCAGCGGTTAGCGTTTGAGTTTCGCTCATCAGGACTCCTTCTCCAGATGTTCTTCGACGGCGTCGCGTTCGCTCTCATCAAATTCGCGCATGGCGTCGAGAAGCAGGTCGGTCGCCGAGCGCAGGACGGTGCGCTGCGCGGCGCTGGCGCCGTAAATAAATTTGTAGACGCCTTTTCCGGCGGCCTGACAGTTCTTCACGATTTGCGTAACCGCTTCGTCGCCGAAGAGCGCGCCGCATTCCGCGTGGATGATCCCGCCGCCTTCAAAGAAAATGATGCCGTCGGTGTCTGCCGCATTCACATGCAGCGCGCCGCTCTGATGCGACTGGCCCAGCATTTGAATCACGCCCGGCAGATCGAGGTGGGAAAGATTGCCGCTGAGAGACGTGTCCGCGGTGGAAAGCATCTGCGTGGGTTGAAAACCATCCTGGCGGCTGACCAGAAACTGGCGAACGTGAGCGGCGATATCGGAGTGTGGGCGATGGCGATCGACATAATCGTCGCAACCGGCGCGATACGCCTCGAGTAGTGCCTGGTCGTTTCCCGCTCCAATGGCGATCAGCGGGATACCGGCGGTTTTTGGATCGGCGCGCAGGATCGGCGCCATTTCCAGAGCGCCCATTTCGCGAAGGTTGGTTGCGCACAGGATGGCCATGGGCGTATTCCACTCGAGCATGGTCAGCGCGTAGGCCGCTTGCGTGCAGGGCACCACATCGAAACCCTGCTGCTTGAGCGCGTCACCGAGTTTTTTGACGAAGTAGACGTTGCTATCGATCAGCAGCAGGCGCGGAAGACTGGCGGGAGCGTTCATGCGTGCGCCTCCGCACTTCCCGACGATTCCGCAGCCGAGCCGGATGCCATCAGCAGATCGAGATCGAACACGTCCAGCTGCTCTTCTCCAAGCTGAAGCGTGCCCGCGACGCACGAGGGGCGGTCGGCAGCGGCGGGCTGAAGCTCGCCCTCGGCGAGCTCGCAATCGCCGTTGACGGCAATTGCGCCGAACTCGGAAGCCGTGCCCACTCGCCGCCGGGTAACCAGATAGAAGCGCTGCGCGGAAGAGGGCCGGACGCCGAGCGCCGATGCCGCGTCATACACCGGCACGATGTGGCCGCGACGGACGATCACACCAAGGATTCCGGGCGTGTCATGCGGGAAGGAGTGCAAGCGAACGGGCGGCGCGAGCTCGGCGACAATGGCCGCCGGCAGCGCGAATCGCCGCTCGCCAACTTGCACGATTACGAATGACGGCCGGGCGGACTGGCTTGCCTGGGTCATGCGGGCGCTGCCCCCTCGAGCGGCTCCGCCAGCGATTTTGCCGCCTCCAGAGCGAGATCGAGCGTGCGGAACTCTTCGTCGGCAAGGAATCCGCCGGGTTGGACTACCGGAACGATCAAATCGTCCACCTTCGCCAGGCCGCGATACCAGCGGCGTTCGTCGCCGGCGAAGGCCAAAGGCAGCGGATAGACAGACGAGATTTCCGCCATTCGTTCGATGCGGTCGATCAAAACGGCAACGCGCAGATTGCGCAAAATCAGAACGAGCGTTGGGCGCGTGACCGGCAGACCGAAGTGCATTCCGGCGTTGACGACAAAATACCGGCGGCGGGCGCGCTCGATGGTGTGGCGAACTTTTCCGACTTCAATCTGGTCGATTTCCATCGCCGAGCCGGCGAGGCTATCGGTGCTGCGAATTTCCTGGACTGCGTCCGCCGCGATCGCGAACATTTGATTCGCGACCATGAACAGAACGACGGTTTCGCGCTGCCGCGCTGGCCGCGGCGGCGCATTCGAAGATGCCTTCGCGAAGGATGCGCGTTGCGACACGGAAGTCACCGCACTCCGGCGGGCGCAAGGCGCGCGAGCTGCCCCACGCGTTTTTCGATCGCTCCGCTGATGCCATCGAGGGGAAGAATCTCGTCCACGGCGCCGGTTTTGATGGCTTCGGCAGGCATGCCGAAGATCATCGAAGTTGCTTCGTCCTGCGCGTAGACCGTGCCGCCGACGGTCTTTACGGCCTTCACGCCCTTGGCGGCGTCACCGCCCATGCCGGTGAGCACCACTCCAATCGTGAACGTGCGCGCGAAGGCGGCGATACTTTCGAGAGCGGCGTCCGCCGATGGACGGTAGCCATCGATGCGCGCGCCGGAATCGAGAGAAATTTTCCCTGCGGATGTAAGCCGCAAGTGATGCGATCCAGGGGAGAGGTAGACGACTCCTGGCTTCACGGACTCGTTATGCTCGGCTTCCTTGATCGTTAGCGTGCCAAGTTCGGAGAGCTGCACGGCGAACTGCTTGGTGAAATTCGCGGGCATGTGCAGGACGAGAAAAACCGCTGCGCAGAGATCCTTCGGCAGGCCGCTGATCACGCGAGTGACGGCCGCGGGGCCGCCCGTGGATGCGGCGATCACCACCATCGGGAATTTCCCGCCGTTCTGCGCTGCCAGGGCGGCGCTCCTGAGCGAACCGTTTGCAGCAGCAGAGCTGATTTGAGGCACGGCGATCTTCGAGCGCGTTGCGGTGCGCACCACGCGGACTTTCGCGGCGAGTTTCAGCTTGCGGGTGAGCTCTTCGCGAACGGTTTTCATATCAAGATCGATGCCGCTGGAGGGTTTGGGAACGAAGTCGATGGCGCCGAGTTCGAGCGCTTTCAGCGTGCTGGCCGCGCCTTCGCGCGATTCCGAACTGACGATGACGATGGGCCGCGGATGCTGCGACATGATCAGCTCAGTCGCTTGCAGGCCATCGACGTGCGGCATGTTGATGTCCATGGTGATGACATCGGGGCGCAGAGATTCGGCGAGCGCGACGCCATCGCGGCCGTCGCGACCTTGGCCGATCACTTCCATCTGCGGATCGGAGTTGATGATCTCCTGCAGCACCTTGCACATGAAGGCGGAGTCATCCACCACGAGCACGCGTATCTTTTTTTCGGGCGACTGCATCATCTCAATCCTGCCGCAGCGGCATCGTGTACGCGGGCCGCATCGGCGGTTTCTCGGTGTTCAAAAGCTCCTCGACGGTGGCAACCAGCTGATCTTCCTGCACCGGTTTGGTGAGGAATGCGGAGGCGCCCTCTTTCATGGCGCGGTCGCGGTGCTTGGCTCCGGCGCGCGAGGTGACCACCAAGACGGGCACGCGCTGGGTCATCGGGTTCTGCCGCAAACTGGCCATCAGCTCGTAGCCGTTCATGCGCGGCATTTCCAGGTCGGTAATCAGCAAATGGCAACCGGACTGGGCGACGATTTCGGACGCTTCGAGGCCGTCGGAGGCCAGCTTGACGCGAAAGCCGGCCTTTTCGAGCATGCGTCCCACGAATTTGCGCACGCTGATGGAATCGTCGGCGACCACAACCACGCGCTCGTCCTGAATGGGGTCAACCGCTTCGGCAGGAATACTGCCGGCGGCGATCGCTTCCGCTCCGGGAGCAAAGACGCGAGCGGCGGAAGGCGTTGCGGAGATGGCGCGACGTTCCACGGCTTCCGCCGAGACCAGACGATTCAAATCAATCAGCAAGATCAGGCTGCCGTCGGATGCGATGGTGGTGCCGGGGAAAAGCTTGACGCGGCGGAGGTAGTCGCCCAGATTCTTGATGACGATTTCGTCCTTGCCGAGGACTTCCTCGACCACCACGCCGAAATGCTTCCCGGCAACTTTCACGATGACCATGTGGAAGTAGCCGTTGATGGGCTCGATGGGAGGCAAGCCGAGATGCGAATCAAGGCGGACGACTTCGGTGACCACGTCGCGAACGCGCGTGAGAAGTTTTCCACCCACATCTTCGATGTCCTCAGGCCGCAGGCGGCGAATTTCCTCGACCACCGCGAGCGGAAACGCGTATGTGGACGCGCCACAGCGGACGAAAAGCGCCTGAGAAATGATCAGAGTGAGAGGAACTTTCACGGTGAAGCAGGCGCCGCGCCCTGGCTCGGAATGAATTTCAATTTCGCCATTGAGCGCGTGCACGTTGGCGCGGACGACATCCAGGCCCACGCCACGGCCAGCCAGTTCGGAAGTAGACGAGGCGGTGGAAAAACCTGGCCGGAAGAGGCATTCGCGGAGTTCGCGCTCGCTGAGTTCAGCGGCCGCCACGGCAGATACCGAACCGGACTCGATCAGGCGGCGGCGAACGCCGTCGTAATCGATGCCGCGGCCGTCGTCTTCCACTTCAATATAGATCTGGTTGCCGCGGTGATAGGCGCGCACGGAGATGCGTCCCTTTTCCGGCTTTCCAGCGGCGCTGCGGATGGATGCATCTTCCAGACCGTGCGCCACGGCGTTGCGCACCAGATGAATCAGAGGATCGGAAATTTGTTGAATGATGTTGTTGTCGAGTTCAGTTTCGGCGCCTTCGAGCGAGAGTTCGACGGATTTGCCGGTGGCGTTCGATGCGTCACGGACCGTTCGCGAGAGGCGCGTGTAGAGATTGCCGATCGGCACCATGCGCGCCGCGGTGATTTCGTCCTGCAAATGGTGCGCGAGCTTAGTGAACTCGTCGATATCCATGTCCACGCGGCCCATGAAGCCTTCGAGCTGCGTGAGGACTTCGGTGACGTCCGCGGAGATTTCCGTGAGCGAGCGCGAGAGGATGTTGAAGTCGTCGTAGCGGTCCATTTCCAGCTCGCTGAATTCGAGCAGATCACTGGACATCACCGGAGGAGCGGGAACCAGACGGCCGCGGAACGTGTCCATCTGCGGTGGCTGCGCGCCGGGCAGAAGCGTGGGGCGGATGCGGCTGAATTCGTGCTTTTCCTGGAATTCGGAAATTTTCGTCGAGAGGCGAGCTTTCGAGAAGGTCAGCACTTCGACGAGCTTGGACAATTCGGAGAGGCGTCCGAGCATGCGGGTGCGGTTGATGACCAGCTCGCCGACGGCATTCATCATGCGGTCGAGGCGATCAAGAGAAATGCGCACCGACTTCGCTTGACCGGCGCCCTTGGCGGCCGGGCGCGATGCTTTTGCCGCGGCGGGCGCGCCAGCTTCGGCGGGTTCGCCCGCAGATGCGGCTTGAGTTTCGAGCGCGCGCTGCGGAACTTCGTCGTCGGTTTCTTCCGGAGCGAGCTCAGACATGCGCGCGAGCAGCGGGCCAACCGTTGCGGCCATTTCTTCGTCGCTGGGCCACTGGCGGTGCAGAAAATTCTTGAGCACGTCAACCGATTGCAGCAGCAGATCGACTATTTCGGCGCTTGGCTTCAACAGGCCATCGCGCAGCCGGCCGATCAAGTCCTCGACGCGATGGGCGACGGCGGAGATACGGTGCAGGCCAACCTGCGCTGCGGAGCCCTTCACCGTGTGCATCGAGCGGAAGAGGCGATTGATGTCGTCGGCGTTGGGATTGTCTTCGAGAGCCAGCAGGCATTCGGTGACCGCTTGCAGGTGCTCTTCCGCCTCGGGAACGAAGAATTCGAGGACGTCGTCAGGCACTTCGCCGTCCTGAGGCAACTGCTCGATGAAAGAGGAGCCCAGCGGCGCGTTCTGTGCGGACGTGCCATCGGCGCCACCGGCCTGAAATTCGTCATCCGCGGCGGCGGAGGGAGCGGCCGGGAACGCGAAAGCGTAGCGTTGTTTGAATGTGGCGATGTCGGCTGACGTTTCGATTCCGTTGGAGCTGATCTGCAACAGATCGAATTCGAGGACGGAAATCGCGTCGGAGATGAATTCCGTGAGTGGCCCGTACATGTCGGGCGTGAGCGTAGCGTTGGTGGCGTAATGAAAAATGTGCGCCATCTTGGCGGCCACTTCGGAAAATTGGGGGAAACCATAGCTGGCGGAAGTGCCGGCGAGCGTATGCGCCGCGATGTAAAGTTTCTCCAGATCCTCGTGGCTGGTCTGCGGCTCCTGCAACATGCCGGAATATTCCCGCAGAAACTGGAGGTGTTCGGAGGCCTCCTGCAGGAAAAGTTCGACCGCTTCCGGATCGGGCCCGTTCATTGGGCTCCCTCCAGCAACACGGCCGCGCGGCGATGATCGGCGGGTTTTGCTCCGGGCTTGCGATACAAGCGGTATCCGCCAATCACCACGGGTTCGAATTTCACAGGTGCGTGCGACAAGGATTCGGAATGTCCCAGCAGGAAATAGCCTCCGGGCTCGAGCGCGTCATAAAAGCGGCGCAGAATGGCCAAGCGGCGCTGCTCGGAAAAGTACATCAGCACGTTCATGCAAAAAATGCAGTCGATTTTGCCGACGTAGACGGATTCGACGAGATTCATATGCACGAACGAAATCATGCGGCGAATGCGCGGCTTCACCTGAAAGCCGTGCTTCGCGGCGCTGAAATAGTTTTCGAGCCTGGCGGGAGGCATATTTTCCAGGCTACGCTTGGCGTAGGCGCCGCGTTCGGCATGGCGCAGGGCGCGGCGGCTGATGTCGGTTGCAAGAATCTCGATCTCCCAAGCCTCGGCGAATTTCAAGGCTTCGCAAAGCGTGATGGCGATGGAATACGGTTCTTCTCCCGTGGAGCAGCCGGCGCTCCAGATGCGCAAGGTTCGCGGATTGTCCCAGAACTTGCGCTCCTGCACGTCGGGCAGGATTTTCGTTTCCAGCGCCTCGAAGGCTTCCGGGTAGCGGAAGAAGGAAGTTTCTTGGGTAAGCAGGCGCTCGACGAGCGCTTCGTAATCGGTGCTTGATCCGCGGATTTGCCGCAACAAGTCGGCGCCGCCACGCAGGTCCTTTTCTTCCATGTATTCGCGGACGCGCGAGGAGAAAAAGCGCTCGCGCGAGGCGTCGAACAAAATCGCGGAACGCTGTTCGATGAGCGTGCGTATTTCGTCGAGCTCGGAATCCGTGAGCTTCACGGGCGTCATGGGGTGCGCTTTCATATTCGGCGTCTAGCTCCGAAGGCCATGGCCGGCGGGCAGAGTCCGCTAGCGCTGTGCTCCAACGGGAACCGGAGCGTTCGATGCCGCTTCGTGCGCCGCTGCTTCCGCAGCCCGCGCGGAGCGGAACTGGGCGAGCGCTTCGTTGAGCTGTTCCGAGAGCTTCACCATGTTGTTGACGGTCGTAGCAGTTTGGCGCGCGCCGGTAGTGGTCTGCCGCGTGATGCCGGAAATGATCTGCATTGCGTTCGCGACGCCTTCTGTGCCGCGCACCTGTTGCTTGGAAGCCAGCGAAATTTCCTGGACCAGTTCGGCCGACTGGCGAACGACGCTTGAAATCGCCTCGAGCGCCTTGCCGGCCTGATCGGCCAGGCCCGCGCCCACTTCCACTTCGCGCGTGCCCTCTTCCATGACGACCACCGCCTCGTTCGTTTCTGCCTGAATGGCCTTAATCAAGGCCGCGATGTCTTTGGTGGCGCTGCGGGAGTGTTCAGCCAGCTTGCGAACCTCGTCGGCAACCACCGCGAATCCGCGTCCGGCTTCGCCGGCGCGAGCCGCTTCGATGGCGGCGTTGAGCGCGAGGAGGTTGGTCTGCTCGGTGATGTCGTTAATCACGTTGATGATTTCCGAAATTTCCAGCGAGCGGTCGCCGAGCGATTTGATTTTCTTCGCGGTCGCTTGCACCGAAGAACGGATGCGCTGCATGCCTTCGAGCGTGTCGTTCACGGCGCGGTTGCCCTGTTCGGCAGCGTCGAGCGCGCGGCGGGCCGCTTCGGCGCTTGCCTCGGCGTTGTTGGACACCTGTTTCATCGATACGGTCAGCTCTTCCACGGCGGACGAGGTGTTGGTGATTTCCTGATCCTGCTGCGTGGCGCCGGCGGCCATTTCGTCGGCGGAGTTGAGAATCTGATTGGCGCTGGTGCTTACGTCGATAGCGGCCTTGCGAACGCGTTCGAGAACTTTGGTGAAGTTGTCCAACATGAAGTTCACGGAATCAACCACGTTTCCGAGAGCGTCGTTGGTCACTTTGCCGCGAATAGTCAAATCGCCGCGGGCCACCTGATTGATGGTGTTCAGCAAATCGGTGATGCTGCGTTGCAGCGAGTCCTGCGCCTGCTGGTTGGTGATCGCGTGGGCAACTTTCGCGGCGCTGCGATTGCAGTTTTCAGCGATGAATCCGAACTCATCGGCGCTGGAAATTTCCGCGCGGGCGCGAGCATCTCCCGCCGCCAGCCGTTCCGAAAACGTTGCCAGCTCGCCGAGCGGACGAAGCACTCGCTTGCTCAAGACGTATATGACCGAAATCGCCGCGGCGACCGCTAAAACAAAGGCGACCAGCAGCGGCTCGCTCGCGGCGGAGGGCAGCGAGCCCGCGTCCGAGAGCGCCAGCCCGCCCGAGTTTTTGCCGGCATGGTAAGCCAGCCCCAGGACCCCAAAAAGCGCCAGGCCGATCCACAGGACCAGCAACCAGATTGTCGAACTCAAACGAGCTTTCATGACTTCCTCCCAGAACCTGCGCGCGGAATGTTTCTACCGCGCTGGCGCGAGCAACTTCGAGCCGAACAATCAGCCGCGATTCAACTGCGAACCGGCCATGCGTGCGGTTCCGCGTTTCAAATCACGGGCACTGAAAAAACTTCAAGCAACCGCGGCAGATCAATTACCAGAGCCAGACGATCGTCATGACGCAGCATGCCCCGACAATGCGGCACCTCGGGCGGCGCCTGATCGAGCAGCGATTCTTCCGTAGCCGAGAAGGTGCCGATCACCTCGTCCGCGGCGATTCCGAGGTGAATCCTTTCGCCGTCTGCATCGCTTTCAAGTTCGGCGACGACCACATGTTTCGGAGAGAGGCCGGCCTTGCGTCCCTCGGTGAATGCGATATCCACCAGCGGAACGATGGTCCCGCGCAAATTGAAGACGCCGGTTAGAAACGAGGGCGTCAGAGGAATCCGCGTAACCAACGGCCAGTCCACTACTTCCTCCACTTCCAAAACCGAGAGGCAAAAACGTTCCCGTCCCGCGCGAAAAACGCAAAACTGGCGTTCGGGCCGGCGATCGTCCGGCGACGCTTCGGCTTCCAGAAAATCCTCGCCGATTGCATCGTCCAGCGGCGCGGGCGAAATGAATTCGTCAGCCATCAGGCCCACCGCCTCACGGCGTTCAGCAACTCGTCCGGCGTGAAAGGCTTGGAAACATAACCGTTGGCGCCCTGCTGTTCGCCCCAGTAGCGGTCGCTCGGCGCCGATTTTGAGGTGACTAAAATCACCGGAATTTGGGAATACGGTTCGTGGCTTTTCAGCTCGCGGCACACCTGGAACCCGTTGCGCTGCGGCATCACCACGTCGAGCAAAATCACGTTGGGGCGCTCCTCGTCGATGGCTTCCTCAACTTTCGTCGGATCGGAAATGCCGACGGCCTGAAATCCACCCTGCTGCAGAACGGACTGCAGCAATCGAATCTCAGCTTGCGAATCGTCGACTACCAGGACTTTCTTCACCACCTGCACACCTCCACACCCATGCCCCCTATTCGAAATGCAACTCTCTCACCACCGCAGCGTCCCGCTTGCGGATTGGTGCCCATCCACAAATGGGCTGTGAATTCAGCAGCTTACGAGCTTTACGGCCTACCTCACGGGCGGCTGAGCATTTGCCGCGGGTCTGCTTCCGTCTCAGAGTGAGAATCCGTCTCACCGGCCCACATCTCGCTGGCTAGGGACGAGAATCGCTGGAAGATTTCATTCAGCCGCAGCGCCGTGGTCTGTATGGCGCGGAGCTGCTCGCGGCTTTCCGCGGAAACTTTGCCGGGCTCGATCATCAGGAGATCCGCGTTGCCGAGCACCGATGTCAGCGCATTGTTTACGCTCGGGCGCATCTCCAGCATGTAGCGGCCAAGCGTGGCCAGGCGTTGCGAGACGAGGGCAACACGCTCCGCGCGCTGGGCGCGACCGACGGCGTCCATGCGCCGTAACACTTCCGTTGAAATCAGAATCAGGGTGCTGATCCACTTGTCGTGTTGCGGCACCAATATCAGGTTCTGAAATTTCGAGGCCAGCGATGAAAATTCTTCGTCGTCGGAAGCCATAACGATGACGGGAGTGGACGCGGCCATTCCGGCGGCGCGCAGCACGGAAGAAAGTTGCCCGGCGCGGACCGGGCCGAGGATTACCAGGTCGCATTCGGGTCCGCAGCCCGGGCGCCACACGTCGCTGGTGGCCAGCGTGATTTCCGGGACGTGCTTCTCCGCCTGCCAGCGGCCGGCGAGCAAACGCGCGAATTCCGGCTCGTCCGATAGAATCAGAATACTCGATTGGCTCAAAACCCCACCTGCCCGTTTTGTAGCTTACGACTCAAGCTTTTCGGCTTCTTCAATGGACGAGAGCAACCGCTTGGCGCTGATGCCAAGATTGACGGCAGCCTCGGTGTTCTTCGACTTCTTGGCCTCTTCAATGCGCCCCTGAAAGTAGGAGACCTCGTCGCGCGCCAAAGCCAGAGCAGAGATGAGCGGGGCGCCCTCGCCCGACCTTTTTTTCTGATCGGTCGAGAGCGCGAGCAACGCGCGTGCGACTACCGCGCGGCGCAAATCCTCTGCTTCCTGGTTGCCTTCGCTTACAAACGCGGAAACCTCCCACGAAGAGAGCAGTACTTTTGTATCTTGCAGAACGACGGTGGACATGGAACGTCCGCGCGATGGAGGCACGGCAATGAGCTGCTCCCAAATCGCTTCCATGCATTTTTCCGCGTCGGCAACTTCAGCAGGAGGAGGTGCGCCGGCTGTTTGCTTGACGGGCGCTTCAGCGGCGGCTTGTTGCGTTGGAGGCTCCGCCGTCTTTTTAACGGCGCTCGCTTGCGGTGGCTGCGCAGTAGCGGCCGGTTGAGGAGCCGCGACTCTCGCTTTCGGTTGCGGCCGCGCCGCCGCGGGTTTCGGCGAAGCGGCCGATGGAGCGGGCTGCTGCGGTTTCTTCGCGGATGCGCTTCGGTCGGCCGCCGGAGCTTGCTTGATTCCGAGAGCTTCCTCCAAGTCAGCACGCACGGCCAAAAGCTGCTCGAAGGCTCTGGTCACCGAGCTTTGCGTGTAGTCTTTTTGGAAGGGCTGGCGCCAGTTGTCGCAAAAATGGCGGAGTTGGATCGTAGTTTCCGCGGCGGAAAATCCGGCGCGCCGGCAATCGATAGCCTTCACGCCCCGCGATTCCAACGCGTCGATCGCTTCGCGCACCGCTTTCAAATCGGCGTGCAACATGCGAATGAACGCGCGCCGCACCAGGAAATTAAACCGGCAGAAGGCCACCAGAGCAGCCGGGTCATAAAACATGGCGCCGGCCGAGTCTTTTAACAGGCGCCCTTGCTCGAGCAGGCCGTCTTCCATCAATTCACGCAGGCTATGATAGCTGCGCGCTCTTTCGAGAATTCGTTCGAGGGGTTCGCACCATTCAAGCGGAGTCGCGTCCGCTTCGGAAAGCACCGGCCGCAGCACTTGAGCGGCGTCCGCTAGCGTGATCTCTTTGTGAAGTAAATCTTCCGTGGCCTGCATGGCGAAATACTGAACGAGGAGCAGGTCGATCTTGTCGCGGTCGGCATTGGTCTTGTGCGGTTTGCGCAGCTGCCGATGCACCAGAGAGCGCAGCCCTTCTTCGCTGGCGTTGAGAATGGACGGCGGAATCTGGCGAAGCTGGTAGGCCAAGGCCTTTTCGTCCATGTCGTCCAGCCACTTCAGGTGTCGCTCGAAAATAGCGCGCGTGGGACGAGCGGGTGGCAGCTCTCCGTCAGCATAAGGCAGAGGCGCGAGGTTGAATTGCGTGGCCAGCGCCGAGTAGATCGGGTAGGTGAGCCGCGCTTCTTGCCATTGCAATGCCAACTCGGCAGGTGAAGGGCCAGCTGCGTTCGGCTTGGGCTTTTCAGCAGGTTTGCTGGGGGTGCTGGTCGTTTTCGGGCTCATGATTTGATGATCCAATTCTCCACGTTGTCCAGGAATCGTGCGGCGACTGCTTTCACTCCATCGTGATACCGGACGGCCACCACCGTTGCGCGCGCGTCGAGCGATCCGTCGGAATTGGCGAGCCGGACGCGATCTTCGAATTCGAGCGGCAAGCTGGAAGCGAAGAGAACCTCGCGTGCCGTTCCGAATTCAATCAAAGTCTGCTCCTGCAATCGCCGGCGTCCGGCAGCGAGCGCGCTTACTTGCACGGGAATTCGCACCGGCAGAGCGCTGGGAAACAGGCGCGCTAGTTTTTCCACGCAGGTCTGCTGCGTTCTCGTGGTGGAAATGTCCGTATCGCCGGTCAACACTGCCGTGTTCCTTTCACCGCTCGCTGCGCCAGGGCATTCGAGAAGCCCTTCGATCTGCGCGGCCACAGGTGCAAAGCGAACAGAATGGTCCCTGGCCGTGGGTGGAATGCACGACGAACGCCAAAAACGCGCCCAGTGCCGAGAGTTTAAGTTGCTTGTCTGCTTGGACTTGCGGCGATCTCAAAACGGTTACGACGGGAGCGCGTCTCAGGATGACACGAAAATCTCACTCGATTGCCGGTGTGTCGCCGCAAGTGAGAGCTGGAGTTAGGCCCCGGAGTGGATCAAGGGAGGCTTTCCACCAACTGTTTTTGGCTGGAGCGGGCCGGTATGTTGTAGCGCTTGAGACGCCGGTACAGTGTGGCGCGGCTGATCCCCAGCATTTTTCCGGCGACGGTTTTGTCGCCGCCGGCCTGTTCGAAGACTCGCAGAATGGTCATGCGCTCGAGATCGGCGAGAGCGGTGGTGGAAAGTTCGGCGGCTGCCTGCGCGGACATGTCGGGATCCTCGGCGGCGGCAATGCAAGGCGGCAGGTCGCCGACTTCGATGATTCGATGGTCGCCGAGGGCCACCGCGCGCGCGATGCAATTTTCCAGTTCCCTCACGTTGCCGGGCCAGTCGTATTGTAGAAAGCTTTTGATCGTTCCGGGAGATATCTGCACGTTTTCGCCGGGAGCATAACGATCCAAGAAGAAATGAGCGAGCTGGGGGATATCCGAGCGGCGCTCGCGCAGAGCTGGGAGATGCACGGTGACGACGTTGAGGCGGAAATAGAGGTCCTTGCGAAAAGTTCCGTCCCGGTAGGCGGCTTCCAGGTCGCGGTTAGTAGCCGCGATCACGCGCGTGTCGACGGGAATTTGTTCGTTGCTGCCGATGGGGCGAATTTCCTTCTCTTGCAGCACACGCAGCAGCTTGGCTTGCATCTCGAGCGGCAGTTCACCGATTTCATCGAGAAAAATGCTACCGCCATTGGCTGCCTGGAAGAGCCCGGGCTTCGACCTGAGCGCCCCCGTAAAGGCGCCCTTTTCGTGCCCGAAGAGTTCGCTTTCCATCAGAGTGGGAACCAGAGCTCCGCAATCCACAGCGATAAACGGCATGCGCGTGAGCGCTCCGCGGAAATGGATGGCCCGCGCGACGAGTTCTTTTCCGGTGCCACTTTCTCCGGTGATCAAAACCGGAGTGTGGGTATCTTTGAGCCGGGAAACCATGCGCAGCACGTCCTGAATTTTCGCCGACGTGCCAATGATTCCATCCAGCTGGGTATCGGCGCTTACGCGATCGCGCAAGAATTGATTTTCGTTCACCAGGCGGACTTTTTCCGCCATGCGCTGCAGCAATTGACGCAAGCGTTCTACGCGGAAGGGCTTTTCGATGTAGTCGTAGGCGCCTTCGCGCATCGTCTCCACCGCCGACTCGATCGAGCCGTGGCCGGTCATAATGGCGATTTCAGTGCGCGGCAGCAGCTCCCTGATTTTGCGCAGAAGGTCGGTGCCAGACTGTCCCGGCATTTTCAAATCGGTAACCACGATATCGGGAGGAGCGATTTCCACGCTAGCGAGGGCGGCTTCGGCGGTCTCAGCTTCGGAGCACGAGAAATTTAGAGCCTGCCCCACGGTGATGCACAACCTGCGGATGCTTTGTTCGTCGTCCACGATCAAGAGGCGGAGCTGGGATTCTTGTCTCATGGTTTGCCTATGATTTTCTCAACGGTTGCCAAGAATTGCTGCAGACGAAACGGCTTTTCGATACACGGCGTTTTCATTCTTGCGACCAACGAAACTGTTTCCGCGCTGGCGGTGTCGCCGGTGATGAATACGAATCGGGATGCCAGGCCGGGGCGGTGGCGCAGCAGCCATTCCCTTACGTCGACGCCCGAGAGTTCCCCGGGGGTGCGAACGTCGGATACCACCCCACGGAATTCGCCGGACGAGAGCATCTGCAGACCGTCGGCTGCCGTATCGGAAACGACCACCGCGTATCCGTGGCGCTCCAGCGCCGATCGTAGAAAGCCCGCAACGGCGGATTCATCCTCGATCACCAGTATTGGCTGCCGCGCCGCTGCGCCATTCGGCTCGCTCATCCGATCGCCTCTTCGGCAGCCAACGCGGAAATCGGTTCGGTGACGGCTGGCAGGCGGACGCGAAATGTACAGCCGCTGCCATCCGGATTGTTCTGCGCGATGATTTCGCCGCGGTGCGCGCTGATAATGCCGTAGCAAATGCTTAGGCCAAGCCCGGTGCCTTTTCCCACTTCTTTCGTGGTGTAAAACGGATCGAAAATACGTTCGGGATGCTGGAGGCCGGGGCCGTTGTCAGTGATGCGGACCTCCACCAGCCCGTTGCTGCTGGACGTGGCAATTTCGATTCTTCCGCGGCGGCGCACTTCCTGAATGGCGTCGTAGGCGTTGTTGATCACGTTGAGAAAAACCTGCTGCAACTCGTGCGGGTCGCCGATGGCGAGCGGCAGTTCGCCGCTGTAGCTTTCGACGACTTCCACTCCGTGGCTCAGCAAGTCATACGAGCGCAGCTTCAAGGTTTGCCGCACGATGCTGTTCAGGAGCACGGGCTCGCGCTGCGCGGGCATCTGGCGCGCGAAGCTGAGCAGGTTTTGCACGATCTGCCGGGTGCGCTGCGCCTCTTGCAGAATCACGGCGAGATCTTGCTTCGCCTCTTCTGAGACCGACGGATTTTCGAGCAAGAGATCGGTGAAGCCGACGATCGCCGCGAGGGGATTGTTCACTTCGTGGGCGACTCCGGAGACGAGCTGGCCGAGCGCCGCCATTTTTTCCGTGTGCATGAGCTTCGCTTGTAAGCTGGCGGCGTCGGTCACGTCCGTCATCACCACCACGATGCTGTTGATTTCTCCGCCTTCATCGCGCATCGGGCTGAGGCTGATCGAGAATTGACCGTTGGCTTGGTGACCACGAAGGACAGGAAGCTCGAGATGCTCGATGGTGTCGCCCGCCAGAGCGCGGTCCACCGCCTGCGCCAGGATCGGACGGCGCGGAGGCGGTATCATTTCCGCGATGGCGTGGCCCAAGAGGCTCAGCTCGGTGTAGCCGGATTCGAAGCAGCGCCGGTTTGCGTAGCTGACCAGCCCAGCGGTATCGAGCACCAGGATCATGCTCTGCGTATTGTTCAGAATGTTGCGATTGAAGTCTCGCTCGTGGCGATAGCGGCGCTCGGCCTCGCGCCGGTCGGTAATGTCCTTCAGCACATGCACGGTGCGAGTCTCGCCTTCGCCATTCGAATGAATCCGCGAGCTGGACACCACGTAGGTGCGATTGCCCTTTGGCAGCACGAATTCTTCCCGCGTGGAAGCCGCATTGCGGCAGAACGGGCAATGGCCCGAACGCGAAGACGTCTCGAGAATATTCAAATCGCCGACGTCCGCTCCAATCGCTTCCACAGGACGCGTACCGAGCAGGTCCGCGAGAGCCCGGTTCAGGCGGAGAATCCGCCCGGCTTTATCGTGCACGAGAATATAGTCGGAAATCGCATCGACGTCCTCAACCCACTGCTTGCGGGAAAGCTCGATCCGCGAGAAGAGCCGCACATTCTCGATCGCCACCGATGCGTGGGCGGCAAGCGCCACCAGGACCTGCTGCTCGGCGGGGGCCAGTGGCCGCTCCAGATCGGCCAGGCACAAGACGCCCAAACTGGCGTCCTCGTTTCGAGTTAGGCGAACCAGCAGTAATTTCCGCCAACCAAGTAACCGCGAAAGCTCAAGTCCTAGAATCTCTGCGGCTGCGCCGGAGAAAACGTCTTTACGCACGGATTCAGACTGTTCGCCAAGCGCGGAAGCCAGGCGCTGCTGAACGCCCGGATCCCATGGTCCTGCCCAATCATGCAGATTGCCAATTGCCCAGGAACCACCGCTCGGGAGCGCCAAAGCGGACGCGCGAGCGCGGAAGATGGCCGCCGCCCGAGACGTGAAGCGACGCGCAAACTCCTTGGCGCCCACGGACGGATTGAGTTCCAGGGTTGTGGCGGAGAATTGCGCGAGCAGCGCCTCGACGGAATCATCGAGGCGCGCAGGGACTTCCCGAATTTGTTTCAGAGCACGCATGGAGGATTGGGGGCTTGCGCGCGCTTGCCTATATCGCACACCAAGTTACGGTTCTTTCTCAATTTGAGTCAACGATTGCGGAAGGGGCGTTGCTCTAAGCAACAATCGCGGCGCCGTCGCAGCCTGAGACGGACGCTCTGGCTCGGCAGGCCATTTGAGACGGTCAGCCGCGTTGCCCCGGACTACCGCTACCACCCCAGGCAGCTCTAAGTACCTCTCCCGAAACCGGTTGTGGCCTATGTTGGCTGCTTCCTATCGCAAGCATAGTAAACGCGCGCGTTGGCCCTGCCCGTGCAATTTCTGCCGTGGGATTAATTCGCCAGGGAGGGGTATGCAATGAAGCTGAAACAGGCGTTCGCGGTGCTGGGGTTGACGGCCATATTGGGAGGGGCGGCCGTGATTGCTCAGAAAGCGCAGGCGCAAGACGCTGCCACGGACGCAGCGAAGCGCAAAGTCAAGATCAGGGTAACGCCGGAATATCCCGATCTCGCCAGGCAAATGAACGTGACCGGCAAGGTGAAGATCGAAGCGACCATCGCACCCGACGGTCGCGTGACAGCCACTCACGTTGTCGGCGGCAGCCCGCTGCTTGTAAACGCGGCGCTTGACGCGCTGAAGAAGTGGCGCTTCGAGCCGGCACCCAAGCAATCCACGGAAGTGGTCGAGTTCAATTTCGACGGAGCATCAAACTAGTTCACCGAAAGTTGCGCCGGGACGGGCGGGCCGGGGCGGAGGTTTTCGAGATGACGATCGGTAAGAAGCTATACATGGGGTTCGGCGCCATTCTGGCGGTCATGCTCGTTTTGCTGGTGGTCAACATCTTCACCGTGATGCGTCAGTTTAGTACCGGCGACCACGTGACGGCGACCGGCAATGACCAGCAGGCGATCCGGAAGATTCAGTACGGTATCAGCGAAAATCACCTGAATCTGGCGAACTATCTTCTGAGCGGCGATCTGCGCGACGAGGAAAAAACCAACAAGGGCATCGCCGATCTCGATCAGTTGCTGAAAGACAGCGAAACGAAGGTCGCGGACCAGGACCTTCGCACTGCTCTTTCGCAGGTGGACGATAACGAGCAGCAGTGGGCCGACAACTTTGCCAAGCCGATGATCGCTAAGCGGCACCAAGTCGATTCCGGCGACGCAACCGTGTCGGATTTGCAGATTTATTACCTGCAGCACGATCCCGCGTCGTGGATCAACAAATCCACCAGCATATTGGATTCCGCCAGCCAGGCGGTCAGCAAAGCGCAGGATGATTCCAACGCATCCGCCAAAAGCGCCACGCTATTCAGCGCCATCATGACGATTGTGGGCACATTGCTGACCGTCGTCTTCGGAGCTTTCATCGCGTACTACACCGCGAAATCGATCACCCAACCTCTCTATCATCTGATTGAGGTCGCGCGAAAGATCGGCGACTCTGGCGATCTGGATCAGACCATCGACGTCCATCGCAGCGACGAGGTGGGTGTGCTCGCTGAAAACTTCAACAAAATGATCGTGCACCTGAAGGAGATGGCTTCCGTTTCAGCGGCTATTGCCGAGGGCCAGCTCGCCGTGACCGTGCAGCCGCGCTCCAACCAGGACACCATGGCGAAAGCCTTCGCGCGCATGACGCAGGGCCTGCGCGACCTGGTTCGCCGAGGGCGCGACAGCGCGTCCCAAGTGGCCAGCGGCGCGGGCCAAATGGCCAGCGCGTCGGACGAATCCGCCAAGGTCAGCGTGCAGGCCGCCTCCGCGATTGACGAAGTCACCAGCACGATGCACGAGATGAGCATCAACGTGCAAAACGTGGTGAAAAACACGCAGGTGCAGGCGTCCAGCGTGGCGGAGACTTCGGCCTCAATCGACCAGATGGTTACGTCGATTCAGCGCGTGGCCGATACCGCGAAACTCCTGGTCGATATTTCGCACCGCTCGCGCGAGGAAGCTCGCGTGGGAATGGAAACGATGGACAAAGCCACCAACGGGCTGAACCGCGCCAGCCAGGCGATTCAGTCGTCCGCGGAAATCATCGATGTGCTGGGCCGCCGCGCGGACAGCATCGGCAAAATTATCGAAGTGATCGACGATCTGGCCGAGCAGACCAACTTGCTGGCGCTGAACGCCGCCATCGAAGCGGCCCGTGCCGGCGAACACGGCCTCGGGTTCGCGGTGGTGGCCGAGGAAGTTCGTAAACTGGCGGAAAAATCGACGCAATCGACGAAGGAAATTTCCGAACTCATTCAGGGCATTCAAAAGGAAGCGCGCGAAGCGGTCGAGAACATGGAAAAGAGCACCTCCATGGTGCAGGACGGTCTGGTGCTCAATAAAGACTTGAGCCTGGCGCTCGACAAAATTTCCGACGTGGTGTCGGAGGTTTACAAATATTCGCAGGAGATTGGCGCGGCGACGATGGAGCAGTCCAACGGGTCGTCGCAAATCGCGAAGGCCACGAATCGCCTGACCGAAATCACGCAGGAGATCAATTCTTCGGTCGAGGAGCAAGCGTCCGGCGCGCAGGCGGTTGTCCGCGCCATGGAGCGCATGCGCGAACTCGTGCAGCAATCCACTTCCAGCTCGACGGAACTGGCCGCGGCGGCCGAGCAGATGTCCAAACTCTCTCGTCAGCTGCTGGAGTCCATGGACCGCTTCGCGCTCGACGATTCGTATTCGGATCACAGAAGGGCGGCGGCTCACCGGACGGCGCCCGCGCACGAGCGGAACGCTCCCGTGGAATACGCCGAGCCAGTGAGAGCCTGAGCTTCCGAGGATCACCATGGATAAGGAACTCCAGGTTGTCGGCTTTCGGATCGGCCGCGAGACGTTCGGTTTGCCTATTTCCATCGTCCGGGAAATCGTTCGCGTTCCGGAAATCACTTCGGTGCCGAATGCGCCGGACTACATCGAAGGCGTGATCAACCTGCGCGGACGGATCATTCCCGTGGTCGATCTTCGCAAGCGATTTGGGCAGAAATCCGTCGAGTCGAGCAAGAAAAATCGCATCGTGGTGGTCGAACTCGGACCGCGTGCGTTTGGCTTGATCGTCAATTCGGCCTCGGAGGTCCTGCGGATTCCTCCCTCGGATATCGAAGCGCCCAACAACGTGTTTCAGGAAGGCGAACTCGACTTCGTCACTGGGGTGGGCAAGCTGCGCGGACGCCTGGTGATCCTGCTGGACGTTAGCAAAATTTTGAAGCGTGGAGAGCTGAGCAACATCGACGAAATTGCGCATGTGGCGGAAACCGTCTCCGTCCGCGAACCGGCGCAAGTTCTCTAGGCTGTACCGAACACCACCGAGGGACGAATGTCCACTACATTTACCACCACGCAGATTCCACTCACGGAAGCCGAACTGAAACTTCTGCAAACGCTGGTCTACCAGGAATGCGGCATGTATTTCGACGAACGCCGCACGCATTTCCTGCGCGACCGCCTGCAGCGCCGGCTCAAGGCGTGCCAGCTGGATTCCTTTTACGCGTATTACCGGCTGCTCACCAGCCGCGAAGGGAAAAAAGAATTAACCGCGCTGCTTGAAAATCTCACCGTCAACGAGACCAGTTTTTTCCGCATTCGCCCGCAGCTGGAGTTGTTTCAGAAATCAATTCTTGAAATGCTGCTAAAGCGCAAACAGGAAAGGCGCGATTGGTCCCTGCGCATCTGGAGCGCAGGCTGCTCCACGGGGCAAGAGCCCTATTCGCTGGCGATTCTCGGCTGCGACGCGCTGGCGTACTACTATCTGCGCAATCCCCTGCCCTTCGAAGTGCCCACTCCGAAGCCGCTGATTCCGCCGCCGTGGAAGGTGGACATTCTCGCTTCGGACATCAACTATTCCGCGCTTTTGACGGCGCAACAGGGCGTCTATACCGAGACGCAGATGGATGCGGTCGATTACACCTGCCGTCTGCGATATTTTGACAAAATGGGCGACAAATATTCGGTGAAGCCGGCGCTGAAAAGCCTGGTGCAGTTCGACTTTCACAACCTGAAAGCGGAATTTCTGCCGCAAGGCAACGACATCATTTTTTGCCGCAACGTGATGATCTATTTCGACGAGGCCGAGCAGAAGCGGTTGATCGACAAGTTTTATCGCTGCTTAAACCCCGAGGGCTATCTCTTCGTCGGCCACGCGGAAAGCCTGTTCGGACTCACCACCAAGTTCCACATGATCCACGAAAACAATGCGACGGTGTACCAGCGAATCGAGGGGGCGCAGTGACTTTCCCTTCCGACGAGCACTCCTCCGAGCTGCGCGATCTTTTCTTCGAGAGCGCGGAGGAAATCCTCCAGGGCATGAATGAAGCCGGGCTCGCGCTCGAGGAGCATCCGGGCGACGCCGAGCAGCTTCGACACGTTCGCCGCGCGGTGCACACTCTGAAAGGCGATTCCGCGGCGTGCGGCTACCGCCAGCTCAGCGAACTCGCCCACGAATTCGAAGACGTGCTCACGCCTGAACTTGCGCAACAGCATGCCGGCTCGATCGCGGAGGTGATTCTCACTGCCGCGGATACGTTCCACGAAATGCTGGCCGCGTACCGCAACAATCTGCAACCGCCTTCCGGCGAAGCCTTGCGCGGGCGCATCGCGAGCCTGCTGCAAAAGCCCGATCCAGAAACACAAGATGGCGAGTCCGAGTTTCACGGCAAATTCGACTGGACGGAATACGAGCGATTGCTTGCGGCGGACGCGATCCGCAATGGCGAGTCGCTCTACAACCTGGCCGTTCATCTCGATCCGCAAGCGCCGCTGCCCGCCGCCGCATTTGAGCTGGCGCGCAAAGCGATCGAGAGCGCCGGCAAAATTCTGGCGCAGCGGCCCGAAGGCGGCGTATACGTCGAAAAAACAGACCGGATTGAAGCCGCGCTTTCAAGCGCGCAGACGCCCGAATGGATTCGCGCGCACTGCCAGGTGCCGTCGATCGTAGATGAGCTGGTGGTCGAGCGTCTGGAGGCGCCGAACGCGGTTCCGCGCGACCTGCTGGACATCCTGCTGGAATCAGAAGCGGCCGCAATCTCCAGCGGTATCAAAGGCATTTCCGAGCAGCCCACCCCGAATGCGGACGAGGAAACGCGAGAAGTTGCGTCTTCCGCGGGCATCGTGCACGCGGCGGAAAACAGCTTGCGCGTGGACGCCGTGCGAATCGATACGGTAATGAATCTCGTCGGCGAAATGATCATTGGGAAATCCATGCTGCAACGCGCTATCGCCGAATTCGAGCGCAAACACGCGAAAGACCCGCTGCGCGCGAAGTTATCGGATGCGCTGGCGTTTCAGTCGCGGGTCCTGGGCGAATTACAAAAGTCGGTGATGAAGATTCGCATGGTACCGGTCGAGCAGCTGTTCCGCCGTTTTCCTCGAGTGGTCCGCGATGTGGCGCGAATGCGAAACAAGGACATCGGTCTCGAAATGGCGGGACAAACCACCGATCTCGATAAGGGAATTCTCGATGCGCTCGCGGAACCGCTGGCGCATCTGGTCCGCAACGCCGCGGATCATGGCATTGAAGGCGCCGAAGAGCGCCATGCCGCCGGAAAACCGGTGCGCGGCGCGATTCGGCTGAATGCATATCACGATGGCGACGAGGTGGTAATCGAGGTGGCGGACGACGGCCGCGGCCTGGATCGCGACAAAATCGTCCGGCGCGCCATCGAAAGCGGAATTATCACCCGTGAAGAATCCCGCCGACTGAACGAAACGGAATGCCTCCAACTGGTCTTTGCGGCAGGTCTCAGCACCGCAGATGAAGTGACGGAAATTTCCGGGCGCGGCGTCGGTCTCGACGTGGTGAAATCTGCCGTCGAAGCGCTAAAGGGCTCCGTGGAGCTCCAGAGCAAGCCCGGCCAGGGCACCACGTTTCGGATATCGGTTCCCCTCACGCTCGCCAGCATTCAGGCGCTTCTTTTCCGCGTGAACGAACGCATGTACGCCGTCCCTATCGCTTCGGTCGGAGAAATTACGCGCATCTCCGAGGAAGATGTTCATTGCGTCGATAAGCACGAGGTTTTCCAACTGCGCGATGAGGTGCTGACGCTGGTGCGACTCGGCCGTCTGGAGCGCTTTACAGCGCGTCTGCCCGAGGCGGTGCACTCGCGCTCCAAGCGCGTTTTCGTGATTGTGATTGGCGCTGCCGGCCGGCGATTCGGCTTGGCAGTGGATAGTTTGGTTGGCGAAGAAGAGCTGGTCATCAAGGCGCTGGAAGATGAGCTGGTCAATTCTCCGCTGGTCAGTGGCGCATCGATCTTGGGCGACGGCACGGTGGTACTGATTCTGAATGTTCCAGCTGTGATTTCGCATCTGTCCCGAATCCCCGCTCTGGGAGCCACGGCGTGAGCCAAAAGATCCGAGTGCTCGTGGTGGATGATTCCGCGTTGATGCGGAAGCTGATTCCGCAGACACTGCTACAGGATCCCTCGATCGAAGTGGTGGGAACGGCGATGGACGGCCTGATCGGTTTGCGCAAGATTGAGGAGTTGCGCCCGAACGTCGTTACCCTTGACCTGGAAATGCCGCGCATGGACGGTATCGAGATGCTGCGGCAGATCACGCGGAAACACCGCGTTCCAGTCATTGTGGTTAGCGCCCACACCGCCGAGGGCGCATCGCTCACGCTGAAAGCTCTTGGGCTCGGAGCGTTCGATTTTGTCACCAAGCCGGCTGATGCAGCATCGGGGCGGCTCGCGCAGATCGCTTCGGAACTGGCCCTGAAGATCAAGGTCGCCGCAGCGTCAGGCGTGCCGAAGGTGATCATCACCGTTCCGACAAATAAGCCGAAAACCAAGCGCCCGTTTTCCAATCAGCCGCGCTTGGCGTCGCGCGTCGTCGCCATCGGCATTTCCACCGGAGGCCCGGCAGCGCTGCAGTATCTTTTTTCGCAGCTCCCGGAGGATTTCCCGGGCGCTCTGGTGGTAGTGCAGCACATGCCCGAGGGATTCACGGAAATGTTCGCGCAGCGTCTGCATGAATCGACGCCCATCGAAGTAAAAGAAGCGCAATCGGGAGACTTGCTGCTCGCCGGACGCGCTCTGATCTGCCCCGGCAACCGGCACATCAAGGTTCGGCGCATGGAGCATGGCGACGTGGCCATGCTCGTCGACCAGCCGCGCGTCAACGGACATCGCCCATCGGTCGACGTGCTGTTTCACTCGGTGGCAAAAGAGCTCGGATCGAAAGCCGTCGCCGTTCTTATGACGGGCATGGGAGACGACGGCGCAGCGGGTCTGGGAGCCATTCGCGCCGCCGGCGGATTCACCATCGCGCAGAGCCCGGAAACCTGCGTGGTCGATAGCATGCCGCGCTCGGCGATCGACCGAGGCTTCGCCAATCGTATTGAATCGCTCGCCGATTTAGCCAGTGTGCTGCAGTCGAAGTGTTTGCCCGAACGGCAGAATGCCGAGCCGGTCGGGGCGGCTTCCAGCCAGCAATTTCCTGCGGAAAGCTCATCGCGAAGGAGAACGTCATGAAACAATTCGAAGCACTCACGCGAAAGGACAATCAGCCGGTCCGCTACTTGATCGTCGACGACTCGGTCTTCGCGCGCAAAAGCCTGGCGAAGATGGTCGAATCGTTCGGCGGCGAGCTGGCCGGAGAAGCCGGCGACGGCCGGACGGCGATCACGGAGTACACGCGCACCAATCCAGATATCGTCCTCATGGATATCACCATGCCGCAGATGGAAGGCATCGAGGCTGTGGAGCATATCGTGCAGCAGCATCCCGAAGCGCGTGTGGTGATGGTCTCCTCGGTCGGCTATCAGGACAACATACTCGCGGCGTTGCAGAAGGGCGCGCGCCATTTCGTCCAGAAGCCCGTAAAACCTGACGCGCTCTACGAGATCGTCCGCTACGTGCTCAACGAAGATGGCGTCACCGCCCCGTCGATCCTGGTGAAGGAGGAGCGGCGATGAGAATGGATCTGATCCAGCCGTTTATCGGTTCGCTCGATGCCGTGCTGGCGGAGATGATGCAAGCACCGGCGACGATTGTCGACTTGGAAATGGAAGAGAACGGCTACCGGAAAAAAGGCCTCGCCGCCACCGTCAAGTTCGATGGACAGATCGAGGGACGCATCATTCTAGACATGGATCCGCAAGCCGCGCTGCGCGTCGCTCAATGCCTCGCAGGCAGTGAACTGGAGTCCGAAGAACCCATTGTCCGCGAAGCGGTCTGCGAACTCGCGAACATGGTGATCGGCAACGCCGTCACGCAGCTGAACGACCGCGGGTTCGAATTCAAGGTCGATCCACCGTCGCTGCTTTCAGAGGAACAGTGCGAGAAGGCCGGACAGGATTCGGAGGCGACGATTTTGAGATTCGAGACGCCCAGCGGCAACGTGCACTTGAATATCTCGATGCATTATCATGCTCGCCGAACCCGCGAGCGCAGCCCCATGGCCGCGGTCTAACTTACTCGTTGCTCGCGTTCGTTTCGCTGACGCGCATTGGGACGACCTTCCGGTATTCCGTCCCATGGCGGAACAGCCCCGCCTTCGGCAGTTTTTCCGAGTAGACAATCCGAGCCGGCATAAAAATATTCGCCGCCTCCGGCGAATAAGGGACGGCCACGTCGATTAGGGCATCCGCTTCATAGCGGCGCTTGCTGCGGAAGCACATTCCGAGTGGAGAGACATCTTCGCACACCGCCAGTTCATCGTCCGCGCCGGATTGGCGGATGCATGCGGTCAGTCGCGTCTTAAAGCGCATTCGCTTGCGCTCTCGCTGTTCCCCTTCAGCAGGTACATTGGATTCCGAGTCGACGCCGCGGCGTGCGCGCGTGCTGCGAGCCGTAAGTTTGTCTTCATCTTCATGCGGTGCTTGCGTCCAGATGCTTGGGGCTCCGCAGGTTTTGCAATGCCGGGCAATTCCGCGGTTCGTCTCGAATCCGCGCAGCTCGACTTCATTTAAGTACACCACTTCGCGACTGCGGCAGTACGTGCATTGCAGCAGCATGCGCGCTACGGCCTCGTTTGACTCCGAGGGTTGCGGAAACTCAACTCCCCAAAGATCCGCTTCCGTGTCAACGAGTTCAATTCCGTAGAGGAAGCCATCCTCCTGCCGGCCAAATTCGCCCACCACTCGCGCGTCCGCTTCGCGGTGGGTTTCCGCGGGGGCGCGTCTGCGAAGGTGGATGATTTGTCCCGGCGCCAGCGCTCGTTCGAAAAGGATCACTGCGCCATGACGATTGATCAGCAGTGTCCTGCCGGATTCCGAAAAACTTTCACTCTGACTATCTGTTCCAGAAATTTCCAGAAACAGGGTAAGCGAAACTCGGTCAGTGCGGCGCGGCTGGAGCGACGTCATCGGACCTCCGGGACCGTGGACTTCTGTCTGGAGGCAAGATAGCATACCGGGCACATCATTTGTTCCACGGGAAACAAACCAGTCGGCTGGCTGCGGGCGTCGCAGACCGCGCCAGGTAACCCAAGCTGTTGATTCGGCGTCACATTAGAGTTCGTCGGAGAATATCTGGATGAAGACCGCCTTAGCACGCCGCTATCGGAATTACATCATCGTGATGCTCGGTTTGCTCTCGACGGTCGGTTTTTCCGTTGCGGGCGCGCAGCGCGCAAGCGGTCAAAGTACCCGAGTGAGCGGAGTCGTCCGGGATGCTTCCGGTGCACCTATTGCCGGCGCCAAGATCGAGCTGCAAACCAGTTCATTTTCCCGCAGCACTGTCACGGGGCCGGACGGCACGTTCGATTTTGACAGCGTCCCAGCCACTTCCGGCACGCTCGCCTTCTCCGCAAAGGATTTTAAGCAAGTGACGCGCTCATGGAGCAGCCCAACCGGCGCTCCCGTCCAAGTTGATGTCGTCCTCCAGGTGCTTGCCCTGTCACAGAGCGTGATGGTGACGGGGAACCGCACCGCCACGCCGCTGGGCGAGACTCCCGCCAGCGATTTCAAACTGAGCGCCGCGAACGTGGATTCAATTCCGGCATTAACGCTTGCCGACAAACTTCGCCAGGTGCCCGGGTTCGGTCTGTTTCGCCGGTCCAGCAGCATGAATGCGAATCCGACCACCATGGGACTTTCGCTGCGTGGTCTGGGCGCCAACGGCGCCAGCCGCGCGCTGGTGCTTGAGGACGGCATTCCTCTCAACGATCCATTTGGCTCCTGGGTGTATTGGGATCGCGTGCCGGGAGCGGCTGTACAGAGCATCGAAGTCGCCGAAGAAGGGGCCTCGAGCTTATATGGCAGCGAGGCGATGGGCGGAGTGGTGCAGTTCCTCACTCGCCAGCCGCAACCCGCCGGACTCGCCGTGGACGCTTCGTACGGCAACATGAACACTCAAGATCTTTCGCTTGCTGCGGGCGGCCAGTTGGGCAAGTGGTACTCAACCGTGTCGGGCGAAGCATTTCAGTCGGACGGCTACTTCCTGGTCCCATCCGAATATCGCGGGCCCGTGGACACCCGGTCCGGCAACAATCACGGTGACGTCGATTTGATGGTCGGCCGCAAGATATTCAAGGACAGTGAAGTATTTGCGCGCGGATGGTATTTCGACGACGCCCGGAACAATGGCACGGTCGGCCAGCGCAACCAAATTCGCATGGGCGGGGGCGCGCTGGGAGCGAACCTCGATCTTGGCCCGGCCGGCAGCCTGACGCTGCGTTTTTACGGCGAAGGGGAAACTTATTTCCAGAATTTCTACTCCGTCGCTTTCAATCAAGAGAGCCAATACCTTACTGATTCTCAAACCGTTCCCGCGCAGGGCACCGGTGGATCGGCGGTGTGGAGGCGAAGCCTCGGGCATCGGCAAACTCTGGTTGCCGGCTTCGATATGCACGAAGAGATGGGTCACAGCCACGAGATCATCACCGGATCGACAGGCAGCGTATTCCGCGACACTTCGGCCGGCGGTCGCCAGCGGACCACGGGAGTCTTCGGCGAGGACCTGATCCAACTGAGTTCCAGCTGGGTTCTGAATCTGAGCGGCCGCTATGACCATTGGTCCAATTTTGACGCATCCTATCTTTGCACGGCCGTTACGAGCACATGTCCGCAACCAAATCAGGCCTACCCTACTAACGACTACAATGTGTTCAACCCGCGCGCCACCTTGCTTCATCAGTTCAATACGCACATTTCGTGGTCGGCGTCCGTGTACCGCGCTTTTCGCGCTCCCAGCCTCAACGAACTTTACCGCGGTTATCGCGTCGGGAACGTCACTACCAATCCGAATGCGAATTTGACGGCCGAGCGCCTAACCGGAGGTGAAACCGGCATCGACATGACCGGCTTCCAGCGCCACTTCGAGGTTCGCGGCGTGTTCTTCTACAACCAGATCGTCAATCCCATCGCCAACGTTCCGATCAACGCCACGACCGCGGAACGCGAGAACCTGGGGCGCATCAGCGCTCCCGGTTTTGAGCTGGACGCGATCGAACATATAACGGACCGCTTTCAGCTGTCCGCGGGGTATCAGTACGTGGATTCGAAAGTGGTGAGCGCGCCGGGCCAGCCGACGCTGCTGAATACGTGGGTGCAGGAAACGCCGCACAACTCGTTCACGTTCGAGGCGCGTTACGACGATCCATCGGTCGTCTCACTTTCGTTCGATGGTCAGTTGATCGGACAGCAGCTCGACACGGTGCCCACTACCCCTCTCAGCTACTTGGGGAGCTATTACGTGCTCGGCGCGATGGCGTCGCGGCGGATCGCGTACGGAATCGAAGCGTACGCGGCCGTCCAAAACCTAAGCAACGAGCAGTACTTCATTGCGGCACTGAATCCGGGCGTCTCGCCTCCCAATGTGGGCTTGCCCGTAATGGCTCGCATCGGCATTCGCTACGATTTTCCGAAACGCTGACGCACGGTGCCAGCGTCCCGGATCGTCGAGGCGCGTTCGCTTCTGCCAGCTATTTCGTCGCTTCCGTTTTCAGAGAGCAGCGGTGCCTCGTCGAGAGGGCCGCTCGCCTTTCTACACCTTCACTTCCACTTCGCGATCGAAGACTCGAAAAGCCCGCGCCTGGGAATTCCCTGCCGGCGGCAGGCCTCCGTGCCGATGGGTTCTACTCCGGCGCGATGTGGAAGACCCGCTCGGCGTTGCCGTGATAGAGCTTTTCGCGCTCGGCGTCGGACACGGGCACCGAATCCATGAATTCCACCGCCGGGGTGGTCGGCTGATACGGGTAGTCGATAGCCCACAGCACGTTTTCGACGCCGAGCGCCTTGGTGGAATAATCGAGCGCCAGAGGCGATTCCTGCCCGCTGGTGGTGATCACGAAATTGCGCTTGAGATATTCGCTCGGCTTCAGCTTCAGTTTGGGCGCCGAACCGCGGTTCTGGGCGTGCTTGTTCATGAAGTCGAGCCGCCAGGACCAGAAATGCACCGCCTCGCCCATGTGCCCGATGCAAATCTTGAGCTTGGGGAACCGATCGAATACGCCGCTGACGATCATGCGCACGGCGTGTGTGGACACTTCGATTCCATAGCCCCACTGCGCGCTATCCAGGCCGTAATCGCGGAAGGGAGCGGCCATTCCGTCCGAAGGGGCGCGCGGATGAATGTAAATGCACGCATCGAGCGCCTCCGCAGCTTCCAGGAACGGGAAGTATTTCGCGTTGTCCAGGTATTCACTATTGGTGTGGGAGTTGAGAATGAAGCCGTTGAGCTTGAGCTTCTGAATGGCGCGTTCCATTTCTTTCGCCGCGCGTTTGGGCGATTGCGGCGCGAACGTCGCCAGTCCCGCGAAGCGCTTGGGGTGGCGCTTAATCACTTCCGCCATACGGTCGTTCGCCACCACTGCCAGCTCGGTGGCCATGTCCGCGTCGAACATCTGCACGCCCGGCGCGGTCAGCGAGAGCAGGTGCATGGCGACGCCATTTTCGTCCATGTCGCGGAGGCGGCCGTCTTCGAGGTCGAGCAGGCGCGGCAGCAGCGCGCCCATCGCGGTTTTGTCGTCCTTTGGCGCATCGTAAATTCGGCGCACCAGAGTCATGTCCAGGCTTTGGCTGGGAGAACGAGCGACATCTTTCAATGCAGCTGCTACTTCGGGAACCGAGAATGCTTCTTCCGTGGCAATACGACGCAGTTTCTTCTTTTTCGCAACAGCCATGAATTGCTCCTCTCGGCGATATGCGGAACTTTTGAATGTGGTTTCGTTCCGCTGCGGCCCGTACGGGGAAACCGCTCAGCGAGCGGTTTTTCCCGGGGACCCGTTCGCCGCCACCCGTGAGAACGACTGCTTATATCGCTGCCAGCGAATCTCTGCAAGCGATTTGCGTCGAAGGCGAGCTCCGATTAGGCGGAGAGGGGCGGGCGCCGCCAGCGTTGGGATTGAACGCAGCGTTCGCGTGCCGCGCGGAAGGCCGCGGCGCCAAACAGCGGTGGTGCGGCAAGCGGTTCGCGGTTTTCAGGCGGGCGCTTAATATTCGTCCTCAAGTTTTTTCCGGCGCGAGATTTTCAGCGAGAGGTGGAATTCGCGCGAGCGCACGTCGGCCAGGATTGCCCGGCGCGTGGCCGCAGGCAGTGCCGCGGGATCTATCACGCCCGCCATGGTGCGTGGGAAGTGCTTTATAAAAATTGCCGCCAGGTGCGCGGTGGCGTATGGAATCGGGGTATTAATCAAGCCGCGCTGGCGGATCTGATAGAGAGTGGGGAAGCTGGCGTCCCATCGAATCAGCAACTGTTCGTCGTTTTTCTCCCCGCGCACTAGTACGGCTGCGGCGAAGCGGGCGTTTTCAAGCGCACCTTGGCGAATTAATTTTGCGACCGACCGCGGCGCGAGCGTTTCCGGAAAGCGCTTGCGCGGGATGCCGCGCGACTTGCTCAACCGTCCCTGGCGATACCAGCGGCGCAGCCGATCGAAATCGTTTCCCCCGATCTTGGCGTCTATCTCGCGCACCGGCAGCACGTAAGGCAACATACAAACTTCGTCCTGCGCGGCCAGATAAACGGGCGCCGCTCCGATGGGAGGCGGAAAACGGAATACCTCGCGCTCGTCGAACCGCTTCGCCAAATGAAACCGGCCTTCGCGAAAAACGCGCGGGCGCGAAATCGCCTCGTCGTAGGCCACTTCGGCGGACCAAGTGGAGATTGGGTCCTGGCTTTCGGTGCTTTCGTAAAGGCGGATCTGCACGGATTCGACGGTATCGAGAAGTTCCGAACCGCGCTGCGCGAGGAGGTTCGTTAAGCCTGGAGCGACTCCCGCGCAAATCAGCGCTGCCCGGTTTTTTGCGACGAATTTGCGGTGAAATTCGAATTGCTCCGGCCGGAATGGATGCGCGGTGAGATGTGAGTTCAAATCCAGATAATGGGCGCGAAGCCGCAGGGCCGCGCGGAGAATGATCTTGTTGTAGACGGCTGGCGAGGCGTTGACCACCAGGTTTGCGCCGCGGCCCGCGCGAATGATGGACCAAATGTTGCGCGCGTTGGCCTCAACGACGTTGATCTTGCTCTTCCTGCCCAGGAAGCGCCGGGCGCGCTCCGGGTCGCGGTCGCCGCACCAGACCGAATGCCCCTGACGCTCCAGCAATTGTGCGAGCAGCGAGCCTGTGCCGCCCGCTCCCAGGACAAAAATGCGCATCGGGCGCAACTGTATCACACAGTTTCGTTTGCAGGCGGTCAGGCGAGTTTGCCTGTATTCCACGGCCTAGCTGGTCGTGCGTATGCAGCGCAGCCGACCAGCCCTGGTTCGGTTGACAACGCGCGAACGGCACGCGTATCATTTCATCGGTACGGCGTCGCACGTGGACGCTTTATCCCCTTCATTGCTTCATCCCCCGAGCAGGATGGAGTAACCGAGGTCGTATTCTCGGTAAGCAGGGCACGCACCCGTACGGAGGCCGTTCTTCATGTCACCCGAACAAAACCCTAATGCGCGAGTCTCTTCGGCCGAATCGCCTACCGAGCAATCGGAAATGGCGTCCCCAGCCGTAGCCGCTGAGGCGCAAGGCGGGGCCGGCGCCGCCACCGCCGTGGCCCGCGAACCAGAATCCATACTCATGGAAACCGAGATGTCGATGAATTCCACCGCGAATGAGCAAATCCCCTCCGAAACTGAAGAAAATGCTCGGACCGAATCTGAGGATGACAACGCACCGACTGTGGCGGAAGCCACTTCACAAGAACAAACTGCCGAAGCGCAAAGCGACGCCGCCGAGATGGCCGAAAGCATGGATCGCATGCTGGACCAGTTTCCGGCGGCCGAGGCCGCGGCTGAAGGCGAGATATTTGATGGTCATGTGCTGGCTGTTACCGATGCCGGCGTGGTCGTCGATGTTGGAGGAAAGTTCGAGGGATTAGTACCAGCTCAAGAGTTCCTCGAATCCGGAGCGCCGATCGAATTTGGTCCTGGCCAGACGATCGAAGTGGAAAGGCTACACGAACACAAGGACGGTTACGTGCTGCTATCCCACGTGCGCGCGCACCGGCGGCGTTCCTGGGAACGGATCGAGAAAGCTGCCCACGAGCACAGCAACATCACGGCGAAAGTGGCCGAGCGAATCAAGGGCGGTTTAGTGGTGGATATCGGCGTGCGCGCGTTCTTGCCGGCTTCGCAGATCGAACTAAAGCCGGTGCACGACCTGGAAGCGTGGAAGGAACGCGAAATCGAAGTGCGCGTCCTGAAACTGAACCGCAAACGCGGCAATGTGGTTGTCAGCCGCCGCGCGATTCTGGAAGAAGAGCAGAAAGCCAAGCGCGATGCCCTGGCGGCCAGTTTGGAAGAAGGCGCGGTGGTGACCGGGCACGTTAAGAACATCACCGACTATGGAATTTTCGTGGACCTAGGCGGAATGGATGGCCTGCTGCACGTGAGCGATCTGGTTTGGGGGCGCGTGCCGCATCCTTCGAAAGTGGTGCAGCCCGGCGAAGAGATTCAAGTTCAGATTCTGAAGTTCGATAGGGAAAAGCAGCGCATTTCGCTCGGCCGCAAGCAACTTCTGCCTGACCCGTGGGCTACCGTTCCGGAGCGTTTCGCCGTGGGCACCCGCGCGACTGGGAAAGTGGTTGGCGTCACCGATTACGGCGCGTTCGTACAGATCGAGCCGGGTATCGAGGGCTTGGTGCACGTCAGCGAAATGACCTGGTCGAAGCACGCTAAGCACCCCTCCAAAATCGTGAAAGTTGGCGATGATGTCGAGGTAGTGGTTCTGGAGATGAAGCCGGAGCAACGACGCATTTCGCTCGGGCTCAAGCAAACGCTCCCCGATCCATGGGAAGCGGTGGCCGAGAAATACCAGCCGGGCGCGCTGGTCAGCGGACGCGTGCGAAATCTCGCCGACTTTGGGGCCTTCGTAGAAATCGAGGAAGGTATTGAAGGCCTGATCCATATCAGTGACATGAGCTGGACCGAGCGCGTGAAGCATCCCAGCGAAAAAGTAAAAAAGGGCGAGACTGTGGAAGCGCGCGTGTTGAAAGTCGACACGCAGAACCGCCGGCTGTCGCTTGGCATCAAGCAGGTCAACGACATCTGGGCCAAGTGGTTCGCTGAGCACAAGGCTGGAGAGGTGATCCGCGGCAAAGTGGCGCGGACGGCCGAATTCGGAGCGTTTATTGAGTTGGCGGAGGGCATCGAAGGCCTCTGCCACATCTCTGAAATCGAGGAGCGCCGTTCCAAGGGCGAGCGCGAAAAATCGAAGCTCTCGCGGGAACAGCGAGTCAGTTCGGTTCTTGCCGCGGGCCAGGAACACGATTTTAAGATCCTCAAGATCGAGCCCGAGCAGCGCAAAATCAGTCTCAGTTTTCGCGCCGCGCAAAAGCAGGTGGAGCGCCAGGAGATGGAGACGTTCCGATCTTCGCGCTCTTCTCCGAACGCCACGATCGGCGACGCGATTTTGGCTAAGCGACAGGCGCTGTGATGCGCTTGATCGGGATTGTATTTACCTCGCCGTTGACTGATGATATTCACAGGTTGTGCGGCGCCCGCCCGCGCACAAAGGGCCCGGTTAACAACAAGTTGCGAGAGGAGGCTCTCCACCAATGGCAGAGGCTGCGGGAGCGCAGGAAAGCAATCCAAATCAAACAATGACCAAGGCCGATCTCGTCGGAGAGGTCGAACGCGTGGCGGAAGTATCACGCAAGGAAGCGGAAGCCGCCGTGGAGACGATTTTCGAGAGCATCATCTCGGCGCTTCAGGCCGACGATAAAATCGAGATTCGCGGATTCGGCAGTTTTCGAACGCGGGAGCGTCGCGGACGAACCGGGCGAAATCCCAAGACCGGCGCCAAAGTGGAAGTGCCAGCGAAAAAGATTCCTTTCTTCAAGCCCAGCAAAGAACTGAAGGACTACGTCAATAACCCTCAGGCGGAGGGTTCCCCGGCCCCCGGAGCGCAGAGCTAGGCGGGATGGACTATCTTTGGACGCCGTGGCGTTATCGCTATATCGCCAACGCATCGACGGATGACCGCTGCATCTTTTGCGACGCTCTTGCCGCTAACGATGACGCGCGCACACTGATCGTGCTGCGCGGCGAGAAGAACTTCATCATTCTGAATCGCTATCCCTACACCAGCGGCCACGTGATGGTGGTTCCGTACGCGCACCTCGCCGATCTTTCCGCGGCCGATCCTGAAACGCTGGCCGAGATGATGCGACTGGCGCAGCGCGTTCAAGGCGCGCTGGGACGTGTGTATCGTCCCGAGGGCTACAATTTGGGGATGAATCTAGGCCGGGCCGCAGGCGCTGGCATCACCGGGCACTTGCACCTGCATGTGCTGCCGCGCTGGCCGGGCGACGCGAATTTCATGACCGTCACCGGCGAGACGCGAGTGGAGCCCGAAGAGCTTTCCACCACCTACGAAAAGCTGCGCCACGAATTGCAGAACTGAAGTTTTTGTGTGGCGGCTTCCGGGCTGCGGCTTGTGATGACGTTCGCACAGGGAAGCAGCGCTAAGGCGGCGGCTCAACGCCCGCAAATGAAAGAGCTCGTTTCACCCATAATTCGGCGGATTCACTGACTGGTCCATGCCCATCGTTTTCTGTCCGCCCTGTTGTACATTCACGCTAACCAGCATTGGATTCGCGGAACTCAGCGCTTCGCGGAGAGTTGGTTCTAGATCTTCCGGACGATCCACCGCGCACGCTTGCATGCCGTATCCGCGCGCAAGCAGCGTGGCGTCGATGCCGGGTATGTCGATTCCCGGCACGTTTTTGCCGACCTTGGTGAATTCGCGGAAGCCCTTCAGCGCGGAATAATTGCCATTGCAGATCACGATGAACGTAACCGGCGCTTTGGTCTGAACCGCCGACCACAACGCCTGGACGGAATATTGCAACGATCCATCGCCCACCGCGCAGATCACGCGGCGTTCAGGCCGCGCGAGTTGCAGACCCACGGCCGCAGGCAATCCGAATCCCAATATTCCACTGCGCACGGAGTAGAACGAGCCGGGCTCGTCCAGCCGGACATAGCGGTCGAGGTCGCCCTTCGACGAAGGGCACTCTTCGCAGACGATCGCGTCGCGCGGCATCAATTTCGCGAGCGTGCTGAAAAGATAGGCGGTGGTCATCGGATACTCAGCTTTGGGGTCAGGCGGTGGCGCTTGCTGCGAGACATCGCGCTCGCCTTTCTTCACCCGCTCGCGCAAATGTTTTGCTGCTGTGGCGATGTTTCCGACGATGCTAGTCCCTGCTAATGCCGCCGCTGCGTCTTGTGGCGAGTTCGTGATTTGAAAGAGCTTCGTGCCCGGACGGATCGGATCGCCCGGCACGTACGCGTAGTAGAGAAAAACCGGGGCGCCAAGCACGACCACGGTGTCGTATTGCGCCAGTTGGTCAGCCAAGGGCTTTTGCGCAGGCAGTAATCCGCCGCGAAACAGCCGGTGGTTGCGCGGAAACGCCCATCGCGGGGCAATCGGCTCCGCGTAGACGTCCGCGTTCAGCTTTTCGGCGAGCGCGATCACGTCGTTCCACGCGGCGTCTTCTTCGATTTGCGCTCCGGCGATCAGGGCCCGATTGCGGCTGCCGTCAATTGCACGCGACACTTCATCAAGAGCCACTGTGTCCGGTGCAACGGTCTGGCTGACGCGGCGCGCGATCACGGGGTCGCAGGGTTTATTCCAGTCGTCCATGGGAATTGAAATGAAGACCGGCCCGCGCGGCGGCTGCATCGCCAAATGATAGCCGCGAGCAATCGCCGCCGGCACATCTTCTGGGCGCAAGGGCTCGCACGCCCATTTCACGTACGGTCTCACGACTTCGACCGCGCGGCTGACCAAAAAAGGCTCGGCCATAATCTGTCGCCGGTCTTGCTGGCCGGTGGTAACTACAAGAGGGGCATGGAGATAGTAGGCATCGATGAGAGCCGATAGCCCATTTCCAGCGCTGGCGATCGAATGTAGATTCACGAACGCGGCTGCGTTGCGCGCCAGCGCGTAGCCGAGCCCCATTCCCGCTGCGGCGCGTTCGTGGAGTCCCAGAACGTATTCGAATTCCGCCGGCATGTCCTTCAGGAACGGCAGCTCGCTCGACCCTGGATTGCCGAAAATCTTGGTCATGCCCAGATCGCGCAGCACCTGGTAAGTTGCTTCTCGCACCGTCGTCACGTTGTTCCATCCTCCGCTTGGGCCCGTGAATGCCATAAATATCTGCGTAACAATTCCCGATCGGCGCCCGTTATAATCACGGTAAGTCATTGCTCGCGCCGCAGCTTACATCGTATCCTGTTTCGCCGCTGATTGTCCGGGTGGGCAGCGGAGCAGTGTTTGCCTATGGGTGGCGTCGCGCAAGGCAGTCCCGCTAGGATGAAAGGGCTCGAATGAGCGACATGATCGTAGTGCAGGACCTCGTCAAAAATTACGGCGACTTTTGCGCCGTGAACCATATCTCGTTTAACGTGCCGGAAGGCACCATCTTCGGTTTTCTGGGCCCCAACGGCGCCGGCAAAACCACCACGATCAAGATGCTCACCACGATTCTTGCGCCCACCAGCGGCACGCTTCGAGTGAACGGTCATGATCCCGTTCATGAACGCAAGCAGGTGCGCCGGTCGTTCGGCATCGTGTTTCAGGACCCCAGTCTCGATGACGAACTTACCGCCATGGAAAACATGGACCTGCACGGCGCGCTCTACGGAGTACCGCGCGGCGAACGCATGAAGCGCGCTCAGTCGCTGCTCGAACTGGTCGGCCTATGGGAGCGCCGCGACGATTTCGTCAAACAATACTCCGGCGGAATGAAGCGCCGCCTGGAAGTGGCTCGCGCGTTGTTGCACCGCCCGCGCATTTTGTTCCTCGACGAGCCAACCATTGGGCTCGATCCGCAGACGCGCAATCACATCTGGGGCTACATCGACACGCTGTGCAAAGAGCAGAACGTGACCGTTTTTTTTACCACGCACTACATGGAAGAGGCCGATCGCGTGGCCGCCGAAGTGGCCGTGATCGACCATGGCAAAATCGTGGCGCAAGATACCCCCGCGGCGCTCAAGCTGCAAACCGAATGTGCCACGCTCGAGGACGCCTTCATCGCCCTGACCGGCCATGCCATTCGCGACGAAGAAGCCAACGCCACCGACCGCATGCGCATGATGCGTGCCGCTTGGAGAGGAGGCCGCCGATGAGAGCGATCTACATTCTGTGTCTTCGCCAACTGAAGCGTTACGTGCGTTCACCCGCGCGCATCGTCGGCTCGCTGGGCCAGCCTGTGGTGTTCCTGCTCGCGCTCGGCTTTGGGCTCGGCTCGATTTTCAAGCGCGCCGGCGCTGGGAATTACTTCAGCTTCGTCGCGCCCGGAATTATCGCCATGGGCATCATGTTCACGGCGGTGTTTTCCGGCATCGAAATTATTTGGGACCGTCAGTTCGGTTTTCTGAAGGAAACTTTGGTCGCGCCGGTCTCGCGGTTGCAGATCGTGCTCGGCCGCGTTCTTGGCGGCGCGATAGTAGCCATGCTACAGGGTTTCGCCGTGTTCCTCGTTTGCCTGGCGTTTGGCTTCCGCATTCACAACTGGGCGCTGGTTCCCGTCGCCCTCGTTTTCATGTTCCTGATTTCGCTGCTGTTTACGTCCATCGGCACTGCGATCGGTTCGGTGCTGCAAGACATGCAGGGCTTCCCGCTGGTGATGAATTTCCTGGTGATGCCGCTATTCTTTTTTTCGGACGCGCTTTTCCCCATGACCGGTCTGCCGAAAGTTTTGGAGGGAGCGCTGCGCCTGAATCCCGTTACCTACGGAGTCGATGGCCTGCGTGGAGCGTTTACCAGCTCTTTCGCGTTTAGCGTGGCGACCGACTTCGGAGTCCTGATAGTCCTCAGCGCGATCCTGCTGTCGATCGGAAGCTATCTGTTCTCGAAGATTCAACTGTAAGTGTGATTTCGAGCGCGTTTACTTGGGGAAAAGCGTGAGCGGCGGTTCGGACGCATAAGCTTCGTCGTCGGAAAGTTCCGGATGCGCCAATTTCCTGCAGACGTATCCGGCGAAGACGGCCAAACCACCCGACCAGTAGAAAATGGGAAACAATTCGCTTCGCATCTGGAACGCGAACAGCGGCGCAATCAGAAGCAGAACCGAGATTCCCGACTTACGGCAGGTAAGTGGTGACCACTTCCGATTGCGTGCAGCGTAGGAGAGCAAGAGGCCCCACAAGACTGTAAGCGCGCCGAACGCGCACACAACGGCGCACATGAAACCGATCCGGAATAGAATTGCCTGCCTTAGCGGCGTCAGCGAGATAAGCCAGTAAGAAGCCCACCAGGAAATGAATAAAGCGGCCAAGATCCCGATTATCCGACTGCGCGCGGTTCGCATCGTGGGGGACCTCCGATTGCCTTTAAGATATCACATTTCAAGGACGTCGCGGTATGCCCCTCGACCCGCCATCACTCCGAAAAGATCGGCAGGCAGAGCGGCGGTTCGACGTGAAAATCCAGCCGCGCGATTTCGGCGAGTGCGCGGTTCAGTTCGGCGCTATCGCATGATTCCAGCGTCATCACGAACGAGAGAGCCGAATGGGGGAATCCCGGCTTTTGCAGCAACGCGTCGATACTGATGCCGTAGTTGGCGAGAATGGTGGCCAGCGACGCGACGATTCCGGGCCGGTCTTTCACCACGAATCGCAAATAGTGCGGGACGGTGAAGTCTCCGCTGATTTCGTCAGGCACCCGCGGCGCCTTCGGCAGCGCGCCAGGGGGCGCTCCCGTGGTGCGGGCAATGGCGTAGAGATCGGACACCACCGCGACAGCGGTGGGATCGCCTCCCGCGCCGTAACCGGAAAAAACAGTGCGCCCCGAATATTCGCCGAACGAAGTAACGATGTTCTGGCTTCCCTGCGCGTGCGCCATCAGCGAGTCCGCAGGAATCAGTGCCGGTTGCACCGCTCCGGCGAGTCGCACGCGATGGGGCGCGCTCTCCGAGACGACCTTCTCGGCCAGCGAGATTTGGCGGATGGTACAGTCCAGATCGCGCGCGTACATAAAATCAACAGACGCAATCGTAGTGATCGGCCGGGCCAGGATTTGCTCGGCGCGAACACGCAGCCCCAGGCTGGCTTGCGTCAGAATCACCAGCTTGGCGCGCGCGTCGATGCCGTCGACGTCCGAGCTGGGATCCGCTTCCGCGAATCCGAGCTCCTGCGCCTCTTTCAGCGCAGACTGAAAACTCGCGCCGATCGCTTCCATCTTGGTCAAAATGTAGTTGCACGTGCCGTTCAAAATTCCGGCAACGCGATAGAGCCGGTCGCCCGCCAGGCCTTCCTGAATCCCGATAATCGCGGGAATCCCGCCGGCAACCGACGCGCCGAATTCGATCCGGCGCCCCATAGACTGCGCCAGATCGACCAGTTCCGGGCCACGCTCGGAAATCAGCAGCTTGTTGGCGGTGACCACGGATTTGCCTGCGCGCAAGGCGCGGCGCACCCAATCGTCGGCGGGATCAAGTCCGCCGATCAGCTCCACAATCACGTCGACGTCGGATTCGAGAACATCTTCGATGCGCTCGGTCCAGCGAATGCGCTTCGGCAGCGAATTGGTTTTCTTTCGCGCAATGTTGCGATTGTAGATGTGCGTTAGCTGCAGCGGGCTATCGGCATCCTGGCACAGGATTTTCGCCACGGAACGGCCGACCGTCCCGAAGCCGAGCAGCGCGATTTTCAGCGCAGCGCGGGCAGATGATGACGCTACGCCGGCTACCGGTGCCTTCACGCGCGTCTCAGAAGAGCTCGCTTTGAGCGCGGCCTTGGCGCGTCTTGCTTTGGAAGGGCGCGGTTTTGCCACCGATCGATCACCTCGCGGTAAATTTTATCGAAATCGCTGCGGCCAAGATGGCCATCCGCTTAGCGGAGAAGCAAAAGCGAGTATCCATCGTATCAGAGGGAGCAAGCGAACGGCACGCCCGCAAGGCGCTCCTATTGCAATAGATAATGAAAGCTCAGCCCGGGCCTTTGGGCCGAGGAGTTCCGCGGCAGCGTAAATCCATCAGCGCACGTTTCTTGATTCCGGCGCGTTCGTCGCTTACACTAGTGGTTTCACTCAGGGCCGCGGCACGAATTGTGTGCGCGGAGAAGCCGCAAGAGCGTCGGCCTTTCTGGAGCTTGGAATCAGCCGGTAGACGCGAAGGGCCGCTACAAAGTAGGCCTGGCACAACCCCGAGGACATTACACAGGAGAAGATCCGTTGCCGAAACGCACGTTTCAGCCGCATGTGCGCGCCAGACATAAGAAGCATGGCTTCCGCTCACGCATGAAGAGCCAAGGTGGACGCAAGGTCCTTGCCCAACGCCGCAAAAAGGGACGTCACAGCCTCACGCGCGTCTGAAGTGCGTGAAGGCGCTCCGGGGCTCACGTTTCCCCGCGCGCATCGTTTGCTGCACCGCGTCGATTTCGATGCCGTGTATCGAGAAGGGCGCAAGCGCGCGAGCCGCGACTTAGCCGTTTTCCTGCGGCCGAACAGCCTGCCGTATAGCCGCTTCGGGTGGAGCATCAAGAAAGCAGTGGGCACCGCGGTTCGGCGCAATCGCATCCGGCGCCGGCTGCGTGAGATTGTCAGGCTGCACCGCGGCGAAATGGCTTCGGGATGGGATGTGGTGATTCACCCGCGCAGCTCAGCGGCCGCGGCGGAATTTGCGGCGCTGGCAGACGAATTGTTGAGGTTACTTCCCCGCGACAAGGCGGCCGAAACATCCAAGGAGTAAAGTTGTACCGAGAGAATGCACTGCGATCGCTGGCGAGCACGAAGCCCGCATCGAAGGCCGGTGTCGTGCGTAGCGAGAACGCGCCAATCTCTGGTGGCTCTTGTGGCGCGACCGTTGAATCGAACGTGCGCGGGCGGTCGGCCAGTTCCTGGATTCTGCTTCTGCTCGTCCGCACGTACGTGATTTTCCTCTCGCCGTTCTTGGGCGGCGCTTGCAAGTTTTATCCCTCGTGTTCGAATTACGCTCGCGAAGCGATCGAACGCCATGGCGCGCGACGCGGCACGGTGCTGGCGCTCAAGCGATTGTTGCGTTGCCATCCATTCACGCCCGGCGGCGTCGATCTGGTGCCGGACGAACTTCCGAACCCGGGCCATGCGCGCCTCGCGCCCGGCAGCCAAGCTTCCATCGGCGAAGGTAAGGCTCAGTGAACGAGCTGTCGGAGCAGACTCGTGTCGTCATATTCATACTGCTGGCGCTGGTGGTGTTTGTCGTTTACTCGAAATTCTTCGCGCCGCCCGCGCCTCCCCCGAAAAAGGAGCAGCCGCAGATAGCGCAAACCGCGCCGGGGCCGGGCGCGGCTGCCGAGCAGCTGAACGCGGCTCCAGTGAAGCCATCACAGATTCCGGCAATCGAAGCTTCCGCCGAGAAGACGGTGGTGGTGACCAGCGGCGATTACCGCGTGGAGCTTTCCAATCGCGGAGCGGTGGCCAAGAGCTGGAAACTTAAAAAGTACCTCGACAACGAAAAACCGCCGCAACCGCTCGACCTCGTGCACGCCGATTCCGCGTCGGAGCTTGGCTGGCCGTTGTCACTGGTGCTTAGCAATCCGCAGGAGGAGCAGAAAGCGAACACGGCTCTCTACCAGATCGAGCCCGCTTCGGGCGATCTGAAAGCTCCCACCGAGGTTACCTTCAAGTGGAGCGATGGCCACTTGGCGGTTACCAAGACGCTGAAGTTCGCCGACAACTATCAGATTACGATGGACGTCTCGGTGACGGAGGACGGCAGGCCGATTCCCGTTGCGGTTGCGTGGCGTGGCGGTTTCGGTGATCAGTCCGTCGATGATTGGGCGCAGCGCGTTAGCGTCTTTTACAAGCAAAACGACAATCTAGAACTGCTGAACTATAAGAAGCTCGGTGTATCCGGCAGTCAGAGCCAGCCTCAGGAAGTCGCCGGGTCGATGGACTTTCTGGGCGTCGAAGATCAATTTTTCGCCGCTGCGTTTCTTCCAGATACGCCAAGTCTCTCGCTCTGGGATTGGACGCAGTATTACACCGTCACTACCGGCAGCAAGCCCGTATCGACGCCCATTGCTTCCGTGGCCGCCGGAAGCACGGTGGCCGAACCGCTGCAGATGCGGCTGTTCGTTGGGCCGAAAGATATTAACGTCCTCAGGCACGTCCGCCCGTCTCTCAGCGGGCTCATCAACTTTGGATGGACCAGCATCGTTGCCAAGCCTCTGCTCTACGCCCTGCAGTGGACGCACAAGTACATCTCCAATTACGGCTGGGCAATCGTGCTGCTCACGCTGGCCATCAACCTGCCGTTGTTCCCCTTGCGCTTGATGAGCCAGAAATCCATGCGCAAAATGCAAAAAGTGGCGCCGGAAATGCGCGCCATTCAGGATCGCTACAAGAAATACCCGATGCGCGATCCACGCCGCCGCAAGATGAATGAAGAGATCATGGAGTTGTACCAGAAACACGGCGTGAATCCCTTGCCGGTAGGCGCTTGTTTGCCGATGCTGATTCAGTTGCCGATCTGGTGGGCGCTCGACCGAGTGCTGGTCGCTTCGATCGAATTGCGGCACGCGCCGTGGATTTTGTGGATCCATGATCTGTCGGTGTACGATCCTTACTACATTTTGCCCATCGCCATGGGACTGGCGATGTACGCATCCACAGCCATGATGCCGCAACCGGCTGGCGTCGATCCGGCGCAGCAAAAAATGATGAAGTGGATGCCTCTGCTGATGGCCGCGTTCTTTTATAAACTGTCTGCGGGCTTGAACCTTTACATTCTTACCAGCAGCATCGTAGGCGCGGGTCAGCAAGTCTATCTGAACCGCACGCAACCAATGCCAGTGCAGAAAGGGCGCTTTAAGAAGAAGCAGGCCACATGAGCGAAGCGCGCACGCCACCAGGGCCTCCTGGAAAAAAGCCGATTAAGAAGCCGAATTCCGCCGAAATGCCGCGTCTCGACGGCGAACGCGCCACGGAACAGTTGCACCAGTTTGTGGAGATGGCGGTTCGCGAAATCGGCCTCGAAATCGAATACGAACTTTCCTCACCCGCGCAATCCGGGGCGGATGCCGAGGAGCCTTCGATCACCGTCTCGTTCCGCGGCCCCGACGAAGAATTGCTGCTCGCGCAGCAGGCGGAGCTGCTGCTCGCGCTCGAGCATGTGGCGCATCGCTGGCTACATCTCGACCCACGTCTCCACGATCAGGTGCGCTTCGATTGCGGCGATTATCGCACCACGCGTCTGGACGAGCTGAAGCTTTCCGCTCGCGTAGCTGCGCAGCGCGTCCGCGAAACGGGACAGGCCTTCCGTTTCAATCCCATGTCCGCGCGCGAACGCCGCCTGATCCATCTGGAACTCACCGGAGCGCCAGGTGTGCGCACCGCAAGCGAAGGCACCGGCGACCGCCGCCAACTCGTCATCTACCCCGTCATAAAAAAATAGTCGCCGCTGGTTTTGACTTGCCAAGTGGCCACGGCGGGAGCGAAATCGCCAACAACAACGGCAGGCGTCGCCGCTCTCGGTTTGCTTTCCGCAGCGCCAGCTATATTTCTACGGTGTATCCCTGCTTGCCCACATTGATGCAGCGCGTGGCGCCGAGCATTTCGGATTTCCCAGCAGTTTCATGAATATGCCCGCAGAAAAGAAATGCCGGTTTCGCGCGCTCCACCCATTCGCGAAGCGTCGGGCTACCGGCGTGCTTCCCCGGTGCGAACTCATCCAGAGTAGTGTTGTGCGGCGGGAAGTGAACCACGAAATACAGCTGTTCGATTCCATCGAACGCCGCCAGCGCTTCGCCGATTTGCTCTTCGGAATATTCCCCCGGTGTTTCGAACGGCGTGATGTTGCTGTAGCCGAGCCCCGCCCATCGCGTCCCGTTCAGTTTTTTCAGCTGTCGGTGAAAATCGACGAAACCATGCCGCCGGCACAATGCGCGCGTATCGTCATGGGTTTCGTGGTTCCCGGGCAACACCCAAAGGCGCTCGCGCAGCGGCGCCAGCACTTCGCCGCAGCGGTCTAATCCCTTGCCAAACGTGGACAGGTCTCCTGCTGCGATATATAGATCGGCGGGCTGCTCCACAATGCGCTGCAGCGTGCGCAGATCTCCATGGATGTCGCTGAAAATCAGGATTTTCACTCGGCGGCTTTCTGCGAATCCGCGCCGGCCGCGCTCGCGTGCGCGGGCGCAATGCGCTGCAAATCCCGTTGCAGCACGCCGTTCGTAAGCCAGCCCTCCGCCAGCAATTGCCCGTCGGGATCGTAGATCAATTCGTAGGTGAAAGGCTGCGGACCGCGGCGCCGGCCATCGGAGTAGCGGTTCTCTCCGATCTCCACCACATGTTTTCCTTTCGCGTCGAAACTCACAATCGAAGGAAATCGCGCGAAATTCCAGAAGAGCCGCACCTCGGGGCGCGTGAACGCGCTGGCAACGAATCGATCCGGCGGCGAATCGGGTATGAACCGAAAATCAAGCGGCCGCGTGTTCCGCAAATCGAATTGCGATTCGTACACGCCGTTGTCCGAGCGAATGGCGTCGTCCCAATCCAGGAATGACGGCGGAATCGGCAGCGCTCCCTTTCGGTCGACGGCTATGTTTTTCTGTGCCGCGAATTTTGCCACTCTCGCGTACGCCGCGTGGTGAAGATACCCAGCGCCCGCCAGATACGCGACCATCAGCACGAGGCCCGCCTGGCACCACGCCGCGCGGGAAAACCGAAATCCGAAACCGCCAAGTGACGGCGCGAAAAACAAAATCGCAAAAATCGCGCTGGCCAGCGCCGCCACCCACAGGTGGAATCCATATCCCGCCGGCCGCGCGATGGCCCAAATCAAAAGTGCGCCAGCGGTGAACAGAATCCAGCTTCGCATCGCTCGCCGCCGGCTCCTCGCCGGATCGCTGTAAATCCACGCGGCGACCTGCGGCGCCAGAATCACGGCCATGAATGCGAAATCGACGATGAACAGCATGTCCCACGCCACGCGCACGCTCGAGACCGGATACCACATGCGCGTGCCGAACGACGTCATGCCGTCGAGAATGATGTGGCTGGATATGCCCACCGCGTAGATCAGCGTCAGCCACCAGAACGGCGGCGCTTGCCAGTCTTTCAGCGATGCGTACCTGCGCGTCAGCCACTTCAACACGGGCGGAGTGAGCGCTGCCAGCAGCATGGCGAAAAACGGCATGGCCACGAACGAATGGGTGATGGCGCGATGATATTTGACGATCGCCAGCTGATCGCGCGAGATCAAGTCCGCTGTTACATCGATATCAGGAAAAACCGCCCCGAGCGTGGCTGCGAAAATGGCTACCTTGGCTTCGCGCTTGGAGAAAAGTCCCTTGCCTAGCAGCGCGCCGGTAATTCCGTGGGTTATTGGGTCCATGAAGAGTTCAAGCGGCCACGAGTGTACACAAATCGCGTCACTCAGGCGACTCCGTTAAATGACCCTGTTAAAAAAACGTCATATCACATCGATCAGCGGCGAACATTTCGCGATCACTTCGCCGATGACTCGGGCTGCTACGCCGTGGCGCTCGAAAGCAGCCATCGCGCTATCCACGGATTCCGGCGCGATCGCCGCCAGCAGCCCGCCGGAAGTTTGCGGATCGTAGAGGAGCGCCTCGTATTCTGGCGGGACGGACGCGCCAATTCTCACGCAGCCTTCCAGAAATTCGCGGTTATTGGACATTCCGCCGGAGAAAAATTTTCGTTGCGACGCCTCGACCGCGCCGTCAATGTATGCGACGCGCGTATGGTCGATTCGCAGCGAAACGCCGCTGCCGATGGCCATTTCCCGCGCGTGCCCCAGCAGACCGAAGCCGGTCACGTCCGTAACCGCGTGAACTGGTTTCGCGCCGTCAGCTGCGTCGTCCAGCTCATGAAGCGCCTCGGCGGCATCGCGATTCAGCCGCGCCATCGATTCCGTGGCAGCCGCAACCCACGCCGAATCGGCACGTTCCTGCTTGAGCGCCGTCGAAATCACGCCCGTGCCGATCGGCTTGGTGAGCAGCAATTTGTCGGCGGCACCAGCCCCCACGTTGCGCCAAATCTTGCCGGGATCGATCAGCCCGCTTACCGCGTAGCCGAATTTTAATTCATCATCGCGAATGGAATGCCCGCCCACCACCGAGCATTTCGCCTCGGTCATTTTTTCGAGCCCGCCGCGCAAAATCTGTTCGAGCAATTCAGCAGGCTGCGACGCGGGAAAGGCCACAATCGAGAGCGCCGTAATTGGACGCCCGCCCATGGCGTATACGTCGCTCAGCGAATTCGCCGCGGCCACTTGGCCGAACAGGGCGGGATCGTCGACGATGGGAGTAAAAAAATCCACCGTCTGCACCAGCGCCAATTGGTCGCTCAATCGATACACGGCCGCATCGTCCGCTGTGTCGAATCCAACCAGCAGATTGGGATCCTCTGTTTTCGGTAACCGCTTTAGTACGCGCTCCAGCACGCTGGGGCTAAGCTTCGACGCTCAACCAGCGGCTTTGGCGGCAGCGGTCAGACGAACCGTTTGCGTGTCGGCCAAGCGGTGAACCCTCCTCGTCGGATTCCTCATTATAGCCCCGCGCCGCCTTGCTTCGCCTTTTTCCCTATCTGTGGCCCGCCGAGGTGGATCGCTGCCAGGTGAACTAAAATAGCCAACTCACCGTAAAATGGAGAGGAACGCTCGCTCACTTATGCCCATCCTTGGAAATCGGAATCCGCCCGGACCGAAAGGATTGCCCATCCTCGGCGCCGCCCTGGACATTCGCGAAGACCCGCTCACCAGCCTGCGGCTGATGACCCGCGAGTATGGCGACATCGTCCGATTCCACGTGATGACGCGCGAGCGCATTCTGCTGAACCATCCGGACCTGATCTACCAGGTACTGGTGATCCAGCACTCCAAATTTCACAAAAGCGAACTCACGCGCCGCATCACCGTGCGTATGTTGGGGCAGGGCCTTTTAATCAGCGAAGGAGATTTCTGGCGCCGCCAGCGCCGTCTCGCGCAGCCCGCTTTTCATCGCGCACGTGTGAACGATTACGCCGCTTCGATGCGCGAACTCGCCGAAGCGCACATTCGCGATTGGCGCGACGGCGACGAGCGCAATATCGCCGAGGAAATGATGGCGCTCACTCTCGGCATCGCCGTTCGCACGCTCTTCGGCGGCTCTCTTTCCGGCGAAGCGGCCGGCGTCGGCCGCGCCATGACGTTTCTAATGCGCTATTCGCTGCGCCGACAGCGGGCTCCGCTGCGCATTCCGGAAAACTGGCCCACTCCGAAAAATCGCCGCGCCAATCGCGAGCTGGCGTTCATGGATTCGCTGGTCTATCGCATCATTTCCGAGCGCCAATCCTCCGGCAACGGCAATCACAATGACTTGCTTGCTTTGCTCATGGGCGCCATGGACGAAGATGGCTCGCAAATGACGCGCCAGCAGCTTCATGACGAAGCCATGACCCTCTTTATCGCCGGCCACGAAACCACGTCGCAGATGCTTTCCTGGACCTGGTATGCGCTCAGCCAGAATCCCGCCGCCGATGCGCGGCTTTACCAAGAGCTGCGCGGCGCTCTGAACGGCAAGGCGTTGACGCCAGCCGATCTCCCGAGGCTTCCCTATTTGCAGGCGGTAATGAACGAAGTGCTTCGCCTCTATCCGCCCGCCTACATCATGGCGCGCGAAACCGTCGAGCGCTGCCAGTTGGGCGGCTACGAATTCGCGCCGGATACCACGATTTTGTTTTCGCAGTGGGTCATGCACCGCGACCCGCGTTTTTTCGACGATCCCGACGAATTCCGCCCCGAACGCTGGCTGGATGGTTTGGCCGACCGCCTGCCGCCGGGAGCATATTTTCCATTTGGCGCCGGGCCGCGCCGCTGCATCGGCGAAGGCTTCGCGCTACTCGAAGCCGCCACCGTGATCGCCACCATCGCGCGCCGTTTTTCATTTACACTCAATCCCGCGATTCCAGTCGTTCCCGAGCCGCTGGTCACGCTGCGCTCGCGGAACGGAATTCACTTGAAGCTTCACGCCCGCGAATAACTCCTGTCTCCTCAATCTTCTGCGCGACCGTTTTTCGCCGGCTTGCTATTTGCCTCAAATGAGCGACTATTGAATCTCACAGGAGTCTCCCGTAGTCCAATCCGGATACCCTTTCTAATTTAGGAGGAGCAATGTCTAGCCCTCTCATCCCAAGCTCGCTAGACGCTGGGACCCAGGCCTTTCCCGTTCTCACGGATGCTCAAATCGCGCGCATTCGTCCGCTTAGCAGCGTTCGCCGCGTGGAAGCCGGCGAAATTATCTTCGATATTGGCCAGACGGATGTGCCGTTCTTCGTTCTGCTTTCGGGCCGTATGGAAGTGGTGCAACCCGCGCTGATCGGCGAACTCTCCGTCGCTACGCATGGCGCCGGTGAATTTACCGGAGAAATGACCATGATTTCCGGGCGGAGCTGCCTGGTACGTGGACGCATCACCGAGGCCGGCGATTTGCTGGAACTCAGTGGAGACGGGCTTCGTTCCATCGTCGCGCGCGATGCAGAACTCAGCGAAATCTTCATGCGCGCTTTTATTCTGCGCCGGTTGGAATTGATCAATCGGGGCCACGGCAACGTCGTGATCATGGGTTCTCGCCATTCCGGCAATACGCTTCGTTTGCGCGAATTCCTCACGCGCAACGCTCATCCCTATTGCTACGTGGATCTCGATACCGACGAAATTTCACAGGATCTGTTGGACCGTTTCGAAATTCATCCCGATCAGATCCCGGTGGTGATTTGCAACGGACGCTCGGTGCTGCGCAATCCCACCATTCAGGAATTGGCGGACTGCCTCGATCTGAATAGCAGCATCGACGAAACGGAAGTGCGCGACCTGATCATTGTTGGCGCTGGCCCGTCCGGACTGGCTGCCGCCGTTTACGCCGCTTCGGAGGGCCTGGACGTTCTCATGATTGAAACGGCGGCGCCCGGAGGACAGGCCGGATCGAGCTCCAAGATCGAAAATTATCTTGGGTTTCCCACCGGCGTTTCAGGACAGGAGCTCGCGCAGCGCGCCATCACCCAGGCCGAGAAATTCGGCGCCAGAATGATGGTTGCGCACACCGTGGTCCATCTCGACTGCTCAAGCCGTCCTTACCAAGTGCTGCTGGACAATGGCCGCACGCTGCACACGCGCGCCGTGGTAATCGCCACCGGCGCGCAATACAACAAGCCGCGAATCAAGAACCTGGAAAGATTCGAGGGCCAGGGAATCTATTACAGCGCCACCTATATGGAATCGCAGCTCTGCGGGGACGAACCGATCGTGGTGGTCGGCGGAGGGAACTCCGCGGGACAGGCGGCCGTGTTTTTGTCGCAAACGGCGCGCAAAGTCTACATGCTGGTGCGTTCTGGCAAGCTCTCGGACACGATGTCGCGCTACCTGATTCGCCGCATCGAAGAAAATCCTGCCATCGAACTGCACTATGGAACTGAAATCGTGGGCCTCGATGGCGACGATCATTTGGAACACGTCACGTGGCGCGAGCGCGCGGGCGGCGAAAGTTCCACGATGTCCATTCGTCACGTATTCATCATGGCGGGAGCGTGTCCCCGAACCGATTGGCTGCAGGGCTGCCTCGCTCTCGATGCGAGAGGATTCATCTTGACCGGCAGGGACCTGGACGCGGCCGCCGGAGAATTGAGCTGGACGCTTCCGCGCCCGCCGCAAATGCTCGAAACGAGCCTCCCTGGAGTGTTCGCCGTTGGCGATGTGCGCTCGGGCAACGTCAAGCGCGTCGCTTCCGCCGTAGGAGAAGGATCGATCGCCGTCCACTTGGTGCACCGAGCGCTGGCCGACGTGTAGCGCGCTTTCGGCGGCGCTTGCTGCTTTATTTTGCGTCGTGATGCCGGTGCTGCTTTAGTGGATGAATTCGCCATGCCCGCCGCTGGCCCACGGATGGTAGGAGAGCGCGAACCGAATCCGCGCGGAAATTGGCGGGTGATCGTACGTCAGAACGATGTCCGGGCGGCTCGGCGCGGGATCGGATAGATCAACTTTACCGAGGGTCTCGAAAGCTTGCGCCGCCACTTCTCCCGAATTCGGTGTCAGCCCGTGCGTCACTTCCAGCCCGAATTGATCGGCTTGGTGCTCGAAATGACGGCTCACCGCGTTCGCGATGGGATTACCGACAAACGAAATCATCCCCAGCAATAACAGCAGCGCGGGCAATGACGCCCAATCGCCTACGCCTCGAATGGACCAGCCTTCGCCCCATCGTCGCAGCATCCCTCCAATGCACAAATATCCGAGATAAAAAACCACCAACAGCGCTCCCGCCAGGATTCCTGCCTCTTTCGGAATGTGGTGCAGCACGTAATGGCCGGTTTCGTGCCCCACTACGAACACGATTTGGGGCGTGGTCATCTTTGCGATGGTGGTGTCCCAAATCACAATGCGCTTCGAACTTCCGAGACCGGTTACGTAGGCGTTTAGCTCCGCGGATTTGGACGAAGCTCCCATCCAGTACATCCGGCTGGGCGGTATATCTAGGCCGGCGTGATGCACCATCTTTTCCAGCGCCGCCATCAGCGCCGGATCTTTCTGCTGCAGCGGCTCGAATTTGTGAAACAGCGGATCAACAACCAGCGGCTGCAGGAAGATCAGAAACGTTGCGATCGGCAGCACCGACAGCCAGAAGTAAAACCACCATCGCCGCGGGCTCTTGCGGATGATCGCGTAGAGTATCGCCACTATGATCGCGCCGGCAATGAGAGCCAGAATTTCCTGCTTCGCCCAGTCCGCGCCCCACGACGCCCAGCCCTGCACCGAGAGCCCGTATCTTCGCAGCTCCCAATTCTCGAAAATTCCCACGGGCAATTCCAAGATGTCAATCGTAAGTAGTATCAGCGGAGCGAATACGACTGCTTGTAGCGCCCAACGCCGCGAAACCGCCTCCGCCCAGCCCCGGTATCTCGGTGCGAGCTTCCAGTGCAATACCATCCAGAGAATCACCAGCTCATAAAGCCCGGCGATCAAATCGAACGCGAAGAAGATTCTTCCCAATGCTGTCGCTTTTTCGTAGAGCTTCGGCGGCAGCGTGTACGTGGTGACGATCTCGTTTGATGGTGTGATAGGCCGGGACTGTACCGTCGGTGTTGCGGCACTATTGTTCGAGGCAGATTGCCCTGCTGGATTTTCGGCCGGTTTTTGCGCTGCGCCAGCGCTGGCGGAAAAAAACAGAACGAGAGTGGCGCAAACCGTCGCGATAAACATTATCCGTTTAGCGATTTCGCGCATGTGACGTTTCAGATGTCGGCGGCGAGAATTTCGTTTGCCGCTCGGTGTTCCGTTCCGCAGTTGTCTCTGCCGTTTGTGCGCCGCCACAGGACGTTCCGCCCGCGGCCACATATCACTCATCAAGGCCTCGACTCTGGCATAATGCCGCTGTCATGTCAGCCACAATTGCAAAACCTCATCCCAGCATCAATCGCAAATTCAGCTTGGCAGCTCGCCCCGTGGGGATGCCCAAGGAATCCGATTTCCGTCTCGTGTCTGAACCGCTTGCGCCACTCGGCGAAGGCGAAGTGCTTCTGCGCACGGAATATCTTTCCGTCGATCCATATATGCGCGGCCGCATGAACGGCGTGCGCACCTACGCCGACCCCGTCAACATCGGGCAGATGATGGTTGGAGGCACAGTTGGAGAAGTGATCGAGTCGAGCAACTCGGATTTTCGCGTGGGAGACATCGTCACGGGCTTCTGGGGATGGCAGGAGTTTTCCATTTCAGACGGCACAGGCTTGCGCAAGATCGATACGAGCCTTGCACCGGCGTCCACCGCGCTCGGTGTCCTCGGCATGCCGGGAATGACTGCGTATTTCGGCTTCCTCGAAATCTGCCAGCCGAAGCAGGGTGAGATGGTTGTTGTCTCCGGCGCCGCTGGTGCAGTCGGCTCGCTGGTAGGACAAATCGCCAAAATCAAGGTTGCACCGCAGTCGGCCTCGCCGGCAGTGATGCGAAAATCGAATGGATCAGGCGCGAGCTCGGTTTCGATGCGGCATTCAACTACAAGACGACTGACAATTACGTCAAGCGTTTCAAGGAGCTCTGTCCCAACGGCATCGACTGCTATTTCGACAACGTGGGCGGCCCGATCACCGACGCGGTTTTTCCGGTGCTTAACACGAAAGCGCGCATCGCCATCTGCGGGCAAATCTCGCAATACAACTCGGCCAAGCCGCAGTCCGGCGCCGCCGTTTTCAGCTATCTGCTCACCAAGTCGGCGCGCGCGGAAGGCTTCCTCGTCTATAACTTCGCGGATCGCTTTGGGGAGGGCATGGCGCAGATGGCGAAGTGGATCAAGGAAGGAAAAATCAAATACCGCGAAACGATTGTCGAAGGATTCGAAAACGCGCCGCCCGCCCTGATCGGAGTCTTGAGCGGAGAAAACACGGGAAAGATGATCGTGAAGCTTTAGGAGGCCGGCGATGCGCGCGAGGCTCGTCTCAATCGGCATAGGGGGAGCGGTCGCCCGCTCGCCCCTGCCACACCACCCGACATGCGGGTCCGCATCGGGCGGTTCAGAGGGTTATGCATGGCCGTCGAACAGTCGAGGAAGGCCGAGGGAGT
>Ga0335075_10000447_pt1 | contig 73888 bp, 70 predicted proteins | sample Lox_Sample_24_FD_206723 | JGI IMG/M metagenome (GOLD analysis project Ga0335075, IMG submission 206723) | Soil microbial communities from Loxahatchee National Wildlife Refuge, Florida, United States - Lox_Sample_2.4 | ecosystem: Environmental > Terrestrial > Soil > Wetlands | place: USA... | reverse complement strand
GCTGCTGCGCCTGCGCGGCTGCGTTATCCGCAGTCATCGGCTAGCCAGTGATCCCTGCGGCGGTGCAGTCTGCCGCGTAGGAACCGGAGCAGAGCTGGGCGGCCGGCACGAACTTGTCCGCGATGATCGTGGAGTTCATGTTGGACGGCGTGACCCACTCGGGGGTGAGCAGTACCGACGGGACCGACGTGTGCGACGTGGTGTCCATGGTGCTGCCGTTAACCAGCGAGGACGGCGGGGTCTGCCCGGCGCGGACGTAAAGCGCGAGGGCGGCGGCCGCCTGGGCCTCCAGGTAGATCGGCTTGTAGACGGTGCCGCACTGGAAGCCGGACAGGATGTTCTGCAGGCCGGTCAGCGTGGCGTCCTGGCCGGTGGTCGGGAACGTCTTGGCCTTGATGCCCTGGCTCTGCAGGTAGTGGATGATCGGGGCGCCGTTCTCGTCGTTCGGGATCAGCGCCGCGTTGATGCCGGAGTGCGCGGTGTAGGCCTGCTGGAACTCCTGCAGCGCGGTGGCCGGGGTCCAGGTGCCAGCCGGGTTGGCGGCGTCCTTGTACTTGCCCGAGGAGAACTGCGACGCGAGGACGCCGTCGTAGCCCTGCGCGAACAGCGTGGCGTTGTTGTCGGTCGGGGCACCCTTCATCACGACGACGTTGGGGTTCTTGACGCCCCAGGCCGTGATGCAGGACTCAAGGCCCTGGCCCATCAGCTGGCCAACCTTGACGTTGTTGAAGCTGACGTAGTAGCTGCGGGTGCCGCCGAGGGTCAGCCGGTCGTAGTCGATGACGGCCACGCCCTGCGACTTGGCGTAGTTCTCGATCGAGGCGCCCACACCAGAGTCAAGCGGGTCGACGATCAGCACGGTCGCGCCCTTGGTGATGGCCGTCTTCGCGTCGGCCAGCTGCGTCGCGTCCTGGCCCAGCGCGTTCTGGATGGTGAAGTCGGACGACGACAGCCCAGCCGCGGTGAAGGCCTGCTTCAGGTAAGGGGCGTCGAACTCCACGTACCGGGTCGAGGACACGGTGTCGGGGAGGATGACAGCGACGCTGCCCTTGCCCGAGGAGGCAAGCGACTTCAGCTGCGACATCGCGCTGAACGTGTTGTTCAGGTCGCTGACCGAGATCGAGGCGGCTGCGCCTGACGAGCTCGAGGCAGACGAGCCCGAGGAGGAAGTGGAGGGGGCGCTCGAGCTGCTGCTCGAGCTGCAGGCGGCGATCAGCAGCGCGGCGCTCACGCCCGCCGCCACTACGCCTGCTTTCTTAATGGATGACACGAATGTACCTCGCTTTTGTCCACCATGACATGCCCGGCTGGTGCCGGACTTACCACGAGAGATATTCAGCACATCCTGGCCATTGCTGACCAGTAGTAGATGCCGAGAAGCCTAAATCGAAGAGGGGAAACATAGCCGTTAACACTAAACCAAAGGCGTTAAAAAACCGTGAACACGGCCAACCGTGACGCGAGATTGCTACGGTGCGTGACTGATTTGCGCGCAAATCGTCACGCAGGGTACTCGTTGCAGGTGGCAGGCTCAGGGCTAGCTGAGCGCTGGCTGAATCACAGGCGCCGCTGGGGGGTGTCCGGTTGTTACCGGCTCGTGACGGGGAAATCAGGGAAAGTGTCCGTTCTGTAATACTAGCGCGATGTTAGCATGATTTCAGCATGCCTCCTGTAATGGCGGAATTACTCGGCCGGAATGCGGTAGCCGGCGCGTGGCTGGGTCACAATAAGGGGCGGGCCGCCGGGCGGCTCGAGCTTCGCGCGCAGCCGCCGGATGTAGACCCTGACGTACTCGGTCTCGGTCTCGTAGCCGTGGCCCCAGACCCGGCGCAGCAGGTGGGTTCGCGACAGCAGCTTGCCCCGGTTGACGGCCAGCTCCCGCAGCAGCGCGAATTCCGTCGGCGTCAGGTGCACCTCGGCGCCGGCCAGCCAGACCTGCTGGCTGGCCAGGTCAAGCTGGATGTCGCCGATGGTGATCACCGTGGGCGCCGCCTCGGCCGGGGCGGGAGCCGACGGGCGGGTCCTGCGCAAGGTGGCCAGGATCCGCGCCATCAGCTCCTCGATGCCGAACGGCTTGGTCATGTAGTCGTCGGCCCCCATGTTCAGCGCCGTGACCTTGTCCCGCTCCCCGCCCCGGGCGGAGACCACGATGATCGCGACCGGCGACCGCTCGCGGATCTGCCGGCACAGCTCGAAGCCGTCAGCCTCCGGCAGCATCAGGTCGAGCAGCACCATGTCCGGCTGCTCGGTGTCGAGCAGCGTCAGCACCTTGCTCCCGTCCATCGACAGGACCGTGTCGAAGCCCCGGACGGTCAGGTTGGAGCGGATGAGGTCCACGATGTTCGGGTCGTCCTCGACCACGAGCACCTTCGTCCGGACCGCCTGGCTGCTCACTGGCGATTACTCACTGTCGTCATTCCACTTCTCTACCGGCAACGTGATCAGGAAGCTGGTACCCCGCTCGGCCTGCTCCAGGTCCAGGGCGCCGCCGTGCGCGGTCACGATGCCCTTGGCGATCGAAAGGCCGAGGCCGGCTCCCGAGTCACCGCGCCGGTGCGGCCGGCGGACCGCGGTCGCGGCGGCCGGCGCGTGCAGGATTTCCGGCGGCATGCCCTCCCCGTCGTCGGCGACCCGGACGGTCACCGTCGCGGGCTGGCCGTCGCGGGCCCGCGCGCCCTCCGCCGTGACCGTGACATGGGTGCCCGGCGGGTTGTGGCCGAGGGCGTTGCCGAGCAGGTTAACGAAGACCTGCTCAAGCCGGTCATGATCGGCCCAGATCTGCGGCAGTCCGGGCGCGGTGCGGACCTCGACGAACGGCGCGCTGCGCTGCGGCAGCAGCGCCACCGCCGCGTCGATGACCAGCGGGACGTCACACCAGTCGCTCTGCAGCCCGAAGATCCCCGACTCGATCGCCGAGAAGTCGAGCAGGTCGTTGACCAGCCGGCCAAGCCGGGAGGACTCGGCCGAGATCCGGGACAGGAAGCGGTGCTGCGACTCGGCGTCCCAGGTCACGTCCTCCTGCAGCAGGCTGGAGGCGTACCCGGTGATCGCGGTAAGCGGCGTGCGCAGCTCGTGGCTGAGCCTGCGCAAGAACGCGTGCTGCATCGCCTGGGACTGCCGCAGGGCCATGGCCTCCTGGTGCGCGGCGGTCGCGCTCTCCCGCTCAAGGGCCAGCCGGAAGCTGTGGGCCGCGTCCTCGACCAGCGCCATCGCGCTGTCCTCCGCCGGGCTTGGGGCGGCGGACGCCTGCCCGACCCAGCTGGCGAGCAGCACGGTGCGCCCCTGGGGAGCGGTGAGCGTGACCGAGAGCACGCGGTTGGCCGTGACCGCCATCCCAGAAAGCGCCACGCCGTCGAGGCCGTCGCGGGCCAGCACCGACGTCGCCGCCGCCAGCGTCTCCTGCGGGATGGTGTCGGCGCGGCCGCAGTAGGCGCGGGTGACGGCCTGGGGCCTGCTGCCCTCGGAGTCGGTCAGGGTCACCAGCGCGACCTCGTCGGCGCCGAGGCCGCTGCGCAGGGCATCGAGGGCGGTGACCAGGGCGTCGGCGATCGGCACCGCCCCGGCCAGCGTCTGCAGCACCTCCCGGATCGTCTCAAGCACCCGGTTGCGTGCCGTGACCTGGTCGAGCAGCTGGTCGCGCTCGATGGCGCTGGCCGCGTACCCGGCGTACAGCATGGCCAGGTCCAGGTCGTCCCGCTGCGGCTTGCCCGTGATCGCGCGGAACACCGTGATCACGCCGAGCAGGCCGCCGGGGCCGAGGACCGGCACCGACCATGAGCTGGCGACCCGGGCCTGCCGGGCCAGGTCGGCGAAGGACGCCCAGGAACCGGGGGCCGCCCGGATGTTGTCCTCGATGACCGGCCGCCCGGTCGCGGCGGCCAGCCCCACTGGCCCGCCTGCGGCGCCCATCGGCAACCGCTCCCACGCCGAGAGCAGCGTGTCAGGCACCCCGAAGGAGGCGGTCCGCACCAGCGTGCCCACGGCGGGCGACTGGCTCGCGAGGGCGCTGCCGTCCGGTGACAGGCCGCCGTCCGGTGACAGGCCCCCGTCCGGTGACAGGCCGCTGTCCTCGGGCAGGTGAATGCACAGCCGCTCGCTGCCCAGGGCCGCGCCGAGCGCGGACAAGATCATCGACAGGCTCGAGGACGGGTCGGAGGAGGTCAGGCGGCCTGCCAGCCGGTGCAGCCGGGTGAGCTGCCGCCGGGCGGAGGAGTCGACCTTCTGGCCGGACACCAGCGCGGCCACGTCATCGGGGTGCACTTCCGACGGCGAGACCTCGCCGATGATCCGGCCGTGCCGCAGCACCACGATCCGGTCCGACAGGCGGAACATCTGCGAGATGTCGTGGCAGGAGAGCATGACCGTGGTGCCCTGGTCGCGCAGCCGCATGATCAGCTGCTCGACCAGCTCCGACTCCCGCACGCCGAGCGAAGCGGTCGGCTCGTCCAGCAGCAGCACCCGCGGCTTGTGCGCCATCGCGCGGGCGACCGCCACCATCTGCCGCTGCCCGCCCGACAGCCACTTGACCGGCCGGGTCGTGTCCCTGATCGGGATGCCGAGCCGCCCGAACAGGGCGGCCGCGTCCCGGTGCAGCCATACATCGGACAGCAGGTGCCGCCGCCGCTCGATGCCGAGCATGACGTTCGAGGCGATGTCAAGGTTGTCGCACAGGGCCAGGTCCTGCCAGACGATGCGGATTCCCAGCCGGGTGGCGGCGATCGGGTCGGCGGGAACCAGGCGGCCGCCCAGCCGGATCGCGCCGGTCAGCGGCGTGAGGTCGCCGCCCACGGCGCGGATCAGGGTCGTCTTGCCCGCGCCGTTCTCGCCGGCCAGGGCCACGATCTCGCCCGGCTTGACCTGCAGGCTCACCCCGTCGAGCGCGGTCAGCGCGCCGAACCGGACGGTGAGCGCGGACACAGACAACTCCGGTGGTGCCGCGCTCGCGCTTGGCGGCACCACCGGAGCACTGATCTGCGTACTGGTGGTCACTCGACTATTTTTAACCTAACTGTCAAGATAGCGTTATCGTGAGACCTGTTCGTGACAGACCGTGACTTTGCTGTAAACAGCCGGTCACCGAACAGGGTCAGCCCGGCGGGCAGCAGCACGCCGCGCACGACGGTCGCGTCCAGCAGCACCGCCGCCGCCATCGTCACGCCGAACAGCTTGAACTCCACCACCGCCAGCGTGGCGAAGATCGAGAACACCGCGACCATGATCGCCGCCGCGCTGGTGACCACGCCGGCGCTGCGGGCGATCCCCGCGGTCACGGCCTCCCTGCTGCTGGCACCGCCGTCCCTCAGCTCCCTGACGCGGCTGAGCATGAACACGTGGTAGTCCATGCTCAGCCCGAAGACCAGCACGAACATGAACAGCGGCAGCCACGGCACGATCCCGCCGTAGGGCGTGTAGCCCAGCGGCCCGGCCAGGTGCCCGTCCTGGAAGACCCAGGTCATCAGGCCGAAGGCGGCCCCCACCGAGACCAGGTTGAGCACGATCGACAGGGCGGGGATCCAGGCAGAACGAAACGCCCAGCCCAGCAACGCGAAGGCCATCGCCAGCACGAAGATGAACACGTAGGGCACGGTCTTGCCCAGCTGGGCATCAAGGTCGTGGTTGGCGGCCGTCTCACCGCCCACGGCGTAGCTGACGCCAGGCACGTGGCCCAGGGTGGCCGGCAGCGCCTGCTGGCGCAGCGTGTCAAGCGCGCTGTAGGACGCCGGGCTGGTGCCGTCCCCGGCCAGCGGGACCGAGATGACCAGGACCTGGCCGGGCCCGGCCGGGCCGAAGTAGGCGGTGGTGATCGGCTCCCTGATCGCCCCGTGCGTCGCGGCGACCTGCCGGTGCAGCGCGCTGACCGCGGCCTGCACCCGCGGCCCCGCGAGGTTGTCGCCGGTGACGACGACCTCGGCCGGAGCGGGGCCGCCGGGGAATGCCGCCTCGACGTCGTCCACGGCGCGCATCACCGGGATGCTGGCCGGGATGTCGTGGATGCCCGGCTCCTCCAGGTGCAGGCCGAGCAGCGGTGAGGCCAGCGCGAGCAGGGCGATGAGCGTCAGCCCGCCCCAGGCGAGCGGGCGCCGCGTGACCCGCGTCACGATCGCCCGCCACGCGCGGGACTCCCGCGCCCGGGCCTGCCGCTTGCCCAGGAAGGGCACCCGCACCTTGTCGGTGGCCGTGCCGAGCAGGCTGAGCAGGCCGGGAAGGAACGTCAGCGAGCCGAGCACGGCGATGCCGACCACCATGATCGTGCCGACGGCCCACCCGGTGAACAGGTCGATCCCCGCGAGGAACAGCCCGGCGAGCGAGATCATGACGGTCAGTCCCGAGACGACGATGGCCCGGCCCGAGGTGCGCGCGGCCACCTGGAGCGCCTCGCGGGTCGAGGCGCCCGCGGTCCTCTCCTCGCGCACCCGGCGCAGGTAGAACAGCGAGTAGTCGATGCCGACCGCCATCCCGACGAGCAGCACGATCGACGAGGTCGTCGAGTCGATCGGCAGCCAGTGGCTTGCCGCGGCGACCAGCGAGATCGCCGCCGTCACCGCGGTCCCCGCGAGCAGCAGCGGGATGCCGGCCGCGATCAGCGCTCCGAAGACGAGCAGCAGCAGCACGAGCGTCACCGGGATCGAGGTGACTTCCGCCTGGCGGAAGTCCTGGCCGGTCACGTCGCCCAGGGCGCGCTGCAGGCTGGCGCTCCCCTCCTCCTCGACCCGCAGGCCCGGGTGCCGGGCCTGGACGGCCGCGACCGCGTTCAGCGCGGGCACGACCTCGCTGACGCCGCCGTCCCCGCCGTCCTTGCCGGGCGAGATCACGGTGAACGTCACCAGGGCCGCCCGGCCATCCGGGCTGATCAGCCCGCTGGCGGTCAGCGGCGAGGAGATGTCCGTCGCCGACCGGGGGAGTGCCTTCAGGGCGGCGACGACCTGGCTGACGGCCTGCCGCAGCTCGGGGTCGCCGGAGTAGGTCTGGCCGGGCGAGCGTCCCTGGATGAGGACCTGCTCGCCGGGAGGCTGCTGCACGACCGGGCGGTCAAGCACCCGCTCGGCCTGCCCAGCCTGCCCGGGGTCGTAGCTCGCGACGTTGCCCTGGCCCAGGTGCTGGCCCAGGGTGAGCGCGGCCGCCACGAGCACCAGCCAGCCCACGACCGCGATGATCCGGTGCCGAGCCGACCAGCCCGCCACTCGTTCGGTAAGGGGAGCTCGCCTCGCATGCCCGGTATCTCGGCTTTTCGATCGGGCGTGCATCGGGGGGTGCGGGGGGTCGTCCCCCCGGGGGATATCTCTCATATGGGTCAGGGTGGGGGTGACCGGTGGGCTGATCCCATGGTGCGGGCAGCCGTGTTCATGGTTGGGTTTCCCCCACCATGAAGGCGGGGGAGCACCCTGTGGCCGAGCGCGCCGTTGTGCCATAGCGTCAGTGGCATGTTCCTGATCAGTGACCTGACGTCGGCCCGCACGTGGCTCGCGCTCATCAGCGAGCTCGCCGACCTGCTGGTCGGCTGGGCGGTCGTCACCCTGGTCTTCGTCTTGCTGTCGGCAGGCCTGTCCCTGCTGCCGATCGCCCTGGCGGGCCTGCCGGTCATCGGGCTCGGGCTGCGAGTGGCGGCATGGTACGGCCGCTACGAGCGGGCCAGGTTCCGGTTCTTCCTCGGCCGCGACATCCGGCCGTGGCCCGCCGCCGAGCGGGCCGGCTACCGCTGGTGGCTGATCCCGCGCCGCCGCGCCTACCGGGACCGGGCCACCTGGCGCGAGATCGGCTACCTGCTGGCCCGTCTGCCGGTCACCCTGGTGGTGTTCTTCCCCACCTACACGCTGTGGACGATGGGGCTGGTGCTGCTCACGCTGCCGTTCTACAACCGCGAGCTGCCCGGTGGCGGCGCGCACTTCGGCGCCTTCGCCGTGCACGGCTCGACCACGACGTACGCCAGCGCGATCGGCCTGCTCCTGCTGCTGGCCGCGCCTCAGCTCACCCAGGTCCTCGCCGGGCTCGACCTCCGGTTCGCCCGCGCCCTGCTCGGGCGGCCGACGGACCTGGCCGCCCGGGTCACGGAGCTGGAGATCAGCCGCGACCGGGTGGTGGACGCCGCCGAGGCCGAGCGCCAGCGCATCGAGCGCGACCTGCACGATGGCGCGCAGCAGCGGCTGGTCGCCCTGGCCATGGAGCTAGGCCGGGCCAAGGCCAAGTTCGGCGACGACGTGGAGGCCGCCGCCGAGCTCGTCGACCGGGCGCACGCCGAGGCGAAGGCCGCGCTGACCGAGCTGCGCGACCTGGTCCGCGGGGTGCATCCCCCGGTGCTTACCGACCGGGGCCTGGACGCCGCCCTGTCCGGGCTGGCCGCCCGCTGCCCCGTCCCGGTGGAGATGAAGGTTGAGGTCCCGGTGCGGCCCCGCCCGGCGGTGGAGGCGGTCGCCTACTTCGTGGTCGCCGAGGCGCTGACCAACATCGCCAAGCATGCCCGGGCCAGCACCGCCAGGGTCGTGGTCGAGGGCTACGGCTACCCTGGCACGCTGAACATCATGATCAGCGACGACGGCGTCGGCGGCGCCAATCCCAACGGGGCCGGGCTGCGCGGCCTCGCCGACCGGGTCGGCGGGGTGGACGGCAGGCTGACGGTCGAGTCACCGGCCGGCGGGCCGACGATCATCGCGGCGGTGCTGCCATGCGCGTCGTGATCGCCGAGGACTCCGTGCTGCTGCGCGAGGGGCTGACCCGGCTGCTGGCCGATGAGGGGCACGAGATCGTCGGGACCGTCGGCGACGCCGAGGGGCTGCTGCGCGCCCTGGCCGAGGTCCAGCCGGACGCGTGCGTCGTGGACGTGCGGATGCCGCCGACCTTCACCGACGAGGGGCTGCGCGCGGCGCTTGTCGTCCGGGACCGGTGGCCATCGGTGGGCGTGCTCGTGCTGTCCCAGTGGGTGGAGGAGCGCTATGCCACCGAGCTCATCGCGGGCCGCCCGCACGGGGTCGGCTACCTGCTCAAGGACCGGGTCGCCGACGTCGGCGAGTTCCTCGACGCGCTGCGCCGGGTGGCGGACGGCGGCAGCGCCCTGGACCCGGAGGTGGTGGCCCAGTTGCTCGCCCGCAGCAGGCACCCGCTGGGCGACCTGACCCCCCGGGAGCGGGAGGTCCTCGCGCTGATGGCCGAGGGCCGCTCCAACTCCGCCATCGCGCATACCCTCGTCGTAGGGGGCGGTGCGGTGGAGAAGCACATCAACAACATCTTCACCAAGCTCGGCCTGGCCCCGGCTGACCGGGACCACCGCCGCGTTCTCGCCGTCTTGCGTTACCTGAACGGAGCACCGTCGTGACCAGCGCAATGTGGGCCAACTCAGGGCCGGGCAGCTCAGGGGAGGCTGACCCAGGGCCTGCTCACCCGGGGCCGCAGGCAGATCCCGGGCCGGTCGGTGGCGGGCTAGGCGGGCTGGGCGGCCTGCTGCCCGCGGGCCGCCGCAAGCCCAGCCGGCTGATGATGACGCCCGCCCGGCGGGCCGCCATCTTGATCGGCGTGCCGATCGTGTTCCTCATCCTCATCACCGGCGGCTACAGCGTTGTCAGCAACGGCGGCACGGGCAGCTTCCCGGTCAGCAAGTCGCTTGACGTCGTCGGCGGGAAGCTGACCGTAAGCCTGGGCGGCGGCGGTAACGCGACGCTGCACGGCAGCCACACCGTGTCGGCCACCGCCCGGCTGGCCGGCACCGTCCGCTATCACCTCAAGCCCCCGACGCTGAACGTCTCGGAGGACAACGTCAGCCTTGACTGCCCCAAGGTGGACGCCGGCAACTGCACCCTCGACGCCACCATCGACATCCCCGCCGGGGTCGGCCTCGCCCTTTCTACCGGTGGCGGCAACTTGTCCGCCAGCGACCTGTCCAGCGGCGGCACGCTGGGCACCGACGGCGGGAGCATCACGCTGAACGGCACCACCGGCAACCTCGTCCTTGACAGTGGCGGCGGGAACGTGGTGGCAAGCCACGCCAGCGGGCCGGCGGTCAGGATCTCGACTGACGGCGGCGAAGTCAGCGGCTCGGGCATCACCGCCGGCCAGGTCACGGTCAGCAGCGGGGGCGGCGACGTCACGCTGGCGCTCACCCGCAGCCCGCATGACCTTCAGGTCACCAGCGACGGCGGCAACGTGACGATCGTCGTGCCGCGCGGCCAGTACATCGTCAACGCGAATGCCGACGGCGGCAACGTGAACCCGTTCGACATCAGCTCCACCCGGGGTGCGGCCGACCTGATCACGGTGCAGAGCGGCGGCGGGAACATCTCCGTCACCCCGTCGGGCAGCTAGCGGCCGCGGGCCGGCCCGGCGCCCGGTCGCCCTACAGGGCGGCGAACGCGTCGGCCAGGATGTCGAGGCCCTCCTCGAGCAGCGCCTCGCCGATCACGAGCGGCGGCAGGAAGCGGAGCACGTTGCCGTAAGTCCCGCAGGTCAAGACGACCAGGCCGTGGGAGTGGCAGTACCTGGCCAGCGCGGCGGCCGCGGCGGCGTCCGGCTCCAGGGTGCCCGGCCGGGTGAGCTCGACGGCGATCATCGCACCCCGGCCGCGCACGTCGGCGATCACCGGATAGCTGCTCGCCAGCTTTCGCAGCCGCGGCAGCATGATCTCCCCGATCTGGCGCGCCCTGGCCGGCAGGTCCTCCGCCTCCATCGTCTCGATCGCGCCGAGCGCCGCCGCGCACGCGACGGGGTTGCCGCCGTAGGTGCCGCCGAGGCCACCGGGGTGCACCGCGTCCATGATCTCGGCGCGGCCGGTGACGCCGGCCAGCGGCAGGCCGCCCGCGATGCCCTTGGCCGTCGTGACCATGTCGGGGATGACGCCCTCGTAGTCGCAGGCGAACCAGTCGCCGGTGCGGCAGAAGCCGGACTGGATCTCGTCGGCGATGAAGATGATGCCGTGCCGGGCGCACAGCTCGGCCAGCCCGGGCAAGAACCCGTCGGGCGGCACGATGAAGCCGCCCTCGCCCTGGATGGGCTCGATGATGACCGCGGCGACGTTCTCCTCGCCCACCTGCGCGTGGATCAGGCCCCGCACCACGTCTAGCGCCTCGGCGCGGCACGCCTCCGGGCCGTCAGGCCAGCGCAGCGGGTAGGCCATCGGCACCCGGTAGACCTCGCCAGCGAACGGGCCGAACCCCTGCTTGTAGGGCATGTTCTTGGCGGTCAGCGCCATCGTCAGGTTCGTCCGGCCGTGGTAGGCGTGATCGAACGCGATCACGGCCTGCCGCCCGGTGGCGTGCCTGGCGATCTTGACGGCGTTCTCCACCGCCTCAGCGCCCGAGCTGAACAGGGCCGAGCGCTTCTCGTGGCCGCCGGGGGTCTTGGCGTTGAGCGCCTCGCAGACCTCGACGTAGCCCTCATAAGGGGCGACCATGAAGCAGGTGTGAGTGAACTGCGCCACCTGGGCCTGGACGCGCTCGGCGACCCGCGCCGCGGCGTTGCCTACCGACGTGACCGCGATCCCCGAGCCGAAGTCAATGAGCGAGTTCCCGTCGACGTCGATCAGCACCCCGCCGCCCGCCGCCGCGGTGAAGACCGGCAGCGTGGAGGACACGCCCGGAGCGACGGCGCTCGAGCGGCGCGCCTGCAGTTCCCGCGAGGCCGGTCCCGGGATCTCGGTGACGAGCTGGCGACGTTGCGGAAGCCCAGGTCCGCCGGCCGGCACCGCGCCGGCCCTCGCGGCACCAGCCCAGGAAGGACCGGTCTTCGTGGCACTGTGCGGAACATCGCTCATGATCGGACGATAACATCCGGACATGCCGGACCAGGATGCAGCACAGGCCTCCGTTGCGGGGTCGTTCCCCCGGGTGACACTGCTTGGCGGCGTCTTCGACCGCGGTGACGTGGCCACGGGCGACGCGGCGTGGCTACAGGCGCTGCTCGACACCGAGGCCGGGCTGGCCCGGGCGCTTGAGCGGGCCAGCCTGGCGCCATCGGGTGCGGGAGCGGCCGTGACCCGGGCGGCCGTCGCCGCCGACTTGTCCGCCGGGGAGGTGGCCGAGGTCGCCCGCGCGTCGGAGCTGACCGGCAACCCGGTCCCCGGCCTGGCGCGGATGCTCGCCCGGCGGGTGCCTGGCTTCGCCGCGCCCGCCGTGCACCGCGGGGCGACCAGCCAGGACATCATGGACACCGCGGCGATGCTGCTGGCGCGCCGGGCGGCCACGGTGATCGGGCGTGACCTGATGGTGGCCGCGCGGGCGGCGGCGCGGCTGGCGGGCGCGCACCGCGGCACGCTCATGATCGGGCGGACGCTGCTGCAGCAGGCGGTTCCCTTGACGTTCGGCGTGGTGGCGGCCGGCTGGCTGGCGGGACTCGACGGCGCGGTCGAGGGGCTTGACGCGGTGGCGCGAACGCGGCTCGCCGTCCAGTTCGGCGGGGCGGCGGGAACCCTGGCGTCGCTGGGCGAGGACGGGCCTGCGGTCGTCGCGCTGCTGGCCGAGGAGCTCGGGCTGGCGGCGCCGCCGCTGCCGTGGCACACCGAGCGGTTGCGGGTCATCGACGTCGCCGTCGCGATGGCGCGGGTCACTGCGGCGCTCGGCAAGATCGCCCGCGACGTGACGCTGCTCGCCCAGACCGAGGTCGGCGAGGTGGCCGAGGGCAGTGATGGCACCGGGTCAGCTGTCGCGGGCCCGGCCGGTGCGGGGTCGGCTGGCACCGGGTCGGCTGGCACCGGGTCAGCTGTCGCGGGACCGGCTGGGCCCGGGGCCGGCGGGCCGCGGCGAGGCGGGTCCTCGGCCATGCCGAACAAGCGCAACCCGGTGGCCTCGGTGGCCATCCTCGGCTGCTCGCGCCAGGTGCCCGGGCTGCTCGCCACCCTCGTCGCCAGCGCTGAGCAGGAGCACCAGCGGGCGGCCGGAGCCTGGCACGCGGAGTGGCAGCCGTTCAGCGACACCCTGCGGCTAGCGGGCTCGGCCGCCGCCTGGGGCGCGGACCTGCTCGGCGGCCTGAGCGTTGACCCGGCGAGGATGGCGGCCAACCTCGCGGCCAGCGGCGGGCTGCCGCTGGCGGAGCGGGTCACCGGGCTGCTCGCCGGCGCCTTCGGCGGGCCGGCCGCGCACGACCTGGTGGCGGGGGCCGCGGCGCGGGCGGCCGGCGCGGGCGTGCCGCTGCGCGACGTGCTGGCGGCCATCCCGGAAGTTGAGCAGGCTCACGTGACCGCCTCGCAGGTCGACGCTGCCCTGGACCCGGCGGGCTACCTCGGTGCCGCTGACCAGTTCATCGACGCGGCCCTTGAGGCCCATGAGCGACTCGCGCGGGGCAGAGACAGAGCGGAGAACCACCATGGATGACGAGCAGCGCAAGGCCCAGGGCATGTCGGTCCGCCGGGAGGTGCTCGGCGACGCGCACGTCGACCGGGCCGTGGCCGGGACCACCGAGTTCACCGGCCCGTTCCAGGACTTCATCACCCGGTATGCCTGGGGCGAGGTGTGGTCCCGGCCGGGGCTTACCCGGGCCGAGCGCAGCATCGTTACGCTGACGGCGCTCGCGGCGCTGCAGCACGAGGGCGAGCTGGCCATGCACGTCAAGGCGGCGCTGCGCAACGGCCTGACCGAGGCCCAGATCCGGGAGGTGCTGCTTCAGGTCGGCGTCTACGCCGGCGTCCCGGTCGCGAACCGGGCCTTCGCCATCGCGCAGCGCGTCCTGGAGGAGCAGCGCGTCCTGGAGGACCAGCGCGTCCTGGAGGAGCAGCACCCCACTGAGGCGGCGCCGGGCCAGGGGGACGCTCGAGACGCCTGATGTCAATACGCTTAGTAACTGCCCGTTATGTAGCTGTATTGGATTGTCCTGACCCTTAACCGTTCTACCTGGGACTTTGGTGCCGGGCCACCAGCATCTGTCCGCTGCGCGAACACATGTACTCTAGGCGGCGAAAACCGGTATCGTTTAGTAAATAACCAGGACAGGAGCGACATGTCGGAGATCGTCTCGCTGGCCGAGGCAGTCAGGCGCGCCGTTCACGACGGTGACACCGTGGCGATGGAGGGCTTCACGCACCTGATCCCCTTCGCGGCGGGCCAGGAGGTGATCCGGCAGCGGCGTCGTGACCTCACGCTGGTGCGGATGACGCCGGATGTCATCTACGACCAGCTCATCGGGGCTGGCTGTGTGCGCAAGCTCGTCTTCTCCTGGGGCGGCAACCCGGGCGTCGGATCGCTGCACCGGTTCAGGGACGCCGTCGAGCACGGCTGGCCCCGGCCCCTGGAAATCGAGGAGCACAGCCACGCCGGGATGGCCAACCGCTACGTGGCCGGCGCGTCGGGCCTGCCGTTCGCCGTGCTGCGCGGCTACGCCGGCACTGGCCTGGTGGACCAGGCCGAGACTATCAAGCCGATCACCTGCCCGTTCACCGGCGAGACGCTGATGGCCGTGGCCGCGATCAATCCCGATGTCGCGATCATCCACGCCCAGCGGGCCGACCGGGCCGGCAACGTGCAGCTATGGGGCCTGGTCGGCGTGCAGAAGGAGGCGGTGCTCGCCGCCAGGCGGGCCATCGTCACCGTCGAGGAGATCGTTGACGAGCTCGACCCCCGCCCGCAGGCCGTCGTGCTGCCGAGCTGGACCGTCAGCTACGTCGCTCATGTTCCCGGCGGCGCGCACCCGTCCTACGCCGCCGGCTACACCGACAGGGACAACGACTACTACCTGGCCTGGGACCCGATCGCCCGGGAGCGCGAGACGTTCACGGCCTGGCTGGAGGAGAACATCTACCAGGGCGTGCAGGTGAGCATATGAGCAAGCAGGCGTACACGTCCGACGAGATGATGACCATCGCGGCGGCTCGCGCCCTGACCGACGGCATGACCTGCTTCGTCGGGATCGGGCTGCCGAGCGCCGCGGCCAACCTGGCCCGTGCGACGCACGCGCCCGGCCTCGTGCTCATCTACGAGTCGGGCGCCATCGGCTCCAAGCCGGGCCGGCTGCCGCTGTCGATCGGCGACGGCATCCTCGCCGAGACCGCCGACGCTGTCGTCAGCGTCCCCGAGATGTTCAACTACTGGCTCCAGCCGGGGCGGATCGCCGTCGGCTTCCTCGGCGCGGCCCAGGTCGACAAGTACGGCAACATCAACACGACGGTCATCGGCGGGGACTACGCGCACCCGAAGGTCCGGCTGCCAGGCGCGGGCGGCGCACCGGAGATCGCGGCCTCCTGCCAGGAGGTCATCGTGATCGTCCGGCAGAGCAAGCGGGCCTTCGTCGACCGGGTCGAGTTCGTCACCAGCGTCGGCTACGGCGACGGGCCAGGCACCAGGGAGAAGCTGGGCCTGCGCGGGGCCGGCCCGCAGAAGATCATCACGGACCTGGGCATCCTCACCCCCGACCCGGCGACAAGCCAGTTCACGATGACCGCCCTGTTCGAGGGTGTCTCCCAGCAGGCCGTCCGCGAGCGCACCGGCTGGGACATCAAGTTCGCCGCTGAGCCGCAGCTGATAGCACCGCCAACCGGTGACGAGCTGGCCGCCCTGCGCGCGTTCCACGCGAACAGCACAGGCAAGCCGGGCGACCGGGTAGCAAGCGCGTAAGGAGCATCCCCTCATGACCGTGTCCGAACAGCGACTGGTGGCCCCGCAGGCCCCCGGCACCCTGATCGTGCCGACGTACGCCAAGCCGGCGCCGGGCAACCACCCGCCGCTGGACTACCCGCCGTACAAGTCGACCGGGCTGCGCCACCCCACCAAGCCGCTGGTGCTGCTGCCGCACCGGCTCACCGAGGTCACCGGCCCGCTGCTGGGCGATGACCTGATCACCATGGGCGACGCCGACCTGACCACGCAGCACGCCGGCGAGCCGCAGGGCCAGCGGATCATCGTCTTCGGCCAGGTGCGGGACTCGGGCGGACGGCCGGTGCCCGACACCCTCGTCGAGATCTGGCAGACCAACGCGGCCGGCCGCTACCGGCACGCCCGCGAGCACCACCCCGCGCCGCTTGACCCGAACTTCGACGGCATCGGCCGCGCGATCACCGACGCCGGCGGGCGCTACCGGTTCATCACGATCCAGCCGGGCTCCTACCCGTGGGGCAACCACTACAACGCCTGGCGGCCGGCCCACATCCACTTCTCGCTGTTCGGCCGGGCGTTCACCCAGCGGCTGGTCACCCAGATGTACTTCCCCGGGGACCCGCTGCTGCCGATTGACCCGATCTACAACTCGGTACCCGACGAGAGCGCGCGGCAGCGGATGATCGCCGAGTTCTCGATCGAGGACACCCAGCCCGAGTGGGCGCTGGCCTACCGGTTCGACATCGTCTTGCGCGGCCGCGAGGCCAGCGTCTTCGAAGAAGGGCACGGCCACTAGATGAGTGAGCTCCTCACCCCCTCGCAGACCGTGGGACCGTACTTCGCGATGCGGCTGCCCTGGGAGCAGGGCCCGTTCGTGGTCACCGAGGACACCCCCGGCGCGATCACGATCTTCGGCCGCCTGTACGACGGGGCGGGTGACGCCATACCCGACGGCATGATCGAGACCTGGCAGGCCGACCCGGCGGGCCGGTTCGCGCACCCGGATGACCCGCGTGGCCCGGTGCCCGCCGGGGACAAGGCGTTCCGCGGCTTCGGCCGGTGCCCGACCGGCCGTGACGGCTCATTCAAGATCGTCACGCTGAAGCCCGGGCCGCTGCCCTTCGGCGACGGCCGCCTTGAGGCGCCGCACATCGACGTGTCGGTGTTCTCGCGGGGCATGCTCGACCGCAGCGTGACGCGGATTTACTTCCCCGACCAGACGGCGGCCAATGACGCCGACCCGGTGCTCGCGACCGTGCCCGCCGACCGGCGCGCTACCTTGATCGCGGTGCCGGTTGGCGAGGACCTGCTGCGATTCGATATCCGGATGCAGGGTCCGCAGGAGACGGTTTTCTTTGACCTGTAACGTCTGCCTCATGCCGCTAGTGCCTGCCGGGGGACCGACCCCCCGCACCCCGCGATCATGAAGCTCGCCGTTACCGCTGACGGCCCCCCCGATGCCCCCGTGCTCGTGCTGGCCAACCCGATAGGGACCAGCGTCGGGACCTGGAGCCAGCAGGTGCCCGTCCTGGCCCGGAGCTTTCGGGTGATCAGGTTCGAGTACCGGGGGCACGGCCCGGCCGGGGCGCGGTCCCCGGCCCCGGCGGGCCCCTACAGCATCGCCGAGCTGGGGGCGGACGTGCTGGGCCTGCTCGGCTCGCTGGGGATCGAGCGGTTCTGCTACGCGGGGGTGTCGCTCGGCGGGATGATCGGCATCTGGCTCGCGGCCAACGCGCCCGAGCGGATCACGTCGCTGGCCGTGGTCTGCTCCGCGCTCGAGCCGCTGCCGTCGGCGCAGGCATGGCGTGAGCGGGTCGCGAAGGTGCGCGCCGAGGGCACGGGCGCGATCGTCGACACGGTCGTGCCGCGCTGGTTCACCCCCGCCTTCCTTGAGCGCTCACCCGAGGTGGTGGCGGCCGTGGTCGAGGGCCTCAAGGCCACGAGTCCCGATGGCTACGCGGGCTGCGGCGACGCGATCGCCCGCCTGGACCTGCGCCCGCTGCTGCCGTCGGTCAAGTCCCCGACGCTGGTCCTGTCGGGGGCCGAGGACCTGGCCGCCCCGCCAGTCCAGGGCGCTACCGCCGCGCTCGGCATCGCCGGGTCGCGGCTCAGCGTGATCCGCGGCGCGTCGCACTTCGCCCACGTGGAGAAGCCAGGGCCAGTGACCGACGCGCTGATTCGGCATTTCACCGCGACCGCGCTATAAGCGACATATCGCGTCGGCGAGTCCATGATGCCGTCGATCGCCGGAAAGAGCACCTAACCGGTGGAACCCTCCGTATATGGGCGTTTGTTCAAGGAGAGTTTTACCGGTCTACGCCTAATAGGCGATAATCCGTTCGTTGCGCGCGGGATTCATATTCTGAGAGCTATCGACGGACATCAAAAAAGAGGAGACGCAGATGGGCGCACCGCAGGACTGGCGTGCTCGGCTCCGCCGCTGCAGCATCGGGCTGGTCATGTCGGATCCGCATGCGGCCGTGCTGAGCTGGGTCGGCGGCGAGCGCATCGCCATCAGCGGGCTGCCGACGAAGCGGTCAGTGCCCGGCCTGGCGCAGCAGGGCGTCACCCACGTGGTGAACTGCCGCGCCAAGTCGCAGGTGAAGCTGTCGGGCGACCTCTCGGCCGAGCGCGCCACGTTCCCCGGCCGGGTGATGCACGCGCCCATGTGGGACCTTGGCCAGCGGCAGCGGCCGGGTCTTTGGGCGGACGCCGCCGCGTTCGCGGCGCGAGCCCTGGCTGAGGACCCGCAGGCGCGGGTGCTGATCCACTGCCACTGGGGCAAGCGCCGCTCGGCCATGCTCGCCTACGCGGTGCTGCGCCTGCGCGGGCACGCCCAGGACAGCGCCACCTCCCTCATCCTCACGCACCGGCCGCAGGCCGAGCTCGTCCCTAACTACGTGCGCAGCGTCGAGCGCTGGCTGGCGACGTTCACCGTCCCGCTGGCGCCGGAGATCGCGCCGTCGGCCGACGAGCAGGCCTGCGAGGTTCCCGCCATGTCCGCTACGGTGCCCACCGCGTAGAATGCGGCGGTGGTCGCGTAGCGTGCGGCACTGGCTGCCAGCCGGCCGGGCCTCGCTCGCGGGCGAGCACGAGCTGGGGCGGGCAACGAGGGAGGGCGCATGCTGCCATGGTCGGCGGACCTTGCCGGACGGATTGACGAGCACATCGTCACGAGCGAGCTGCTGAAGGGGAACCCGCTGGGAGACCCGCGCGAGCGGCCGCTGCTCGTGTACGTGCCGCCCGGCTACGATGACGACCTAGGCCGCCGCTACCCGACGGTGTACGTGATCCAGGGGTTCACCGGGCAGGTGAGCATGTGGCGCAATCGCGAGCCGTTCCGGCAGCCGTACACCGAGACCGCCGACGCCGTGTTCGCCAGCGGCGAGGCACCGCCCGCGATCGTCGTCTACGTGGACGCGTGGACCGGCTACGGCGGCAGCCAGTTCGTGGACTCGCCCGGCACCGGCCTGTACCACTCCTACCTGTGCGACGAGATCGTGCCGTGGGTCGACGGCCACTACCGGACGATCGCCGAGCCGGGCAAGCGGGCGCTCTCGGGCAAGTCGAGCGGCGGGTTCGGCGCGATGATCACCCCGATGCTGCGGCCCGACCTGTTCGGTGCGCTGGCGACGCACGCCGGGGACTCGCTGTATGAGTACTGCTACGTGCCTGAGTTCCCCGCGGCGCTGCGGCACCTGCGCAAGTACGATGGCGACATCCTCGCCTGGTGGGACGACTTCCGCTCCCGGGTCGCCTTCACCAAGCCGGAGGACATGAGCCTGCTCGGGCTGTTCGGCGTCGCCGCCTGCTTCTCCCCGGCCGAGGACGGGACGCCGCAACTGCCGTTTGACACGGCGACCGGGGTGCTGCGGCCCGACGTGTGGCAGCGCTGGCTCGACTGGGACCCGGTCCGCATGGTGCCCCGCTACGGCGAGGCGCTGCGGACCGTCCACTCGATCTGGATCGATGCCGGGGACGCCGACGACTTTCACCTGGACGTGGGGGCGACGGCGTTCCGCTCGGCCCTGCTTGACGTCGGCGTCGACCCCGGCGCGATCCGCTACGAGATCTTCCCGGGGACGCACTCGGCGATCGGCTACCGGTACCCGCTGGCCCTGACCTGGCTCTGCCAGCGGATGGCCGGCTGAGGGCTCTGCCAGCGGATGGCCGGCCGAGGGCTCTGCCAGCGGATGGCCGGCCGAGGCGTCCGGCGGGCCTACCGGCACTCCCAGGGACGCATCATCTCGTTGTCCTCGTGGTCGAGGATGTGGCAGTGCCAGACGTAGCGGCCGCGACGGTCGAAGGTGGCCTTGACCCGGGTGACCTGGCCGCCAGGAGCGGTGACCGAGTCCTTGTGGCCCGTCTCGTAGGACGCGGGGGCGGTGCTGGCACCGGCCGCCAATGGCCGCCGGCCGAGCAGCCGGAATTGCACCAGGTGGATGTGGAAGACGTGGACGGCGGGACAGTAGTTGTAGATCTCCCAGATCTCGGTCGACCCGTAGGCAGGGAGCTCGGTGACCGGGTCGTTCCAGTACCTGGGGCTGGCCTTCCCACTCGGGGTGACCGTGCCGCATAGGTAGCGAGCGGTCACGCTGGGGTTGAAGGTGGACGGCACGTCGCTGAAGGACACCCGCCGGGTGCGCGTCGCGGCGGGCTGCGCGGGGAGCGCGGGCAAGAGCCCGGACAGCTGGTCGGGCGGGACGCTGAGGTCGTTGGAGGCCAGCGGCGTCACGGTGAACCGCATGACCGACCCGGTGGTGCCGACCGTGGCGGCACCCCCCTCGTTGATCAGGTGCAGATGGGTGCCGACGGGCAGGCCAGTGAAGTCGACGATGATGTCGTAGCGCTCAGAGGGCTGCATCGGCAGCCCGCCGCTGCCCAGGCTGACCGGGGCGGACAGCAGGCCACCGTCGGAGCCGATGACCCAGATCGGCAGGGCCGGCGAGACCGGCCGGGGGGCCAGCGGGTCGGCGACCACCTTGAGCACGAAGGGCCGCACGCCGGATGAGTTCAGCAGCCGGAACCGGTAGCGGCGCGGCTCCACGTCCAGGTAGGGCCAGGTGTTGCCGTTGACGGTGATGGTGGAGCCGAAGAAGACCGGGCTCCAGATCGGCGGTATGTCGGTATCGGGCACGTAAGGGCCGCCGCCACCGAAGGCGTTCGCCGACGGCAGGTACATCCTCCCGTCGGAGCTGAACGTCGCGTCGGACAAGATGAGGGGGATCTCGTAGTACCGCATGCCGGGCAGGTCGCCCGGCTGGGGCGCCGGGCCGGGCAGCTGCCCGAGGTTGAGGTCGGTGCTGCCGCCGCGGATGATGTACATGCCGTGCAGGCCCGCACGGACGTTGAGCCTGGTCAGGCCGAGCGCGTGGTCGTGGTACCAGAGCTGGGTGGCGCGCTGGTCGTTGTCGTAGTGCGACCGGGCCGAGCCGGGCGCCCAGCTGAAGCCGTAGGTGTCGGCGTACTTGAGCCGGTAGGAGTCATAGAAGCTGCCCGAGGTGGCGTACCGGGCGGGGATGTTGGCCGCGTGCGGCAGGAACCAGGCCTCGGGATAGCCGTCGCTCTCCTGGCGCACGTGCGACCCGTGCAGGTGGACGACCATCGGCACCGGGCCGGCGTAGGGGCCGGGCGTGGTGGTGAACGTCGGCATCGTGTCCCGGCCGCCGCGCCCGCCCGCCGGGTTGGCCCAGTGCAGCGTCGGGTCCACCGGGAACAGCGAGGGCATGAAGTGGTCGTTCGCGTCGACCAGCTGGTTGATCCAGGTGACCTCGGTCGGCTGGAAGGCGACGCTCTCGATCGTGTAGCCCGGCGCGTGGAACGTGCCGGGATCGAGGGACGAGCCGTAGGCGAACACCGGGGTCGCCGGGTACCCCGGCGGCAGGACCTGCTGCCTGATGGGCCGGGCCGCGACCGAGTACGACAGTGGCCACAGCCCGGCGATGGGCATCGCCGGGGGAATCCACAGCGGCGTGACGAACTGGGGGATCGTGCGCGCCCCGATCGCGGCGGCTTGCGCGCCGCGAGACGGCGGCAGCGCCGCCCCGCCAACCGCCGCCCCCGCGCCGGTGACCAGTCCAACCCGAAGCGCCTGCCTGCGGGTAAGTCCCATGTATGCCCCCTCGTCGGTCGCCCTGACGTGTCGTTGCACCGAGCGACAACGAGGCTAGCCCGTACAGTGACCGGTTGTATTCGAAAAGTGAACGTAGGTCGTTTGACCTGTATTTACCGCCGCAACGAGATCGGCGCGACGCGGGGCTAGTCAGCCGGCCGCGGCGCGGGTAAAAGTCCGCACGGGACATAGGCTTAACCGCATGGCGATCGCGCGATTCAAGCTGGTGGTCCTGGACGCGGGGAACGTGGCGCGCCTGGGGGAGTACTGGGCGGCTGCCCTGAACCGGACCTGGCGGGCGAAGGGCGACCGCTATGGCTTCATGACCGGCCCGACGCCGGAGCATCGGGTCTGGATCAATGCCGTGCCTGAGCCGAAGACCGTGAAGAACCGGGTTCACCTGGACATCTACGCGCGCTCCCTGGCCGACCTGGAGGCGCTCGGCGCGACCGCCATCGAGCCGTTTCCCCGCTGGACCGTGATGGCCGACCCCGAGGGCGGTGAATTCTGCGCGTTCACGCGCGATGACCTCCCGGCCGAACGGCTGCACGCCCTCGTGGTTGACAGCGAGAACCCGATGGCACAGGCCCGCTGGTGGGGCGCCGTCTACGGCGCCGTCGTCGTCGACAAGGGCGAGTGGGCCCGCCTGGAGGGCGTGCCCGGCATGCCGATCGCGGCGATGGACTTCGTCCGGGTACCCGAGCCCAAGACGGTCAAGAACCGGGTCCACTGGGACGTGACCATCCCGTCCGCCGACTCACTGGCGGCGCTCGTCTCAGCCGGCGCGACCGTGCTCCGCGAGCCCGACGACGACATCCAGTGGCACATCCTGGCCGACCCCGAGGGCAACGAGTTCTGCGTGTTCACCCGCGACTGACCGGCCACCCTGCCCGCCCGCCTCGCGGCTACCCCTCGCGCCTCACCCCTCGCTCAATCTCAACTGGCTTTTTCCATCTGCGTAAGAAAAGCACGTTATTACGTCGTCAAGTCTTCGTGACAGTAAAAGTATTCGAGAAAATCTTAGGCGCGCGGGCTAGAGCGAGCCGCGTAGTGCCGCCCACTGGCCGGGGGAGAGGATCAGGATGGCGCCGTCAGGGTCCTTGGAGTCGCGAACCGCGCGTCCACTGCCCGGCAGGACCGCAACCTCGACGCAGTTGGCCTGCCCGGCGCCGGAGTGCGACGACTTCACCCAGGAGAGGTCACTCATGCCGTGCTTCTCGCACCTTCCCGATGAGCTTGACCGACTCGCCGGGCGACAGCGCGCACGCGCGGATCAGGTTGAAGTCGGCGATAGCTGACGCTACCTCGTCCTTCGACTCGGTCATACGGCCCGATGATGAGCCCTCAGTACACCAGATGGGCGAATTATCCGGAAATTCCATTACGCGTAGCGGGCCCTTTGAACCGGGATGATCGACGGTGCTCAGCCGCATAACCTGAATGGTGAAATGGGGCTGACCAGCCGATTCCTCGATCTTAATGAGCTGGTCTCGCATGATCTCCCGGCCGCCGAATGGGCGGTGAAGAACGGACTGCCCCAAGACGAACCATCCGAGTGGCCGGTTGGGCTTGGTGAAGGCGCTCTGCCGGTTCACGCGGGTCTCAACGGCGTCGGCTATCTCCTCATCGCTCGCCCGCGGCAATCCAGCCCGCATGACCGCCCTCGCGTAATCCGGCGTCTGCAGCAGGCCCGGCACCAGTCGATCGTCCCAGTCATTGATCACGGTGGCCTTCGCCTCGATGCTGGCCAGGCTCTCGGGCGACTGCCACCCTGACTCGGTGACTGGCCAGATCTTGATGATCAGGCCGCGCTATGACGCCGGGCGGCTGCCGGTGCTGTGGTTGCGCCTGCTGTCCGATCACGCCCGGCTGCGCATCGAGGTCTGGGATGACGTGCCCGTGTCCTACGGGGTGCCGGTGCGCCGGGTGGCCGCCAGTGAGGATGAGCCGGGCCGTGGCCTTGAGCTGGTCGGCGCGCTGAGTAAGGACTGGGGCTGGGAGCGCGTGCCCGGCCACGGCGCGAAGCGCGTCTGGGCCATCCTCGCCGCCTGACGCTGGCCCAAATTTCCGTTTCCCTCGATCAGAACGAAGAGGGGTACTGCCGTGCCCAACGTGACCTGCCGCTGTGGCTACCGGTCCGCCGCCGACGACGACCTGGCCGCCCACCTGAGTGAGGCGCTGGTGCCCGACGACGACCTGACCGCCGGCGGCGTCATTCACGCGGAGTGCCCGTCGGCCACCGCGTCGAAGGCCTGCCTGTGTGGCTTGCGTGCCACCGACCCGGCGGCCCTGGCTGGCCGGCCGGGCGAGGGCGCCCGGCTCAGCTGGCCGCCTTGCGCAATGCGGCCAGGCTGAGGGCCACGTCGTCCGCGGTGGTGGACCAGTTGCTCACGGAAATGCGCAGCACGGACTGGCCGCGCCAGCGGGAGCCTGACATCCACGCGGTGCCGTCGGCCAGCAGCCGCCTGGTGACCTCCTCCGTCCGCGCGTCGGACCCAAAGGTGGCGCACACCTGCGTGAACACCACGTCGTTCGCCACCCGGGCAGTGTCGATCGAGGCCACGCCCGCGGCGAAGAGCCGGGCGTTGGCGCACAGGCCGTCGACCAGGCCGGCCAGGCCTGCCCGCCCGAGGGCGCGCATGACCGCCCACACCGGCAGTGCGCGGCCGCGCCGGGAGGACTCGGGCACCATCTCGAACGGGTCCCCGGCCGCGTCCCTGATGATGTACTCACCGCCCATGCCCATCGCGGCCCGCAGGGCGGCCCGGTCGCGCACGATCGCGATACCGCAGTCATAGGGCACGTTGAGCGTCTTGTGCGCGTCGGTCGTCCACGAGTCGGCGGCGGAGCATCCCGCCACGAGGTGGCGATAGCGGGGAGAAGCGGCCGCGAACAGCCCGAACGCGCCATCCACGTGCACCCACGCGCCGTGCTCATGCGCCACCGCGATCGCCGGCCCGAAATCGTCGAACGCCCCCGAGTGGACATTGCCCGCCTGCAGCACCACGATCGTGGGCCCGGCGGTACCTTCGGCCAGCGCCGACGCGAGCGCCCCGGCGTCGATGCGGCCCTGGTCGTCGGCGGGCACTACCTCCGGCGCCCCCAGCCCCAGGTAGCGCAGCGCCAGGTCGATCGTGTCGTGCCGCTCCGCCCCCACCAGGACCCGGACCGGTGGCCCGCCGATGAGACCGTCCCGCGCCACATCCCAGCCAGATTTAGCCAGAACGAGACCACGCGCGGCGGCCAGGCACGTGAAGTTCGACATCGTGGCGCCGGTAACGAAGCCAACGCCGCTGCCGGCCGGGAGGCCAAGCACATCTAGCAGCCACGAGCTCGTGATGTCCTCGACCGCCGAGTGGGCCGGTGTGACCTGCCGCAGCCAGGCGTTCTGATCCCACGCGCTGACCAGCCAGTCGGCGGCCAGCGCCGCAGGGTAGACGCCGCCGATGACCATCCCGTAGAACCGGCCCGACGGCATCGCCGCGAGTCCGGGGGTGCACGCGGTCGCGAGCAGGTCGATCACCTCGCCCGCGTCGGTCGGCCCCTCGGGCAGTTCGGTACCGAGGCTGGCCGTCACCTCGGCCACGTCGGCCTGCGGCGGGACGGGCCGGGTGGACAGGCTTTCCAGCCAGCTCACCGCGTGGCCCATGGCGTGGGCGAGGGCGATCTTGTATTCGTCAGGCACCAGACCAGTGTCCTACCGCCGGGCCAGCCCGCGCCACGCGGGCTGGCGGGGGCGCGGGCTGGCGGGGGCGCGGGCTGGCGGAGGCGCGGGCTGGCGGAGCTGCGGGCTGGCTAGCCGCGGGTGAACTCGGCGCGCCAGTGCGGCAGCGCCGGGCTCTCGCCCATGAGGGTGGCGAACGAGATCACCAGCAAGGTCCCGCCGGGCGCGACCGGCTCGTGCACGGCCGCCAGTGCCCTGGCCAGGACCTGCCCGAACAGCGGTTGCAGCGTGTAGATCTCGACGACTAGGTCAAAGGCGCCCCGCCACGAAGAGGGCAGCGCGGTCAGGTCAGCTCACCAGGCCACCGGCTGCTGGGCCCTCCGGCGGCGGCCACGGCGCACTAGCCACACGATCAGGCCGGTCACCCCGTCGATGGCCGCGAGGATGGCCGCGACAATGGCCAGGCCCAGCAGCAGGAACGGCAGCGGGACGCGGTGATCGGCTGGCGCCAGCCCGTCCGCGGTGAACGTGGCGGGCGTCTTCAGCAGCGTCCGCCTGCCGCCATCGGATACCAGCACCACCCGGCCGGTGATGTCGCCGCGCGCCAGTGGTCCCCACTCGCGCGAGTCGGCCGCGTCGCCGCGGTTGTCGCCCATCACCCAGACGTTGCCCGGGGGTACGGTCACCTTGACCGGCGTCTGCCAGTAGGGCGTGGGAGCCAGGTAGTCCTCGGCCAGGGCCTTGCCGTTGACGGTGAGCTGGCCCTTGGTCGTGCAGCAGGTGAGGTGGTCGCCTGGCAGGGCGATCACCCGCCTGGCCAGCAAGCCGACGTGCGGCACCTGGACGAGGACGATGTCGCCGCGCTCGACGCCGCTGGCGCCCCGCTGGTAGGCCACGGTGCTGCCGGCCGGAATCGTGGGCGACATCGACAAGGACGGGACGGTGACGGTCCCCAGCGTCATGAAGACCCCGGCGAGCAGGCCCGCGAACGCCGCGCACAGCAACCCGAAGGTCACCCAGTACACGACCAGCCACGGCCGGCGGCGGCGCGGCCCAGGCACCGGGGCCGCTGCCGCTTGCGTCCCGGGCGCCGATGGCGGCGCCCACGGGTTGAATTCGTTAGATTCCCGTCCATTCACGGCCTTAAGGATAGGCCGCGGGGAGGGTGATTGTTGATATCGAGCCAAATAATTCGGAGTTTGTTGTCAAGTGCCTTACTTAACTCCGCCCGGCCGGGCTATTGACGACCTCAAGGAGGAGGTCGACGACGAGATCCGGCGCGGTCACCAGGGGCGTGTGGTCGACCGGGTGGACGCGCACGGTGGCGCCCATGCGGTCGGCCATGAAGCGCTGGTTCTCGGCCGGGATCATGCGGTCCTCCTCGGCCAGCAGGTACCAGCTGGGACGGTCCCTCCACAGCGGGCGCCCGACCGGGGTGGTGATGCACGCGACCGAGATTGGCCGCTGCACCGCCCGCAGCAGGGCCTGCTCGTGGGGCAGGGCCCGGTGGGCGAAGGCGGCGGTAAACGCCTCATCGGGAAGCCAGATGAAGCCATGGGCATCCGGCGCCAGCACGGGCGCGGACGGGTGCGGCGTCCCCCGGCTGAAGACCTCGCCGACGGTCTCGCCCTCTTCCGGCGCCAGCGCGGCCACGTAGACCAGTGCGCGCACGCTGGCCGACTTGGTGGACCCGATGACGCCGCCCGCGTAGGCGTGCCCGGCCAGCACGACCGGGCCGGCCACGTGCTCGAGGGTCCGGTCCAGTGCCGCGATGTCGTCAGGCAGCGATGTCAGGGGCAGCGGCGCCGTCACGGCGCGCACGCCCGCGGCGTCGAGCCCGCTGATCACCTTGCCCCAGCTAGAGCCGTCCGCCCAGGCGCCATGGGCAAGGACGACGGTGGTGTGCGAGGACATGTGCAAAACTCCTTTCCCGCGGGCCGGCGACGGCCACAGGGGGTATCCGGGCTGATCAGTTGCCACGCAATTACCGGCGGCTCAGCGCGCGACCGAGGAAGTCAAGCGCCAGCCCGGCGACCTGGTCGCCCGCGCTCTCCAGCAGGAAGTGCCCGCCGTCGAGCAGGTGGATCTCGGCATCGGGCACGTCCTGGGCGAAAGCCCGGGCGCCATCGGGGCCGAAGATCGGGTCGTCCTTGCCCCACACGGCCAGCACCGGCGGCCGGTGGCGGCGCAGGTACTCGTGCAGCGCGGGGTACTGCGGCGCGTTGGTCGCGTAGTCGCGGAAGAGCGCGAGCTGGACCTCGTCGTTGCCGGGCCGGGACAGCAGGGCGAAGTCATGGTGCCAGGTGTCCGGGCTGACCGCCGACTCATCAGGGACGCCGGTCAGGTACTGCCACCGGGTGGTCTCGAGGGTCAGCGCGGCGCGGATGGCGGCCTCGGTGGCCGGGGTCTGGGCGCGCTGGTAGTCCCACACCGTCGTCCAGAAGCTCTCGACGAAGCCGGCGTCGTAGCCGTTGCCGTTCTGCGTGATGATCGCGCTGATCGCGTCGGGACTGGCGAGCGCGAGGCGCCAGCCGATCGGTGCGCCATAGTCCTGGACGTAGATGGCGTAGCGCGCGATGTCGAGCTGCTTCAGCAGCCCGGCGGTCAGCTCGGCCAGGTGATCGAAGGTGTAGTCGTACTCCTCGGCCGACGGCGCCGCCGAGTAGCCGAACCCGAGGTGGTCGGGGGCGATCACGTGGTACTGGCTGGCCAGCGCGGGGATCAGGTTCCTGAACATGAACGAGCTGGTCGGGAAGCCGTGCAGCAGCACGATCGCCGGGGCGTCGGCCGGGCCGGCCTCACGGTAGAAGATCTGCTGGCCCTGGACGGTCGCGTAGCGGTGGTGAACGACAGGCATCTTTCTAACTCCCTTGAACGACTTTGATGGTTAGATTCAAGCACCGGTGGTATAACCTGTCAAGTGAGATTCGGAGGTTAGATGATGGCGAAGATCGAGACGGACGAGGCGCTGCTGCTCGACCTGCTCAACACCACCCCGGTGGTCGAAGGGACGCAACTGGACCAGCTCGCCAGCGTTGCGGCAGGCCGCCAGTGGCTTGCCGCCCACGGCCAGGTGAGCTCGGCCGACGAGTGGGGGTCGGTCGTGGCCGCGCGCTCGGCGCTGCAGGACGTGGTCCGCGGCGTCGCCGCCCCGGCCGCACTCGCCCCCTGGGTCGACGGCGTGCGTCTCGACGCGACGCTGGCGGGCGAGGGCATGACCTGGACGCTCGGGCTTCCCGAGCGGCGGTCGGCGGCGGCGCGCGCGGTGCTGGCCTGGGACGCGCTGCGGGCGACGAGCCCGGGGCGGCTGCGGGCTTGCGCTAACCCTGACTGCCGGCTGTTCCTGATTGACCACAGCAAGTCGAACAGTGCCCGGTGGTGCTCGATGGCGGCCTGCGGCAACCGCATGAAGGCCCGCCGGCATTACCAGCGCGCTCGCCAGGCCCCATGATGTTGAGGGGTGCATAACGCCATCGAGGACCTTAGGGGTGGATCACAGTGCGTGTCGTCGTTGTGGGGGCCGGCCTGGCGGGGCTGCGGTCCGCCGAGTCCCTGCGCAAGGCCGGCTTCTCCGGCGAGATCGTGGTCCTCGGCGCGGAGCCGCACATGCCCTACAACCGGCCACCGCTGTCCAAGGACGCGATCGGGGCCGGGTTCGATCCCGGGGTGCTGCCGCTGCGGGTGGCGAAGGCCGCGGCCGACGTGCGCTGGCGACTCGGTGCCCGGGTAACGAGCGCCGACCTGGCCGCGCGCACCGTCACGCTGGCCGACGGCACGCACCTGGAGTGGGACGGCCTGGTCGCCGCGACCGGGGCGCGGTCGCGGCGGCTGCCGCTGACCAGCCCCGAGGCCGGACGGCACGCCATCCGCACGCTCGATGACTCCGACGCGCTCCGCAAGGACCTGGACCGGGCCCGGCGGATCGTGATCGTCGGCGGGGGCTTCATCGGCTGCGAGGTGGCCGCCCATGCCGTACGGCGCGGCCTGCAGGTCACGGTCATCGAGCCGGAGCCGCTGCCGATGCTTCGCCCGCTCGGGGCCGACCTGGCCGCCGCCCTGCTGCGCCGCCATGAGGCGAACGGGGTCACCTTCCGGCTCGGCGTGCTGCCCGCGGGGTTCGCCGGGGATTGGCGGGTCGAGGCGGTCAACCTCAGCGACGGCACGTCGCTCGCGGCCGACCTGGTGGTGGAGTCGGTGGGGTCGCTGCTCAACACCGAGTGGCTCGACGGCAATGGCCTGGACCTGGTCAACGGCGTGCTCACCGATGACCGGCTGCGGGTGGTCGCCAGGGACGGCATCGGCCCGGGCGGGGCCGGCCGTGACGACGTCGTCGCGGCGGGGGACATCGCGCGGTTCCCGCACCCGCTGTTCGGGGACGCGGCGGGACGGGTCGAGCACTGGACCGTGGCCACCGACACCGCCAGGCACGCGGGGGCGGCCCTCGCCCGCCACCTGGCCGGCGGGGACCCGGCGGCGGGCGGGCCGTTCACGGCGGTGCCGACGTTCTGGAGCGACCAGTACGAGCTGCGCGTGCAGTCCTTCGGCGTCACCGGCCTCGACGACGTGCGGGTCCTCGAGGGCGACCTCGACGGCGAGGTGGCCGTCGGCTACCACCGCGGCGAGGTCCTGGCGGGGGTGGTCCTCGTCGGGCTGACCGGCCGCTACACGCACTACCGGTCGCTGGTGGCCGAGGCGATCGCGTCCTGAGGCACAGCCCACGATGGTGCCGGCTGGCCTTGCGCGCGCGGAGCGGCCGGGAGCCGTTATCGTCGGGGTAGGTGGTACTGCGACGAGATAGGCCGGCGGAGACGGGTGCGGATCGGGCTTCTAGGCACGCTGACGGTGCAGGACGACGCCGGGCGACCGGTGCGGGTTGGCGGGCAGCGGGTGCGCGCGCTGCTCATCCTGCTCGCCATCGACGCTGGCCAGGTGGTGCCGTCCTGGTCGCTGATCGACCGGCTGTGGGGCGAGGACGCCGCCTGCGGCCGCCCGGCCGACGCGGCCAACGCCCTGCAGTCGCTGGTCTCCCGGCTGCGGGCCGCGCTGCGCGACGGCGGGCTCGCGCCGGAAGTCATCGAGTCCTCGCCCGCGGGCTACCGGCTGGCGGTCGCCCCGCCGGACGTGGACGCGCTCGCCTTCCAGGCGGGCGCGCGCGCCGGGGCCAGGGCACTGGCGGCGGGCGACCCGGCGCGGGCGGCGCTGATCTTGCGCGAGGCGCTGTCGGCCTGGCGCGGCCCCGCGCTGGCCGAGGTGGCGGATGAGGGATTCGCCCTGGCCGTCATCGCGGGTCTGGAGGAGGCGCGCGGCACCGCGCGGCTCGATCGCATCGAGGCCGACCTGGCCCAGGGTGACCGCGTCGGGACGGTGGCCGAGCTGCGTGACCTCACGACCGCTGACCCGCTGGCCGAGCGGCCGCGGCTGCTGCTGATGCGCGCCCTGGCCGGCGCCGGCCGGCACGCGGAGGCGCTCGCGGCCTACCACGACTTCCGCGGCCAGCTGGCCGAGCAGCTGGGGATGGACCCATCACCCCAGATTCAGCAGGCCTACCTGGCAATCTTGCGGCAGGACCCGGTCACCGCGCCCGCCGCGGATGCTGGCGGGCGCGCGCACGGCAGGCCCCGGCCGGCGCTCAACAGCTTCGTCGGGCGCGACGACGACACGGCCGGGGTGCTGAAGAAGCTGGCCGAGCACCGGCTCGTCACCCTGACCGGGCCGGGCGGCGTCGGCAAGACGCGGCTGGCCAGCGAGGTGTGCGCGCGGGCGGGCGGCCGGGCCTGGTTCACTGAGCTCGCCCCGGTCACCGACCCCGGCCAGGTCGCGAACGCGGTGCTCAGCGCCATCGACCGGCACGACAGGCTCATCTCCAGGCAGGCGTCAGGCAGCGGAAGCCCGCTTGACCGGCTGGCGGACGCCCTCGCCACCGCCGAGGCCGTGCTGGTCCTCGACAACTGCGAGCACGTCATCGACGCGGCGGCCGCGGTCGCCGCCCGGGTCCTCGACGACTGTCCCAAGGTCACGGTCCTGGCGACCAGCCGGGAGCCGTTGCGGATCACCGGCGAGGCGCTCTGGCCGGTCGGCCCGCTGAAGGTGCCGCCCGGCGATGAGGCGGTGCACGCCTATCCCGCGGCCAGGCTGCTTGAGGACCGGGTCGCGGCCGTGCTTCCCGGGTTCGCGGTTGACGCAGGCAACGCGGCCCAGGTCGCGCGGCTGTGCCGGGCACTGGACGGGATGCCGCTGGCCATCGAGCTCGCCGCGCCCTGGCTGCGCACGCTCACCCCCGGGCAGCTGGCCGAGCGGCTCGACGACCGGTTCGCGCTGCTCACCGGCGGAAGCCGCAGCGCGATGCCGCGCCACCAGACCCTGCGCGCCGTGGTCGACTGGAGCTGGGACCTGCTGTCGGAGGCCGAGCGGGCGCTCGCCCGGCGGCTGGCCGTCTTCCCGGCCGGGGCGACGCTCGCCGCGGCCGAGCAGGTGTGCGCTGACCGCGACCAGCCGGCGGCCGGCCAGGGACTGCCGCGGGCTCAGGTCGTCCAGGCCCTGTCGAGCCTGGTCGATAAGTCCATCATGGCCGTGCAGGACGGGCCGGGCCGGACCCCCGCCGAGGACCCGGGGGGCTGTCCCCCCGAGGCGGGCAAGCGCTACGTGATGCTGGAGACCGTGCGCGCCTACGGGCTGGAGAAGCTGTCGCAGGCGGGGGAGGAAGCCTGGGTCAAGGACCTGTTCGCCCGCTACTACCTGGCCCTCGCCCAGACCGCCGACCCGATGCTGCGCACGGCCAAGCAGGTCCGCTGGTACCGCACGCTGTTCGCCGAGCAGGACAACCTGCATGCCGCGCTGCGCTGGGCGATCGCCCGTGGCGACGCGGAGGCCAGCCTGCTGTTCGTCCGGTCGCTCAGCTTCTACTGGGTGCAACTCGGGCGCGGCGAGGGCGACGTGCTCGCCCGGGAAGTCCTCGCGCTTGGCCTGCCCGAGGCCAGGACACGGGAGATCGCCGAGGGGAGGGTACTCTGCGCGCTGATGGCGGCCGGCTGGTCGTGGGATATCGAGTCGATTCGCGGTCCGCTGAACGAGGGGATCGCCGAGCTGAGCCGCTGGCCGCGGGAGTACGAGGGGTTCCATCCGCTCGCCGCCCTGGCCGAGCCGATGATGGCGCTCTACGACGGGGACCACGAGCGCGCCATCGCCATGTTCGAGCCCTACCTGACCGCCCCGCACCCGTGGATGCGGGCCATGGCCCGGCTGTACCGCGCGTCCTACCTCAGCGGGCTGGGCACGATGGACGAGGTCGAGGAGAACTGCCAGGCGGCGCTGGCCGCCTTCCGTGAGATCGGCGATAACTGGGGCGCGTCGGTCACGCTGGCGCAGCTGGTGGAGTACTCCGAGCTGCGGGGGGACCACGCCGCCTCGATCGTCGCGCTCGAGGAGTCGGAGCGGCTCGGGCGCACGCTCGGCGCCTGGGGCGACCTGCCCTACCTCAACGGCAGGCTCGCCACCGTCTACGCCAGGTCCGGCGACTTCACCCGGGCCAGGCAGGCGTGGGAGAAGGCGGAGCGCGACGCCGCCATCAGGGGGTACGACGACTCCACCCGGTGGATCGGCTCCATGCGGGCCGAGATCGCCTGGCACGCCCGCGACATGGATGAGGTCACCGCACTGTGCACCCAGCTGCTTGACGACCTCGGCGGGCATCGCGCCGCCTGGTGGGAGGCGCTCCGGGCCCAGCTCAAGGTCCGGCTGGCCATGGTCGCCCTCATCCAGTCCGATGCGGAACGGGCCCGCCAGCTCCTCGTCGAAGCCTTCACCGCCGCGACGGGCTGGGTGGAGCGGCCCCCGGTCGCGGCCGTGATCGACGGGCTGGCGGCCGTCGTGCTCGCCGTCGGCCAACACGAGGAACCGTCCGCGGGAGCGGCCGGTGATCCGGAGCTGGCCGCGAGGCTCATCGGCGCGGCCCACACGGTGCGGGGCGCGTTCGACGAGAGCAGCCCGGACGCTCCGGGCGTCCGGGCCGCTTCCCGCGCGGTGCTTGGTGATGAGGCGTACCACGCCGCCTACGAGCAGGGCCGTGATCTCGGCTTCGAGGGCGCCGTCGCCCTCGCCCGCCAGGTCCTGGGGCTTGACCAGGTGCCCGGCTAGGCCCGGTGCGCGGCTAGGTGCGCCGGCGGTAGACCTCGACCGCGATGGGGGCGAAGACCACCACCAGGCCCAGCGACCAAAGCAGCGTCCTGATCACCGGCGTCTGGACGGGGCCGCCGACCAGCAGGCCGCGCTCGGCCTCGGTCAGGAACGTCATCGGGTTGCCCTTGACGAACGCCTGCAGCCAGCCCGGCAGCTTGGCCGTCGGCACCAGCACGTTGCTGCCGAACGTCAGCGGGAAGTAGATCAGCGACCCGATCCACTGCACGCCACGCGCGCTGCCCGCTATCAGCCCGAGCAGGGCGGAGAACCAGCACATGGCCAGCGCGAAGACCAGCACGAGCAAACAGCCCGCGGCGGCCGCGAGCGGCTGGGCCTGGATGCGGAAGCCGAGCAGCATGCCGAACGCGAGCGTGACCGCGACCGACAGGGCATACCGGGTGACGTCGCCGAGTACCGCGCCGAACAGCGGTGCCCAGCGGGCGATCGGAAGGCTGCGGAACCGGTCGAAGACCCCGGTCTCGATGTCCTGGCTGAGCATCTGGCCGGTGCCGAGCGTGGAGAAGATGACCGCGAGCACGAGGATGCCTGGCAGCTCGAACTGCAGGTAGTTGTGCACGTTGCCGGAGATCGCGCCGCCGAAGATGTAGGTGAACAGCACCAGGTACATGATCGGCGTCAGGACCAGGGCGGGCAGGTCCTCCGGGTTGGTCTTGAGCTTGAGCAGGCTGCGCCAGGTGAGGGTGAACGTGTTGGCCAGGCCGGTCAGCGGGGACAGGTGGCGCGATGGGGCAAGGGCAGTCACAGCGCGCTCCCGGCGGTCTCCTGGGTGCGGGTCGCTGGCTCCTCGGGCGGCAGTGACCCGGTCAGGGATAGGAAGACCTCGTCCAGGCTCGGCTTGCGCAGCGTCAGCTCCTCGACCACGATGCCCTTCTCGTCCAGTTCACGGACCAGCGTCGGCACCAAGCCGGGATCGGTGACCTGGACGGTCACGGTGCCCGACTCGGGGGAGGTCGCGGGAGCAAGGCCGGTCCGTTCCGCGATGAGGGCCTTAACGTCGGTGGCCCGCGACGGATCGGCGGCGGTGACGGCGAGGACCTGGCCGCCGACCCGGGCCTTGAGCTCGTCCGGGGTGCCCGCGGCGATCACCGATCCGTGGTCGATGACCGTGATGTCATGGCAGAGGCGGTCGGCCTCCTCCAGGTACTGGGTGGTGAGCAGCACGGTCGCGCCGTCGGCGGTCAGGCCGCGGACCATCTCCCACAGCTCGTTGCGGCTGCGCGGGTCCAGGCCGGTGGTCGGCTCGTCGAGGAAGAGCACCGCGGGCCGCCCGACCATGCTGGCGGCCAGGTCGAGCCGCCGGCGCATGCCGCCTGAGTAGGTCTTGGCCGGGCGGGTGGCCGCGTCGGCCAGGCCGAACCGCTCGAGCAGCTCGCTCGCGCGGGCCTTGGCCGTCCGGCGGCCGATGCCGAGCAGGCGGCCGATCATGACCAGGTTGTTGAACCCGGACAGCATCTCATCGACCGAGGCGTACTGGCCGGTGAGGCCGATCAGCTGGCGGACCTGGTGCGCGTCACGCTGGACGTCGTAGCCGAGCACGCTGGCGGTGCCTGCGTCGGCCCGGATGAGCGTCGCGAGGCAGCGGACGGCGGTCGTCTTGCCCGCGCCGTTCGGCCCGAGCAGGCCGAGCACCGTGCCCTTGCGCGCGCTGAGGTCGACCCCGTTCAGCGCGATTGTCTTGCCGAACCGCTTGACCAGGCCACGCGCCTCGATAGCGGTGTCAGCGGGGGGTGTATTCATGGGTAAATGCTCGCAGACGCGCCTGCCAGGTCGCGCACAAGCGGCTGTCAGCGTACTGCCGGCTAACGACTGCCTTTTTTATTCTACCAGCATCAGGCGACTCGCCAGCCCCCCCGGAGAACTGGAATATCCAGTTTCCCGCCCCCTGCCGGCCGTCAGGCGGGCCGCTGAGCAAGGCGGTCCCGTCACCGGACGGCGAGCGCCGCTGGGGCGGCCGCGACGATTCCCGCGTGGCTTCCCGGCGCCGATGCCTACCTGCCGGGCTGCCAGACGACCAGCGGCGCCACCGGCGCCGCGGTCTCGGCCATCGGGCCCGCCTCGGACCTTCCCAGCGCCAGCTAGAGCAGGCCGGGGCCCCCTGGTCCTTAGCCGGGTCCCTAGCCGGGGCCGGGCGCGAGGACCGCGGCCTGCTGCGCCTGGAGGAAGGCCCGCTCGACTGGGTTCGCGGTAAGGGAGCGGGCGGCCTCGTAGGCGGCCGCGGCTTCCTCGTCGCGGCCCAGGCGACGCAGCAGGTCGGCCCGTGCCGCGTGGAACAAGTAGTAGCGGTCCAGGGCGGGTGAGCGCAGCTCGTCCACCGCGGCCAGTCCCACGGCGGGACCGCGGACCTCGGCCAGCGCGACCGCGCGGTTGAGCGCGACCACGGCAGTCGGCGTGAGCGCGTAGAGCTGGTCGTAGAGCGCCAGGATGGCCCGCCAGTCGGTGCGGTCGATGCTGGCCGCGACGGAATGGACAGCGTTGATGGCGGCCTGGATCTGGTACCGGCCCGGGTGGCCCCGCCGGACGCATGCCCGCACGATGGCCTGGCCCTCAGTGATCAGGTCCCGGTCCCAGAGCCGCCGGTCCTGGTCGGCCAGGCGGGCCAGCGAGCCGGCGGCGGTGACGCGGGCGGGGCTGCGGGCGTGCAGCAGCAGGAGCAGCGCAAGCAGTCCCTGCGCCTCCGGCTCGTCCGGCATCAGCTCGGCCAGCACCCGCGCGAGCCGGATCGCCTCCGTGCACAGGTCAAGCCGCATGAGAGACCCGGCGGTCGTCGCGTAGCCCTCGTTGAAGATCAGGTAGATGACGGCGAGGACCGGCTTGAGGCGGGCGGGAAGGTCGGCCTCGGCCGGCACGCGATAGGGGATGCGGGCGCCGCTGATCTTGCGCTTGGCCCGGACGATCCGCTGGGCCATGGTTGCCTCGGGCACCAGGAACGCCCGGGCGATCTGCGGCGTCTCGAGCCCGCCGAGCAGCCGCAGGGTCAGCGCGACCTGGGCAGGCTGGTTCAGCGCCGGATGACAGCAGGTGAAGATCAGGCGCAGCCGGTCGTCGGGGACAGTCTCCTCCGGGGGTGGCCTGTCGGCCGCCGCGTCGGCACCGTACAGGTGATGCGCTTGCGCGTGCCGCTCGTCCCTGACCGACTCCCGGCGCAGCCGGTCGATGGCCCGGTTGCGGGCGGTCGTGACGATCCATGCGCCGGGATTGGGCGGCTGGCCCTCCGACGGCCAGCGGGCCACCGCCACGGTGAACGCGTCCTGGACCGCTTCCTCGGCGGCATCGATGTCGCCGAGGAAGCGGATCAGGGTAGCGACGCATCGGCCGTACTCCCGGCGGAAGACCGCCTCGACCGTCACCGCGCCAGCGCCTATGGTCGCCGCCCGGTCACGATCACACCGAGCCGGCCGCGCTCGCCGCCAGCAGCTGGTCGATGGTCCGCATTTCGAACGGGACGATCTCGACGGGCCGCCGGCAGGCGACCGTGGCGAGCTTGGCCCACTCCAGGGCCACATCCAGGTCGGGGACGTCGATGATCCAGAACCCGCCGAGATGCTCCTTCGTCTCGGCGTAGGGCCCGTCGGTGATCACGAAGTCGCTACCGGACGGGCGCACCACGGTCGCCGACTCCGGCCCGAGCGTGCCGCCGTGGAACACGAACACCCCGGCGTCCTGCATCTTCGCGTCGAGCGCGGGCACATCGACGCACAGCCGCCGGAACTCCTGCGCGGAAAACTTCCGGTCGTCGTAATAGAGCGCGAGCAGGTACTGCGCCATGACAGATCACTCCCGTTCCTCATCCGGGGCCGGTCCCTGGCCGGCCCTCACTCCCGCTACGAAGCGGCCACCGCCGAATCGACACCTCGCCGGTCACGAGCCGGCCAGCCGGCGTGGGGTCACCCTAGCGTCGCGGCCATGGATATCGCCGCGGCACACGCCGCGGCGCATCCGGCGGGGCGCTGCGGAGGACCTGGCTGCTGGACGTGCCGCGCTCACCAAGGCGCGCTTCGACCCCTCCCTGCCGCACAACCAGCACAAGCCCGTCCCGCCCGGCACCGACCTGGTGGACCTCACCTGGAAGCCAGGGCAGCCACGAGCGGGGGCCCGGCGATAGTAGCACGGTAGCTCTGTTGCCTTTCCCTTACCGGCCCGATCGGCTGCCCGAATTCCGGTTAACTCGGTGGCATTCTTCACTTATCACTGTGTCGACTAGCCAGTGATCGTCATGGAAAGAGGAGCACTCGAAATGACCGCTCGCACCCTCGCCCGGATAATCGGGACGGCAGCGCTGGCCATCCCGGCCGCCTCGGCGCTTGCTTCCTCCGGGATGGTCACCTCTCCCGGCACTGCTAGCTCGCCTGCCCCGGCCACCTCCGCACCGGGCGGCGATCCAGCCTCCACGGCAGCCGCCGGGTCCTCGGCGACGCTCACCGCTGTCATGGTGCCTTTCCCTAACTCCGTCTTCTCCACGCTATTCCAGTACGGTCCGTTCGGCGACCCGAATTCCTCGGGCTTCCCGCAGCCGCCCGCTCAGCTGCCCTCCTGGTTTCCTGCTGCTCCGGGTACGTCTCTCGGCTCCCCGCTCACGATCTTCGACAGGAACCTTTCGATAACGTACGACGGAAATTCCGTGTCAACAACGGACCTGGCTCAAGGCGGCGCGACCACGCAGGTGCTCGGGACGATCTTCCTCAGCCCGAGTCACTGCATTCCCGGCTCAGACGGCAGTTGCCTGCAACTCCAGCCGGGCACCTATCAAGCCGGAGGCACCAAGTTCGTCTACGATCCGAGCCTGTTCAACCCGGTCCTGGCATCCGGGGACGACACGGACCCTCCGGCGGACACTGTGCCCAGCACCCCCGCGCCCCCAGCCACCCCGGACGCGGGCCAGCCGACGGTCCAGGTCAACGCGGCCCCAACCGACCTGGGTGCCCCGCCGGCCGCCGACCCCCCGCCGGACATGGTTGCCTACACCCCGGTAGACGGCTTTCCGACCGGCGCGTAAGAGTTGGCTTGCGCGGGTGCCCGGACCTCGCGTAAACCGTAGACCGTGGCTCCTTCGTTCTTCCGCGGGCGAGGCGGGCCGAGTGAGGCCGGCGCTCCCGAGACGCCCGAGGCCCTCGTGCTCATCTTGACCGAGATGCTCGGCCTTGGCCTTCCGCGGCCAGACTCGCTGTACATGAACCTGCACTTCCATTCCCATCGGACCACCGGCTCGGCCCAGTTGCACTTCAACCGGGTCGGCAAGCTGGCGGCACTGCAGGCGTGGGCCGACCGGTTCGGCGCCACGATCACCCAGGGGCACGCCACCGATGACCCGGGCCACACCTGGAACAAGATCGAGTTCACGAACTCAGGCGTGCGCTTCACCTGCATCGCCCCGCTGTGGTGGACAGCCCCTGACTGAAGACGGCCCGATTTGATCTAGCATCATCTGCGTGGAGCTCTACGCCGTGCACCAGACGCGCAGTGGCCCGTGGGACTGGACCAGGGACCTGCGCGGGCAGGCCGGCTTTGACGATCACGCCCGCTTCGTGGACGGCCTCGTCGATTCGGGGTTCATCGTGCTCGGCGGGCCGCTTGCGGGTGACCGCGAGGTCCTGATCATCGTCAGCGCACCCAGCGAGGCCGCCGTCCGGCAGCGCTTTGCCGATGACCCCTGGATCCGATCAGGGATGCTCACGCTCACCACCGTGCAGCGGTGGACCATCTTGCTTGACGGCCTGAAGGGGCACCTGCCCAGCCCCTGATCATAATCGGGGACGTAAAAGGCTCTTAATTATTCTGGGCCGATCTCTCCTGCGCGGATAGATCGCCCGAAGGGCATCGGCAGGGCGCAGGAGAGATCGCCGTTAGCGCTCCGGTAGCGGCGTTTCGATCTTCTTACTGGCGCCGATGAGTAATTCCATTCCGGTGGGCAGGACGGCAAGCTAGCAGGGGAAGGCATTAGCCATACGCACAGAGGATGAAGAATGAGCAGGAACTCAGGCAGGATCGACCGCAGGACGGTCGGCAGCCTTGCGGGGCTGGGATCGGCGGCGGCCATCGTGGGCGCGGGCATCGCCGCGATGGCAACCGGCTCGGTCCCCGCCGCAGCCCCCCAGCCGGACCACTCGGATGTACAGACCGCCACCCTGACCCAGGTCACCGTGCCCCAGCCCGGCACGGGGGGAGCCGGGACCGCGGACAGGAGCGCGGGATTCGTCACCGCGCAAAGCCCCGTCCCGGCCAGCCCGCCGCCGAGCACCGCCCCGACCAATACCGTCCCGGTCATCCCGGGCGTGACCCCAGGCGTGACCCAGAGCAGCGCGAGCTCCGCCAACAATCCCGGTGGCGGCGCGTTCGACTCCCAGTCGACCGCAGCCCAGGCGGGCATCGCCCCGACCCCATCGGGGCTACCCCTTAGCGCCACGACCAGCAACAAGGACATTTTTGGCTTCGGCAACGTCGGAGTCTCCCCGGCGGGCAAGGTTACCGTCGGCGACGATGGCTCCGTCACCGTGACCCCCGGCGGTGTCTTTGCCGCAACCACGACCGGCCCGTTCGCGGGCGGCGGATCGTTCCCGTTCGGATTCCCCGTGACCTTCGACCCTTCCGGGAACCTTAAATTCACTGCCTGGGATAATTTCCTCAGCGGGGTGGCCAATCTGGCCGCCGGGAAGAACACCTCGAACACGACGGGGTTCACAGATCTCCAGCCCGCGAACCCTAACTACGATACGAACCAGCTCTTCGGGGGAACCCCCACCGGGGATCCCTTCTCCAAGCAGACGGCGGCTAATGCCGTTAACTTCGTCAACGACGCGCAAGCCAACGACATCGCCAACGCCGTGAACGGCCTAACCGTCCCCAGCATGCAGCAATTGTTCCCCAACGGGCTCCCCGGGGACCCGACGTCAGGCGCGCTACTCGGCGTTCCCGGCCTTGGTACCGCCGCCGCGGGAAACTTCAGCACGTTCGGCGCGATCGCCCCGGCCTCCGACAGCGCCGTGAACACGTTTGCCCCACGTGACCCGGCGAGCCCATCGGCGGTCGGGATCCCCGACAACTTCGCCACCATCGATGCGATGTTCCCCAATGCGGCGCCGACGAACGCCCCGTCGGGCCTCCCGAGTTTCCAGCAGGCCTACCAGGCTGGCCTCGCCGCCGCGAACGGCGCGGACGCGGGCGCTGGTACTCCCGCAACCAGGGGCCTGGTCATGACCGACCCCCCGAGCTCGGCGGGTGAAACCGGCCAGCCGGACTCCACTGCCTCGCCGGGCCTTCCGGCCCCGGCCGCCACCGCGACCGGCACGGGACTCACTACGGGCGACATCGCCGCGGTTGCGGACCCCAATGCCGCCATGGCCGCCGCCAACGCCTCCGCCAGCATGGTGACGGATCCCACCCAGCTGCCCACCATTTACCAGATCGCCCAGTACAGCGGGATCACGCCCGGTGGCCCCAGCTCCTCGTGAGGTTGTGCCATGGGACAGGCAGGGCCAGTGTTCGTGCTGTGCACGGCCAGGACGGGGTCCACGCTGCTGCGGTTCCTGCTTGACGCGCACCCCGACCTGGCCTGCCCGCCAGAGACCGGGATACCCGAGCTGGGCCTGAGGCTCGCCGGGACGTGGAGCCTGCTGGCCGGGGCGCCGCTGCAGCCGGACAGGAACGGCGAGTTCCCCGAGCTGCCCCGGCCGGTCGCGGCCGGGGTCCGTGACGCGCTTGAGCAGGTCATGTCCCAGCATCTCGCGCGGCGTGGCAAGGCGGTGTACTGCGACAAGACCCTGCTCACCGCGCCGTACGCAAGCCTGCTTACGCAGCTGTTCCCCGAAGCGCGGTTCATCTGCCTCTACCGGCACCCGATGGACATGATCGCCTCGGGAATCGAAGCCTGCCCGTGGGGGCTGACCGGCTTCGGCTTCGAGTCCTACGTGGCCGCCGAACCGGGCCGCGACGTCGCGGCGCTGGCCCGATACTGGGCGGAGCAGACCGGCTGGATACTGGCCGCGGAGAAAAAGTGGCCCGACAGCTCCATGCGGGTCCGCTACGAGGACCTGGCCGAGGATCCGGAAGCGGTCGCCGATGAGGTGTTCGGCTTCCTGGGGGTCTCGTCGGCGCCGGGGATCGCCGCCCGGTGCTTCGCGCCGGAGCGCGAGCGCGGCGGGCCGGGCGACTTCAAGATCTGGAACACCTCGCGGGTCAGCGCTGACTCGGTCGGACGGGGCTGGTCGGTCCCGGTCGGCCAGCTTGAGCCGGCCGTGCGGGAGGCGGTCAACGCGCTGGCCGACGAGCTGGGCTACATCCGGGTAGACGCGCCAGCATCGGGGCGTGCCGCGGCGGGCTAAGCCAGCCCGGGTCGCTGCTCGCGTCATGGCATGGGTTAGGCTGTACTTGTCCATGCGGGCAGCGATCTGGGCAGCCATCGCTACCAAGGCGAGGTCGCCTACCCCGGCCATCCCGGGTTAAGCGGGCAGCTGGCGGGGAATTATGCTCTCCCGCAGGCGTTGTCATAACCAGGCGACCCGAGGGCTGACCGGTCATCCGACGACGACTTCCCAATGTCGTGGTCATCAGTCCACCTGCCGGCGGCTTCGGGTCAGCGTGAGACGCCTGGCGTCACCGGCTGCGTCGGTCCTCGGAGATCCGCAGCAGGCTCGGCGTCCGAGGCAACGGGCTCGGCGCCCGGGACGTTCCTCGTCCCGTCCGCGGAGCTGAGCGGTATGCTGCCGCGGCCACCGTGCCCGGCATTCCCTAGGAGGAGTTTGTGGCTCGACCAGGCCAGCGCCAAGCGGGCGCTCGCCGTACCGTCCCGCGGGGGCAGCGACGCGTCCGGCATCGCGGCGACGTCGTCTCGGTACTCACCCGAACCGTTCGTGAGGTCGAGGCGGCCGCCCAGCGTGGTCGCGTGACCCCCGCCGTGCGGACGAAGTTCCAGGCTGTCGCCCTGATGCTGCGGGACGAGCGTGCCCGTGTCCGGACGGCACCCGGAAGCGGCAGTCACCGGGCTGAGCAGCTCAAGCGCCTGGACGGCATCGCGTCCATCCTCGCGGCGACCGCCGTCAGGGACGCCGGGCTGCTGGCGCTGCTGGGCGAGGACTCCAGCGTCTCTGACGCGGCCCGGTCACTCAAGCGGGAGATGGAGCGCGACCTCGGCATCGAGCCGGCCCAGGAGCAGGCCGCGCCGGCCGAGGCCGCGCCCGTCGCGGTCAGCACGGAGTCGCAGGTAGTGCCGCAGTCGGTGATCTCCAGGCAGCTGGCCAACCCCTTCCTCGCCCCCGACTTCTCCGCCGTTCCGCAGCGCCCCTCCCAGCCGCGTCGCCTGGCCCAGTGGGAACTGCTCAGCCCGCTGCTGAGCTCGTTCGAGCGCGCCGGCGGTGGAGCCCCGTCGTGCATGGCGCTCCCGGCGCCGACAGCCCGGTTCACCCCGTCGGGGCTGGAGCTGATGCCGCACCAGGGCCAGCTGGTCGCCGCGGCCGCTGCCGGCCACCGGACGTTCCTGCTCGCCGATGAGCCGGGCCTGGGGAAAACGGCCCAGGCGCTGCTCGCCGCGGAAGCCGCGAACGCCTACCCGCTGCTCGTCGTCGTTCCGAACGTGGTGAAGACCAACTGGGCCCGCGAGGCGGCCCGCTGGACGCCGCATCGCCCGGCCACCGTGGTGCAGGGCGATGGCGAGACGGCCGACGGCTTCGCCGACATCGTCGTGCTCAACTACGAGCTACTGGACCGCCACCTGGGGTGGCTCGGAGACTTCGGCTTCCGCGGCATGGTCGTGGACGAGGCGCACTTCATCAAGAACAAGACCTCGCAGCGCTCGCAGCACGTCCTCGCGCTCTCCGACCGCATCCGGTCGGCCGCGGCGCGGCCCCTGCTGATGGCGCTGACCGGCACCCCGCTGATCAACGACATCGACGACTTCCGGGCGATCTGGCAGTTCCTTGGCTGGATCGACGACAGCAAGCCGCTGGGCGAGCTGGCGGACGCGCTTGAGGACGCCGGCCTGACACCAGCCGACCGGGGCTTCTACGCGGCGGCGCGCCAGTGCGTGATCGACCTCGGCATCGTGCGGCGGCGCAAGGTCGACGTGGCCGCCGACATCCCCGCCCGCCGCATCGCCGACCTTCCCGTCGAGCTGGACGGACGGGCCGGCCGGTCGATCCGGGCGGCGGAGCGCGCCCTCGCCAGCCGGATGGTGGCACAGTACGAGACGGCGCTCGCGAACCGGTCCGCTGATGAGCGCGTCGACGGCATCGACTACGACCTGGTCCGCCGGGTCGCCCGGTCCGAGCTGAAGGACGCGACGAGCGCGAAGTCCGGCCAGAACGTGTTCACCATGCTGCGGCACATCGGCCAGGCGAAGGCCGAGCTGGCGGCGGACTACGCGGCGCAGCTGGCCCGCAGCACCGGCAAGGTTGTCTTCTTCGCCAAGCACATCGACGTGATGGACGCGGCCGAGGAGACCTTCACCCGGCAGGGGGTGCGCTTCTCCTCGATCCGAGGTGACCAGGCGCCAGCGGCGCGGCAGGCAAACGTCGATGCCTTCGTGAACGACCCCGACGTCGCGGTCGCGGTATGCTCGCTGACCGCGGCTGGGGTGGGCCTCAACCTGCAGGTGGCATCGAACATCGTGCTGGCCGAGCTGTCCTGGACCAACGCGGAGCAGACCCAGGCCATCGATCGCAGCCACCGCATCGGGCAGACCGAGCCGGTCACCGCATGGCGCATCATCGCCGCCGGGACCATGGACACCCGGATCGCCGAGCTGATCGACAGCAAGGCCGGGCTCGGCGCCCGTGCCCTGGACGGGTCGGAGGAAGAGGCCGCCTCCTCGGGCGACGTGCAGCTCGACGCGCTGGCCGCGCTGCTGGCCGACGCGCTGCGAGCGTCCTACGGACTCATCTAGGCGGGCTCGTCGGCGGACGGCACGCCTGCCCCGGGCAGGCACTGGCCCTGCACCTAGCCGACGTGGCGCGTGAGTGAGCCGGGTCGCTAGCCGGTCACCCGAAGCTGGCGCACCTGGACGCATGCTGATACAGGAATATGATTGACCTGTCGCGCGGGTGGCGGGCCGCGTGCGAGCAGGCGTGGAATGCCCGGCTGGACCGGGTGGATGACTCCTCAAGAACCGCAGCGACAAGGAGGCGGCAGTGATAGCCGAACGGCGCGCACTGGCACACATCGACTTCCCTAACGATCTCGAGATCGTCCTCACCCGAGACTTCGACGCTCCGATCCAGGTCGTCTTCGACGTACTGACCAAGCCCGAGCACCTGCGCAAGACCATCGCTCCCTACGGGGAGGAGGTGAAGACCTGCACGGTTGACCTGCGCGTCGGGGGTGAGTACCACTTCGTCTTCGTGACCGGCGACGGAAGGGAGTGCTCGTTCCTTGGCACCTTCCTTGAAGTCGAGCCGCCGACCCGGACGGTCGAGACGTGGCGGTTCGAGGGATGGCCTGGCGTCGAGGCCGTCGAGACCGTGGAACTGCGTGAGGCAGACGGGGTGACGAAGCTGACCCACACGCTGGCGTTCCGCGACCAGGCTGGCCGTGACCACATGACCGGGACAGATGGCCTCGAAGCGAACTACGACAAGGTGGAGGCACTCCTGAGGTCACTGCTCGACCCGAGGGAGGCAGCCGCCGGGTAGCCGAACACTGACACGCGCCCACCTGGCCGATCTCGCCGGTGGTCGCGGCGTCTAGGCGGGCTCGTCGGCGGGCGCGCTCGATGGCCACTGACGGGGAATCCAGTCCCCGTGCGGGTCCGTGGTCTGCCCCACCTCGATCAGGTGACCGTCGGGATCGCGTATGTAGCAGCGCTTCTCGAAATCGTGCTGTTTCGGCGGCGTCAGGAACTCGGCGCCCCGGGCGCTCCATTCCGCGTACACGGCGTCGATGTCCCTGACCCGGATGTTGACGAAGCTGCTGACCCGGCTGGGATCACGCGGCGCCTCCAGGGAGACCGTCGGCTTGTCGTCGGTCGGGCCGCCGCCGGCATTGATGATGATCCAGCTGTTGGACAGCGCGACGTACACCACTCCCTTGGAGAAGACCACCCTGCCGCCGAGCACTTCGGTATAAAAGCGCCGAGAGCGCTCGATATCGTCCGAGACGATGAAGTGGGTCAGCACAATTCCCTCGGGCGGCGGTGGGAGCTCAGCCACCTTGGCACCTCCACTGGTTTGGGCCGCACGCTCGCTGATGACGGGCCTGCGGCCGATCTTACTTTCCGTGATTCAATCGCTACTCTACGCCATTGACTCTGGGGGTCTTCAGCCGGGAGCCTCGCCTCGCGGGAACTGGCCCACCGGGAAGCAGGGGCACTCTGCCCAGCTACGTCCAGCTCAAGAAGCCGCGGCGATGGCGAGGCCGCGCTGGACGAATACGAGCAGGCCATGTTCCCGCGCACCGCCGAGGCGCGAGATGAGGACGCCTACGACCTCATGCTCGGCGACGATGCGCCCCACAGCTGGATCGCCATGATGACGCTCGCGTGATATCCGCTGCCCCGGGGGCTGGCGGGCGCGGCTGTTCAGGTCTATGATGCTAATGTGAGTAGCATTAATACCACCGTGGAGATCGATCATGGCAGCCTGGTGCCGCTGCACGAGCAGGTCGCCGCGGCGATCCGCCGGGCGATCGCCGACGGTGAGGCGGGACCGGGCGAGCGGCTTCCGCCCGCCCGTGACCTGGCCGCCGTGCTGGGGGTCAACGCCAACACGGTGTTCCGGGCACTGCGGACGTTGCGTGAAGAGGGACTGGTGGAGTTTCGTCGCGGCAGGGGAGTATCGGTGACCGGAGCCGGACCGCAGCGCGGCGCGGTGGTGGTGAAGGCGCGTGAGCTGGTGGCGATGGCGCGCCAGTACGGGTACGGGCGCGCAGAGCTTTCCGCGATCATCGAGCAAGTGTCGGTGGGGTTGCCATGAGAACCGCAGCGCCAGGCTGGCTGGCTGAAGCGAGTCCGGACGTCCTGTTCAGGGAGGCGCGCAGGCGCCAGCGCCGCCGCTGGCTCGCGGTCGGCGCGGCCGTTGCCGTGGTGCTCGGCGGTGTGGCGGGGGTGGCGGCGAGCGTGGCCGGGCATCCACGATCGCCGGTGGCGGCCCAGGCGAGCGCAGCGATCCCGGCCGCCGCGAATGGGTGCATCGGGCAGCCGCCGGTCAGCCCGCTGCCCGCCTGGGCGCGGTCAGGGTTCAGCCCTGCGGACCTGGCCATGCCGCATGTGATGGGTGCGGCGGGCAACATCGTGGCGATCTTGTGGGCGCCCCGCGACGCGTTGCACGCGCCGCCGCGGCAAGACAGGACCAACAAGATCCTCTGGGTGCCCCGGATTCCGCCGTCCGCGCCCAATCTGGTCATCCAGGCCACGCTCGCGGGCAGCGCGCGCACCGCGACGGTGTCCGTGCCGGGCGGCCCGGGGCCGTCCATCATCGACCTGCCCGCGTCCGGCTGCTGGACACTGCACCTGAGATGGTCCGGCCACACCGACGAGCTCAAGCTACGCTACGTCGCTTAGCGCAGCTGACGGCGGTCACAGGGCGGGGTGCTGGTCGCGGACCGGGCTCAGCGACTCAAGCAGCGAGGCGATGTGCAGGATCGTCGATTCCGCGTGCCAGCTGGCGGCCAGCTGCACGCCGATCGGCATGCCGTCGCCGCTGGTGCCGAACCGCATCGACAGGGCCGGGAGCCCGGTCAGGTTGAATGGGACGGTCGTCGACATCACGTGGAAGGCGTCCACTGTCTGGCCGTCGAGGCTGAACTGCGTGAGCCCGTGCGAATGCGCGGGGATCGTGGTCACCGGAAGCAGCAGCGCGTCGTACTGCCGGAAGTACTCCGTGAAGCCGTCCCGCAGCCGCTCGATGCCCTGCGCGGCGCAGACGTAGTCCTCCACGGGCGTGTCGGGCGCGGCCAGCATGGACTTGGAGTAGGTGAACATCTGGTCCTCGTGACCCGCGGTGGCCTGCCGGAAGCCCGGCTTCATCTCCATGACGTGCAGGCGAGTGAAGAGCTCAAGCGGGTTGTCCCGCTCGAGCGCCGGGATGCTCACGGCCTCAACCTGGGCGCCCGCTGCCTGCAGGGCATCGGCGGCCTGCCGCACGGTCTCCGCGATCTCGGCGTCGACCGGCCCGAGCCCGGAGTCGACGAGCCAGCCGACGCGGACGGCCCGGCCCGGCGAGGTGCCCAGGCCAGCGTCCAGCTCGGGCGGAGCGGCGGAAAAGCCGTCGGCGCCGTCAGGACCGGCCAGCAGTGAGTACGCCAGGGCGAGGTCGCGGATCGTGCGGGCCATGGGACCGGCGTGCCAGTCACGGCGCGGTTCCCGCGGCCAGATCCCCGTCATCGGGATGCGGCCGTGTGTCGCCTTGAGTGCCGCGATACCAGTGTCGGCGGCCGGCCCGCGCACCGAGATCGACAGGTCGCTCCCGAGCCCAATCGGCGACATCCCGGCGGCGATCGCCGCGGACTCCCCGCCGCTTGAGCCACCCGCTGAGCGGTCAAGGTCCCAGGGGTTGTTCGTTCTGCCCGTCAAAAGGTTGTCGGACTCAATCCAGTATGCGAACTCGGGGAGATTGGTCTTCCCCAGGAGGATCGCGCCCGCCTGCTTCATGCGCGCCACGCAGGTGGCATCCGTGTCCGGGACACGCCCCGCGAAGATTGGCGAGCCGCGCTGGGTGAGCACCCCGGCGGTGTCGAACGAGCCCTTGACCGTGAAGGGCACGCCGTGGAGCGGACCCGCCTGTCCCCCCGCCGCGAGCTCCTTGTCCGCCGCCTTCGCCGCCTCCAGCGCACCGTCGGCGAGCGTGACGATCGCGTTGATGCGCGGATTGGTGGCCTCGATGCGGTCGAGGTGGGCCTGCACCACCGCGGCGGAGGAAGCCTTCCCGGTACGGATCAGCTCGGCCAGGCCGGTCGCGTCGGTGTGGATGAGGTCGGTGGCCGTATACATGCGGTTACTATACGTGACTACATGTGAGCGCGGTCCGGCCGGCGAGCTCAGCCGTGAGGTCTGGTCGTTGGTGAGGGTGAGCCGATCACGCGGTCAGGCGCAGGCGCATGACCCAGCGCCACTTGGCGATGCGACGATCGCGGACGAACCCGAACTCCTCGAACAGGCTCTCTGGCCCGGTATGCAAGTAGGCGCCGCGCTGCGGGTCGCGTCCGTCCACCTGCTCGGGATAGGCCTCGACCAGGCCTCCGCCCGCCTGGGTTATCGCGGCCAGCGCGGCCGCGACCGCGGCCCGCGCCACGCCCTTGCGACGAGACCCGCTGCCGGTGAACAAGCAGCCGATCCGCCAGTCCGGCAGCTCGGCCAGGCCCTTCGCGTACGCCCTGGGGTTCTTGATGCTCGCCACCTCGGCCGGTCGCCCGTACTGACACCAGCCCACGCACAGGCCGTCACGGTAAACCAGCACCTGGTGGACGGTGCCGTTGTTCACGTGCGCGAGCTTCGCCTCGCGGTTGCCGGCGACGGTGCTGTCCTTGGTGATGCCCTCCGGATGGAAGCCAATGCACCAGCAGCCACCCCAGACGCCGTTGTTGGCCTCGACCAGGGCAGCGAAGTCGGCCCAGGTGTCGGGCGTGAGCAGGCGGGTCTCGTACGGGGTCACAGCCGACCGGTCGGCGGGTTACGGATCGGCTGGGCCATCCATTCGATGACGAGCTGATCCGGCTGGCCGGGATCGACGAGTACTGACAGGGGGCGGCCGTCGGTCAGCCGTCCGATCGCCAGGCGGGGAACGGTATCGTGCCGTGCGACCTGGTAGGTCGGCCGACCGGGGATAGTGACGGCGAGCACCAGGTCAACCTCGGGCGGGAACTCGCTGTCCGTGCTGACGTCGGTCACGGAAAGGATCCGCGCGTCACCGCGAACGCCGGCCTGCTCGAGTCGCTCGCGCAGCGCGATTTCCCTGAAGGCTTCCGGCGAGCCGCCCATGACGCGCTTACCGCGCAGCGGGTCCAGCGCCCTCGACTGCGGGAGTTGCGCCAGGGCATCCTGCTTGGCCCGCTGATGACGCCTGCCCTCGCGGATGATCAGGGCAAACGGCCCGCCCACCAGGCTCAGTGTCCCGACCGCGAGCATCGCGACGCCGGCCAGGCTGGCCGTCGCGATGGTGAAAGCGATTCCGCCGAGCACGAGTGCGAGGGACACGGCCAGCCACGCCGCTGCAGCCTTTGCCATGAGTGCGATTGTATCCCGGCCGCGTCATAGTGTGCCGGTGCTGCTCATACCCGGGCGTAGTCCATGATGTCCTGCTCGAACTCGGCCACGAGCTCCGTGGTCAGGGTGCGGCGGGTCTGGCCGATGGCGTGCAGGATGTCGCCCGTGGTCACCTCCTGCCCGCCGCGCTCGAACAAGACTCGCTCGAATGCCAGCTGGGCGGTCCTGCGCGCGGCGAACTCGATGTCAGCCGGGGTGAACAGCTGCGATTCCCCGACGATCGCGGGCATGTCCAGCTCCGCATGCGGGACCCCAGCCAGGTAGCGGTCCCAGATAGCTTCCCGCGCGGCGGGATCGGGCGGCCCGACGGGGATGACGTAGTCGAACCGGCCGTGCCGCAAGAACGCGCTGTCCAGGGCGCGCACCGAGTTCGTCGCGCAGATCAGCAGCCGCTCGTCCTGTTCCCTGAACGGCGGGATGAGCTTGAGCATCTCGTTGGTCACCCCCTGCGCCGCCGACACCGTGCGCGGCTGGCGCGCCCCGGCGATCTCCTCCACCTCGTCGATGAAAAGCACGACCTTATCCAGCTCGGCGACCAGGGCGAACGCCTCCCGCAGCGCGCTGGCCAGGCCGGCGGGCGACTCGCCCGCCAGGCGGGAGGGGAACAGCTCCACGAACGGCCAGCCAAGCCGCGACGCGGCGCCCTTGGCAAAGCTGGTCTTGCCCGTCCCTGGCGGGCCGAACAGCACGATCGCCCGCGGCGGCACCAGGCCCAGCCGTTCTGCCAGTTGCGGCTGAGCAAGCGGCAAGATGACCCGCCGCTCGATCAGCTCCTTCTCCTTGACCATGCCGCCGAGCTCATCCCAGGCGCCGGCTCGCACCATCTGGCCGCCGAGCTGGCCCAGTATCCCGGCACTGCCAGGATCGACCGGCTCGAGCCGCTCGTACAAGACCATGCCCTGGCGCGCGGTGTACCCCGCGTGCTCCAGGGCCAGCGCGCCGAGGTCGCTCTCGCCCGCGAGCAGGCACTGAATCCGGTGCACCCCGGCCGCCACCAGCCGCCGCTCAAGCTCGCGCAGCATCGCGCTGCCGATCCCCCGGTGCCGCCAGGCCGGGGCGAGGCTGATTCGCATCACCCAGGCTCGGTCACCGCCGACCGTCGCGACCGCGACTCCGACAAGCTCCGCGCCCACGACCGCGACCACCGCAGGCTCATGCGACCGGACGGCCGCGATCAGGTCGGACAAGCTGAACGCCGACGCCTCGCTGCTGGCCGCATGGCTGTCCCACAACCGGACGACCACATCAAGGTCGTCGGCGTGGAAATCGCGAACACGCCACGGCCCCATCGCCTCAGTGTGGCATGCCGGGCGCGCCATGGCGACAGCCCAGGCCCGGGCATACCCACCCAGGCTTTACGACCCAAAAAAGCGCGAGCCTGAGCAGAACGGCAGGTCCCGCGCGGGGCCGCGCGTCCTGGAGCCGGATGTCGAAGTCGGCATCGCGGCGTTCTAGTCCGGCCCAGGCCTCGCTACGTCAGCACCCAGAGCAAGCCCGGCTGGCTCCTCGCGGAGCGAGTCCGGCTCAGCCTGCGCTGGTAGGGGCGGTCAGGTGCCCGCCGAACACCCCGGTGATGGTGAGGACCGCGAGGAGGACGCCGACCAGGCCCACGATGATCGCGCTGGTCGCGCTGGCCTTGGCCCAGCCCGGGGTGGCACCGTCGTCCCACATCCTCGGGAAGAGCAGCGCGCCGACACCGAACAGCACCGCCACGGCCGCGAAGACGAACGCCCACCAGCCCTGGGTGTGCCAGCCGTTGGCGTACATGTTCAGCTCTTGCTGAGGCGTAAGGCCAGAGCTCGGGGCGCTAATCTCCGTGCTGTACTGCGCGTGACTGACCACGATGCCGCTGGTCCAGTTCGTCGTCAGGGAGACGACCGCCAGGGCCAGGCCGGCGAAGCCGAAGCCTCCGCTCACCGCGCCAGTGCTAAGAACGCTGCTCCCGACTGTGTCATCGTCGTCATCGGCATCGTCGTCGTCGTCGATCTCGGCGGGCCCTTCGGCAAGATCGGCTTGTTCGTCGGGAAGGCCGGTGGTCTCCTCCTGAGGATCGGCCTGCTCGTCCGGCGAGCCGAGTGCGATGGTCGAGGACCCGGAACCAGCGTCCGTTCCGCCCGTGTTTGCAGTGTTATCAGTCATAGGTCACCACTTTAGGGACAAAGGCTGAGAGCACGATGAACGAATGCTCAAACCGTGTTCGCGTTCATGGCTGAGGTGGAAATGCAGCCGTTCAATGCGCGGACCGGGCGATGCTCTCCAGCGTGTCGTGGTGCTGTTTCCAGGCGGCGGCGCCAACTTCTGCGGGCAGGTTGCCGCTGCCCTCTCGCAGGCCGGCGGCACCGTCGATGGATTCCCTGATGATGTCCGCGTGCCCGGCGTGCCGGGCGGTCTCCTGGATCGTGTGCACGAGCAGGGTGCGCAGGGTCGGGTTCCTGCGTGCTTCCGGCCACCAGTCCACGGTGCCGCGCGCATCCAGTGACAGTGCCCCGATCGTTTCGTCGGAGTGTGCCCATACCCGCCGGTAGAAGCCCGTCACTTGCTCGCGTGACTCGGACTCGGCGGCATACATGTCGCCGTTAAGCACGGTGTCGTCGCCCTCGTGCCAGTCCAGGTCGCCCTCGCCGGGGAACGGCCGGCCGACCACCCGGCCGAAGTACGTGCATTCCACCGCGGCACAGTGCTTGACCAGCCCGAGCAGGTTGGTACCTGTCGGCGTCATCGGCCGCCGGATGTCGTAGTCGGACAGCCCCGCAAGCTTCCATAGCAGGGCCGCGCGCCCGTCCTGCAGGTAGTGCCGCAACGTTTCCTTCTCGTCAGCTTCGCTCATGACCGACATTCTCGCCCACGCTAGAGCGGGTCGAGGTCGGCTTCGGCGAGCAGGCGTGCGGCCTCGTCCTGGCTCGACAGCAGCGTGCTGAGCAGGTGGCGGGAGTGCCACTGGCCGGCCGCCCAGGCAAGGGCGCAGGCCAGGCCCTGCGGGGTGGCCGCGTGGACCGCCGACTCGGTGCAGCGCCAGGGCACCGGTACGCCGTCCACGAGCAGCTTGTCGTGCGCGAGGTAGGAATCGGGAGCATCAGGCAGAACGGCCTGGACGAGCTCTGGCACCGCGCGCCGCTCGGGGGTCGTCTCCACCAGGCCGCGGGCTTCCTCCGACGCCACGGGGACGTCGAGCAGCTCCGACAGCACGAGGGCCAGGTCGTAGGGTGCGAGCACTAGTGGGCGACTGGCCACCAGCGGATACAGGTCGGGGGAGTCGAGCACCAGGACGTCGGCCGGGTCGGCCACGACGACCTGGCCGGACTGAATGGCGCGAATCGCGGCCGGCGGTGTCGCGGGCAGCGTGGCCGTCGCGCTCGCGACGGCAAGGGCCATCCACAGGGACCGCAGTTGCTGGCGAGTTACCTGGCGTCGCGGGTCGGCCAGCCGGTCCAGCAGGTCGTCCGGGCCGTCCGGCTCGGCCAGCAGGTCCGCGACCGAACTGCGCACGCCGAGGAGGCGCGCGACGGCGGCGTCGGCGAGCAGGCGGTCGAGCCCGGGTTGCCTGCCCGCGACATTGGCGGGGTCGTCATACAGCCCGTCGAGCAGCGGGTCGGCGTCGGCCGTCCGCAGGTCGGCGGGCCGGCGGCCGCCGAGGACCGGGTGCGTCCGCAGCCACCAGGAGGTGTAGGAGGGGACCTCGATGACGCTGTCGTCGGTGAGCCGCACGCGGGTCGGCCGCGCCAGGGCCGTCCGCAGCCGGGGCCGGGTCGTGAGGATCTCCAGCGCCTTCGGCCACCGGGCGGGGTCGACAAGCTCCAGGTCACGGACGGCGCTGACGTCGGCTGCTGTCGGCGGGGCCAGGTCGTCGCCTGACCAGCCACACCGTGCGCGCACGTCGGCCGCCCAGTCGTCCGCGCCGTCGAGGTCCAGGTCAGCGGCGCTGGACGGGTCCTCATCAAGATCGCCGCCTTCGACGTCGGCGAAGTCGACATCCTGCGCGGTCAGCAGGCCGAAGGAGCCGAGCACGCCGGTCGCCTCAAGCACCCGCTCGCCGTATCGCTCGGCGAGCTCGGCGGCGACGACGCCGAAGTCAGCGTCCGCCGCCACCAGGCCGGCCAGTTCTCCGCCGGGCAGCAGCAGGTCGCCCGCCGGGTCCCACTCGCCGTCGGCGGTGGGCAGGGCCAGGTCCGCCAGCCAGGGGAGCTCGCCCGGCCGCACGTCGGCCGCCTGCACGAGGCGCAGCACCGCGTCCGCGATCGGCTCGGGATCCTCCTCATCGAGCGAGGCGTCCACGGCGGCTATCGTCGCGGGGTGATCGAGGACGCCACGCGGCGTGGCCTCCAGCGCGCCGAGCCGCGCCAGCAGCGGATGAACGGCCTCAGGGTCGACGATGCGCAGCCGAAGCGGCGCGAGCGCACCAGGGTCGGTCAGTCCAGGCCCGGGCAGCAGCACGCCGCGGGGGCCGCGGATGAGCCGGCCGTCGGCCAGCGGCACGGGCAGCGCGCCCAGCTCAGGCAGGGCGGTGGCGTCCACGTCGGCCAGCGCCGCGTACAGGCCCCGCCACCAGGACGGGGAACGCTCGAGCGTCGCGACCAGGTCCGCCAGGTCGGCCATCGGCATCCGCCGGACGCCGAGGGTCGCGTACGCCGGGTGCCGTGACGGGCCGCTGATCAGGCTGGGCAGCAGGTCCGCGAGGTAGCGCGCGAGCGCTGGCGGCGCCGTGATGTCGAGCAGCAGCGCGTCACGCGGGCTGACCGGCTCGCCGCCCCCGGCGCTCGGCAGGAACGGCAGGCCAGGCAGCCGGTCCATGATCGCCTGGCGGAGCGCCACGTCGACCGCCCCCGCCGCCACCGGCCCAGGGACCAGGTTGAGCAGGCCGTGCCCCGGTGCCAGCCGGGGCAGCAGCCGGGCGTACGCGTCGGCCGCCCGCTCCACCAGGAAGTCCGCCAGCGGCCCGGGTGCCACATGGCGACGGTCGGGACTGAGCGGGAACGAGGCGAGCAGCAGGGCCGGCAGCCCGAGCAGCTCATCGGACGGCGTGGGCGCGTGCACTACGGGAACCACGTTGCCGGGCAGCCGGGTCGGGATCTCGCCGTCGTCCCTGGCCGGCCCGGCTTCAACCGGGACGGCCCAGCGGACCGACCAGGCCGGACGCGCGCGTTCCTCCACCGGCCGGTCGGCCAGCAGTGCCCCGTCGAGCGGGCCGTCCTCGGCGGTCACCAGCCAGCTGCTTGTGGTGGCCTCAGCCGGGGCGCCGGGGGCCGGGCGGCGGGACTGGCCGCTGGTGGTGATCGTGACCTTGTCGCCGGCCCGGGTCGCGGTCAGCGTGCGGATGGCCTCGCCCGCCTCGATGGTCACCTCGTCGAGCGCCGGCAGCGCCAGCAGCAGCGCCGGGCCTGTCTCCGCGAGCAGCCGCTCCGCCAGGACGGCCGCGGCCTCATCACGCAGCGGCAAGACCACCGCCGTGTCGAACCCGTCGGGAACGGCACTGGCCGGCGCGGTGCTCTCCTGCGGCGCGGTGCCCCCCTCCGGTACGGTGCCGGCCGCGAACGGCAGCCGCAGCACCGGGACATGGCCGCCGCGCGCCGCCAGCTCGTCGGCCAGGGCGCCAATCCCGGCGGCCAGCTCGCGCGACTGTGCCCGCGACCAGCGCACCGCGCCGGTCCGGGAGCTGATCCGCGGTTCGTCGCTCACCGCCACGACCGCTGCGAAGCCGACGCCGAACCGGCCCACGGTCGCGTCGGCGGCGTCGCCGCGCTTGCTTGAGGCCCGCAGCGTGGACAGTGACTCGACCCCGTCGGCGTCCAGTGGCGCGCCGGTGTTGGCGGCGGTCAGCGTGCCGTTGGCCAGGGTCAGCCGGAGCCTGCCGCCGACGCCGGCCCGTGCGGCGGCGTCGGCGGCGTTCTGCGCGAGCTCGACCACGACCCGGTCCCTGTAGCCGCCGAGCGCATAGTCCTCCTCGGCGTTGGCGTCTTCACGGAACCGGGCGGGCGAGGCCGCCCACGCATCGAGCACCCGGTCGCGGATGGCTGCGCAGTTGTACGGGTCGTCAGGCACAGCCAGAGACTACGAGGGTTACTCTGTCGGCCCCAAACCGAGCGGCGACCTGGCCGCACGCGGGCGATCACCCGCACCAGGCGGTCAGCACACCGGGCTGTAGGGGATGCCGGTCAGGTAGTCATTCCAGATTGACCGCCTGACCGGGGCCTTGAGGGTCTGGCAGATGCCCTTCGCGACCACCGACAGGTTCGTCTGCCAGACATGCGAGCTGGTGGGGGAACCAGTGGCGAGCAGGCCGGTGGACGCGCTGTAGGCGACGGAGCCGATCACCCCGCTGTGCGTGGGGATCGCCATGGCGGGGGAGATGATGTCGAAGTTGCTTCCTGACGGCATCTTCCAGAACCGGACCACCCCGTCCGCGCCCCCGGCAATCAGCATGCTGTTGGACTGGAACTTAACGCTCCAGATCGTCTTGCTGCTTGCGGCGAAGGCCCCTAGCTCCGACTTGTCCGGATTGCCGAGGTTCGCGATCTTCGCGGGCACCGAGAACACGTACACGTCGCCCTCGGAGTTGCCGAACGCGATGAGGTGCCCGTTCGGGCTGAAGGCAACCGGGTCGAAGGAGCCCACCCCCTGGAACTCCGCCACCGCGGCGAAGCCAGGGACGCTGTAGGTCCGGATCACGCCATCGATTCCCGTGGCGACGAGCAGCTTTCCGTTCGGGCTGAACGCGAGGTTGAACACCCCGTCGCCGAGCGACGGCGGAAACGGGGACTGCTGGGTATCGGACATGGTCGCGACCCGGGTGAGGGTCGTGGTGTTCCACACCTCGATGGTCGTGCTGCGGGTGGCCGAGACCGCGAGCAGGCTGCCGGCCGGGCTGAAGGCGATGCTGTTGATCGTCGATGACTCCCCATTGGCCGCATCCGCGAAGCCGGTCGAGAACGTCCCCGTCTCCTTCCCGGTGGCGACGTTCCACAGCCCGACCGGCCCGGCCGAGGAGGTTCGCGGTGCAGCCGCCAGCGTCCGCCCGTCCGGGCTGAACGCGATCGCGGCGATCTGCGGCACGGGCAGGTACCTGATCAGCCTGCGCGCGGGCATCGCGTACAGGGCGATGACGCGGCCAGAGGGAGCGGCGGTGCTCAGCGCGAGCGTCCGCCCGTCCGGGCTGAACGCCACCGCGATCGACGGGTTGGCCAGGCCGCCGAGCAGCGTTCCCCTGGTGTTCCACAAGTCGATGGTGCCGTCATCGCTCGAGCTCGCCAGGGTGTCGCCGTTGGGGCTGAACGCGATGTGCTCGACCGGTTCCCTGTGCCCGGTGAACCCGCCCACCAGAGCGGGTGGCGACAGGGTGACGTCCCACAGGCGCACGCCCCCGCTGAGGTCGCCCGCCGCCAGTTGCTGGCCATTGGGGCTGAACGCGAGGGCGGATATGTCGGCGCCCGTGGAGGTAATCGTGGTGACGACCTTGCCGGTCGCCATGTTCCACGCGTTGATGAGCCACGTGTCCGTCTTCGTCGTGGACTCGGTCGCGTAGGCGATGAGCTGGCCATTCGGGCTGGTCGCGACCGCGGAGTCGCCGGCCAGGCTGGTGCTTGTCGGGGCCTGCAACTCGGCTGTCTTGGTCTTGGTCGCGACGTTCCACAGGTCGATCTGGCCGGTGGCCGTCCCGGTGACCAGCAACTGGCCGTTCGGGGTGAAGGCCAGGTGCTCGGTGAGGTAGGACTCGGGAATGACGCCGGCCAGGGCACCGCTGGACGCGTTCCACAGCAGCACAACGCCGGTGTCGCCATTGGTGGTAGACGACGCGACGCCCCCCGCGATCAGCTTGCCGTCGGGGCTGTAGGCCAGGCCGACCACCTGCGGGACTGGGTTGTCCTTGAGCGCGGGCACGTGCAGCGTGGCCACGTGCACCGGATGGGCGGGGTTGGCCACGTTGAACAGCCACGGGCCGCCCGGCTGGGTCACCGTCATGATGCGCCCGTCGGGGCTGAACGCGACGTTGTTGGCCTGCACCCGGCGGCCGTCGATCTTCGGGAACTCGAATCGCCACAGCAGGCGGTAGGTCGAGGCGCTCCAGATCTGGGCGTAGTCGTCGGAGGTGGTCCCGGCGATGATGGTGCCGGCCGGGTTGAAGGCCACCCCCACCAGGTCGTTGGCCTCAGGCTGCCCGTTGGTCAGCAGCCGGCCGCTGATCGCCAGCGCCTGGGTCGCTAGCAGCGCGTTGTCGACCTGCGAGGACGACGGGTACAGCTGGTAGCCCTCCGCGGCGAACTCCAGCGCCGAGTCTGGCCGCGCGTCGCCCCACGCCTGGCCCGACTCCGACGCGAGCAGGCCCGCCTCGGCGTGGGCGAAGTTGGCCCGGGCGACGTCCCGCTGGCCGGCGGCGGCGGACCGCTCGTTCAGCGCGACGACGGACAGCGCGGCGAGCACCAGCGACAGGGCCGCGAGCACCGCGATGACCCCGTTGCGGCGCTGGATGCCGCGTCGCCGCAGCCGCTCGGAGGCCGCGAGGAAATCCCTGCCACCAGTCGACAGCTCACGCGCGCGACGCGGGTCGGCGACCCACTCCTGGGCCGCCGACAGCTGGACGCCCCGGTACAGGGCGCCGGCGTCCTTGCCCCGGCTGGCCCAGTTGGCGGCCGCGCTCTCCAGTTCCTGCTGGACCAGCAGGCCTGCCCGTGCCTCGTTGATCCACTCGCGCAGCAGCGGCCACTCGCGCAGCAGCGCCTCGTGGGTGATCTCCACCGCCTGGTCACCGGACGTCAGCAGCCGCGCGGCGGTGAACGCGGCCAGCACCTCCCGGGCCGCCGCCGGGTCCGAGGCCCGCTCGAGCAGCGCGCCCGGCGCCATCCGGCGGCGGGTGTCGACGCCCGCGTCGCTGTCGCCGGTGGGCTGGCCCACCCGGATCAGCCCGAGGAACAGTTGCCGTGCGACCGCCTGCCGGGACTGGTCAAGCGCGCCGTACACGTCGTTGGCCGTCTTGGCGATCGCGCCCGCGATCCCGCCGGCCAGCCGGTAGCCCGCGATGGTCAGCCGGCTGCCCGCCCGGTTCTGCCAGATGGCGCGCAGCGCGTGAGCAAGCAGCGGCAGCCGCCCCGGCTCGTAGCTGCCCGCGTCGTCATCGCCCGCCGAGCCGCTGCCCTCATCCACGCCCAGGTCATGCAGCAGGATCTCGGTCAGCCCCGGCTCAAGCGTGAGGCCGGCCGCCAGCGCCGGGCCGGCGATCGCGCTGCGCACCTCGGCCGCGGTCAGCGCGCCCAGCACCACCTGCCGGTACTGCATCGCCTGCCGCAGCACCGGATACTGCGACGCGATCGCGTAGAAGTCGGCCCGCATGCCCAGCACGACCAGGGCGCTGCCCGGGCCGGTGTGCGCGGTGAGCGTGCCCACCAGGTCAAGGAACTCCTGCCGCTCGGCCTCAGAATCGCAGACCGAGAACAGCTCCTCCATCTGGTCGATGACGACGATCGTGCGCGAGTCCCAGGGGACGCCCCGGGTGTCGGTCACGGTGGCCAGCGCCTCGCGCAGCGTCTGCGCCGGGCGCGGGCCGAGCGCGGTGACCGCGACCCGGGGCCAGGAGGCCGACCCCGACGCGGCGAGCCGCCCCTCGTCCAGGGCCTTCCACAGGCCGGCCCGCAGCAGCGAGGACTTGCCGGTGCCGGACGGCGCGACGACGAGCAACGGCCCGCCGGGGCCGCCAAGCCGCATCCGGTCCAGGTGGCCGAGCAGGTCGCTGATCGCCGCGTCCCGGCCGAAGAACCACTGGGCCTGGCCGGGGCCGAACGCGTCGAGGCCTGGGTAGGGGCACTCGCCCGGTGTCGTGGGGCCCTGCGACAGCCAGCGCTCAAGCTGCCCGGGATCGGATAGGTGCAGGTCGCCTGCGACCTGGATGACCACCGCGGACTCGGCCGCGTTCGCGCTCTGGACGTAGACGTTCTGCCGGTGATCCGGCTGCCCCTGCTCCGGCTGCCCTTGTCCGGGCTGCCCCTGATCCGGTGTTGCCGCCGACTGCGGCTGGATGCTCATCTGGTCCAGTCACCCTTAACAGCGTGTCGTCATCGGTGCGGGTGACTGCGCGGCGGCCGGCGTAGCCGGCCAGCGTCCCCGCTTAATCACCCTCGTTCTTCGCGTTGCCCGCAATCTGAATTACGTGACTGCCCGGCGCAGCGTTCGCTTGCTGGATGATTGTGACGCTTTCGTGACGGCTCGGCGGCGGCTGCTCCGCGACCGCCTCGCCGGGCGGCGCGGTCGGCACCATTACCGTGGGCGGGTTGAGCAGCGGGGATATCGCCTGGGTCGGGAGCTGGTCGGCTTCCCTGGCGCCCCGCGACAATTCCGCGAGCACGTCCGGCAGGGCAGGCCGGCGCTGGTGATCCTTCACCAGGCATTGCTCGACCACATTGCGGAACGGCCCGGGGCCGATCTCCCCGAGGGCGGGCTCGGCCTCAAGCACGCTGTACATGATCTGGTACGTGGTCTCCGCCTCGAACGGGGCGTGCCCGGTGGCGGCGAAGGCGAGGACGCAGCCGAGGGCGAACACGTCGCTCGCCGGGCTCAGCTGATCACCGCGGTACTGCTCAGGCGACATGTAGGCGTACGTGCCCACCAGCACGTCCCGGCCAGTCAGCGTGCTCGCACCCAGCGGGCGGGCGATGCCGAAGTCGATGATCCTCGGACCGTCGGCGGCCATGATGATGTTGCCCGGCTTGAGGTCGCGGTGCAGCAGCCCGCAGCTGTGGATCGCGGCGAGCCCCTCGGCCAGCGCGGCCCCGAGGGCCATTGCCGCCGCCATCGTGAGCGGGCCATTGTCCAGGACCGCCGCCTGCAGCGACGGCCCCGCGATGAAGGCGGTCACCATCCACGGCGGGTCAGCGTCGGCATTGGCGTCAACGACGTGCGCGGTGTGGAACCCGCCCACGGTTTGCGCCGCCTGCACCTCGCGCGCCAGCCGCCGCCGGTAGTCCGGGTCCGCCGTGACGTCGCCGCGGATCACCTTGACCGCGACCAGCCTCCCGCCCGGGGTGATCCCGAGGTAGACCCGGCCCATCCCGCCCTCACCGAGCCGTTTCAGCAGGCGGTAGCTGCCCACCTGGCTCGGGTCACCCGGCTGCAGTGGTTCCATGGAATGCAGCCTATGTGCTGCGGACAGGGCCAGGCCAGGGCAAAACGGGTACATGGCGCGGCGCGGGCACTGTCGCCCTTCGCCCGGCGAGGCCGGGGCCTGGCCACTATCGTGGGCGGGTGGCACCGTGGGCTGAGCACGCGATCTGGTGGCAGGTGTACCCGCTCGGCTTCACCGGGGCGGAGCAGGCCGGCCAGGGGCCCGTGCGGCACCGGCTGCCCTCGCTGGGGAACTGGCTCGACTACCTGGTCGAGCTTGGCTGCAACGGGCTGCTGCTCGGTCCCGTCTTCGCGGCGGAGACACACGGGTACGACACGATCGACCACTTCAGGATCGACCCCAGGCTGGGCGACGACGAGGACTTCGACCACCTGGTGGCGCAGGCTCGGGCGCGGGGCGTCCGCGTCGTGCTCGACGGGGTGTTCAATCACGTCGGGCGGCGGTTCCCCGCGTTCGCGGCGGCGCAGTCGGCCCTGGCCGCCGCCGGCGACGGCCACGGCTCACCACCCGTTGGCACCCCGGCGGCCAGGTGGTTCAAGCCGGACGCCGCGACCGGCGACTTCGAGGTCTTCGAGGGGCATCGCCACCTCGTCGAGCTGAACCACGACGAGCCAGGCGTGGCTGCCTACGTCGCCGAGGTGATGCGGTACTGGCTCGGGCGGGGCGCGTCCGGCTGGCGGCTTGACGCGGCGTACGCGGTGCCCGCGCGGTTCTGGCGGTCCGTGCTGCCCGCGGTCCGTGAGGCGTTCCCCGACGCCTGGTTCCTCGGCGAGATGATCCACGGCGACTACGCCGGCTACGCCACCGACGCCGGGCTTGACTCCATCACCCAGTACGAGACGTGGAAGGCCATCTGGTCGAGCCTGCAGCACCGCAACTTCTACGAGCTTGACCACGCGCTTGGCCGGCACAACGCGTTCTGCGACGCGGGACTGGTGCCGCAGGTCTTCGTCGGCAACCATGACGTGACCCGGCTGGCCTCCGCGATCAGCGAGCCGGCGCTGCACGGGCACGCCCTGGCCATCTTGTTCACCATGCCCGGGATTCCCAGCGTGTACTACGGGGACGAGCAGGCCTTCCGCGGCGTCAAGGAGCACCGGGCCGGCGGTGACGACGAGATCCGCCCCGCCTTTCCCGCCTCCCCGGCCGGGCTGGCACCGCATGGGTGGCCGACCTACCGGCTGCACCAGCGGCTGATCGGCTTCCGGCGGCGGCACCCATGGCTGGTCCGGGCGCGGACCGCCACCGCGCACCTGTCGGACACGGCGATGGCCATCCGCGTTCAGGCCGGCCAGCAGCAGGTGCTGCTGCTGCTCAACTCGGGCGACGAGCCGGCCAAGTTCCCCCTCGACCCCGGCGACCTGACCGTTGCCGAGGTCTCCGACCCGGCAGACCCATCGCCTGACCCGATGCTCGTCCCCGCGCGCGGCTGGGCCTTGCTCGCGTAGCCGCGACCGGCGCGGCAGCCGGCGCACGCGCGGCGCGGGCAGCAGGTTTCCGTGACCCCCGGGACGAATCCTCCTACAGCCTGTCGTAGTCTTCTCCTGTGGACGAGCTCACATCCCTGGCCAGGGCCGCCGGGCGTGGTGACAGGGGTGCGCTGGCCCGGCTCATCCAGCAGACCCAGGGGGATGTGTGGCGGCTGTGCGCGCACCTCGTTGAGCCGGCCGCTGCCGACGATCTCGCCCAGGACACCTACCTGCGGGCCATGAGCTCGCTGGCCAGGTTCCGTGGCGACGGGCCGGCGCGGGTGTGGCTGCTGGCCATCGCCCGCCGCGCCTGCGCGGCCGAGCTCGCGGCCCGCTCCAGGGACCGGCGGCTCGCCGGGCGCATCGCGGCCCTGCCCGACGTCGGGCTGAGCCATTCGGAGGCCGAGCCCAGCGCGCAGGTCATGGCAGGTGACCTGTTGACCGCCCTGGAGCGGGACAGGCGGGCGGCCTTCGTCCTTACCCAGATGCTCGGCTGCTCCTACGCCGAGGCCGCGGTCATCTGCGACTGCCCGGTCGGCACCATCAGGTCCAGGGTCGCCCGCGCCCGCGAGGACCTGGACGCCATGCTGTCAGATAGCGACCGCAGGCGGCCATCGGCCAGGACCGCGCGCTGAGCTCGCGGTCTCGCTGGGTCCTCGGGCTCGATAGTTTGGGTGGGGCAACTAGGGCAATAGCGGATTAATTACTGCAATTCAAAAACCCGCCCGGGGTATTCGGCAGGCCGCGTGGCTATTTTCTTGAGGATCTGGCTGCCCATTGGGTATTGCGCTGGCCGGGCAATCATGTAATGCTGGAAGTGATAGCTAGGTGACCGATTGGAGTACGGATGAATGATCACGGGCACCTTACCCGGCTGCTCTTGCTGTGCGGCCAGTGCAACTGCGGATGTCCGGAAGTCCTCATCGACGACAGCGCCTCGCCCGAGCGGCGGGTCGTCATCGCCGACGACTTCGGGCAGCGGGTGCAGATGAGCCTGGACCAGTTCCAGGTTCTCGTCGAGGAGGCTCGCGCCGGCCGCCTCGACGACATGCTGGCGGCGGTATCCGCCACCTGACGGCCGGAAGGACCTGCCGGGCACGTTGACTCGTGCCCGGCAGCAGTCTTCTCCCGCTCTTCCCCTGCTCGCTGGCCAGGACCTAATCAGGACCGGACGAGGCGGGTGATCGCCGCCGAGGCCTCGTGAACCTTGTCGGTAGCGTTTGTCCGGCCTTCTGCGATGGCTTGCGTGACGCAATGACTGAGATGATCCTCAAGCAGCCCGAGTGCCACCGATTCCAGGGCCCTGGTTACCGCTGATACCTGGGTGAGGATGTCGATGCAGTACTTCTCTTCCTCGACCATCCGCTGCAGGCCGCGCACCTGTCCCTCAACGCGGCGCAGTCGCCTCGTGTACGCGGCCTTATCACGAGAGTACCCGTGCAACTCACCCTCCCGGGTCGCCTTGTACCATATTTCATACCCAGGATGGAGTTAGCTGAATATCCCGCCCGGCCTTTTCTTTCATGATTTTCCAGCCGCCCGATGTTGACCTGGGCCGGCAAGTAGCCCGTGGCCTCATTCATCGCAAAGCTCCAGGAGCTTGGTCATGGTCAGCCAGTTGCGCGCGGTCCCCGTCGCGCCCGCCTTCGGTGAGCTGACGATCCGCAAGATCGCCTGGGCAAGGTCACTGTTGCCGTACCCGCCCGGCGTGTGCAGGTACAGCGTCCGGCCCACGGCGCGCACCTCGTCCGCCGACGCCTTCGCCGCGGCCTGCGCCTGGGCGGCGTCGAGCCGCGCCGTCAGGGACGGGCCCGGCTGCTGGCTCAAGATGACCGCGTGCAGCTTCTTGTGGTCAGGCTGAGCGGGGAAGGGATTGGCCGCGATGACGGCGGCGAGCTCATCGCGAGTCAGGATGACGACCGGGGCGATGACGCCGAGCCTGGCCGTGATCGCGGCCGTCATCTCCTCGGCCATGGCCGCGCGGTCGGCCCCGGCAACCGCCGTGAACAAGACGTTCCCGCTCTGGATGTACGTCCTCACGTCCCCGTGCCCGATTTCGGCCACTACTGCCCGCAAGTCCGCCATCGCCACCTTGTTGCGCCCGCCAAGGTTTATGCCCCGTAGCAGCGCGATGTGATTGGGCATGTCGCTATTGTGCCGCCGCCGTGTCCCGCAGGCACGCCAGTCCGGTAAGTTCCGGCCAGCGAGCGCTAGCCGCCCCACCAGGCCCGCGGACGCATCGAGGGCGCAAGCGGTAAAGCACCCCGGCTTATCGCAGGTAGGAGGCGCCGTTCAGGTCAAGCACGGTCCCGCTCGCCCATTCCGCCTCGGGTGCGGCCAGGTACACGATCGCTGCCGCTATTTCCTCGGCCCGCGCCACCCGGTTGAACGGTGACTGCCCGCGGATCTCCTCGCCCACCGGGGTTGCGAGCTCCTCGGCGGTCATGTCCGTCTGCACGTAGCCGGGGGCCACGCTGGCCACGGCGATGCCGTGCGGCGCCAGGGACCCGGGCCAGCGACTGCCCGAGCGCGTGCAGGCCGGCCTTGCTCGCGCCGTAGGCGGGGTGGGTGGGCTCGCCGCGATAGGCACCCCGCGACCCGACGTTGATGATGCGGCCCCTGGTACCGGAGGCGACCATGTGCCGAACCGCGCAGAAGGCCGCGTTCGCCGCGCCTACCAGGTTGATGTCCAGCGTGGCCCGCCAGGCCGCCTGCCACTCCTGGTAGGACGACTCAAGCACCGGGTGATCGAGGTAGACCCCGGCGTTGTTGACGAGGACGTCGAGCCCGCCAAGCCGTGCGGCCGCCTCGTCGACCATGGCCTTGACCGCGTCCGGGTCGGCCATGTCCGCCTGGACGGCCACGTGCTCCCCGCTCCCCGCGGATCGTGGCAGGCTGGCCCGCACCGCCTCGGCCGCGCCGGCGGCCGCCCGGTAGTGCACCGCCACCCGGTCCCCCCGCTCGGCGAACGCCTGCGCGATCGCCGCCCCAATCCCGCGAGACCCACCTGTCACAAGAACCGTACGCTGACCCATTTGTCCGACTTTACCCGCCGAGTGCTGGCGGTTGTGGGCGCACCCTAGTGCCGGAATGGCCAAAGGGGGTAGAGTGGGGAGTTCCTGTTCACATTCAAAAGAATGGCGCACTCTTGTCCCAATTTAAAGATAGCACGGTCCGCGAGATGGCGTCAAATAATGGCGAGCTGGCGGCCGAGCAGGCGTACGTGACGGCCCTGTACGAGCGACTGGACGCGCTGCGCGCCTCGACGAAGGGCCGGCTCGCCGCCGTCTACACGGGGCCGACAGCCGAGAACGACCAGGCCTACTCGGAGCGGGAGGAGATGTCGCAGCAGTACAGGGACCGGGCCGCCGAGCTTGACGCGGCCGAGCGCAACCTGTGCTTCGGACGGCTCGACTTCGACGACGAGGACGACACGCTGTACATCGGGCGGGTCGGGCTGCGCAGCGAGGACCACGAGACGATCCTGGTGGACTGGCGGGCCCGGGCGGCCGAGCCCTTCTACCGCGCCACCGCCAGGGACCGGATGGGCGTGACCCGCCGGCGGCACCTGCACCTGGACGGACGCCGGGTCGTCGGCGTGGACGACGATGTGCTGGACCTGGACGCCGTCGACCAGGACGGGCTCGCCGGGGAGGCCGCGCTGATGGCGTCGCTGCGCCGGCACAGGACCGGGCGGATGGCCGACATCGTCGCCACCATCCAGGCCGACCAGGACCGGGTCATCCGCTCCGACCGGCGCGGGATCCTCGTCGTCGAGGGCGGTCCAGGCACCGGCAAGACGGTCGTCGCGCTGCATCGCGCCGCGTACCTGCTCTACACCCACCGCAAGCTGCTGGCCGGCCGGGGCATCCTCGTCCTTGGCCCGTCGGGCGCGTTCCTCCGCTACATCGACCAGGTGCTGCCGTCCCTGGGCGAGAGCGACGTCGTCCTCGCGACCAGCGCCGAGCTCTACCCGGGCGTCGTCGCGGACGGCACCGACGCCCCCGGCGCCGCCCGGGTCAAGGGCGACGCGAAGATGGCCCGGATCCTGAAGAAGGCGGTCGAGGACACCCGCCAGGTCCCGGCGGCCGACATCGAGGTGCAGGCGGACGGGACCGGCTACCGGATCACGCCCCGGATGTGCCGCCAGGCCAGGGCCGAGGCGGAGCAGGCCCTGGACCGGGAGACCGGCGAGCCGCTGCCGCACAACCGGGCCCGCAGGACCTTCATCGCCACGGTCGCGATCGCCCTGGCCCGGCAGTCCGCGCGGGGCGGCGGCCGGCCGGCCGGCTCCGGCGACGCCCGCGAGCTGGCCGCCCACCCGGCGGTCCTGGCCGTCCTCGACGCGCTGTGGCCCGAGCTCGAGCCGCAGGCGCTGCTCGCCCGGCTGTACCGTGACCCCGGCCGCCTGGCGCTGGAGCCCGGCGAGCGGGCGGCCATCTCCGCCGCCCCGGAGACCGGGCCGCTGCCATGGACCCCGGCCGACGTGGCCCTGCTCGACGAGCTGGCCGAGCTGATCGGCCCGTCGGACGCGGCCGCGCGGCGGGCCCGCGCCGACCGGGACGCGGCGGAGGCCGGGCAGGCCGCCTGGGAGCAGTCCACCGCCGCGCTCGAGGCCCCCATCGGGTCCGTGCCCAGCGGCGCCCCGGCGTCCTCACCCGAGATGGAGTACGCGGCCCAGATCGTGTCGCAACTCGTCGAGGACGGCACGATCGTCGTCCCGCCCCTGGAGCTCGGCGCGTTCGTGACCTGGATCGCCGCGCGCAACACCGAGCGGGAGTCCCGCGGGGACCTGGCCCAGCAGGCGCTAGGCGACCGGGCCTGGGCGTTCGGGCACGTGATCGTGGACGAGGCGCAGGAACTGTCGGCGATGGACTGGCGGATGGTGGCGCGCCGCTGCCCGGCCCGGTCCATGACCGTCGTCGGAGACCTGGCGCAGACCGCCGCGCCGGGTGGCGCGGACAACTGGGCGGCGATGCTCGACCCCGTCGCGGCGGGCCGGTGGCGGACCGCACGGCTGACCGTGAACTACCGCACCCCGGCGCCCGTCATGGACGCCGCGGCCGCGCTGCTGCCGGACGGGGCCGCGCCCCCGGTCGCCGCCCGTGACTCGAGCGAGCTGCCGTGGACCGCGCCGATGGCGTCCCTGAGTGAGCGGGCAGAGCGGGAGTCGGCGCTGGTGGCAGGCGGGCGGGTCGCCGTCATCGCCGCGCCGTCCCGGGTCGCGGAAGCCGCGGCGGCCCTCGGCGTGCAGCCAGGAGCGGACCTCGGCGCCCCCGTCGCGGTCCTCACTCCCCAGCAGTCCAAGGGCCTGGAGTTCGACTCGGTGATCGTCGTGGACGCCGCAGGGATCGAGGCGGCGTCCCCGCGCGGGCGCGCTGACCTGTACGTCGCGCTCACCCGGGCGACCCGGCGCCTTGGCCTGGTCGGCCCGGTACCGCAGCAGGTTCGCGGCGTGCTTGAACGGCAGCGAGCGCAGTCCGGGTGACGCAAGGCCGCGGTAGGACCGCCGGCCTCGGCCAGGCGGCGGTCCTACTGCCTGTAGTCCGCCAGGAAGGCCCCGAACCGGCTCATGGCCTCGGTCAGGACATCGACGGGAGCGAGGAAGACCACGCGCACGTGGTCGGTTGACGACAGGTTGAAGCCGGTCCCGTGGGTCAGCAGCACGTGCTGCTGCTCCAGGAAGTCGATGCACATCTTCTGGTCGTCAGAGATCTTGTGCACCTCAGGGTCGAGCCGCGGGAACAGGTACAGCGCCCCGGCCGGCTGGTAGCAGTCGACGCCGGGGATCGCGGTCAGCATCTGCCACGCCTGGTCCCGCTGGTCGCGCAGTCGCCCGCCGGGCTGAAGCAGCGGAGTGATGTCGATGCTGCCGTCGAGCGCGGCCGAGATCGCGTGCTGCGCCGGGACGTTGGGGCACATCCGCATGTTCCCGAGCAGTTCCAGGCCCTCGAGGTACTCCGCGATCGGCTCGCGCGGGCCAGTGACGGCCAGCCAGCCAGAACGGAACCCGGCCAGCCGGTACGTTTTTGACATGCCGCCCAGCGTGAGGATCGGCAGGTCCGGGGCCAGCGCGGCGACGTGATGGTGGATCGCGCCGTCGTAGAGGATCTGGTCGTAGATCTCATCGGCCAGCACCAGCAGGTTGTTCTCCCGGGCGATCTGCAGCAGCCGCTCCAGCGTCTGGCGGGAGTAGACGGCACCCGTCGGGTTATTCGGGTTGATGATGACCAGCGCGCGGGTCCTGGCCGTGACCAGCGAGGCCACCTGCTCCACGTCCGGGTTCCAGTCAAGGTCCTCGGCGCACCGGTAGTGCAGGGCCCGCCCGCCGCACAGGCTCACGGCCCCGGTCCACAGCGGGTAGTCGGGGGCGGGCACGAGCACCTCGTCGCCCGGGTTGAGCAGCGCCTGCAGCGACATGACGATCAGCTCGGACACGCCGTTGCCGAGGTAGACATTGTCAACGGATACCCCGCCGACGCCACGCCGCTCGTAGTAGCGCTGCACGGCCTCGCGCGCCTCGAGTATGCCGCGGGCGTCGGAGTACCCCTGCGAGCCGGCTATGGCGGCTGTCACCCGCTCGATCACCGCATCGGGTGAAAACAGCCCGAACGGCGCCGGGTTGCCGATGTTGAGCTTGATGATCTCGTGTCCTTGGGCCTCGAGCTCCCGCGCGCGCCGTAGCACCGGGCCCCGGATGTCGTATCGGACATCTGCCAGCCGTGTCGCCTGCTCTACCACGTACGCCCTCCCCTTTCACCTAGCGCATCCCCTGCTAGGAAATGTTACCGGTCCGTTGCGAGCCGCGCTCACGGGCGCCTGTCCGATTGGCCGGAAAATTGGCCTATATGACCGCCTCTTCGCAACACAGAACAACGCGCGTACTATCAGTGAGCATGGCAGGAAACGGGGCCGGCTACCGGGCGGGGATCGAATTCCTGCAGGTGCAGACCATGACCGACTCGCGAGCCGAGGCGATGGAACTTGCCCGGGCCGCCGTCGTGGAACGGCTGGCGGCGGGCAGCCAGGTCGCCGGGCCGGTGGCGTCCACTTTCTGGTGGAATGACGAGGTTGAGCGGGCCGAGGAATGGCTTGTCTTCTTCAAGACGACGGCCGACCGGTGCGAGGAGCTCATCGAGTTCATCGTCGGCCGGCACAGTTATGACGACCCCGAGATCGTCGCGGTCCCGTTCGTCGCCGGATCGGCGGGCTACCTCACCTGGCTGCGCGAGGAGACCCGCGCCGACCCAGCCGACGCCAGGGGAGACTAAGGCACCGACCCGGCTCGGGCGCGCGGGGAAATGCCGCATTCTCACTTCGACGGCACATTCCAGGTCACGATGACCGGCTCATCATGCTCGGTGCCCAGCGTGGAGGCCGTCCCGGTATCGAGCCGGAACAGCCGTCCGTCCGTTGGCCCAAGGCCCAGGTAGCGGGCCACCAGGACGCGCAGCACGTGGCCATGCGCGACTAGGGCCACGTCGCCCTCGGGCAGCAGCGGGCGCACCCGGGCGAGCACCCGGTCGACCCGCGCGCCGACTTGCTCGACGGTCTCGCCGGGGTGGGCCGCGTCGCCGGGGATCACGCCGTCGCGCCACAGGTACCAGCCGGGCTGCTCGACCTGGATCTGGGTGGTCGTCAGCCCCTCGTAGCCGCCGTAGTCCCACTCCCACAGGTCGGGGTCGGTCTCGGGCTTCACCCCGCTCACGGACCCGGGCTCGTCCGGCCCGCCAAGCCCCGCGAGCGCCGCGGTCCGCACCGCGCGGGCGGCCGGGGAGGTGCGCACCGCCACGATCGGGCTGCCGCCCGCGACCCGGGAGGCGAGCAGCGGGGCCAGGGCCGAGGCGCTCTTTTCTCCTTCTGGCGTGAGGGGGATATCGGTCCGCCCCGTGTGCTTGCCGGCCGCACTCCACGTCGTCTGCCCGTGCCGGAGCAAGATCAGTTCACCCATGCGCTAATGATGACCTATCGGGTGCGCCGCCAGTCGGCTACCCTCGCTATGTGACGGGCAGGCGCGTGGCATTGATCACGATCTGCGGCGTTATCGCCGCGGGGAGTCTGGGCATCGCCGTTGAGGCGGCCAGGTACGCACACGAGGAGTCAACTCGCCGCCCGTCGGCGGCCGAGATCGCGCAGGCCAAGACGATCGCCATCGCGCAGCGGTGGGAGCGGCTGCCGGCCGGCCTGATCTTCCCCGCGACCGTCGCCTACAGCACGCAGCAGGGCACCAGGGAGACCGCCACCAGGCTCGGCATCAGCGCGGGCGACAGCTGTGAGCAATCGCTGGACGTGACCGTGCTTGGCCCGGCGGGCCGCTACGGCTGCCTCGGCGTGCTGCGGGCCAGCTACACCGACGAGCTCGGGGGCACGGTCTACACCGTCGGCGTGGTCGTCTTCCCCGGCAACGCCGCCGCCCGCGGCTTCGCCCGTTCTGTGCCGACGGCCGCGTATCCCGCTACCGGGCTGAACGCGCTCGCCGTCAGCGACACCGCCGCCGCGCGGTTCACCAACCCGGCTCGGCAGACCACCGTCGAGGAGGTCACCGGCCCGTACGTCGTGCTCGCCGTGTCCGGCTATGCCGACGGCCGGCCAGCGAGCAAGGCCGCCGAGCCCAGGGACTCGGTGTTCGGGCCGGCGGGCCGGCTGGTGGCCGCGGTGGAGGCGCCCCTGGCCGCCCCGCAACAAGTCAGCTGCGGAACCCAGGAGTTCAAGTGCTAGCCGCCCGCGCCCTGCCCACTGCCACCACGCTCACCGCCGCCACGATCCTGGCATCCGTGCTGCTGGCGCCCGCCGCCCTCGCGGCCCCTGCGACCTCGGCGGTGCGAGCCGGAACGAGGCCGGCCGGGATCACGGTTCCCCAGCCGCCGGGGCAGCTCACCCAGGTCCGCGCGGCCGAGATGCCCGCGCTTGACGAGATCAGCCTGCCAGCCGCCTGGCGGGTGACCAAGGGCAAGGGCGTTCTGGTCGCGGTGCTCGACACCGGGGTGGACCCGACCGTGCCCGACCTCGCCGGGCAGGTCACCGTCGGCCCGAACTACCTGCCGGGGGTGGACCCGCCCGGGTACCAGCCGCCGCTCGAGCATGGCACCTACATCGCCTCGCTGATCGCCGGGCACGGCCGGGGGCCCGGCGGCGACATGGGCGTCATCGGCGTCGCGCCGCAGGCGCGGATCCTTTCCGTCCGGGTGATTCCCGACGACGGCGAGCCGGGCATTGGCGCCTACAACAGCAAGCCGCGGTACGCGAGCGCCATCGCCGACGGCATCCGCTACGCGGTGAAGAACGGCGCCCGCGTGATCAACATGTCGCTGGGATCGAAGGAGACAGGCGACGGCCTGCGCGCCGCGATCGCGTACGCCATCTCCCACGGCGTCGTCGTCGTCGCCTCGGCCGGGAACAGCGGAACCTCCGGTGCCTTCGCCCCCTTCGACTATCCCGCCTCGTTCACCGGGGTGATCGCCGCGGCCGCGCTCAACCCCGACGGCGCGCGGGCGCCGTTCTCCGAGCAGAACTCCTCAGTCGTCATCTCCGCGCCCGGCGTGGACGTGGTCGGGGCGGGGCCAGGGGACGAGTACATCGACGCGGACGGGACCAGCCCGGCGGCCGCCTTCGTCAGCGGTGTGGCCGCGCTGATCCTCTCGGAGTATCCCAGGCTCTCGCCGGCGCTGGTCGAGCAGGCGATCATCACCTCCGCCAGCCACCAGCCGCCCGGCGGTTACAGCGTCGACGTCGGCTTCGGCGAGGTGAACGCGGCCGCGGCGCTGACCGCCGCGGCCACCCTGGCCGCCGCTTCCCACCCGGCCTCCAGCGCGCAGGGCACGCCCATGGCCAGCCCGGGAGCACCGCTGGCCCGGTCGGTGGCTCCCATCGCGGTCACGCACAGGGACAAGACCCGGATCATGGCCTGGGTGATTGCCTGCACGGCCGCGGCGGTGCTCGCCGCGGCCGCCCTCGCGACGCTGGTCGTCTTCTTGCGCCGCCCCCGGTCCCGTCAGCCGAAACCGCAGCTGGCCAGCATGCCGCCAGGGGATGACCTGATCAGCTGACGAAGGCAGCTCATCCACCGCCCGCCGGCCGCCAAGCGCCGTGCGGGCCGCGCTACAGCAGACGGCGCAGCCGGAACAGGTCCTTGACGCTGGCCTCGATCTTCACCTTGCCCTGGATCCAGGCGCGGGCGATGTTCATCGGCTGCTCGGCCAGCGATATCACCTCGTCGCTTGGCATGGTCAGCCGCATGTCCGCCTTCGGCTCGTCCGGCCCGGCCACCCGCACCGGGTCATCACCGGCCCCGAGGACTGTCACGAAGGTCACGTTGATGTCCGATACCGTGACGCTGACGGTCCGGTTGCCGAAGTACTCCTGCCGCTCCTGCGGGGTCAGCTCCGACAGCCGCCTGGCTAGCTTCTGCAGCGCCTGCTGGCACTCCTCCGCAGTGTGCATGTCTGTGCGCCTCGCTGTCTGCTGGACGGTAGCGTTCACGCGGAGATTAGCAGAGGTAGGGGACAATCAATTTCATGGACACAGAACGGGACCTCCCCCAGCCCCAGCCCACCGGCGACTCTCGCGTGGATGAAGCCATCGCGGGGCTGGCCGGGCTGAGCGACCTGCCCCTGGACGAGCACCCGCCCGTCCTTGAGGCGGTGCACGACCGGCTCAGGGAGATCCTGGGCGAGCTTGGCGCCGGATCGCCCGGGGGAAACGGGCAGCCGCGGCGATGACCACCCGGGTCCGGCTCGACGCCGAGCTGGTCAGGCGCGGGCTGGCCCGATCCCGCGAGCAGGCGGCCGAGCTGATCACGGCCGGCCGGGTATCGGTCGGCGGCCAGCCCGCCGCCAAGCCCGCGACCCAGGTCAGCAAGGACGCCGCGGTCCTCATCAGTCCGGCGGCCAGCGACGCGCCGCCGGAGTACGTCTCGCGAGGCGGCCACAAGCTGGCAGGCGCGCTCGCGGCGTTCGGCGGCTCGCTGTCCGTCGCCGGCCGGCGGTGCCTTGACGTGGGCGCGTCCACTGGCGGGTTCACCGACGTGCTGCTGCGCGCGGGCGCGGCCCACGTGGTCGCGGTGGACGTCGGCTACGGGCAGCTCGCCTGGTCACTGCGGACCGACGAGCGAGTCACCGTGCTTGACCGGGTAAACGTGCGGTCCCTGGAGCCGGCCCAGGTGGCACCGCCGCCCTCGCTGGTCGTCGGTGACCTGTCCTTCATCTCGCTGACGCTGGTGCTGCCCGCCCTCGTCGCCTGCTGCGAGCCGGATGCTGATTACGTCCTGATGGTCAAGCCCCAGTTTGAAGTCGGTAAGGATAGGGTCGGATCGGGAGGCGTGGTCCGGGACACGGAGGCCCGCGCGGACGCTGTCAGGACCGTCGCCGCGGCCGCCGCGGAACTGGGCCTCGGCGTGCGCGGCGTCACCGCGAGCCCGCTTCCAGGACCGGCAGGCAACGTCGAGTACTTCCTGTGGCTCCGCCAGGGGCGCCCGCCACTGGACGAGGATCAGCTGCAACGGGCAATCGCGGAAGGCCCAGCCTAGGAGGGGCGCCCCCCGGGAGGATGTACGGGGGGTCGCCGCCCCCGGGAGGATGATGGAGGAGGAGGCCGCCGCGGTGCCTGGACTGAGCGTGAGCTCCGAGGAACGAGGAGCGGTAGCGAGGGAAGGCACCGTGTAAAGG
>Ga0335075_10000446_pt1 | contig 73896 bp, 78 predicted proteins | sample Lox_Sample_24_FD_206723 | JGI IMG/M metagenome (GOLD analysis project Ga0335075, IMG submission 206723) | Soil microbial communities from Loxahatchee National Wildlife Refuge, Florida, United States - Lox_Sample_2.4 | ecosystem: Environmental > Terrestrial > Soil > Wetlands | place: USA... | reverse complement strand
TCGGACGGTTGACCCCGATCGAATACGAAGCAATCATGACCACACCGGCCAGCCAGGCCGCGTGAAAAACTGTCACCTATTCGTGCAGCAGACCCCCGGACGTACCACGCCTAGCCACACCCGCCCAGGTGGCTAGATACCTACACACCACCGAGGCGGCGCTGGCCCAGATGCGCTACATGGGCAACGGACCCAAGTTCATCAAGGTCGGGGGACGCCGGGTGCTCTACAACTGGGATGACCTCCTGGAATGGATCAAGAAGAACACCATCCAACGAACCGACGATCCGCGGGGGCGGGGATGATGAGAGATCGGGACGAACAAGCGATCCAAAAATACTTAGACAAGCTCGGCCCCAACGCCGCAAATCGCCGAACCGTCGCACAACGACCGCCGACAATCGTTGCGCAACAACGCCGCCTGCCCGGCACGCCGCGACCCGCCGACCAATTCCTCGCCGAATACCAAGAGCACAACAGGAAGCGACGCGAACGTATCCCCGGCCCGCTGTGGGTGTTCTGGGCGCCCGACCCCACAGACCTATTCCGCTGGCGTATCCAACTCGACTGCGGCTGCGTTGAAGAACGGATCAAACGCTCACTCAGCGACGACGACAAGCCGACCAGTGCCGTCGCCACGGCATCCGACCTGGACCCCCTCTCCCGGGAACGGTTGGCGCCAGGGGAGTTTCTGTGTAGCGGCAAGCACCGTAAGCGAGTCAAGCCGATACGGGACATCGCCGACTGGGGCGAACGCACGGTGCAAGAATTTCCGGCCGACCCCATCGAGCCGCCAGAGATGTGGGCCGACCAGCCCGATATGTGGGCTGTCATCCGAAGGCCCGAGCCCCACCAGTCTGCGTTCTGGAAGGCGCTACTTGTGTGCGGGCACTTCGCGGACGTGGTAACCGACGTTGATTGGAAACCCGAGGATGGTCCGACCTACCCGACACCCGAGCGGCTTGAGGAAATGCGGGACGAAGGGGCCGGCCTGGACAGGTGGCACAAACGGCTGCTGGCCGCCGGCTGGCCTCGCCCCGCCCCATTTCGGGAGTGCTACATGTGCTCTGTCGTCCGAAAGGTGGTGGCCTACGAACCTGTTGACTGGGTCGCATCCCGGCCCAAGCCGATCAAGCTACCGAAGCCGAAGCCGCCGTCACCTAGGTCGCTGAAAGCACGGTTGACAAAGCTCGAAGCTGAAGCCGAGCAGCTGCGCGAACAACTCAAGAAACTCGACGAGTGACGACGTCCAAAAGCTGGCATCACCGCCGCCACGTGGTCTTCTGCTTTCGCTAGTGGGTTGGCTCCGCGCGGAATTCCCAAGGGCGATTTGAGCATCAGAAAGCGGCGCTTCGAAGTTGTCAGGCACCGTGAGTTCGCCGAGTTGGCCGACCTTGCGGGGGTCGTAGCTGTAGCTCGCTGTGGCATCGGCCTCGGCGTCCGAATCAGTGCTGCCGGTCTGGGGCCGTTACGGGCGCAGTCTCCGCCGGACGGCTGTGAGACAAATTCACGGCGACACCTGATGGATAGCAGCGGTTATCCATCACGCGATTCCGCACGAAGGTGGTTTATTCGGTCGCCGGTCGCCGGTCGCCGGTCGCCGGTCGCCGGTCGCCAGTCGCCGGTCAGCGCAGGGCGACTTTCGCTCGCGGCGTGGTTGTCGACATAAGGATGTACGGGCGCCTAATCCCTTGGCAGCCACAACATATTGGAGGTAGAAATGCCCACCCCTGATCGCGCTGAGAATGATCAGCCCGCGGTGACGGAGTTGCACAAGCGAGTCGAGTTCAGCATTGACGGCAAGGCCTACAGCACGACGGTGCGGCGCCGGTCGGCCGCCGATCTGCTGCGACTGGCTGGCTTGGATCCGGGCCGTTATGACCTGGGTCAGCTGCACGGCCACCACGAGCATCCCAGCCGGTTTCGCGACGATCAGATCGTCGAGATCCACCCGGGTGACAGGTTCGTGTCGATCCGCCAGCGCGCCGACGTTGCCTAATGGGTGATCCGGTGGACGTGTTCATGGCCGGTTTGGCGGCTTTGGGCGCCGGCCCGGGCAGGCGCCGGCCGCTGATCGTCTACACCGTGGACGTCATCAGCGGCCCGCATGCCGGCACCACGGTCGCGACCGGCGTGGAGATCGCTGAGTTGGCAGGCTGGCCGATCGCCCCGCCGCACTGGCTGCATATGGACGCCGCGGTGGTATTTGAGCACACCAACAGCCAGCCATCCCCGGTTGCCGGCTGGATGCGGCACTCACGCCAGATCGCCGACTGGGGCAGCGATCCAGATCCCGGCCAGGCCTGGTTGGCCCATGTGCGTGGCGTGCTGGGGGAGGCTCGATGATCTCGGCAGATAGGCGCACGGCAGCAACCAGGATACCCACGCGCACCTCGGTGGCTATGACAGCTGCGGTCGACGACGCACTATGTCGGCATCTTGTACGCGATGACGGGCAAGAGGATCTGTGCTTGGCGACGTACCGGCCCTCGACCGGATTGCGGCGGCGCACTGCGCTGCTGCATCAGGTTCATCTGCCCGAGCCAGGGGAGCGTTACGTTCACGGGAACGCCACCATTACCGGCGGCTATGTGCTGCGGGTTGCCGCGGCGGCCGCCGACCGTGGTGATGGCATCGTGGTGCTGCACAGCCATCCACGCGGGCGGGGTTGGCAACAGATGAGCGCACCCGACCATGACACCGAAGGCGCCTATGCCAATCTGGCGCGCGAGATGACCGGACAGCCGCTCGTCGGCATGACGCTGGCCGGCCACGACGGAACCTGGTCGGCGCGGCATTGGGATTGTGGGGTGGGCGGTGAGGTTGCACCCACGGGATGCGAGAACGTGCGGGTGATCGGGGATCACCTGCGGGTGTCCTGGGATGACGCGCAGGTGCCGCCGCCCGGCGTGCAATGCACCAATGTCCGGTCGGTCACGAGCTGGGGTGCGCGCCGCCACGCCGATGTGGCACGGCGCTCGGTGCTCGTCGTCGGGCTGGGCAGCGTCGGCTTGGACGTCGCAATCCGGCTAGCGGCCACCGGGTTGACCCGCATCGGATTGATGGACTTCGACATCGTGGAGGCGCACAACCTGGATCGGCTCATCGGCGCCACCGCGATCGACGCGTGGCTTCGGCGCAGCAAGATCGAGCTTGCCTGCCGCCTGCTCACCGACAACGCGACCAACCCGTCGATCACTGTCGAGGGGTGGGAATCGAGCGTCTGCGAACCCGACGGGCTTGCCGCGGCGCTGGATTACGATCAGATCTTCTGCTGTGTGGACCGGCCATGGCCGCGCGCAGTCCTTAACCTGGCCGCCTACAGCAACTTCATCCCAGTCATCGACGGCGGTATCGCGATCGACACCTTCGATGACGGCACCGGGATGCGCAACGCCACCTGGCGCTCACATGTGCTGCGCCCAGGACGGCCTTGTATGAGCTGCAACGGACAGCTCGACCTAGGCGCGGTTGCCGCCGACCGCGCCGGTGTTCTTGACGATGTTGCCTACATCGACGGACAACGAGGTCGGCACGGTGCGGACAACGCCACCACCTCGGCCAACGTCGCGCTACTGTCGATCAGCGCCGCCGCGTCGCTGCTGGCCCAGTACGTCAGCCTCAACATCGCTCCCGGCGGCCTCGGCGAACCCGGCCCGCTGCAATATCTGCTCAGCAGCCACACACTGGAGCACCTGGACATCGCCAGCCGCCCGGCGTGTCCGGTTGAAGCCGCCGTCGGCCGCGGCGATGACGCGACCAGCCTGACCGGCCCGCACCCAGCCGCGCAGGCCCAACGACACCGCCACCGCGTCCGTCACCTCGGTGCGGGCCTGCGCCTGATGCGGCACCTCGATGATGTGCGACACCAACTTCGCTCGAGGCGAATTCGCCGTGCACACCGGCGAGTGCGCGGCTGAACGTGGCGGCGACGTGTCTGTCATAGCTGCCCGAGGTGATGGTGCATTGGTCAGGTTTTCAACGCCGATCCGGCGTGGGGGCTTTCGATTCACGTGGCAGCGCCGACAGTAGAACAGGACGATGAACCAGCCCGCCGACATCGGCGAAGCCGATGACCACAAAAGCGGTCAGCAGCATCCGCTGCTGACCGACCCGGCGCGGCTGCAGAAGATCACCGTGAACATGAATATCACGATCCAGCGCGTGTTGTTCGGTGGTGCGGCTGACCCCGCCACGGAGCGAGTACTGCCAGGCGGCGAGTCCGCGCGAGACGTGTTGCAAGAAGCACTGGTGTCATTGCTCAGCAGCCCGCAGGCCGAAAGCTGGGAGGCGCTGAGTGTGCGGATCGCGCGTGCGCGCGCGATCGACGCGCTGCGACGAGCGACCGCGGGCAGGCGCCGCCGAGGCGCAGCACGCGAGGAGCCCGACGACATCACTGTCGTTGCGTTCGACGCAGTACTTGACGAACATACAGGCACCCCGACCGGCTCATGGTGGGACGATCCCGAGCAGGCGTATGTCCACCATGCCCAGGTCGCGGTGTTGCACCCGCTGATCCGGGCGCTACCCGAGCCGCAGCGCAGCATCGTCGTTGCGGTCGTTTTCGACCGGCGGTCGCGGGCCGAGGTGGGCCGAGAATACGGCTTAAGCGGTCAGCGGGTGGGACAGATCGCCGCCCATACTCTGCGCGAGCTCCTCCGCGAAGTTGGTTCTAACCCTGCCTTCCCCAGCGACACACACGACATGGAGGAATCATGAACACCGACGACACCGACCCCCAGGACCCGGCCGGGCAATCGGGCGCTGACGCGCCCCCCAACGACTTCGTGTCGGTGACGCCGGCGCCCAGTAACAATGAGCTCCTACGACAGGATCCAGTCGAAGCGGCCCTGGCGGCATATCTCGACTTTCTTGACGGCCGCGCGGCGCGGCCGAAGCTGGACGACCTGTCCGATGAGGACCGCCGCGAAGCAGTCAGGTTAATCAACACCATGCTCGCGGCCCGCGGAACCGACGTGGGTAGCTCAACCCCGCCGTTCGAAGAGCTGCTGGTGGGAACCGAGTTCGAATCCGCGCTCCGCGCCTCCCAGGCGTTGGCGAGCCCGCCCGTGGCGCCGATCGCCGCGACCAACGCCGCCACGATGGCTAGGGCCCGCTTTGGTGCCGATCGTCGGCGCGCGCGGATAGAACGACTGGCCGTAGCGCTGGGCAACGTCGATGACCGGGTGGCCATCCGCACCGAGTCTCACGAGATCGTGGGCACGGCGGTGGGGGTGTCCTACCTGGGCTTGCGGGCAATATTCTTCCCGGTCGACGCCGAGGAACCGGTAATCACCGACGACCTCCGCGCCGATGTCGGGATGTTGTTCACCGACGCCGGACTGGACTATGTCGGTGTGGTCGCCGACCACTCCACAGAGCTGCCGACACAATTGCTGATTCCCAGCGATCTGGCGACAGTGGTGGTGGCCCCGTCCAACGAATTGACCGTTCCGTGGTTGCCGGTGCTAACACTGCCAGATGCGCTGCGGCGGATGCTGGAAACCGCAGCCCCGACGTGGGAGCCCTACCGTCTCAACGTCAATCTGCAAGAACCGCTGGATATGGCGGCACTAGCCGCGCGGATATCACGCGTAGTCGTCGAGGCCGAAACCGCACGGGCCTACCGCGGTGACAAGAAGGCCGCCTATCAAGCGCTGACGGCATCCTCCGAGGCGTTTGCACGCTTGGTGCTGGAGCTGAACGGTGTCGAGGCGGTCGATGACGAAAGGGCCACTGCCGCAGTGGATGCGATCGTGTGGGAGGCTGCATGATCCGAGAATTGCGCGTCGAAGGCTGGCGTGCGTTCGACCAGCTGACTTTGAAGCTGGACGCCGGCGTCACATTCGTCGTGGCCGACAACGGAATCGGCAAGACATCACTGATCCAAGCAGCGGGTTGGGGGCTTTACGGATCGTCGTCAGGGGTCGACGCCGTTGCTGCGCGCCGCTTCGGCCAAGACCCTCTGCGTGTTGAGGTTGACCTGGAGCTTCCCGATGGCCGCACGGCCACTGTCCAACGCGCCCTGCGTGGGCGCCGCGAAACACTGTATGCCGCCGTCGATGACACCGAGCTCGATGACGACGAACTGGCGGCGTTGATGGCCCAAGCGTTCGGGGCATCACGAGAGTTCTTGGCCCGCACAACGCTGCTACCCAGCAGCGCCGTAGCCGATCACTCCCGAGGACTGTCTCAATTACACCAACACCTCTGCCACATCTTCGGCGTTGATGATCTCCAAGCCGCGGCCCAGGCGCTGGCCCGCACACACGCAGCCGCCGAAGCAGACGCCAAGCGATACCGCCAACAAGACCGGCGCAGTGCCGCCGACCTATCGGCGTTACGCGAGGAATTGAGCGGGCTCGACGCTGCGATGACTGTGGCAGAACAGGGCCGTGCAAGCGCTCGCGAAGCCGTCGCCACCGCCACCGCCACGCTGAGCCAGCTGCGCGCAGGACGGGTCGCGAAACAACAAGCTGATCTTGACCACGCACAGCTCCAGCAGATCTGGACAGACATGCGAACCCTGCTGGGTGGCAAGATGATTGAGGGAGCAGGCACCCGCGACGCCGCCGGGAGCTGGCCCGGTGACTTTCTCACCGCGACGCGCGTCGAACTGGTTGGCGCGGAAAACGCCGCAGCCCAGCTTCTCGATACACATCGTGGCGAACTGGCCGCGGTTGGCGCTCAGCTTGCCTCCGCCCGCGATGCCGCGGCCGAGCTGCATGACGCAGGCGGCGAATGTCCGGTCTGCCTGCGTCCGCTGGATCCGCAGGATGTGGTGGCGGCGAACTCCGCCCACGAGCACCTCATCGAGCAGTTGCAGCAACGTGATACCGAGCTGCGCGCGGCGGTGACGGGGGAGAACCAACGGCTGCAGAATATTCGCGCATTGATCAGTCGGGCAGCGCAGCTGCGGGTCACAGCGGTGCCGCCAGCCATCGCGTCGGATGCCGACATCGCCACTGTAGCCGAAGATCTAGAGCAGGCACGTGCTGTCGAGGCAAGCTGGATCGACAGGGTTGCCGAAGCGCGGGTTCGGCATGACCAGCTCGCACAGCGCATCAAGGACGAGGAGTCCACGGCGACGCTGCGGCAGCGTTCACGGATCGCGCATCGGCGCGAGGCGGTGGCCAATATCGCCGCGAAGGTAATGGCAGGTATCGCCGACGCGGTACTCACCGAACGCATCGATCCTCTGGTCACCGAAATCACCCACCGGTGGAAGCGCGTGTTCGTCGGCCGCGGGCAGCTGCGGCTCCAACATGACGGTCAGCTGGTGTTGCACCACGGTGACCACCACATCGATTTCGACCAGTTCTCCAGCGGCGAAAAGGTCATCGCCCTTTTGGCGACGCGACTGCTGGTGTTGGAGGCCAGCACAAAAGCCTCGTTCCTTTGGCTCGATGAGCCGCTGGAACATCTCGATCCGCGCAACCGCCGGCTGGCGGCATCCTTGATGGCCACCGCCGGAGACCACACCCGCCAGCTGCTGGTCACCACCTACGAGGACCAGCTCGCCCGCAACCTCGCCGGGTCCGGCGCGATCGACCTGCGGTACGTGCGCACTGCCCCATCATGACCCAACCCATGATGGCGGTCTAACGATGTCGGCGACCGACATCGCATGTTGTCGTCATCGTTGGCAGCCTGTCGCCGAGCCGGATGCGCACCACGGTCCAGTCTGCATTCGTGATGCGGTTCGTGGATTGAAATAGCGACTTATCGACATGAAATACGAAGACAATTGGCAGGTGGGCGATACACCACTTCCGCGGGTGAGGACGAGCTGTGCAGATTGAAACGGATGCGGTATGGGCCAAGGAACTGCGAATCGCGAAAAACGTTGTCCGCCAGCTTCTCGTGCCCGCTGGTCTCCTGCAGGTCGTCGATACCGATGCGGACCGGTTCCTGGAAAACAGTTTCGGCAGATGGCTGGTCACCGACAATCCCGGCGACCATGACCAGCTGACCGCGTCGCTGGGACGGTCTGGTGCAGAAGCGGTGACCTGGATGGGCGGCCGCACGCTGAACTCTGAATCGGATGTCCTCGACTCCTACTACGGCGCTTTCGACTTTCGCGACCCTGGCCTGCCCGGAAGTCTTCGCCGACCGCAGGTCGGGGCGCTGCACTCCATTCTCGGACACTGGCACTCCGGGCTCGAGGAAGCCGGCATCGTTGTAATGCCAACCGGCACAGGCAAGACGGAAACCATGTTGGCTCTGCTGGTGGTTGCCAGGCTGCCGAAAGTCTTGGTCGTGGTGCCGACGGCTGCGCTGCGCACGCAAATCGCCGATAAATTCCAAACATTGGGTGTGTTGCAGAGTGCTGGGATCGTTACAGCTACTGCGTTGCGGCCAATTGTGGGACGGCTTGAACACGGCATAGTCGAGCCGCCGGACGCCGAGGCATTCATCGGCGCGTGCAACGTCGTGGTGACGACACCAGCGGCCCTCGATGCCTGTAAGCCAAAGGCGCGCGATGTTCTTTATGCCGGTTTCTCTCACTTGCTTGTCGATGAAGCTCACCATTCACCGGCACCGAGTTGGTCACGAATCATCGATCGCTTTCGGCCCCGTCCGGTGTTGCTATTCACTGCCACCCCGTTCCGTGAAGACGGGCGGGCATTGCCTGGTCGTCGGATCTTCCGGTATCCGTTGCGTGTTGCGCAGGAAGATGGCTACTTCACGGAGATCGACTATCGCGCCGTGTTGAGCTTGGAAGGCAACGATTCGGCGCTGGCCGACCAGGCCCTTGCCCGGCTCCGCAGCGACATCGAGGCCGGCCATGACCACCTCCTGATGGCTCGGGGCAAGAACATCGCACGCGCAGCGGAGTTGCTGGCTCTCTACGAAGCCAAAGCGGCCGACCTAAATCCGACGATCATCCATTACGACTTGAAATCATCCGAGCGGTCAGCAGCGCTAAATGCCTTGCTGCGGCGCCAGAGTCGCGTTGTGGTCTGCGTCGACATGCTCGGCGAAGGGTTTGATCTTCCGCAGCTAAAGGTCGCAGCGGTGCACGACGCCAAGCAGAGCCTCGGCCCCATGCTTCAGTTCATCGGCAGATTTTCCCGGACTGCTGCCGACCAGAACATCGGCTCGGCTTCGGTGTTCGTTGCCCGAGATCCCGCGATGGCGTTGTCTCCGCTGCGGGATCTGCTGCGCGAGGATCCTGACTGGAATTTCCTGCTTTCCGACATCACCGACCGTGCCACCGAGGCGGTCGAGGAGTTGAACACCTTCGAAGAATCGTTTTCGGAGGTGCCCGAGGAGGTACCTGTTAGTCTCCTGAAACCCAAGATGAGCGCCCGTGCGCACATCGCAAATAGCGGTGCATGGACACCGGAGAACGCTGTCACGCTATACGGCGAAGACAATTTGGTCGGCAACACCGTGTCGGTGGGTGCTGACAGTAGGATCGCGTGGCTGGTTGTCACACATAACCAAGAAGTGCGTTGGGGAGATCTACCACATCTTGATCAGCTGACCTATGAGCTCATCATCATGTACTTCGACCAGTCCCGCCGCTTGCTCTATATCTACGGGTCAGACAATCGCGGCAGCTACAGGGAACTGGCCGAGGCTGTACTGGGCCAGGACGCGGCCACACCGATCCGGGGGCTGCAGACGTTCCGGGTACTGTCCGGTGTGGACCGGCTGATCCCTACCAATGTCGGCCTTCTGGACATTCGAGACCACTTCAGTCGTTTCTCGATGCATGTCGGGAGCGACGTTGTTGAAGCCCTCAATATCGCAGAACGCCAGAGCAAGACCCAAACGCACATTGCAACAACGGGTTTCGAAAACGGTGAGAAAACCACGATCAGCGCCTCTTTATCGGGCACGTTTTGGTCACTGCGGCCGGCGCCGAACCTCATGTCGTGGGCTGCTTGGTGCGATCGACAAGGAACCAAGTTACTCAACAACGATGTCGCCCTGGATGCCATCATGGATGGGTTCATCATCCCGACCGATCTCACCGACCGGCCGGACGCGATCCTACTGGGCCTTGAGTGGCCATGGCAGATAGTGGGCAGTCTGGTCGCCGGACCAGAAGTCACTTATGACAACGGCACCCACCCGCTCCTCGATATCGGGTTCGTTGTCGACGACTTCGGCCGCGAAGGCCCTTTCAGGTTCTCACTAGTCACCGAAGACTGGAAGTTGGCTTACAGCGCCGAATTTGAAGATCAAGGTTTGACCTACGTGCCAGCGTCCGCCGACGCCGAAGTCGCCACCCGCGCGGGGTCGATTCCGCTGGCGGCATGGATAAATCGCCACAAACCAACGATGTTCCTCGACGGCGACCGCATGATCACCGCTGACGATCGACTCCTGGCCCCGCCGCACGACGTCGAGCCCTATGACCGATCGCATCTGAAGGCGCTGGATTGGAACGGCGTGGATATCCAGAAGGAGTCGCAGCGTGTTGAGCGCCGAGGCGACTCGATCCAGGCCTACATGTCTAGGTACCTTCAGGCGACCCAATCGTTCGATGTTCTTCTCGATGACGATCGGGCCAATGAGGCTGCCGACCTCGTAGGGCTGGAGATCGTCGGCGGCGAGCTGCACATCACATTGGTGCACTGCAAGTTCTCCACCGAGTCGACGCCCGGTGCGCGAGTCGCCGATCTATATGAACTGTGTGGGCAGGCCATGCGAGGCGCTAAGTGGCGTCAGCAAGGTGCACAACCCCTGCTATTTCACTTGGATCGTCGTGCCCGCGACTACGCCGCGACCCGCGGCCGTTCGCCGTTCGAAATCGGTGACATCGAAGAACTGTTCCGGATCAGAGAAGTCGCGCCACAGATGCGACCCCAATTCCATACCGTCATTGTGCAACCAGGACTTTCGACCGCCGTCAGCACACCCGAACAGCTGCGCTTAATTGCTGGAGCGCATTCGTACGTTCAAGCCATAACCCACGGATCATTCACCGTCTACTGCTCGGCCTAGCTGCGGCGATCACATAGAAGGCCGCAGAGCGGAGGGGAAGATGCCCACGCGATTCTTGCGGGCGTCGTGCTTGTACAGCGCAGAGGTAATGGGGCTAGAGCGTTATTTCATGGTTATTGAAGATTATCCATCAGTTGCTACGCCGAAAGCGTTTTCGGACAGCCTGATTCAGGCACGTGATTCGGAGCGGAGCAATTGTTGATGACGTTCAGTCCCAATGCCTTGCCCTGCGCTTGGCCGACTTCCGTGCCCGACAGGCCAGCACGCGCTTGCCCAATCGGTGACAAATTGCGGCGAGGTGGAATGCGCGTGCGAGGGGTTATGAGGGCAAATCGTCTTCCCACGCGGCGATTTCCGTATCAGGTAGCGGATCGTCAAAGTTGTCGGAAGCTACGAGGTTCTTGAGCTGGCCGAATCTCCGCGGAGAGTCTGTTGCCGGCTGGTCGTCAGGCGTCGCGGGCTCGTCCCACGCCTTGGCCATCAACTCCGGATCGCTCAGGTCCCACCAACTATCGGCTGCTCGCCGCAGGTGGTCCACTGTGATCCGTTGCGGCTCAATTAAGGGTGTGTCGTCGCGGCTCTTTGGCGACTGCTGATCGCACATCGGCGCCCTTAAAACTTCTTTGATCGTGGGTGGACGGTCTTGAGTGCATAGTACTTACCTCGGAAGCCGTCGTGCCTTGCAGCGCAATCGAGAATTGATTGCGCATGGCTTGCTGGAAATGAAGCAGTTCGTGAGACGAACCCAGGTGCAGCCGCTGTGAGACGATTTGGTACTCGTCGAGTACCGAATGCTTCAGCACCGCTGAACGCTTCTGCTGCTGGAAGAATCCATCGTTGGGTGTGATCGCGGTCCCCTCACCGACCTCTGTCGTCAGAGTAGGAGTCGGTTGCCCTCGTCGCGGGTCAGCACCGCCGCCGTGTCGTGACCACGATCAGCCGGTCGGTCCAGCTAGCTGCGACGCATCACCGAATACGCCGCGGCAATAGATGAGGCCAACAAGCGCACATTAGAGCCATTCATCATCGAGTTAATGCGAGACCGCGGACTGACGTAGTTATCGGTTCGCCACCGCGGGCGTGCTGGCGACATGGCAGCAGAAGAACACCGCTGACCGCCGCAGTGAGTCGGCGCGTCACGTGGGCCTTTGAGCGCACGTTCAGCACCGACGACGCCCAGGCCACGTTAGGTTGGAAGGTGCTCAACACGCTGTTGCAATCTAAGCTGGCCACGCGCGGCGACTCGGACATCATTCAAGCGATCGCGGCCCTAGACGACGACCTGGAGGGAGGCACGCTCGATGGCAACGACCAACAGCGACAGCCACCTCCAGCGCCCGAAAGCGGGCCGCAGCATGAGCGTCCGTAAAGCCGCCGCCCAAGCCGCCGTCACAGCCAGCAAAAAGACCGGGCGTCCAGTCGACGAGCGAGTCAAGAAGATCGCCGACGCTTGTGTCGGCGGTGCCGGGGGATGACCCTCTCGGACTTCATAGGCGCCAAGCCGGCGGCGCAAGCGGCTCGACGAGATGTTTTCTCAACTCCTCGACGAAGACCTTGATGGTCGTGTGCAATCCTTCGACCTGACGGCCGCGATTGCCGCTGGGACCATCGCCGCCAGCCAACAACGAGTTGGGCGTGCGGTGGAAATTCGTGATGTGCAGATCGGTGGCATCGCCGCATCCCGGCACGCAACTGTGGCTACCCGCAATCCTCGCCACTTCGACGGAGCGGGTGTCGACCTGGTCAACCCTTGGGACTGACGTCGTGCCCCAGATTGCGGCATCCCACGGATTCAGCGCGTCGACACCGAATCACCCGCCGAACTCCGCAGCTCGCGGGCGCTCGGTTCGGTTCGGCAGATCAAGGTCCGCGGGCCCCTCGACGTCGGAGAACCGCTGTCGAATCCGTGTAGCCATGCCCGGACCACTCGAGGGGCGCTCCAACGCGGTACGCAAGATCTCGCGCACCTCGGATTCCAAGGATCGACCGTGCTCAGCGGCACGCACATGCAACGCCGCCTCGAGGTCGTCGTCAAAATCGCGAATCGTCAGAGTCGCCATTAGCCGTCCCAGCCGTCTGTCATTGCTTACAATGATCGCACCGGAAGATGGGCGCGCCGCGCGCTGGCCCACGGTGTGACGCATATGGCGGCTTTACCAGTAGACTCCGCAACGCAAATCGTCGCAGATGTTTCATCGACGCCGTCCATCGCGATCCACAGCTGAACTTCGAGTTCTCCTCGATCGTGGACGCCGACGATGTGCGGATGGAAGAAGGACGCAGCCAAGCGGCTTCTCGATTGAACCAACGACTTTCGTGTTGCTCGATCGGCTGGCCACGGATTTGGACACCAAACACGGCGGAACTGATGCGAATAAACAGGACGAAGCGAGACAGGTTGGACGGCTGAACGTTGCTGAAGTGCAGTTATGAGACCGAGTACATCGGAGGAGACAGCGACCGGCTAGCTCATAACCCAGAGGTCGCAGGTTCGAATCCTGTCCCCGCTACCATGTGATGTCTCAAGACATCGGAATAGGTCTGAACCTGCGTTAGGTTCGGGCCTTTTTCCGTTTGGGGCCTTTTGGTGCGCCGGTGGGTTGGTAGTCCTTGCGGGGGTTCAGGGTTAGCTCGCGGAGGAGTTGTCCGGTGGCGGCGTGGATGATGCGGATGTGGAGGTCTTGGATTAGGACGAGTATGCGGGTGCCGGTGTAGGTTCGGCCGACGCCGATGTGGTGGAGGCGTCCGGCGGCGCGCAGGGTGATCACTCCGGCTTGGTCGATGCGGTCGCGGCGGACCCGGTTGGGGGTGTCGGTGCGGTTTGCTGGATTGGCTTTGGGTCGGGCGGTGTAGGCGGTGGCGGGGGTGGCGTGATGCGGCAGGGATCGGTGTGGGCGGCGGTGGTTGTAAATGTGCACGAAGGTGTCGAGCTGAGTTTGCAACTCGGTGATGGTGGTGGCGCGGGGTTGGTTGGTGAGCCATTTTTTGAGGGTTTGGTGGAATCTTTCTATTTTTCCGCAGGTGGTGGGATGGTTGGGGGTGGAGTTGATCTGGGTGATCCCGAGGCGGTGTAGTTCGTTTTCGAAGCTGTTGCGGCCGCCTTGCCGCCGGATAGTCGGGTGGTGAAGACCATGCCGTTGTCTGTGAGTGTGGATGCTGGAATGCCATGTTGGTCAATGGCTTTCCGGAAGGCAGCCAGGACGATGGGTCCGGTGACGCGGCGATGTGCGGTGACGGATAAGACGTAGCGGGCGTGGTCGTCGATCCAGTTGAGTATTTCGACGTGGGTGTGATCGGCCAGCCACCAGTGGGTGAAGTCGGCTTGCCAGCGTTCGTTGGGTTGTTCGGCGGCAAACCGGATATAGGAGGATTTGGGACGTTTGTGTGGCTGGGGGTCGATGTAGCCGCCGGCGCGCAGATGGCGGTGGATGGCGTTGACCGACACGGTGAGGCCGTGGTGGTGCTGTAGGTGCCAGGCGATGGTGTGTGGGCCGTGGTCGAGGCCTTTGCTGGCCAGTTTTTCGCGTTGCGCGATGATCAGGTCGATCGTGGTCTGCGGCAGCCGAGTGGGGCTGGTATGTGGCCGCCGCGAGCGTGGGGTGAAGGCGGGCTCACCCTTGGCTCGATAACGCGCAACCAGCCGAGAGATCCAGGACTGCGAGACGCCATAGGCCCGAGCAACCTCGGATTGGCTACGTCCCTCGACGACAACCGCGATGACCAAGCGCGCCTTCGACACGCCTTGACACTCACGCCACCACCTATTCGGATGTCTTGGGACACGCTATGCGCATGTCCTCGAACCACACACTGTCCTCGAACCACACACTGTCCCCGCTACCAGGCAAAACGGCCCCCGGAGAACTCTCCGGGGGCCGTTTTCATCCCCTGGACGCTGCGGGCGGTGCTGCGCGAGCGGGGGATGGGACCGCGCAGAGCGGTGCAGGCGGCGCTGATCGGTGATGCGCCTACGTTGTGGTGAGGCGGGTTGCGCGTGCGCGTCAGCTGGCCAGGGCCGCGGGCTCGGACGCCTCAGCGACGACCTCGACGACATCCAGCAGGCACGGGCAATCTCACCGGCGACCTCCTGCGGTGCCCCAGTGCGTTTCCAGGTGGGGACGATTGCCACCAACCACATTAACCGTTACGATGTTTACGTGAATACGGTGGCCGCGACTCGAGCTGGTTGGCATGCGCGCGGATTCATAGTTATCGAATCTCGTTCGATGAATTTAAGGTCATGAGTGCCGTGACAGCTGCTGATCAGAGGTCGGCGGCCTGCGTCGTCGACCTGTTATCGGGTCCCACGGCACCGGGAAGCATCGATGATTTCGAACTTCAGCACGCACGTCGTGTGTTGGCCCAGCTCAAGGCTGCCATTGGGCGCGAGGGCTTGTTGGAGCTGCTGAGCCCAGACATCAAGTTGGGTGTCGACTTTTTGCGGAGCATGGCAGAGCAGTCCAAGGGAGAGCTGAGACCCGCAACGACGATGTTGGCGGTCAAGGGCCTCAAGGCAACCCCGTTCTTGCATTGGCTCGATGGCCAGTTCGACAAGGAAGCGGTGATGCTTGCCGCTGAACCAGACCACTTCGTCATCGCCCCGCATGCAGACGCGAGGGTCACCATCGTCGAGACCCTCGGCGAGTATGTGTGCCAAATTCACCTGCCGCCCTACGACGGCGCTGCTACGTGGGACGCGGCGGTTGTCGACGAACTGCTGCCGGAATCCGAGTATCAATTCCGGCGGATCGCACGAATCACGTTGCCGGACGGCACATTAGTGGGCCGCATGCTCACCCAGTTCGGCGATACCACCGAGGGGTTCAACGCAAGCCTGACGGCCTACTTTCCGGCCGCGTGCCCCGAAGACGTCTTCGAGCATCACCGTCAACACCTGGCCGTTGAATTCCGAAACTGGATCCTTGCCGCTGCATCCGAAGTGCGGCATTGACATCGGCTTGACGCAAGACGGGGTTGGTGTCGCGCGACCGTTGGCCTCGTACCCATGCGTGGCCGCCGAGGCGCGTAATCCATACGTCGACTCGGATCTTAGGAGTCGGTTTTTAGACGAAAACGTCGAGTTGTGGGGAGACCGCCATGAGCGATGACCAGAGGTTGTTCCTGCCGTCCCAACGGCTGCCGCCCGCGCGAATCGGCCTGTTGACCGGATTCGATCCCGGCACGCGCACCCTGGAGGCGGGCTTTCAGATCGCGCCTCAGTTCCGGGCCATCCCGGTCGACATCGTGTTCGACAAGGACGTCGCCGTCACGCTGCGCGACGGTGTCACCATCCACGTCGACATCTTTCGACCTGCCGGTGCTGAGCAGGTGCCGGTCATCGTGGCGTGGAGCCCGTATGGCAAGGGGCAGGGCACATCCGCCAGCGTGATGGGAATTTTCGGCATGGTCGGTTTGGACAACGGGATCGTCTCGGGGCTCGAGAAGTTCGAGGGTCCAGACCCCGCATATTGGTGCGCGCAGGGCTATGCGATCTGCAATCCGGACATTCGCGGTGTGGTCGATTCCGACGGCGACAGTGTGCTGTGGGACCGCCAAGAAGGTCGCGACTGCTACGACCTCATCGAATGGCTGGCCGAACAACAGTGGTGCAGTGGCAAAGTCGGGATGAGTGGAACCTCGTACCTTGCGGTGTCGCAGTGGTTCACGGCCGCCGAACAGCCGTCACATCTGGTCGCGATCAACCCGTGGGAGGGCGTGAGTGACGTCTATCGCGACCTGGTCATGCGAGGCGGTATGCCCGATACCGGCTTCGCCCAGCAGCTGCAGCACGGAAGTTTCTTCGGCAAGAACCGCAAGGAAGACATCGTCGCCGAGTCGGAGCGCTACCCGCTGATGAATACCTTGTGGGAGAACAAGATTCCGGACTTCGACAAGGTCGTGGTGCCTGCGTACGTGGTAGCAAGCTACTCGAACACGCTGCACACCGCGGGAACCTTCCGTGCGTGGCGACGGATCGCTTCGGAGCAGAAGTGGCTGCGCATCCACAATTCCCAGGAATGGCCCGACTACTACGACGCCGCGAACGTCGAAGACCTGCGCCGCTTCTTCGATCGCTACCTCAAGGACGACGACAACGGGTGGGAGAAGACGCCGCGAGTGCGCTACTCGTTGCTCGACCTCGAAGGTGGCGACAAGGTCAACGTAGCTGCGGACGAGTTTCCCCCAAACGGCATCACCGCGACGAGGTATTACCTTGACGGCCGATCGCGAACCTTGACCACCGAGGCGCCTACCGACGCGATTGCAGCCGACTACGACGTCGATGCCACCCCAAATGCGGTGTCGTTCATCGTGAAATTCGATCAAGAGACGGTCATGGTGGGCTATCCGAAGGCGCACCTCTGGGTGGAAGCACAAGGCGCCGACGACATGGATCTCTTCGTGCTCGTGCAAAAGCTCGATGCGTACGGCACGCCGCTTCAGCAATTCACGGTGCCCAATCAGAACGCACGCGTCCACGACCTCACCGATCACGGAGCCAGCATTCTGCGCTACAAAGGATCTGACGGACGGTTGCGCATTTCTGCCCGACGCCTCGACGAGGCGCTCTCGACCGATGACGTGCCAGCGCATACCTTCGACCAGATCGAAAAGCTTTCAGCCGGCGAGATCGTTGACGTCGAAATCGAGCTGCTGCCAATCGGTCTCGCATTCTACCCCGGTGAACAGCTGCGCTTCGTCGTCAGCGCCGGGAACCTCCTGGGAACCTTGATGCCCGCGATCCGCGAATACACCGGCGCGAACAGCGGACGACACGTCATCCACACCGGTGGCGACCATGCCTCCTTCTTGCAGCTGCCCATTCAAAAGCGGAAATAGACAAACGAATTCCACTGTCCAATCGTCAGATCGACAAGAACGGGTGGTACTTATGACCATGCAGGACAAGATGGAGATCGTCGAGATCATGAACCTTTACGGTGTCGCTCTCGACGCTCATCGCTGGGATCTGTTCGACCTCGTATTCACCGACGACGTTGTTGCCGAGTTCGGTCCCGCCGGGGCAGCTTGGAGAGGGCTGGCCGAGTTCAAACAATCGTTCGCGGAGTTTCATCAGACTTTGGACAGTCACCAACACACCATGATGGGCCAAGTCGTCAAGGTCGAGGGCGACAAGGGGTACGCGTTCAGCTACGGCAACTGGCTTCTCGTGCGCCACGCCGCAGAAGGTGGCCCCACCTGGCAGGGCACGGGTTGGTACGACGACACCCTGGTGCGTACTGACGCCGGCTGGCGGATCAGGCATCGGGTGTGCCGCCTGATGTCCTGGATGGGAAACCCGGCGGTCCCCGAACCGATGGGCGACCACAACCCCGACATGGACCTCAACGTCCTCCACACGGCGAGCGACGCAGGCAAGATCGGTTTCCTCAACACGTTCCCCAGGACACTCTGACTTTCGCTGACTGGGCTCATGCGAGGTGGGGCGGACGAATGAACACACATGAGGGCCGCGTCGCAGTCGCCACTGGTGCGGCCGTAGGCTTCGGTCACGCCATTTCGTGCGAGCTCGCCCGTCGAGGCGCCGACATCACTGCAGGCGACCTGGATTCGGCGGATGACACCGCGGCGGCTGTGCAGCAGATTGGGTGGTGGTGGTGGTGGGGCGCTGATCTCCCAAGCGCTCTGCGCGTGCAGTCCGAGCGCATAGACATGCTGACTAGGAACGTCTTTCGAGCACGGTCATCGACATCGCTTTCGGCTTTGACGCACAATGTGCGGCCGATGGTCTCCACCCAGGTATCGAAGTTATTCGCAGAGTGCAAGCTGCCGGCGCGGCAGTTGCGGGCGATGAGCTGTAGGGGTTGGCGCTTCGTGATCGCCGATGCGCCGGAAGCGCGATAGAGCGTCTCGACCGCTGAACTACCGGCGTCCCAGACGTACCCGGCCTTCGACAAGACCCGCACAGGCAGATAGGGGCCGATTGGCGCCAGCGAAATCGCCGGCCCACGAGAGCATTTGGCATCTGGTTGTCAGTGCGTCGCGAGACCGGTGACGTCGCGGGTGAGTTCCAGTAACGCCTCAGCGTGCGATTGAAGTGAGGTCCCGGGCGGAAAGCCGGCGAGCATAAATCCCAATCCCGGTTTGCCGTCGGCATCGTATGAGGGCGCCCACAAGTTGACGACGTCGGGTTGGTCGCCGACTCGAGTGTCTGGTGTCACGCGTGCAGGGTTGTAGTCATCTGGATCGAACTCTAAGTCCGCCAGAGCATCTGGCCGCCCGTGGGACGCGGACTGTGCGGTGGGATTGCGTTGCAGCAGAGCGATGGTGTCGTTTTGGACACTGAACAGGCCGAGCGCGAAGCCGTGTTGTCGGATTTCGGCCATCGTGTCGCGGCAGCGGTGCCGGATTTCGGGTCGTAGGTCTGCGAGATAGGCGGTCACGGTGGTGTCGTCGGCGAAGGCCATCCACCAGATGCCGACCGGTGGTTTGACTTGGAAGCGTTGTCCGATGGAGACCCGGGTGATCCGCGGGTCGGTGGCGGTGCCAGCACTAGCCAGCAGCGTCAATTCGGCGCCGTCGCAGTGAATGGCCACAACGTGTGTGCCGGTTCGTTTCGCGACAGCTTCCATCAGCGGCCGCGCCTTATCGAGCAGCTGCAGCTGGGCGGCGAAGCGGGCGTTGCGCACTACGAGTGAGTGCGGTGAGAAGCTGCCGTATCCGCCTTGGAAGAACAGCAGCGAGGGGCGAGGTGCCGCGACGTCGAGGTCGACGACGCGCCCTACGACGATGTCGTGATCGCCGGCGGAGTGAATGACCTCGGTCTGGCAGTCGATCCAGGCCACCGCGTCATCGAGGATGGGGCTCCCGGTGAGGGCGGGGTGCCAGTCGACTCCGGTGAACTTGTCGGCACCGCGGGCGGCAAACGCCCGGCACAACGGTTCTTGGTCAGCAGCGAGTACGTTCACGCAGAACCGGCCAACCTGCCGGATCTGGGCGTAGCTGCGAGAACTGATCATGGCGAAGTAGGCGACCAGCGGCGGGTCCATTGACACCGAGGTGAACGATCCCACGACCATACCGAGCGGTGCCCCCTGGCCGCCGACAGCGGTGACAATGCTGACACCGGTCGGGTAGTGGCCCAGCACGCGACGAAAATGCGCCGGGTCCTGGGTGCGATTCGGCCGTGGCGTCGGCGTTGTCATCAGCGCTCCTTGACGGTGTCAGATGAGTGGGGGCGGACGCCAATGACACACGCACTGACGACTGTGTCGGTAACCGGCGCTTCGTGGAGTGAGCCGGGAAGTTCTGCGACGCCGTCCGCCTGAGCAATGCCGAGGCATCCGAGCAATCGACTTGGCCGACCCGGCTGATGTGGCGCGCCGACGAGGCGCATTTTCAGCCCGTTTTCACCACCAGGCGGCATGAAACCACCATAATCGTAATTTGGTTTGTTCAAAGCCAGAGAGGCGATGATGCTGCGATGAGCGGTCCGTCACCCCGTTGTGCGCAGGCCCGTGCGCAGTGTTGTTGTCATGGGCCGACTGGGCACAGCGACGCCCGCGCTCTGACAGCACAGTCTCCCGGGAGGAGCTCACGATGGCGAGGGCAAGCGAATGCTGCTGCGATGACAAACGATGGCTTCCGCCCCATCCAGCGCCGGCCGTCGCTGTGGCGGGCCGGGTGCCGCCGGCGCACACTTTCGGACCGGCGGCTTCGGTGCCAGACTGCTTGCGGCAAACTACTCTAACCGTTATGGTGTTTAAATGCAGTCGGCCGTGGAAGCTCATGATGTCCTCCACTGGCCCACCGGGTCTTAAGTCGAATGTTGCGGTTCGAGTCGTTCGTAACGATTCGTAGGTGTTTCGTGGCCACCAGCGCAGTCGCGCTTCGAGATGCGCAGACTGTCCGGTCGAGGGGGATGCGATGTCGCGGGTGGCCTCCAGTAGAGCCTCCACCGTTGTCGCCGCCGCGCGTACGACGCGCGTCGAACGACACTAGACGCGGGGGAGAACAATAGTGGTTGCGGCGACCACTCTGGCCAAACCGGTACGCGGGTTCGGTGTCTTCTCCGCGCTGTCACTGGATATCCTCGTGCAGTTAGTGCGTCCGCCGTTCGCCTGGCGTGAGTTCATCCACCAGTGCTGGTTTGTCGCGCGCGTAGCGACGTTCCCCGCCATCGGGCTGTCGACCGCCTTCGATGTGGTGGGTATTTTCCTCATCAACGTTCTGCTGATCGAGATTGGTGCCGGCGACCTCTCCGGCACGGCAGCGGCGATTGCCGTGATCACGCAGACTGGGCCGTTTTGCACGGCGCTGGTGTGCAGCGGCGCCGCCGCTACCGCGATGTGCGCCGACCTCGGTGCGCGCACCATCCGCGAAGAACTCGACGCGATGAGAGTCATGGGCATCAACCCGGTTCAAAGGCTCGCGGCGCCGAGGGTGGCGGCGCTCACTTTCGTCGCTTTCCTGCTGTGCGGTTTGGTGTGCGTCATCGGATTTGTCGGCGCCTATATCTTCGCGATCTACGTTCAAAACCTCACACCCGGCGCTTTCGCAGCGAGCCTGACCTTCATCGTCGGGATTCGCGACACCATCGTCTGCTTCGCCAAGGCCCTGTTGTTCGGGCTCGTCGGCGGCTTGATCGCCTGCTACAAGGGCTTCAACCCGGCGCCGGGCCCGGCAGGCGTCGGCAACGCGGTCAACGAGACGGTCGTCTACACGCTCTTGGCGATGATCGTCATAAATTCGGCGATGACCGCCCTCGGCACAGCAGGCGTGAAATGAGTATCCCGAGTCCGCTGCGACCACGACTGACGATGGCGCGGCGCCGTGTGATCGAACGGTGGAATCGCATCGGAGAGCAAACGGCGTTCTACGTGACAAGCCTCCTGCATATCAGGGGAGCCGTCGTCAAATACACCGAGGAGACGCTACGCGTCACCGCTCAGCTGTCCTTGGGCACCGGCGTGCTTGCCCTGATCGGCGGTGCCACCGTAATCACTGCCTTTCTGTTGAGCAACGTCGGCATTGTCGTCGGCTTCCAAGGCAAAGCCGATCTGGACAAGATCGGTGTGTTTGCGCTCGCGGGTTTTTTCACCGCCTACATCGTCCCTCGCGTTGGCGTACCGCTGATCACCGCTTTCGGTTTAATCGCCACCGTCGGCGCCGGCACCACCGCACAACTCGGCGCGATGCGCGTGTCCGAGGAGATCGACGCGCTCGAGGTAATGGGCATCGATACGATCAGCTATCTGGTGTCAACCCGGGTGCTGGCCGGTGTGATCATTGCGGTACCGGTGGGCTGCTTGGCGCAGACAGCCGGGATTATTGTGTCCCGCTTAATGTTCACCACCAACTTCGGCCAGTCGAGTGGCGGCTATGAGCACTACTTCAGAACTTTCCTGAATCCAGCCGATACGGTTTATGCGGTAATCCAGGTCGGTATCGAGGCTTTGGTTATCATGCTGATCCACACCTACTACGGTTTCACCGCCAGCGGCGGCCCCGCCGGCGTCGGCGAGGCGACCGGGCGCGCGGTCCGCGCGTCACTGGTTGTGGCGACATTCGCGACGCTGTTCGTGGTACTGGCCCTTTTCGGGCGCTCCGGCAACTTCCACCTGTCTGGATAGCGGCGATGGAAACAAAGCGGCGCGCGGCCGGCCTGCACCCCGGATGGTGGACCCTCATCTTCGTTGCGGCGATGATCGCGATCGTCCTGCTCACCGCACTCGCCTTCAACCGAGACTTCACATCGTATGCGAAGGTGACCGTCGTGTCGGACCGGGCAGGGCTGGTGATGGAACCCTACGCGATGGTGAAGTTCCGCGGCGTTGTGGTGGGCCGGGTCGCGTCGATTCAGCTCGATGATCCGGTGAAACTGCAGCTCGAGGTGAATTCCGACCAGCTGACATACATTCCGGCCAACGTCGCGGCGCAGATCACCGCCCCGACCGTGTTCGGCGGCAAGTTCGTCGAGCTAGTCGCCCCCAGCCAGCCGAGCCGCATGCGGCTGAGGGCTGGCGCGGTGGTGGAGTCGCGCAATGTGAGCGTCGAAGCGAACACGGTTTTCCAGGATTTGGTTGGCGTACTGAACCAGATCGACAGCGCCAAACTGAACGCAGTGCTAACGGCGTTGGCCGAGGGCTTTCGCGGTAAGGGTGAGGCCCTCGGCGAGGCCGTCACCGATTTAAACCAGGTGCTGTTGGCGGTCAATCCCCGCAGCGAGACAATTCGGGCCGATTACCGTGCGCTCAAGGGATTCGCCGACACCTACAGTGCCGCGGTGCCGAATCTGGTGACCGTGCTGGACGCCGCGAGCACAACAAGTTCCACAATCAGTCAAAATGCCCACGCACTGGACTCGCTGCTACTCGACGTCATCGGGTTCTCTCAAAGCGGTATCAAGTTGATCGGCCCGAATAAGGACAACCTGGTCCACGGCATCAACCTGCTCGAATCCACCACCCGGTTGTTGATGAAGTACAACCCGGAACTGACTTGCACGCTGCTCGGCGGAAAAAAAGTCCTCGACATGGGCTTACTGGACGCTGCCGGCGGCCGCGACGGAAAGTCGGCGATCTTGGATACCAGCTTGTTGTTCGGCGCGGATTCCTACCGCTATCCGGACAACCTGCCCATCAATGGCCAGAAGGGCGGCCCCGGTGGAGCGCCTGGCTGCGGTTCGCTGCCCGACGTCAGCAAGAACTGGCCGGTGCGGTACGTGGTCACAAACTCCGGATGGGGCACCGGGCTGGACGTTCGGCCTAACCCGGGTATCGGGTTCCCGGGCTACGCCGACTACTTGCCGGTCACCCGCGGGATACCCCAACCGCCGAGCGTTCGCCACCCGTCGGGCCCCGCGCCGGGGCCGATGCCGTGTGCCCGCCTTCGTCCAGGGTGTGCACCTTTCGGTGCACCGCCCTACGGGGCGCCGTGGTACGGCCCGGATGGGACGCCGCAGTATCCGGGCTTGCCGCCGGCGCCTCCGCCCGGGAGGCCACGGGAACCCGGCCCGCCGCCTGCGGGCTCGGAGCCGTTCGTGCCCGCAGTGCCGGGCGGTCCGCAACCGACCTGCGGAGTCATCACCCACGAATGCGGGCCGCCGCTGCCACCGCCGGCCCAATCCGCCCCGGCGCCCTGACCGCCGAAAGCGCCAGAGGAGGACAGAGAGTTGCAGGAGAATTCGCTAGGCGAACTGTGGCGTGTCGCTGTCTATGCCGTTGTGTGCCTTTTCGGCACGTTTCTGATATTCGCGACCTTCGCACAGTTGCGCTTTGAAACGGCGACGACCTACGACGCCTTGTTTACGAATGTCTCCGGACTGCAGAACGGAAATTTCGTACGCATCGCCGGTGTGGAGGTCGGCAAGATCAAAAATATCGCGATTGAGCCCGACTCCGTGCGCGTCAAGTTCTCCGCCGACGACTCGGTGATACTCACCGAGGGCAGCAGGGCGGTGATCCGCTACGACGACCTCATCGGCGGCAGATACCTGGCACTAGAGGAGGGGGCCGGGGGCGTCAAACGGCTCAACCCAGGGGCGACCATCCCGCTGAGCCGAACCCAGCCGGCGCTGGACCTGGACGCGTTGATCGGCGGCTTCCGACCACTGTTCCGCGCGTTGAACCCTGACCAGATCAACGCGCTGAGCGGTCAACTGATCGCGGCCTTTCAGGGTCAGGGCGCCACGATCGGCGCCCTTCTGACCCAGACCGCCGCCCTGACTAACACGTTGGCCGACCGAGATCAGCTGATCGGCCAGGTCATCGTCAATTTGAATTCACTGCTCGGTTCACTGGGCGACCAGAGCGGCCAGTTCGGCAAGGCCGTCGACTCGCTGTCTGAACTGGTGGCGGGCCTCGCGGCTCGCAAACAAGACATCAGCAACGGGGTGGCGTACGCCAACGCCGCGGCCGGGTCGATCGCCGACCTGCTAGCGCAGGCACGCCCGCCACTCAAAAAAGTGGTGCACGAGACTGATCGGACTGCCGGACTCGTGCTGGCCGATAAGGATTTCGTTGACAACCTGCTCAACACGCTTCCCGATACGTATCAAGTCATCGGCAGGCTCGGGTTGCACGGAAACTTTTTCGACTTCTATCTCTGCGACCTGTTTCTGCGGCTGAACGGCAAGGGCGGCCAGCCAGTGTTAGTCAAATTGGTCGGCCAGAGCACAGGAAGGTGCACGCCGAAGTGAAATCCTTTTCCGAACGCAATCCCCTCGTACTCGGCTCCATCAGTATCGCCATGATTCTCGCTGGCACATGGGCGGGCCTGAATTACAACAAGCTGTTGTCCATCGTTACGACCAAAGGCTATTCGGCATATTTGGCCGAGGCGGGTGGCCTGGCAGCCGGTAACCTCGTTCAGGTTTCGGGGTTCAAGGTTGGGGAGGTGTCGAGCGTCGCGCTGGACGGACCGCGGGTGCTGGTGAAGTTCCGCATCCCCGACAACATCCGGCTCGGCGACCGCACCGAGGCGGCAGTCAAGTTGAGGAGCGGGCTGGGTACCAAACTCCTGGAGGTCACGCCACGTGGGGAAGGGCAGCTCACCGGACCAATCCCGCTCGACCGAACAACCCCGGCTTATCAGCTGCCCGACGCCCTGGGTGATCTCACCACGACCGTCAGCGGCCTGAACACCGATCAGCTGTCGGACGCTCTGGCCGTGTTGGCAAACGAGTTTTCCGGTACCCCACCGGCTTTCAAGGTTGCGGTGCAGGGTGTGGCGCGGCTGTCGCAAACGCTGGATGAGCGCGACAAGCAGCTGCGAAATTTGTTGAGCAACGCAAAGAAGGTGACAAAGGTGCTCGCGGAGCGAAGCGACGAGGTGGTCAACCTCGTTGTGAACACCAACGCGCTGCTAGCTCAGCTGAACACCCAGAGCCGCGCGCTGGACCAGATCGCCAACCATCTCTCGGCCCTGGCCCAGCAGTTGAAGGGTTTCATCGCCGAGAACCGTGCCGCGCTGAAGCCCGCGCTGGACAAGCTCAACGGGGCGTTGACGATCGTCGATAACCGCAAGGAACGGCTGCAGAAGGCGATCAAAGGGCTCAACAACTTTGGGTTAGCGCTAGGTGAATCAATTTCCGCGGGACCGTTCTTCCATGCGTATGTCGTCAACCTGCTGCCCGGACAGTTCATCCAACCGTTCATCGACGCCGCCTTCTCCGACCTCGGCTTGGATCCGGCCACCCTGTTGCCGAGCCAGCTGACCGAACCGTTGGTGGGCCAGCCGGCAACACCGCCGCTGCCGTTGCCTTATCCACGGACCGGCCAGGGCGGGGCACCGCGGCGGAATTTGCCGGATGCCATCACCGGTAACCCCGGCGACCGCTCTTGCGGGTCGCCTGGGCTTGGCCTGCCTGGCCCGGCTGGCCCCGGTTGTTACCCGTATCGGACCCCGCCTCCCGCACCACCCCCGGGCGGGCCGCCGCCGGGACCGCCGTTGGGCCCAGGACCCGGCGTTCCCACGCCGGCGCTGGTCGAGCAGCCGGCACCGGGGGAAGTGCCGCCGAACCAACCGCCCGTACCTGGTGGGCCGGGACCTGTTGGCCCGCCGCAGCCGGGTGGGGGTGCACAGTGAACTCCCGGAACGCCAGGCTCGGCCTTGCCGTGGCATTGGCGCTGGTATTGATCGGCGGCATCGTCGCGGTGGCGCGATCGGCGAGTGGTGTCGGCCACACGAAGGTCGTTGCATACTTCGACAACAGCAACGGCATCTTCGTCGGCGACAATGTCGTGATCCTCGGCATACCTGTCGGAAAGATCGACAAGATCGAGCCGCAGCCCGACGGTGTCAAGATGTCTTTCTGGTACGACGAGAAATACAAGGTGCCCGCCGACGCCAAAGCGGTGATTCTGTCGCCCTCGCTGGTGACGATTCGGTCCGTCCAACTAACTCCCGCCTACACGGGTGGGCCGGCGATGGCCGACAACACGGTCATCCCCCGCGAACGCACCGCGGTTCCAGTGGAGTTTGACGATCTCCGTAAGCAACTCGAGAAGCTGACCCAAACACTGCAGCCAACCCAACCTGGCGGAGTCAGCACGTTGGGCGCGGCCGTCAACAGCTTGGCCGCCAACCTACGCGGGCAGGGCTCAAACATTCGCGACAGCATCGTGAAGCTGTCGCAGGCGGTCTCCGCGCTCGGCGATCATAGCGACGACCTGTTCACCACCTTCAAGAACCTGGCGACGCTGGTCTCGGCGCTGAAGGATAGCACCGGCCTGCTGCGACAGCTAAATCAGAACCTGGCCGCCGTCACCGGTCCGCTCGCCAACGACCCTAACGAGGTCGGAAGCGCGGTTAAGGATCTCAACGATGTGGTCGGCGATGTCACCAGCTTTGTCGCCGACAATCGTGAGGCGCTGGGTACCACCTCTGACCGGCTGGCGTCGGTTTCACAAGCGGCGACTGAGAGCCTCGACGACATCAAACAACTTCTGCACGTGTTGCCCCCGTTTGTGCAGAACTTCGTCAACCTTTATCACCCGTCGCAGGCCGCGCTGGCCGGTGACTTCACATATGCAAATTTTGCGAGTCCTATCCAGTTCCTGTGTTCGGGGGTGCAGGCCGCATCGCGGCTGGGCGCTGAGCAGTCGGCAAAGCTCTGTGCGCAGTATCTGGCGCCGATCATCAAAAACCGCCAGTACAACTTCGCGCCGCTGGGGGAGAACCTCTTCGTGGGTGCCGTGGCGCGTCCCAACGAAGTCACCTACAGCGAGGATTGGCTACGGCCGGACTACATCCCGCCGCACGGCCCGCCGCCGCAAGAGGCGTCCCGTTCGGTGGCGCCGCCTCCCAACGGGCCGCTGCCGCCGCCGAACAGCATCTACACCGTCTTCGGCCAGGCCGCCGACCCCTATCACGGCCAGCCGCCGTTCGTGCCGGCCAAGCCGGAAAACCCGCTGTCCACCGATCCGGCCAGCGGCCTGCGCGGACTGATGGTGCCGCCCGGAGGTGGGCAATGAGCCGATCGAGTTGCTCGCGCCGCGCCGGCGCGGGCCTGCTGGCGGTGCTTGTGCTGGCTGCGCTGTCCGGCTGCGGTGCGCTTCGAGACTTCCGGGGCGTGAACTCGTTTACGCTTCCCGGCACCAAGGGTGGCGGCCCGGGCCACTACACCATCGAGGCGCAAATGCCCGACGTCCAGAACCTTCAACGGAATTCACGGGTCCGGGTCAACGATGTGACCGTCGGCAACGTGACAAAGATCGAGCGCCAAGGCTGGCATGCGCTGGTCACCATGACCATCGACCGTGACGTCCAGCTGCCGGCCAACGCGACGGCCACGCTCGGCCAAACCAGCCTGCTCGGTTCGCTGCACATCGAGTTGGCGCCTCCCCGCGGCGTCCCGTCACAGGGCAAGCTACACGACGGGTCGGTGATCCCGCTGTCTTCGGCGGGTGCCTACCCGTCGACCGAGCAGACGCTAGGGGCGCTCTCGCTGCTGCTCAACGGCGGTGGCATAGGCCAAATTCAGGACATCGTCAAGGCGTTAAGCACCGGCTTCACCGGCCGCGAGCAGGACCTGAGAAGCCTGATCGGCCAGCTCGACAAATTCATCACCTACCTCAACGACCAAAAAGACGACATCATCGCCGCCACCGAAAGCCTGAACAACCTGGCCGGTCAAGTCGCCGCTCAGAAGCCAGTCGTCGATAAGGCGCTGAAGATGCTCCCGGAAGCGCTGTCGGTGCTCAAGGACGAGCGGCAGAACCTCGCCGACGCCTTCGACCAGCTCGGCAAATTCGGGGCACTTGCCGCCGACTCGGTCAATCAGACAAAGCAAAACCTGATCAAGGAGCTAAGCGATATTGGTCCGGTACTGCAATCGGCGGCCGATGCGGGACCGGCGCTGACCCGTGCACTGGATTTGTTCGTGACGATTCCGTTCCCCAAATCGATGGTCCAGAAAATCGTGCGGGGCGACTACTTGAACGTCAGCGTCATAGTCGACCTGACGCTGAGTCGGCTTGACGCGGATTTCCTCACCGGCACGTTCCTCGAAGGCGAGTTGACCGAGCTGGAGTTGCAGTGGGGTCGCACCATCGGCCAGATTCCCAGTCCCTATACCGCCCGCAACCCGCTGGTTGCTCCCTACCACTTCGACCAGGGGCCATGACATGCGGCTCGGTAGGAAAACCAAAATTCAGTTGGCGGTTTTCGCGGCGGTCGCCACGATCGCGGTCGGGAACGCCGTTGTCAGCTACATGAAGATACCGACGGTGTTCCTCGGCGTCGGTCGATACACCGTGACCGTGCAACTGGCCCAGGCAGCAAATCTCTACCAAGGCGGAAATGTCACCTATCACGGTGTCGAGGTCGGTCGGGTGCAGGCTGTGCGGCTGACCAATACCGGTGTCGCGGCGGTGCTTCAGCTGAAGTCGGGCATCGATATTCCCGCGCGGGATCTTACCGCCGAAGTGCACAGCGTGTCCGCAGTCGGCGAACAGTACATCGAACTGTCGCCGCACACTGCAAAAGGGCCGTCGTTGAAAGAAGGCGACGTGATCCCGGCGGACCGCACATCTGTTCCGCCGAATATCAACTCGCTGCTGGCGGCGGCCACTCGCGGCCTAAATGCAATCCCGCGCGACAACTTGAAAACCGTGGTCGACGAGTCCTATGTCGCCGTTGGCGGGCTCGGCCCGGAATTGTCGCGTTTGGTGAACGGCACGACGGCTCTAGCGATCGATGCGCGCAAGAACTTGGATTCGCTGCTGACCGTGATCGACGGGTCAAAACCGTTATTGGACAGCCAGACCAAGTCATCGGATTCGATCCAGCAGTGGGCCGCCCACCTGGCGGCCATCACCAAGTCGCTGCAGACCAACGACTCGTCCGTTCGCGGCGTACTGCAGAACGGTGGACCAGGGACCGACGAGGTGCGCCAGCTGTTGGATCGGCTACAGCCGACGCTGCCGATCCTGCTGGCTAATTTGGTCAGCCTTGGTCAAGTGGCGGTCACCTACCGGGACAACCTCGAAGCAATCCTGGTGCTGGCGCCGCAGGCTGTGCAGGACTTACAAGGGATCTTCGAGCCCTACAGCGGCACCAATATGGGTGGCTTTTCCCTGGCCGCCAACCTCAACACCAACTTGCCGCCTCCCTGCACCACCGGGTTCTACCCAATGTCGCAGCATCGCTCGCCCGCATTAACCGACTCCCCGGAGCGTCCTGAGGGCCTCGTCTACTGTCGGATACCGCAGGACTCGACGTTCAATGCCGTGCGCGGAGCGCGCAACTATCCGTGCGAGACGCGGCCGGGCAAGCGCGCCCCAACGGTGAAGATGTGCGAAAGCGATCAGCCCTACATTCCGCTCAACGACGGGTACGACTGGAAGGGCGATCCGAACGCGACGTTCACGGGCCAGAGTGTCCCGCAGTTTGACTCAGGGCAGGCACCGACCGCTTCGGCGCCACCCGGACCGCCGCTACCTGGGCAACCGCCACCTGCGTCGGCACTACCCGGGCAGCCGCCGCCGGGTCCGCCGACTGCGGTGGCCGAATACGACCCGGCCACCGGCATGTACGTCGGACCAGACGGGCAAACCTACACACAATCCAATCTGGCCAACGGCGCAGGCAAGGAGCGAACATGGCAGCAGATGCTGATACCCCCGACCGGAAACTAACCGAGACCGCCGCGAAACACATGTCGCCGACCTCACTTAGCCATACCGACGAGAGCTCCGTGGAACCGAAAGACGGGACCGCAGAGCCGACCGCAGTCGCAAACCCGGAGGCAGCGGACGACCGCGCCCGAGAAGCTGAAAGTTGCGATCGCACAATCGATCACGAAATCGACAACAGCTCCGACGCCGCTGCGACGGCCAAGCGGAGACCGTCGCATCTGCGGCTGGCACTAATGGTCGGGGCAGGTGCCGCTGTCGTTCTATCCGCACTGATGGGATGGCTGGGGGTTGGGGCCTATCAGTCCCACCGGGCCCAACAGCAGCGGGAGCTGTTCCTTCAGGTCGGGCGCCAGGGCGCATTGAACCTCACGACGATCGACTGGCAGCACGCCGACAGCGACGTCCAGCGCATCCTGGACTCGGCGACGGGGACGTTCTACGACGAGTTTTCCAAGCGCCAGCAACCTTTTATCGACGTGGTCAAAAAAGCACAGTCGAAGTCAGTGGGAACAATCACCGAAGCCGGGCTGGAATCCGAGTCGGACGACGAAGCCCAACTCGTAGTCGCAATGTCGGTCAAAACCTCGAATCTCGGTGCGGCCGAACAGCCGCCGCAAGAATGGCGTATGCGGATCTCGGTAACGAAGGTCGGCGGCGAGATCAAGGTTTCCAACGTGCGGTTTGTGCTATGACGAAGCCGCAGTCCGACCGCGCTAACGTCGGATCCAACGAACGCGAGAAGGAATCAGCTGCTGTGCGAATCGAAACCGAGACGACGACCGGTCTCAACGACAGAACGGACGAGAAAACCGCACTAATTGAAAGCGACACGAAAGCACTCACCAGCACCGAGGACAGCGACGACGCCACGGATGCAACCTCCGACGACTCCGAAACCGACACGGACTCTAACGCCCCTGAACGTAATCCTGCCCAGGCCACGCGCCGGATCTCCTGGTCGCGGCTGCTGGCCTTCGGACTGCTGCCTGGCTTGGCGTTGCTGATGGCGGTCGCGGCGGCCTACCTGAGGTATCAGGACGGGCTGGCAAGCGATTCGGGAACCGCGCGCATCGAGTCCGTCGCGACCGCCAAGGAGTCCACCATTGCTTTGCTGTCGTATAAGCCCGAGACGGCGGACAAAGAATTGGGAGCTGCCCGGGATCGGTTGACCGGCACATTCAAGGAGTCTTACACCCAGTTGACTCACGATGTGGTGATCCCCGGCGCCAAGCAGAAGCACATCTCGGCCGTCGCCACCGTGCCCGCCGCGGCCTCGGTGTCGGCAACGCCAACCCACGCCGTAGCCCTAGTCTTTATCAATCAAACCGTCGTCATCGGGACGGACAACCCCACCGACACCGCCTCTAGCGTCCGGGTGACCCTGGACAAGGTCGCCGGTCGGTGGCTGATCTCCGGGTTCGACCCGGTCTAAGGGCTGGCCCGGCCAAAGGAAGGGACGGTTCAGCCCTTACAGGGTGAAGTGCGAAGGCCCCAAGTCTTGGCACATCGTGTACGGCGGTGCGAAGGTGCTGGCACACCCCTGCCCTGTCACCACGTAGGTGGCGCCCGGTCGGTAGGCGTAGTACACCACCGCCGGACGACCACCGCTTTTGGACGCACACTGGCCCGACGAATCTTCGCCCTGCATCGACAGGCATACCATCGCATGGTTGGGACTCGCGTGCATCGTGCACGGTCCCGGCTTCACCGTCGCCGTCGCGAAGCTCACGCCAGAAATCTGTACAACTTCAGGCGGCGTGAGCAGGAAGTCGCACTGTCCGGGCGCGGGGTCGTCTGGTGGCGACGCGGTCGAGATACTCGCCGACCACGCCCCGGTCAGCATCAGCGCCAGAAGTGCCCCAAATACCGTTAGCAACTGCATCCGGCTGTGATCAGTTACGCCGGCTCGGCTTTGGCCGGCTGGTGTCGCCGCGCATCCAGACCACGGTGCCAAGCTCAGTTCAACCACTGCGACGACTCCGGTTTCCGTTCTTGGATACGCCGAAAGTCTATCTCCGCCCAGCTCTTTGCCGCCCCAAATTCAAACAGTCGGTGCCCACATTTGGTGCGCGTTTTCGCCTCGTCCGTCGACCGGCGATGAAAAATTCAGCGGCCAGTTACGCTGGAATCGTGCCGTCGTTTCTTGCTCGTACCGCCGCCGTTCTCGGAGCCTCCACAGCGTTGTTCGTATCTTCATGTGGCAGCACGGTTGCAGACCGTAACGCCGCTACCCACCCCGCACAGACTGACGAGCCACACATATCTGGCGAGCCTGCGGGCAACAACGCTCACGATATTTCGTTCGGGGACACCATCACCGCATACGACCAGCAGGGGATCGACATGTCAGTGTTAGTTCCCGATCGCTCTGCAAATGCCGCGATCGTTGCATTCGCTGCTAAATGCGCGGCAACCCGACAATCAGACATCACGATCGTGAGAGCGTTGATCGTGCAGTGGGATCAAAACTCAGAAGCCAGACCCGGCGGGCAACGCATGCCCATGGCAGGCACGGTCGATCGTGCCACTGTTGCGAAACTGACGTCATTGCCCGGCGGTGAATTCGACTCCTTTTGGCTGCAGTCGATGATCAGCTTGGATCAGGCAGAAATCAAGTTGGCCAACGCCGAGCTCGCTAACGGTAAGAACGTCGACGCCGTTGGCCTGGCAAGGGGGATCATCGACGCGCGGCAGGGGGAGATCGATCAAATGAAGCAAATGCGTGAAGACAGAAGGTAACTGCTGTACCCCACGGTATTCGCGACAGCAGCATTCAAACCACAAGCAGCGGTATAACATCCCTGCTAAGGAGCAGAGATGCCGGAAGATATGGAACACGCGGGCTCCGAGTCAGCAGCTGACGATCTCGACCGGCATGAGTTGCAAGACACTGACACTCCAGCCGCAACCCAGGAGCGGCGCAGGGTGGCGGTGCGGCTGGCGTTGTCCTTCGGTGCGGTAGCGGTCGCGGCCATCGTCGCAATCGCGGGCTGGCTGGGGTACCAGATCCACCAGTCCCATCAAGTCGAGCAGCAGCGCGAGCTGTTCCTGCGGGTCGCCCGGCAATGCGCCCTGGACTTGACCACGATCAGCCATACCGAAGTAGATGCTGACATCCGACACCTTTTGAACTCGTCGATAGGCATGTTCCATGAGGACATGCAGCACCAATCGCAACCATTCGTTGACCTCGTCAAGCGTGACCAGTCCAAGACGGTGGGCACCATTAACGAAGCGGGCCTACAGTCGGTGACAGGCGATTCCGCTCGTGTGCTCGTAGCCGTATCGGTGACGACGACGACTGCCGCCCTACCGGAACAGCATACGAGTAGTTATCGGATGCGCATCGACGTGAAAAAAGTCGACGACGGGGCGAAGGTATCCAACGTCGAGTTTATCGGGTGACCCAGCCCAAATCCTGGCCATAGTTGAAAGACACCGGCCCTAACTACCAAGCGCGGGATGCTGCTCGTAGCAGTTAATCTCCTACAGAATCGCGTGATCTGAGCGACCCCGCTGATTCGCATGACCTAGGTCCACACTGGCTGCTCGCTGCGCGCACCCCAATCCCGTTCAGGCACACCGAGATTGGCGCCTCCGGTCAGAGTCTTTCTAGCGAATGTTCGCGGCGAGATCACCCGACATCGCGCCCAGCTGTTGTCCCCACGTCGACCAGCCGTTCTCTCCGCCGCCACCCAGATCGAAATGGCCGTTGTGGCCGCCGACTTCCCGGTAGTGGGAGTAGAACGTCGCATTGGTCCCCGTGGCGATATCTGGCTGGTCGATCATCGCGGCCTGGTCACTGGGGGCCCCGCTGCGCGGGCTGTAGACCCACAGCCGGGTGTTGTTGTCCGCCAGTTGCTGGACGTTCTGGTTCGGGGAATGCCACTTCCAGCGACCCAGCTGGGGTGCGCCCCACATCTTGTCGGTGTCGGCGCCGCCACCTTGCTTGAGGCCCGCGGTGATCGCGCCATCCACCCCGGTCCGTTCCGGAGCAAGAAATCCCGACAATGAGCCGGCGTAGCGGAATCGGTCGGGGTGGAAGGTAGCCAACGCCGCCGCCGCATACCCACCTTGCGAAGCACCGACGACGCCATGGCCTCCAGGTGCCAGGGCCTTGTTGGCGGCCAACCAGTCCGGCAGCTCGTGAGACAAAAACGTGTCCCACTGCTTGCTGCCATCCTGCTCCCAGTCGGTGTACATGCTGTAGGCGCCGCCCGCTGGCGCCACCACCGAAATACCTTTACCGGCCAACGTATTCATCGCGTTACCCGCCGTCACCCAGTTGCTGACATCCGGCGCGGCGTTGAACGCGTCCAGGAGATATACCGCGTGCGGCCCACCAGCCAGGAAGGCCACGGGGATGTCGCGGCCCATCGCCGCGGACGGCACCATCAGGGTCTCGAAGCCGGCCGCCTTCGTCGTGCCCGCCGAACCGGACACTGCGGTGGAACCCAGGGATCCGACCGTCAGTACGACAGCGCACAACACCCGCACCTGCATGGACAGGTTTGCCGCATTCATCTGCCGTCGCCTACGCCGCCGCTGCACAGAACTCGTCCCGCGGGATTGTAAACCGCAGTGCAGGCGCCTCAACTGGACCACGAAATGGTGGATGCGCAGGCCAAGCCGTGTCTCGAACTGTGGACGTCGACCATTGCAGCTCCGGGTTACAGGGCGGCTGGAAGCCGCCGAACCCGAGGCGCGCATGCTATCCCAGGTTTTCCGGGTATGCGGGTGGAGGGTAAACGCCTCTGAGAAGCCACGCGTATGCCGCGATGCCGTATTCCAACTCGTCGCTGGCGTCGTAATCCGGGTCCATGCGATTACCCCTTTCGGTAGCACGTCGACCTTACCTCAAATGCACTTTGCGTGGCAGTAGAAATTCGTCGCTTGTATTGAGCGAAAGTGTCTTCTGCCCACATCAGCCGTCGCTGGCTTGCAAGGCCGATTGCTTTCTGGCGTGGCGTCGAGCCTTTGACCGCATCGACTCAGCAGGATGCGTCCGACCGCGGCGGCCAATGCCCGCAATCCGGTCCTGTGCCCCCGATATGGCCGCCGCCCAACCCGGATCGTTTCGGCCAGTAGTGAGGTGATCAGATCCTCGGTCAAATCAAATTCATGGATTGCGCTAGTGAAAATTCCGATCATGCGACCCGCATCGCAACCTTGTGCAATGATCGCACGATATGAGACTCAGAAATGTAGCGCCGACGCGAACACCGATGCCACCGACACTGGTCTTGCTAGGCACCGGCATTATTACGCTGGGCGCTGTGGCCGCCACACCGGCGGCCCACGCGGATAATCAGAGGCTCAACAATGGCGTCGTCACCAACGTCGGCACTATTAAGAGCCAGGCCGGCTGCACGACCGACCTGAAAATTAATCCCCAGCTTCGGCTGGCGGCAGAATGGCACACCAACGACGTTCTTAGCAACCGGAACCTTGACGGCGATATCGGGTCGGACGGGTCGACCGTGCAGGACCGGGCCCGAGCTGCGGGCTACAAAGGCACGGTCGCCGAAACGGTGGCGATTCAACCAGCGCTGGCGATCAACAACCTCGACATCATCAGCAACTGGTACTACCGACCTGACTACAACGCGATTATGTCAAACTGCGCCAACACCCAAATCGGGGTCTGGTCGGAGAACAGTCTGGACCGCAGTGTGGCGGTGGCGGTCTACGGCCAACCGGCCTGATGGCTTGCGTGTCACCGCGGTGCCCGATGAACCGCTTCGGCACGCATGTGACGGCCTCGCAATTCGTGCTCTGCAGGTGGCGAACACGGCGACGCGATCAATTCTGCACAAATTATGACGGCTCGTAGGGTTTTACTGGCAGAATTACTCGCATGCCTGATCACATGAATCGCATCATGGATGTGGCCAGTTCATCGATAGACGGTGTCGTTACGCCGATCGGAAAAGCCATTACGCGTGCCCCCGCAACTGTTGGCGACGTGGATCGGCTCGCGTTCGTCGCTACGAAGAAACGCATCCTGCCGCTCGGCAACGCCCAGGTCGCGATCGAGCATGGCTGTCGAAACCAACCGGCCACTCGACATGGGGTGCGAATTTCAGGTAATCGTCGTCGGCGACAACAATCACGCGAGCACCGCTCCCAGCGTGCGCACAGCGTTAGACCTTTTTCGCTGCCGAGTGCCCACCTCCCAGTTCGACGCGGGATGGGCCGCGCGGTCACCGGCTTGGTCGCGGCGATGATCGGCCTTTTCGGTGGTCTCGTGGTCACGGCCCCGCATGTCCGGGCCGGGCTGGCGCCCCCTGAACAGGTATATCTGTACGACGTGACCTTCCGCAGACCGGACCTGCACTGGGCTAGCGCCGATGCTGCGCTGGCTTATGGATACGGCATCTGCGACAAGATCAGACAAGGCCGCCCCTATGCGCAGATTGCAGGCGATTTCAAGGCGGACTTTCAGACACCGGATGAGTATCTGGCCTCCTATGTGATTTCCGACGCCGCACAACAATTGTGTCCCGAAATGATCTGGCAATTGCGTAATTCCGCAGCGAATTACACGCCGCCGCCGGCACAATGACGTGGCTCCCTGATGGCGGACACGTCGGGGTTGTAAGGAGCCACACAGTCCCGTCCTTCACATCGTCTGGTTTGTCGCTATTCGGGCGGTAGCCGATGTTCGATCAGTTCCAAGACTATTCCGTGAGGATCTTTGATGGTCAAGATCCTCAATGAGCCTTTCGTCGGGCTTTTTACCGTGGCAGGCCCGCCCAACAGTTCAATGTCGCCGCGCTCGCAGAACTTTTCGTAAATCGTATCGGTATCGTCCACCTCGAAAGCTATCCGAGTGATTCCCACATGGTTCGTCTCCCGGTAGGGCCCATCGCCAACGATTGTCGAGGGTTTGACAAACTCAATCAAATCGATCACGGTGGCGTTGTCCGTAAGCTTGCCGCACAGGTGGTCGGCATGAATTTCTACTTCTTGCCCTGGAAAACCCAGCGCTGTGCCATCCGATTTCTCGTTTCTCAGGCTACCGATAGACTCGAGCCCAAGCACGCCCTGATAGAAGTCGAGCGCTTCGTCAATATCGGGCACGGTAATGCATACGTGAAACAGTTTCTTGATGTACCGATTCATGGCCATCCCTTTCTTCCTCCGATCGTCCTGGGGATGTCACGTGCTAGCTTTTGGCTAGAAGCGATTGCTCGGCGCTAGATGTGACACGCTGCGGCCCATCATCTCCTGCCCTTACTAGCTTGAGATGCTTCGAAGTGCTTCTGCGCAAATTGCGCGTAGGTCGTCGGCTGCCGTCGAAGTAGCCAGGTGAGCACGTTGGGATTTCCGATGAAGTCATGGCTGCTGTACCGCGCGCTGATTGCACGGGCGACCCGCGCCTGATACGGATGAGGATTCGCGCCGAGGAACTGCTTGATGAACAGCTCGGGATCGATTCGCTCGGCGGAAATCTCGCGACCCGCCACCCCAGATAGTATCGTCGCAAGGTCGTAGGCGGTGTGACGTCCCGGCGCGACCAGTTCGTATGTCGCTCCCGCGTGTCGCTCGCTGTCGGCTAAAACGATTGCCGCCACCTCTGTCACGTCGGACAGATCGACCATCGACTGATAGCGATCCAGTGCCCAGGACAGACGGAAAATGCCTTCCTCGAAGGCGGGCGTGAGCCGTTGGGGCAACATGTAATTGGCGGGTTGGAGAATGGTGAACTCCAACCCCGACGACAGCAGGTGTTCTTCGATGTCGCGTTTCACCTCATGTTGAATCAGATCCGTGGTGATCGCGTGTAGCACGGAGCTGAAGACGAAATGCTTCACCCCGGCCGCACGTGCGACGTCCACCGCGGCGAAGCCCATCTGTCTTTCTTCGGGATGCAGCGTGGGCCCGACGTAATAGACCTTCGCCACACCGTCCATGGCGCGGGCCATCACGCGTGGGTCGGTGATATCGCCGACGACGACCTCGGTCACGCCGGCGGCGCGAACTCGTTGGGCCGAGGCGTCAGTGCGCACGCAAGCACGAAGCGCGGCCCCCGCGGCCACAAGCCTGGGAACGAGCAGTCGGCCCTGATTGCCATGTGCAGCCGTCACGAGGATCATTACTTAGCTTCCGATCAGGTGTGTTTGCCTGTCATTCGTACGACGCGACTGTCGTTGTCGGCCAACGGCACAGGATCCGATGGTGAAAAAAATCACGGCAAGCGGCCAGCACAGGTAGCTGCTAATGTTTTGTGGCTCCAGCGAGATGCGGGTGATACAGCAGCGACGCGATCGCGTCGCTGAAACGTGCGATGTCTCGGGGATTTTCGGCGACGTCGAGGATGTGTCCGTCCGGTCGAATCAACAGGGCCGAAGCTGCGTGTAGACCGACTGCGGCGATCCACTGCGCTACGTCAGCGGCGTGCTGGTCAACGCGTACCAGCGAAACGGGCGCGTCGACGGCGATATTCGGTTCGTCGATGTCGGTGTTCAGCAGCAGGATGGTGAATCCGCGGTGATCGATCAGATCGATAACAGCCGTTCGTGTTCCGGCCAGCTCCACCCAACCGTGCGGGAGTCGCCGTCCGGGCACAGCGCGGGGCACGAAGTCTGTGACATCGGTGATTGGATCGGCTTGAGCGTCGTAGGAGTAGCCGAGTTGCAACGCCACCGAATCGAAGTGGGGTCGTTGGCGCTCCACGGCGCTCGCGATCTGCGCGCTATGTGCGGGATCGGCGATGAAAGCCGTCACGTCGTCGGCGTGTGAGGCCTCAGCCAGGATGTCGAGCGCACCGGTGGCTTCAAGGTTTGTCAGCGATTGCTCGGCGTTTCGCCTTCCGATGGGTTGGCGCTCGGACTCATAAGTCGACAGAAACGATTTCGGCGCCCACCCGTTGATGACGGCGGCCAGCTTCCAGGCAAGATTGTGGGCGTCTTGGATGCCGGTGTTCAAACCGAGACCACCTGTCGGGGGAAAGCGGTGCGCGGCGTCGCCGACCAGAAATGCGTTGCCGGTGTGAAAGTGGTTGGCGACCTGCGCGTACACGGTCCACGGTGTCACGGCAATGACCTCTAACGGGATGTCTTGGGCACCGGGCCCGAGCGCGGTCCGGATCAGGGCCATAGCTTTATGGTTGGAGAACTGCGTCATGTCCACCCGCCCGGGCGGTAACCAGACGATGTAGGTCCAGAGCCGGTCGGGCAGATAGGCGAGCAGGACTCCCCTGAGTGCGGGAGTAAATACCCAATGCAGCACCCCGGGGCGGCTGCGCACTACAGGGGTGAGATCGGCGGAAAATGTCATCGACACCGCGGCCCCGATATCGGCGGGACCTACCATGGAAATGCCGAGGCTGTTGCGGACCACGCTGCCGGCCCCATCGGCGCCGACCAAAAATTGGGATTCGATGTGATAGTCCGCGCCAGCGGCATGAACGGCCGACGTGACGCTATCGCCGGTTTGTTGGGAGGTCACCCAATCGTGGCCGCGCCGCACATCGATCAGGGGCTGTGTTGCCGCGAGATCGAATAGCACCGACTCCAAGGCCGGTTGCGGAACGTTGAGTGTGCCTACTGCCGCCAGGTCGCCGATGGAGTCGCCCTGCCGCTCGTACGGCAGAGTCCCAAAACAGTGCCCAGCCATCGTGGTGACGAACCGCACCTCGCTGGTCAGCTCTCTGGGTGCCGCGATCGCCTCGAGCTGATCTGCGTCGATGGACAGCTCGCGCAGCACCTCGAGACTTCGCGGGTTGATGGCATGCGCTCGCGGAAGATCCCGCGGGACACGTTCCCGTTCGAGCACAATCGTGGCGATTCCGCGGTTGGCCAAAAAGAGCGCCAACGTGACGCCAACGACGCCGCCGCCGGCGACAACGACCGGCGCAACGTCGTGGGATCCGTTTCCCGCCATGAGGTTCCTTAATTTCCGAGGTATCTGGTTTCGGTCGGCTTCACGGCCACGGCTGCACCGCCGACCCGCCGCGTGTGCCGCGATCGCCAGATACCGGGGCCGCTACCGCACAACCGCGGCCGTACCGGCCGACGCGAGATATTTGATTCAGGCCCTTGTCGAGACAAGTTGCGCGCAAGGCTAATTCACCGGTCACGGGCAGTTAGTCCTGGCTAGCAAGGGGTAGACTCAGCTTTCGCGCCGCAGCGCCGGGTCCGTGCCATTGCGCCGACCAAGCTGCGATTCTGGCAACTTGAACCACCCCACCGCGCTTTCATCCTTGCGCATCCAGTCGATGAGAAGCGTTCGCCTCGCGATCTTCCAAACGTCGTCGCGCTTTTCGAAACGGTCGAGGTACCGCGCCCACAACGTCACGAAGGCGCCGGCCCATTTATGGTAGGACGTCGCCTCGTGATCGGCAGTGAGGTAGGTTTCGACGTGCGCCACGTCGCCGTCGAGTTCGATCAGCACGTTGCCGAGGCAGTGACGTGTGCGAACGAACGACGGCATCTCTTTCGAGAGGAATTCGCAAAACCCCGGGGCTGGACCGACATAGACGTCTTCGGGAAACTCCACCCACGCGTCCTCGTGGAAGGCCTCGCGAACCAGATCCATGTCGAGCCTGTCGAGGCCGCGGCTGTAGCGCATCAGCACGTCGTGAATTTCCGCCCGATCGCTCAATTCTTCCAATTTCATCAGTTCTCCTCTTTGAGTTTCATCGCGGTCAGTCGTGTTCTACTCAAGGCCGGTAGGTGACCCGTTATCAATGCTCTGCCACCGCCGCTGGGCGTTTCGCGAGACGCCTGGGCGGCTTTTGAATGGCGATCGATGTAGCATCCGCTGGTTAGGGGCGCGCCGCCGCAGCGGCCGTCACCCAGTTGCTGAACTCGACGGCGAAGTGCCGGCGGTGGTGTTCAAAAAGCTCCTCCGGGCACGTGGCAGGAAAATACACGGTCAGATTTGCGCTGAAACCCTCATCGGTATCACCGAATTGGGACAGCACGCGTCCTACCACCGTACCGTCCGGCAAAAAAAGGTTCGTGACCTTTTTGTACGGGTAGTGTGATTCGGGCAGAAGCTCGCTTGCCTGTGCGGCCCACTCCACGTTCTTTCCGAAGTGGAAAAGAAATGAGCAAACATGCGGTCCGAGATTCTCGACGATGTGGACACGTTCGTCTGCCTGGCCCGCCATCACATAGTGCTCCGGCTGCGCCGCTAGCATCGCGGGCTCGTCGGTGACGATATCGTCCATATAGCCCACAAACTCTGCGGCCTTTAGGCCTTGAACGGCCAACACGGTTGTCGCGGACTTGAAGTTGCCGTTGGAACTCAGGGCGTGTTCTCGAAGGAAGGCGTTGCCGTGTTCAATCTCGTCGGCCAACAGATCGAGCAAGCCTTGACGTCCAATCAGGCCCTTAAGCCGCCGCAAAGCCCGGCGAGCATAGAAAAGCTCAAAATCATCGACGCTTCCGGGTCCCGTGGGGCCAGACACCAGTTCGACGGCAAACGACATTGTCCTGCGATCAGTCATCTTGGTTTCCGCATCCGGGAATGGCCAGAGCGCGCGCTGAGCGTGTTCGGCCTGGGTTGATTCTGACGCCGTGAATCAGCATGTCCGTGAGACTTAAGCACCATCCACATTCACTTTCTCTAGCCATGTCGGTGGATGAAGTGCGGGCTGTGGCCCGCGTTGCCGGGTCCATCGCGGCTGAAGGCGGGTGGCTCTATTGCAGCTAATCCGGAAGCGGCACGTTGCCTAGGCACCTAAATACTGTAACGGTTATGACGGTTTAGCGCAAGGACAGGGGCAGGCGGCTTTGGATGTGCTCGACTGATCTGGGGACAGCTTCTATGCAGAGAGCAGTCGCCGGCGGCAGGGGATGTGCTGCACAACTCGGGCAGCGCGCTAGTGACGGGTGCCGGCGCCCAGCGATTGGAAAAAACGGACCTTAGAGGTAGCTCTCAGAGTGCAGTTGGCTGTGCTGATGTGATGAGACAGCCTGATTGGCTCGGTGCGTATCCCCGCTCGCGATCGCCTCGACTAGTTCCCGGTGTATCTGGTAGCGCATCTCAAGCCATGGACGATCGTTCGACGGTTCGGAGTGTTCGGCCGAGGAGGATTGGTCGTCGGTGTATTGCAGCATCCCCCGGTAGAGGTGGCGCGCGAATACATTCGGCGTGATGTCGGATATCCGCAAATGCAGCCGCCAATTTACCGCGAGGAAAGGAGCGGTCCCTTCAGGAATTGCATCGGCGAGGTCTTGCAGAATGCTTCGCAGTTCGCGGATATCTGTTTCGTCGCGGTGTCGGGTCGCATCCATGACGATGAGCGGCTCGAGCGCTTTACGCACCGCGATTGCGTCTGCGACGGCGCCGGGCTGGCCCGATATGGTGAGCAGGGTGCGGCCGATTCGAACAACCGGGTCGCCGCCGGTCGCGACATACACGCCGCCGCCTCGACCCGGCCGGACTTCGGCCACCCCTCGATCGGTAAGCAGGCGGATAGCCTCGGCGACCGTCGACCGGGCGTAGCCGCTTCGCTGCTTGAGCTCGTCGAGTGTGCCGATCATTTCACCCGGCCCGACTTCACCGTTTGCGATTTGCGTTTCGAGCTGAGTGGCTAGCAGCTCGGCGCGAGTTTTCACCTGTATCGGGTTCATCGTCACTCTTTGCTCTGTCCCTGCGCTGTTGGTAGGGCATCCAGAACAACTATAACATTATGACAGTTAGTGCGCACTTCAGCGCTCGCACCCATTTGAGGCTCGCCAGCCGCCAAGCAATTCGTTGCCGGCTGCCACGCCAATCCCCGTCCAATGACCCTGAACTCTGGGAACGCCCTCCCGTGACGCTCCCGAGTCGGCACTCTAATTATCTTGCAATTAGCTCTATCTGGGCACCGTCGGTACGGCCGCGCAGCGTCGCTCCGACACGGTGTGCCCGCGCCCACGGCGTCATCGTGTCGGGCAGCAGTGCTCGACAGGTGGATCGCCCGACCTTATCAAGCGATGCCCCGACCTGCACTTCCAGATTAACGCTTCAAAACATCATGACGGTAGGGTATGTTTTAGGGGTTTGGTGACGAGGCACGGCGACCGCCGGACAGCTTTGACGTCGGGCCTTGGTCACCGTTCGGACAACGCTGTCCGGGGCTGGCTTGCACGGGTCAGGTGTCATGACGGCGCGTTCGTGATCACAGAGGCGCGTCTGTCGGATGCGCGGGCGGGCAGCTGCTAGCGAGGTCGTAGTCCTGGAGCGGCATCGACTGAGCGGCGTCGAGCTCGCCCTACGTGCGTAAAAAGCTGGCTGGATCTGTCCCGCCGATCGAGGAGGACGCCATGTCATCTCGCGCGTTCGGGGATGGTTCTGCCGAAGCCGTCCCGGATCGAGTAGTCGCTGCGATCATCGATGGACCGGGCGCGCTGCCGCATCTCCGTACTGTCGGGCTTCCCGCCCTGACCCCGGGACATTCGGTGTTGCGTGTTATTGCGGCTCCGCTTAACCCACTGGACCTGCTCATTGCTTCGGGCGCCTTTCACTCCGCACGGCACGAGCGGCCCTATGTTCCCGGCAGCGAGTGTGTCGGGGTGGTCGTGCGGTCCGAACGGCACGCTCTGGGAACGCAGGTTTACGCCCAATGTCAGGCCAGTCCGCACGAACCCGGATCGTTGGCCACACACCTAGTGGTGCGCGACGACGACATACTGGCGTTACCTCGCGGCCTCGACGCGGTAACTGCTGCCGCGGTTGGCAATTCGGGCGTCGCCGCCTACATGCCTCTCATACAGACCGCCGGTCTTCAAGCGGGCGAAACGGTGCTAATCCTCGGGGCAACCGGCGTGGTCGGTCAGTTGGCCGTCCAGATTGCCCGGATCCGGGGAGCTGGGAAAGTGGTCGGCGTCGGGCGCAATCGATCAGCACTCGATCGCGTGCTGCGGCTCGGAGCAGACGCTGCGGTGGCACTGCTGCCTGACGAGTCAGAAGCCGACCTGGCGGTGCGCCTGTCAGAAGCTGCCGGTGCTGTTGACGTTGTCCTAGACGGACTCTACGGGGTGCCTCTTCAGGCGGCCCTGAAAACTTGTGCGCCCCATGGTCGTGTCGTCAATATTGGCAACCCTGCCGGCTCGACTGCCGTGCTACCAGCGGGATTGCTCCGCTCCAAGCAACTTATGCTGAGCGGCTTCGCCGGTCTTCACATGTCCATCGACGCAAAACAGAAGGCCCTTGGCTGGCTGTGGCGTCAGGTCATCGACGCCGCGATCGAGGTCGATGTGCGCACCTCGGCGCTCCAAGATATCGCGGCCACTTGGTCGTTGCAGCAATCTTCACCGCACGCCAAGTGCGTCGTCCTTCCCAACTAGTGCGTCGACTCGGTCACAGGCCCGGCCCGTCAGGAGAAGCAGAGATGTCCGAAACGATCACCGAGGCTGCGGTGTCGGCCAGCGCGGCTGTCGCAGGTGCTTCTTGCGACGCGCGATCGCCGCAGCCCGCGTCAGCTCTCGACGGCTTGCTCGTCCTCGATTTGTCGCGGGCGCTGGCGGGGCCCCATGCCGCGATGATGCTCGGCGATTTGGGCGCGCGAATTGTCAAGGTGGAGCAGCCAACCGGCGGCGACGATTCGCGTGGCTGGGGCCCGCCGTTTCTGTACCCCAACCGAGGGGAGCGCGAGTCCACCTATTTCTTGGCGGCCAACCGCAACAAGGAATCCATAGCGATCGACCTCAAGTCTGCGTCCGGGCAGGCGACACTGGCCGAGCTTGTCCGTCGCGCCGATGTGCTGGTCGAGAACTTTCGTACCGGCGTGCTTGATCGCCTCGGCTTCCCGGTCGAGTGGCTCCTTGAGTTGAATCCGCGTTTGGTCGTGCTCTCGGTGACCGGATTCGGCCATGACGGGCCGGAGGGGGGTCGCTCGGGCTACGACCAAATCGCCCAAGGAGAGGCAGGGCTGATGTCGCTGACCGGCTCAGCTCCCGACGACATGCAGCGTGTCGGTGTGCCGATCGCCGACCTGCTGGCGGGGATTTACGGCGCATATGGTGTGCTTGCCGCGCTTTACGAGCGTCAGCACACCGGCCGTGGTCAGGTGGTGCGAACCTCCTTGCTCGCTGCAGCCATCGGGGCGCATGGATTTCAGGGAACCGCCTGGACGGTAGCCGGGCAGGTTGGGCGTGCGGGGGGCAACCATCACCCATCGATCTCGCCGTACGGGCTATTCCGTTGCCGAGACGGCGCCGTGCAGATCGCATGCGGTAACGAAGCGCTGTGGCAGCGGCTCTGCGCTGAATTCGATTTGGACGCGACGGCGGAGGGCATGCGCAGCAACAACGAACGAGTCGCACACCCGGATTTAGTTCGCAAAACCCTCGAGGGCGTCTTCGCCGACGAAAAACCGGCATCGCTGCTGGCCCGGCTGATGAAGGCAGGGGTGCCCGCCGGGCGGGTACGCACAATCGATGAGGTGTACGCCTGGGAGCAGACGCGAAGTCAAGGGCTGCTCATCGACGTCGACCATGTCAGCCTCGGCAGCGTGACCCTGCCAGGACCACCCCTTCGGTTCTTCGACGCCGCTGGCGCCGAACGCCCGCGACGTCAGCATCAAGCACCCCCGGCGCTCGACCAACATGGCGACTCGCTTCGGCACGAATTCGGTTGTGCGCCATCACCAGAAAGCGATATGTAGGGGCCAACGAAGCTGTCCTTCAGGGATTTTCATTGGGCCGAGCCGCGCGTGGGCGTGCCATCGGTGTCGCCTCTACCGATTGGACCTGCTAGCGGCGTAGACGCCGGATCAAAGTTTTTAGTCAGTCATCAGTCCGCGGCCCCCGATGGGGGTCATCGGATTTGCTGCTGTGGCTGGTCGCGTTATGGCGCTAAAACACCATAACTGTTATGATGATAACGCATGATATACGGGGACCGGCTGCGGAGTCGATCCCCGCCGTATAACCCTTACAAGTAAGGAGGTTTCGTTGAGTAATGTGCATTTCACGCGGTGGAGTGAGGCACAGGCCTATGCACCCCCGCATCATTCCGGTGTGACGGCTCGGCGCCATCAGGGACGACAAGCGGGGGGCGGCTCGCCCGCTTTCGTGTCCACATCCACGTTCACCCCCGCGGGCAGTGCCGAGGCGACACCGACGACTTACGACACCATCTATCTCATACTCGAAGGTCAGCTGGAGCTTTCGGTCGACGAACGTACCGAGACGCTCGGCCAGGGGGACTCGGTCTTTCTGCCCGCCGGTACGGTCCGTAGCCTGTCCAATCACGCCGACACCGACGCCCGTCTCGTCGTTGTCGCCGTGCCGCCGCCCGAAGGGGTGAGCTGATTAAGCGCCAGTCAGAGGTCGCCCGCTCAGGCGGATGGCACAGCGTCGGAGTGAAAGCAAACAGTTTTACTGTATTAACGGTTTGCGGCCATTCCGTGGCGGAAGGGGTTCAAACGTGCGGATAGTGGGCGTACGGAGATCAGCCGGTGAAGTTGAGACCGCGCAACTGTCTGAGGACGGCACGACGCTCAGTGTGATGACCGATGTGGCGAGCTTCTGGTCGGCACCGGATGAATGGATAGCTCGCCCGCCCCTGGGTGGAATCCTGCGGACCGATGACGCAACCATCGTTCCACCACTGAGGCCGGACGCCCAGGTACTCTGCGTGGGCCTCAACTACAAAGATCACGCGTTAGAAGGTTCGTACCGGGACCAGCCGCTTCCCGACTTCCCCACGATCTTTGGGCGATGGGGTCGTTCACTCTGCGTCGATGGGACCGAAATCCCCGTGCCAGCCGGCGAAGAAGGAATGGACTGGGAGGGGGAAGTCGTCGCGTGGGTCGGCCGGCCTCTGGTGGACGCGACGGCTGATGATGCACTCGCTGCTGTCTTCGGATACTCAGTGTTCAATGACGTCACCGCCCGCCGAGCGCAGAAGCTGACCTCCCAATGGATCCTGGGCAAGAACGCCGATCGATCCGGTGTGCTCGGTCCAATCGTGCCTGCCGCCGAGGTCGGTGACATCAGCGCTGGCTTGAGGCTGCGGACCTTGGTCAACGGCGAGACGGTCCAGGATGCGTCGACGCGTGACATGATCCATTCGGTCGGGGCCATCCTCGCGCACGTTTCGCGAACGATAACCCTTCTGCCGGGAGATATTTTGGCCACGGGAACGCCTGCCGGCGTCGGGTACGGACGCACTCCTCCTTGGCTGCTGAGACCTGGCGACATCGTCGAGGTCGAAGTTGAGCGGTTGGGCAAGGTGCGCAACACGATGGTCTCCTCGGACTCACGCGGTCCCGGTCCACAAACATCAGCCGTAGTGACACGCGAGCACAGCGGTCGATCAGGTGCCTCCGTAACGCTTGATTCCCAGACAAGCAAACAAGTTGACGCTGTGCTCGTGGCGGACGCAACTCCGGCGACGGAGAAGCTAGCTTCGCGACGACAAATCGATTGATACATAAATTGGCGCCCAGACTGTTTCGGCCAGGACGCCCGCATTAATGAAAGAGGAGTTGGTGATTCAGAATGGTAGCCGTTAAATCCGAAGCGCCGGGCTCGATCGACGTGATTTTGGAAAAGATCCGAGCGCTGGGGCCGAGGATTCGCGAGCGCGCCGTGGAGGCTGAACGCGCTGGTCGCGTGTCCGACGAGACGATTGCTGAGTTGGGTGCTGCGGGTGCGTTCAAGATCGGTACGCCCCGCGAATTTGGCGGCTATGAGCTTCCCGTCGCCGAACAGCTTGAGGTCATCGCCGAGGTGGCGAAGTGGGACGGATCGACCGGCTGGGTTGTCTGGGTGGGCGCAACACAGAACTGGATCGGCGTCGGGTGTGGACCAAAAGTTGCCGAGGAGGTATTCGACACAACCTGGCCAGGACCTTACCTTGGCGCTGTTGGTCATCTTCCCGCGACCAAGGGCCGCGCTCGGCGCGTGCAAGACGGCTGGATCATCACTGGTGGTCCGTGGCCCTTCGCCAGCAACGCCCTATGGGCCCCATGGAGCAACCTCGGCGTCCTTGTCGAGGGCGACGGCGAAACATATTTGGCCGGCGCGCAAGTCCCGCGTCATGAGCTCAAGACGCTGGACGACTGGCATGTCGCGGGCATGTGCGGCTCCGGCAGCAACTCCGTGGCCCTCATCCGCGACGAGGTCTTCGTGCCCACCCACCGCTGCGTCCCGATGAGCGAGATCGCCTCTGCAGGAAGGGGAATCGAACTCAAAGGCAGTTTGTGGCGGGCGCCAACACTCGGCTGGGGTTTCAGCACCATGGCGGGCATGTCTATCGGTCTCGCGGAGGGGGTCCTGCAGAGGTTTCTCGAAAGAGCTGCCGGTCGCCCAATCCGTGCTACGAGCTACCGAAACCAGCTCGAAGCCCCGCCGACCCACCTGATGCTCGCTGAAGTACATGTCAAGCTTCGCGCGGCCAAGCTCATGACACGTGCGAACGCCGAAGCAACGGATCATATGGGCCAACGCGCTGCTTCGTTGTCCCCGGTGGAACCAGAGGAGCTGCAGGAGTTTCACGCCCGAGTGTTGCTGGAGACCGCGGAAGCGGCAAAGTTATGTGCGGAAGCGATTGAGCTCATGCAGCGCAATTCCGGCTCGTCTGCAATCCAACAGGCGGAGCCGATTCAGCGTGCGTGGCGTGATGCCCGAGTGGTTACTTTGCACGGTGCGCTGAACTGGGAGGCCAAGGCCGAGAACTACGGACGGCTGATGGCAGGGCTCCAGCCGCACATCTGGGGCGGTATCGCCTAAGTCCCCACCGCAGCACAAGTAGGAACGACCGGCTCCGATGACGCCAGCATCAATTCCGTTCAGCAGCGGATGTTGTAGTTCAAAGAGGAAGCGAATATGGCCGATAGTTTTCGAAACCACCTGCTGCCGCTGGATGCCCCCAAGATTGCGGGCAGCCGCGAGCTGGACGCGTACGAATACGTTGAACGTCACCGTCAATGGCCGCCGTTTGCACGGGCGTTCGCCGACTGGACGGAGCGATTTGAGACCGGCCTGCCCTTTCGCGGGGTCACCAGCGATGGCCAGGTGCGAACGGGACTCTACGATCTCCAGCCCGAAGCCGCCCCCACTACGGCGATGGTCGATACCGCCTGTGCGCTAGTGGGCACGCTCAACGAAGCTCAGCGGCGGGCGGTGCAACACCCACTCAACAGCAGAGTGTGGCGGGCGTGGATGAACCCGGAGTTCTATCTGAACCGCTTCGGTCTGCGCCTTGATGAGGTCGATGAGCCCGTCCGCGCGGCTGTGCTGGAGCTGCTGCGGGCAAGTTTCAGTGAACAGGGCTTCACCAAGATTCGGCATGCCATGTGGACCAATGCGTTTCTCGGTGAGTTGACCAACAAGCCGCTGGTGTTTGGCGAATTCAGCTACAATATCAACCTTTTCGGAGAACCCAGCACGACCAGGCCTTGGGGCTGGAGCCTTTACGGGCACCATGTTGCGGTGAGTGTTCTCGTTGTCGGCGAGCAGATGGTGGTTAGCCCTTTGTTCCTTGGCGCGGAGCCTAACCTCATCGACGAGGGGCCCCACCGCGGCGTGCAGTTATTCCAGGAACAGGACCTGCTCGCACTGGAGCTGCTTCGCGGTCTGCCTGCCGGTGTCCGTGACAAGGCGGTCCTCTTCGACGACAAGCTCGACCCTGCGATCCCTGAAGGACGGGTCGTGTTTGGCGACGAGTGCCACCTCGCCGGCATGTTCCAAGACAACCGGATAATCCCTTACGAGGGTGTGTCCGCCGCCGACTTTCCCGACCGCAGTCGCCGGCAACTGCTGAACCTCGCTGCGCTGTTCGTCGATCATCTTCCAAAGGGGCCGCTGCGCGCTCAACTAGACCGAATCCACGCCCACATCGATGCGACCTGGTTTTGCTGGATCGGTGGCACCGGGGACGAGGACCCCTTTTACTTTCGCATCCAAAGTCCAGTGTTCCTCGCCGAATATGACCACCATGCCGGAATAGTGCTGACCAACCAGAAGCCGGCGAAGTTTCACACGCACACGATCGTCCGAACCCCAAATGGCAACGACTACGGCACCGCCTTGGTTGCGTTAGCAACACATGTGAAACCGACGCTCGACGAGGGTGACGTCGCGTTCAGGGTCAGTTTTTGAGGTTCGTCGGTCGTCGTGCGCCGATCGACGACTTGGCGGTGACCACCGGGACGAGCTGGGCATGTTTGTCAGCATCATCGCGGTGTTGCGCGGCCTCCACGGGGACATGGTGACCAGCGCGCTGTCTGTGCAGTAGCCACGCCGCGGAATCGCAAGGGATGCATGGCTCGTCCCTGAAATCAGAATCACAGATCTCGCGAAACCGTCTCACCAAGGACGTAATATGCTCTCGTCCGCCCATGTATGCTGCGGCACAAAGAAGACAGCCATAACCGTTCCATGCGAGCGGGTATTTCGCTGACTTGTCGCCGCAACCCGGTACCAGTATTTCGTGCAACCAAACCAGTCCGAATGGGTCAGTGAGGCGGACTTAAGCGACATGGTCCACCTGGGGCGGTTTCCACGAGCAGTTTATGGATGATAGCAACTATCAATCGTTCACCGGCGAAACCCATGTGGGACAGTGCTTTTGTGATCTGTGGGAGAAGGGGCAGGGTGACAAAAACTCATTTTCCGAGCCAGCCAGCTCCGGTGGATGACCGGGCTTACGATTACGTTCTGGGCTTCAACGCGGCGCTTGCCGATGCTGCATCTGGCAGTGTTGAACGGCGTCATCCGGTGCTTGGTGGCGACGTTGGCCGAAACCTAGGTTGAGGTGCTTGATGCGCTGGTGGCGACGCTCGACCAGGCGCTGGCCTTCGCGGATTCCCGCGCCCGGCAGGACGTTTCGCTGCGGCTCGTCGACCGCGCCAAGGCCGAGGTAGACAGCGGGCGGTTGCTCGACGAGATCGTCGATGTGCTCGCCGACCCGAATATCCCAGACGAGCAGGCGGGCCGGGTCGTCCGCCTGCGGGTCGGGTGCAGCGCCTCATCGCCGCCCGCCGGCCTCGGTTTGCGCGGCCACTTCGCAACGCTGCGAACCGGTCGAGGCGGCCGCTTCGCTGCGGCCGACAGCCTGCGCCGGATATTATCGCGCGGCCAGCCGGTCACCTCGATCGCCTGGTCCAGAATCTGACCCTTATCCTCTTCGCGGCCTTCACCTACGCCCTGGCATACCTGGTGGTGATATCGGCACCAGACGTCATCGACTACCCACTTCCTATGCCTGCCGACGGCCATCGTCCCGGGGGCACTTTTCGGGAATCAAGCCGAAAGCTTGCGCCATCGAATCGCCCGAACATACACTACCTACCGACGTAGTTAGGGGAGTAAGCATGACGTACATTGATCCACATCGTCGTTTCCGTACGGCCGCCGCGTGGCAGTCTCGGTTGTGTCCCTGGGCACTGACAGCACGGAATTGTTGAGCCCTTGGCAGGCCGGTTTGTCGGGCCCTCTAATTCCCGAGAACGCTTTGTCCACCCCTGAAGCCCCACCCCGAGCGAGCCTGAGTCATCTCGGGTTTCACGTCCGAGATCTCGATGCCCAAGCAGACTTCTACAAACGCGTCTTTAGCCTCGTCGAGACAGATCGCAGTGTCTCGGGAGCCGGCGACCCGACCGTCTTGCTCACCGGTGACAGTGCCGAGCACCACCAGCTGGTCCTGACGGCAGGTCTGCCGGCTGACGCGGGTAGCCTCTCGTGGCCGCGTCAACGCACAGCGAAGGCGGCCACGACCAACCCGTCGACTCGGAAGTTGACGTGACATGACCGCACACGTCGCCGTCACAAAGCCCGCACAGGTGCTGGGCAGCTTTTTCGCGATGGCATTCGAGACACTGATGCTGGTGCCGCGCAGGCCATTTGCGGCACGTGAGTTCGTGTTGCAGTCCTGGTTTGTTGCGCGGGTTTCGCTGCTACCCACCCTGATGCTGGCGATGCCCTACACCGTGTTGGTGGTGTTCATCTTCAACATCTTGTTGTTGGAGTTCGGCGCCGCCGATTTCTCGGGTACGGCCGCCGCCTTCGCCACTGTGACGCAGGTCGGACCCATGGTGACGGTTCTGGTGGTGGCGGGGGCGGGAGCGACAGCGATGTGCGCAGACCTGGGCGCTCGCACGATTCGCGAGGAAATCGACGCACTGAAGGTCATGGGCGTCAACCCGCTTCAAAAACTGGTCGTGCCAAGGGTTCTCGCGGCAACTATTGTCGCCGTTTTGTTGTCCTCCATGGTGATCACCGTCGGCTTGGTCGGCGGCTTTGTCTTCACGGTGTATGTCCAACATGTCGCGCCGGGCTCCTACGTCGCGGGCATGACGGTCCTCACCCGGGTACCCCACATCATGATTGCGCTGATCAAGGCGGCGCTGTTCGGGATGGCCGCCGGCCTGATCGCCTGTTACAAGGGTATGTCCGTCGGCGGCGGGCCCGCCGGGGTCGGCAACGCGGTCAACGAAACCGTTGTCTACACCTTTGTGGCCCTGTTCGCGATCAACATCATCGTCACCGCGGTCGGCGTGAAGGCCACGATGTGAGCATCGCCAGTTACCCACTGCCACGGTTGCGGCTGAAAGTCAGGGTTGCCGTCACCGGGTGGAACCGCGTTGGCACACAGGCGCAGTTCTACGCCAAGACCGTGCTCTCAGTCGCCGACGTATTCCGCTACTACCGCATCGAACTGGTGCGGCTGGTCGCTCAAATGGGTTTAGGTACCGGGGCGTTGGCAGTGATCGGCGGGACGGTGGTCATCGTCGCATTCCTGACCATCACCACCGGCGGGCTGGCCGCGGTGATCGGGTACAACCAGTTGGCCGATATCGGTGTGGAGGCATTGACCGGGTTCGCATCGGCATATTTCAACGTCCGCCTGGCCGCCCCCTTGACCGCGGGCATCGCCTTGGCTGCGACCATCGGCGCCGGCTCCACGGCCCAACTGGGAGCGATGCGCATCAACGAAGAAATCGACGCCCTGGAGGTGATGGGCGTGCGGTCGATCGCCTATCTGGCCTCGACGCGACTGGTGGCCGGGGTGATTGTCGTCATCCCGCTGTACTGCGTGGCGGTCATCACGGCGTTCTTCTCGGCCCGGACGATCACGACGCTGATCTATGAGCAGTCGAGCGGGGTTTACGACCACTATTTCAACACTTTTTTGGCGCCGACAAGTCTGATCTGGTCGTTCCTGCTGGCCGTCTCGATGTCCATCGTCGTCATGCTGGTGCACACCTATTACGGGTACACGGCCAGCGGAGGGCCAGCCGGTGTCGGCGAGGCCGTGGGCCGGGCCGTACGTGGCTCGTTGGTATCTGTAGGCGTGCTGACCGTGTTCGTTTCGCTGGCCGTTTACGGCCAGTCGGGCAGCTTCAACCTGGCGGGGTAGATCATGGATACCCACGCAGGAGTTGAACGCATCCACCCCGCGATATGGGCCGCGGCGCTTCTCGGCGTGATCGCGGCGTTCATGTGGTTGTGCTCGGCGATGTTCGCCGGCGCTCTGACCACCACGATCCCGGTCACGCTGGCCGCAGACCGGTCAGGCCTGGTGATGGAGCCCGGCGCCAAGGTCAAACTGCGCGGTGTCCAGGTCGGCCGCGTGGCACACCTGGAACACGGCACCGATCCGGTGCGGCTCAAGCTGGAGTTGTTTCCCGAGGACATCGGGCGTATTCCGGCGAACACGCAGGCCCGGATCCGCTCCACTACCGTCTTCGGTGCCAAGTATGTCGACCTCATCTACCCCGAAAAGCCTAGCGGGCAACATATTTCGGCGGGGGCGGTCATTCAGTCCGTCAACGTCAGCACCGAAGTCAACACCGTGTTCCAAAGCCTCGTCAGCGTGTTGAACAAGATCGACCCACCCAAACTTAACGCCGTGCTGACCGCGGTCGCCGACGCGGTGCGTGGACGCGGACAAAGCATCGGTGAAGCGACGACAGCCACCAATCATCTACTCGCTCAGATCAACCCGCGAATGGGGACCGTGCAGCAGGATTGGCGCTTGATCAAGGGCGCTTCCGATGCCTACGGCGGCGCCGCCCAGGACCTGCTCGCCGCGGTGAAGTCATTCAGCACCACCAGCGCAACAATCACCAGCCACGCCTCTGACCTGGACGCACTGCTGCTCAACTCGATCGGTTTCGCACAAGCAGGCATCGATCTGCTCGCCCCCAACTACGCCAATCTGGTCAGAGCGATCAACGTGTTGGAGCCGACGGCCGACTTGCTGATGAAGTACAACCCCGAATACACCTGCATGCTGGTGGGTGCCAAATCCTGGCTCGATGAAGACTCGCAGGCTCTGGGCGGAAACGGATACTCGGCCATCTTGGACAGCACCTTTTTGTTCAGTGCCGACCCCTACCGCTATCCCGACAATCTGCCGATCGTGGCCGCCAAGGGCGGCCCGGGCGGCAAGCCGGGTTGTGGGTCTCTGCCCGACGTCACCAAGAACTACCCGGTGCGACAACTGGTCACCAACACCGGCTTCGGAACCGGCCTGGATTATCGGCCGAATCCCGGGGTGGCCACTCATCCATGGTGGATCGACTTCTTCCCTGTCACCCGCGGGATCCCCCAACCGCCCGTCACCCATGGCGACGGGCCACCGGCCATCGGGCCGGTTCCCTACCCGGGGGCGCCGCCTTACGGGGCACCGCTATACGGCGCCGACGGGACGCCGTTGTACCCGCCACCGCCGGGCCCACCGGTGCCACCGACGCCATGAGTCCAGCGATCAAAGGACTTGGTGTGTAATGAAAGACAACCTAGCAGCCGCGCTGTGGCGCTTCGGTGTCTTTGCCGCAGTCTGCGTACTCGCGACTTACGGTTTGCTCATGGTGTTCGCTCAGTTGCGTTACCAACCCCAGACGCGATACTCGGCCGAGTTCACCAACGTCAGCGGACTCAAGCAGGGCGACTTCGTACGCATCGCCGGCGTGGAGGTCGGCAAGGTCAAACATATCTCGATACGTCCCGACAACGTCGTGATCGTCGACTTCATCGCTGATGACAGCGTAGTTCTCACCGACGCAACCAAAGCGCTCATCCGCTACGAAGACGTCATCGGCCACCGGTACCTCGAACTGCAAGAAGGCACCGGAGGCCGCCGCAGGTTGAGCCCGGGCCAAAGCATCGGTGTTGACCACACCGCCCCGGCCTTAGACATCGATGCACTCGTCGGAGGTTTTCGTCCGCTGTTTCGCGCGTTGGACCCGGTGCAGGTGAACGCGTTGTCGGGTCAGCTGATCCGGGCCTTTCAGGAACAGGGCAGCGCGATCGGCGCCTTCCTGGCTCAGACCGCGACGGTCACCAACACGTTGGCCGACCGCGACGAGCTCATCCAACAGGTCATCGCCAACCTCGATATGGTGTTGAAGTCGGTGGGCGACCAAAGCGGGCAGTTCGGCAAAGCGATCACCTCGTTGTCGCAGTTGATGACCGGGCTCGCGCAGCGCAAGACCGACCTGAGCAACTCGCTGGCCTACAGCAACGCCGCCGCCGCGTCCATCGCCGACCTACTGTCGCAGGCCCGGCCCCCCTTCAAAAATACTGTCGCACAGTCGGACCGAGCCACCAGCATCGTGCTTGTCGACCACGACTACTTCGACGACTTGCTCAATACGCTGCCCGATGCGTATCAAATGCTTTCCCGGCAAGGCATGTACGGCGACTTCTTCACCTTCTATCTGTGCGACATCTTGTTGAAGCTCAACGGGAAGGGCGGTCAACCGGTCTATGTCAAGGTGACCGGACAGAGTACTGGACGGTGCATGCCGCGATGAAGTTTTACACCCAACGCCAGTTAGCGATCATCGGTGCCATCGGCGTCGCGGTCGTCGCGGCCCTCGTGCTGGGCGCGTTGGAATACGACAAGCTACCGATTTTCACGGTGCAGAAGAAGGAGTATTCCGCCTATTTCGCCGATTCCAATGGGGTTGACACCAAGGCAGCCGTTCAGGTCTCCGGTTTGCAGGTCGGGGTGGTCACCGGAGTCGAATTGGACGGCGCGCGGGTGCGGATCACATTCAACGCGGACAAAAGCGTCCGGCTCGGCGACCGCACCGAAGCCGCGATCAAAGCCAAGAGCTTGTTGGGCGCCAAGGTGCTGGAAATCACTCCGCGTGGTAACGGCCAACTGTCGGGGCCGATACCCATCGAGCGCACGACTACCGCCTACGAATTACCCGACGCCCTCGGCGATCTCGCGCAAACGATCGACTCACTGAACACCCGTAAATTCAACGATTCGCTGACGACGTTGGCTCAGACGTTCAAAGACACACCCCCGCAGTTCAAAAACGCCGTCGAGGGGGTAGCGCGTTTTGCGCAGGCGATCGATGTCCGCGACGCGCAACTGCGCGACTTACTCACCAACGCCAACAAGTCCACTTCGGTGTTGGCTCAACGGACCGATCAAGTGGTAGACCTGATCGTCAACACCAATGCGCTGCTGGCGCAGCTGCAGACACAACGCTCGGCGCTGGATGAGATCTCGGACAACATCTCCGCTCTGGCACGGCAACTCTCGGGTTTCATCGCCGATAACCGCGGCCAGATACACGGTGCGCTCGACAAGCTCAACGGGGTTCTGACCATCGTCGACAACCGCAAGGAGCGACTACAAAAATCCTTGAAGCTGCTCGACAACTACGGGCTTTCGCTTGGCGAATCGCTTTCAGCGGGTCCGTTCTTCCACGCCTACATCGCCAACTTGGTGCCCGGCCAATTCATGCAGCCGTTCGTCGATGCAGCGTTCTCTGATCTGGGTCTTGACCCGAATGTGTTGCTCCCGTCCCAACGCACCGACCCGCAGATCGGTCAGCCGGGTACCCCGCCGCTGCCGGTGCCCTACCCCCGAACCGGCCAGGGCGGTGAGCCGCGTCGGACACTGCCCGACGCCATCACGGGCAATCCAGGCGACCCCCGCTACCCCTACCGCGCGCCGCTGCCGGCACCCCCGCCCGGTGGTCCACCGCCGGGCCCGCCCGCGCCAGCGCCCCCGGGACTGGCGTCGGTACCTCAGCCGGCCCCCTCACCGGTCTCCGATCCACCGACCCGACCTGGAGGCCAGCGATGAGAACGGACAGGCCCGGAATCGTGCTCTCTGTCGCGCTGGTACTGGCGGTGCTGGCCAGCATCGGAGTAGCGAAGTGGTCACCACCGGGCAGCAGAACACATGTCGTTGCGTATTTCGACAACAGCAACGGCATTTACGTCGGCGATAACGTGATCGTCCTCGGCGTGAAGGTCGGTCAGATCGACAACATCGAGCCGCAACCCCAAAGCGCCAAGATCAGTTTCTGGATCGACAGCAAGCATAAAATTCCCGTGGACGCCAAGGCGGTAATCCTTTCGCCGAAACTGATCACCTCCCGGGCCATCCAACTCACGCCGGCCTATACCGGTGGTCCCGCGCTTCCCGACGGGGCGGTGCTAAACAAGGACCGCACCGTGGTGCCCGTCGAGTTCGACGACTTGCGCCAGCAACTGGAAAAACTGACCGACAGTCTCAAGCCCACCCAGCCCGGGGGCACCAGTGCGGTTGGCGCGTTCATCAACACCACCGCCGAGAACCTACGCGGGCAAGGTGCTCACATCCGGGACACGGTTATCAAGCTGTCTCAAACGGTTTCAGCGCTCGGCGACCATAGCAAGGACATATTTGCCACAGCCAAGAACCTCTCGACGCTGGTGTCGGCTCTGCACGACAGCGCCGCATTGATGCGACAGCTCAACAACAACCTCGCCGCGGTCACTGCGCTGTTGGCCAACGATCCAGACGAGGTCGCCCATGCGGTCACGGATCTCAACACTGCGCTCAACGAGGTCACGGCGTTCGTCACGGACAACCGGGAGGCCTTGGGTACCACCACCGACAGGCTCGCGTCGATCACCACGGCGCTCTCCGACAGCATCGATGACCTCAAGCAGGGGTTGCACGTGGCCCCTAATGTCCTTGCGAACGTCAGCAACATGTACCAACCTGCGCACGGTGGCATTGCCGGCGTGCTTGCCCTAAACCAATTCGCTAATCCGATTAACTTGGTGTGCGGGTTAACCCAGGCGGCGTCTCGGCTGAACTACGAACAGTCCGCCAAGCTGTGTGTGCAGTACCTCGCCCCGATCATCAAGAACCGCCAATACAACTTTCCGCCGTTGGGCGCGAATTTGCACCCGGTCGCGATCTTGCCCCTGGTCGGTGTCCAGGCCCGGCCCAACGAAGTGACCTATAGCGAGGACTGGATGCGTCCCGACTTCCGTCCATCGGCCCCGGCGCAGTCACCGCCGCCCGCCGATGCTGGGCCGGCCGGACCGCTTCCGGGAACGCCGCCGGTCGGCGGTTCCTCCGGGCCCGCCCCGGTTCCCTCCGCGACCGATCCCAGCCTGGGTCTGCCCGGCCTCATGCTTCCCCCGGCAGGCCAGAGATGACCGCCCGGCTGCTGCGCGGCTCGCGGCGGGTGCTGGTGATCACCCTTGTCGCGATTGTCTCGGCCTCGTGCGGCTGGCGCGGCCTGAACTCGCTACCGCTTCCGGGCACGCAGGGTAGCGGTAACGGCTCCTACGTGGTCCGCGCACAGCTGCCCAATATCGGTAACATTCAGCCCAATACGCGTGTCAGGGTCAACGACGTGAACGTCGGCACGGTCACCAAGATTGAACGACAGGACTGGCACGCGTTGGTCACCCTGCGGCTCAACGGCGATGTGAATCTCCCTGCCAATGTCACCGCCAAGGTCGGGCAGACGAGCCTGCTCGGCACCATGCATGTCGAACTGGATGCGCCGACCGACGGTGTTCCCGAGGGACATCTGCACGACGGGTCGCTGATCCCACTGGCCAACGCAGGCGCCTATCCAACCACCGAGCAGACGCTGTCGGTGGCCGCGATGTTCCTCAACGGCGGGGGACTGGGCAAGGCACAAGACATTACCCGGGCCTTTAGCACTGCCTTCGCCGGCCGCGAAGACGATCTGCGCGATCTCATCGGTCGCGTGGCCGAGTTCACTAGCCACGCGCAGGAGCAGACCGGCGACATCATCAGCGCCAACGAAAGCGTCAACAACCTCGTCAGCCAGTTCGCTGAGCAGAAACCGTTAGTGGACAACGCGTTACGCAACATTCCTGACGCGTTGGGAGTCCTCGCGGGACTGCGAGATGATCTGGCCGAGACGCTAGAACGGTTCGGGAAATTCAGCGCAGTGTCGGCCGCGTCGGCAAACCAGACCAAGAGCGCCTTCGTCGAGGAACTCCAAGACTTCGGCCCGGTGCTGGATTCACTGGCCAACGCCGGCCCGGCCTTGACACGCTCGGCGAGCCTGCTTGCGACGTACCCCTGGAAAAAAGAGACCATCGGCAAGATCTTCCGCGGTGACGCAACAAACGCCACGGTAATCTTCGATTTCACGTTGAGCCGGTTGGACTCGGCCAACTTCACCGGAACCCGATTTGAATGCAACCTGACCGAGTTGGAGATGCAGTGGGGCCGCACGATCGGTCAGCTGCCCAGCCCGTGCACCGCCGGCGGTCCTGCACGCCCGGGACATCGTAAAGCTTTCACCCCCGGCAACCCGCTGGTCATGCCGTATCACGCCGATCAGGGACCCTAGGATGCTGAACCGGCGTATCAAGATTCAGTTGGCCCTCTTCACCGCGATCGCGGTCGCAGCGGCTGCACTGATGATTTTTCGCTACATCGAGTTGCCCGCAATGCTGTTCGGCGTCGGCCGCTACACCGTTACCGTCGATCTTGCGCGGGCCGGCGGTCTGTACCCCAAAGCCAACGTGTCCTACCGCGGCACTGTGGTCGGAGAAGTTCGTAGCGTCAGGCTGACCGATACCGGTGTCCAGGCAGTGCTGTCGCTGAAGTCTGATTACCGCATTCCCTCCCAGCTGAGGGCGGACGTGCACAGCGTATCGGCGGTCGGCGAGCAGTACGTCGATTTGGTTCCGCGCAGCGCGACCGCCGCACCGCTCAAGCAAGGTGATGTCATCGCCGAGGCTGACACCACTGTGCCGCCCGATTTCGATTCGCTGCTCGACGCCACAAACCGCGGGCTCACCGCGATCCCGCACGACAACCTCAAGACGGTGATCGACGAAAGCTACACCGCTGTCGGCGGTTTAGGCCCAGAGCTGACCCGGATGGTTAAAGGAGGCAGCGATCTTGCGATTGATTCAGAGAAGAATCTCGACTCGCTGCTCGCCTTGATCGACAAATCACCGCCGGTGTTGGACTCGCAAGCCCAAAGCGCCGGCGCGATCAAGGCCTGGGCAGCACATGTGGCCACCATCTCCAAACAGCTGGCCGTCCATGACGACTCTGCGGCCGGCATATTGACGAACGGTCCTGCCGCCGCGGACCAAGGCCGTCAACTATTCCAGCGGCTGCAACCGACGCTGCCGCTGTTGCTGGCGAACCTCGCCAGCGTCGGCCAAGTGGCCGCCACATACCAGCCGGCGATCGAGCAAATGCTGGTCTACTTTCCCCAACTGGTGGCCGAACAGCAAGGAACGACCGTCGCCAACCACAACACCAAACAGGCCTATCGAGGAATATACTTGGACTTCGATTTGAATCTCAACGTGCCGCCGCTTTGCAACACCGGTTTTCTGCCACCACAACAGCAGCGCGTGCTTAGCCTCGAAGACTATCCCGACCGGCCGGCAGGAGACCTCTACTGCCGGGTGCCCCAGGACTCTCGATGGAACGCGCGCGGCGCGCGCAACTATCCCTGCATCACCAAGCCGGGCAAACGAGCGCCCACCGCGGCGATGTGTGAAAGCGACGAGCAGTACGTACCGCTCAACGACGGCTTCAACTGGAAGGGCGATCCCAACGCCACGCTGTCTGGACAGCCCGTGCCGCAACCTCGCACCAAACCGGTGCCTCCACCGGGCGCACCGCGCCCAGGGCCACCGACCGCCCCGCCCATCGCGGCAGCCGAATACGACCCAGCCACTGGCGATTACGTCGCCCCCGATGGGCATGTCTACACCCAGTCCGATCTGTCCCACACCGCGCCAAAGGAGCACACATGGCAGTCGATGCTCATGCCGCCGACTTCCCGCTAGATGAAGGTGAGGAACCGGCGGTAAATGACGCCGACCGCGGGGATGTCCAGACCAGCGATGACAAAACCCCCGGGACCGAACAGGCACACCCAAAGAACGTCGTGGTCGACGCCCGACCGGCAAGTGGCCTAACGCTTGCCGCTTGCGCAGCGGTTGTCGCCGGGCTCGCCGGATTGACCGGCTGGCTGGGCTATCAGCACTACCAGTCTCACCAGGCCCAGCAGCGGCACAATGTCTTCTTGCAGGCCGCCCGGCAAGCAGCACTGAATCTGACCACGATCAGCTACCGCGAGGCAGGCGCTGACGTCGCACGCATCCTCGACTCTGCGACCGGCCAGTTCCGCGACGACTTCCAACAGCGGTCCCAACCGTTCATCGAGGTTGTTAATAAGGCGCAATCGACGTCGGTGGGCACCATCATCGACGCGGGTGTGCAGTCTGAACAGGACAATCAGGCACAAGTGCTCCTCGCAGTCAACGTCGACACTTCTCTGGCGGGCACGCCCGAGCCGCAACCACGGGCCTGGCGGATGCGCGTAACCGTCCAGCGGGTTGGTAGCGGCGCTAAAGCCTCCAACGTCGAATTCGTGCCATGAGCAGGCGGGCCCTGGACTCGCGAATCGCTGCAACGAACGAAGGACACCCATGACGGCTGACGTCGAGACCGAACTCGAAACTTCAAGCGCGAAAACCGAACCCGCAGCAAGCGCTTCCCTGATCGACGGCGAGACGGACGACAGCGGGTCACCCCAAGGTCGCGCCAACCGCTGGATTTGTGCACTGATCTACAGTCTGCTGCCCGGGTTAGCTCTGATGCTGGCGGTCGCCGCCGGTTATACCAAATGGTGTGATGGCGTGGCGCGCGCATCCAGCGTGGCTGGAATCGAAGCTCTACATGTGGCCAGCGACGGCACCATCGCCATGCTGTCGTATAAGCCCGACACCGTCGAACGCGACTTGGACGCCGCCCGTGACAGATTGACTGGGGGGCTCAAAGACTCCTACAAACAACTGACCCACGATGTCGTGATCCCCGGCGCTAGGCAGAAACACATCGCGACAGTAGCCAGTGTCCCAGCAGCGGCCCCGATCACGGCCTCACCAAACCATGCTGTCATTTTGGAATTCGTCAACCAGACAGTCACCGTCGGTGCCGATCCTCCAACCGACACAGCTTCCCGAATTCGCGTCACCGTCGACAAGGTCGAAAACCGATGGTTGATAAGTGGATTCGATCCGATCTAGCACACATGTTGCAACGCCGAGCGTTGGCCGGTTGGATCACGTTAGCGCGGTGGGCGCTAAGCGCCGCCGTTTCAGTCACGGTAGGAACAACGTTCGCTCCTGGTGCCGATTTCGATCCGGCCGCCTACCTAGCCGATATGACGACACGGCCCGCATATACCTCCGCTACCGCTGACCAAGATCCCATTCATGGACATAGCTTGTGCGACAGGGTTTTTCGATTCGCTGACTGGATGGAAGACCATTTGGCAACGGCGACATTCTGCTGTGCACGATCGGCCGCGGCTGGCTAGCTGCGGGTGAGACAAGGGAGAGCGACATGTCGTATCGATTACCGATCCTGGCGGGGCTGTCTGCCCTAGCCGCGGGTGCCGCGTTGAGCACGCCCGTAGCACACGCTGATGGTGACAACAACACGCTCGTACCGAACAACAAGCGGCTCAACGACGGCGTGGTCGCCAACGTTTTCACGATGCAGCATCAAGCGGGCTGCACCAACGACGTCAGACCCAACCCGCAACTGCAACTCGCCGCCCGGCGCCACACCGAGGATGTGTTGAACAACCGCTCCCTCGACGGTGATACCGGTTCGGACGGATCCACCGCGCAGGATCGCGCCAATGCCGCCGGCTACAAGGGGAAAGTGGCGGAAACCGTCGCCATCAACCCCGCCGTCGCGATCAGCGGTATCGAACTCATCAACCGGTGGTATGACAACCCTGCCGACTTCGCGATCATGTCTGACTGCGCCCATAGCCAGATCGGGGTGTGGTCACTAAACAGCCCGGATCGCACCGTCGTGGTGGCCGTCTACGGACAGCCGACGCAGCCAATCAATACACAAGGAGAGAATCTTCCGCCCGATCCCAGCCCCGATTATGACGCCAGCGACGAAATCCAATTTGGCATCGACTGGTGGGCATGGATTCTTCGAGGCGTGTACCCCCCGCCCGCATACCCGCCGAAATAAAACACAACGTTATGGGCGGGCGGCAATGACGGGTGCTTTCAAGAAACGGCTCGTACTTCTTGGCTGCTTACCGACCTGAGCTACTACGCGATCATGTCCAGCTGTGCTGATACCCAAATCGGAGTCTGGTCGGAAAACAGTCTGGACTGCAATGTGGCGGTAGCGGTCTAGGGGCAACCGGCTTGATGCTCGCGTGTCACCGCGACGCGCGATGAATCGCTTCGGCGTGCACGCGTCGGCTTCGCAATACCGTGATCCGCAGTTGGCGAGAGATCGGCGCGATCAATATTGTGACGGGCCGAAAGGTAGACTGGCAGAATTACTCGTATGGCTGATTGCCTGAATCGCATCATGGGCGTGACCAGTTCGTCGATAGACGATGTCGGTGCGCCAATTGGAAAAGTTCTGCGCCGCGTCGTCACCGCAGTGGTCGCGGCGATGATTGGTTTTTTCGGTGGTTTCCTGGTCACGGCGCCGCATGCTCGGGCCGGGCTGGCGCCCCCTGAACAGGTGTATCTGTACGACGTGACGTTCCGCAGACCGGACCTGCACTGGGCTAGCGCCGATGCTGCGCTTGCTTACGGATACGGCATCTGCAACAAGGTCAGACAAGGACGCGCCTATGCGCAGATCGCGGGCGATTTCAAGGCGGACTTACAGACATCTGATGAGTATCTAGGCTCCTATGTGATTTCGGACGCAGCACAACAACTGTGCCCCGAACTAATATGGCAATTGCGTACTTCGGCAGCGAATTACACGCCGCCGGCGCAATAATCCGGGCGCTAATGGTGGACACGCGAACCGAGGATGAGCCGCGGGTCGTCTGACCTGGCGCTATTCGTCCAGTGCCCGTTGTTCGATCAGTTCTAATATTCCGTGAGGATCTTTGACGGTCTCGTGCCGCCCGGCGCAGCGCGGCATCAGCGTGCCCACTCACCAGGATCGTAATCGGAGCAGTGAGGCAGGGATCGATCGTCTTCGTCTTGGGTATGTCGTAGAACCCGCCGTGGAATTCGAAAACGTCGCCGGTATCGAGACGGCGCACGGTTTCGATGCACTCGTCAATTCGTTTGCCGCACTTGGCGAATGGAACGCCCTCTATCTGCAGGCGACCCTAAGCGGCGGGGTCGGTTAAGGTGCGCTACCTTTCATGCGGTCGGTTTTCGCGGCGCGCGGCCGCGTCCCGCGCGCCCGACGCGCCTCAGTGCGCTGAATTGCACATCAGCTATACCGTACGACGAGCACATTTTGCCGCAAGGCAAGTTCGTCGAGTGCCTAGCCGTCCTCAGAAGAAGCCCAGTGTGGCGGGCGTTTCTGCAGAAAAGCGAGCATGCCTTCACGCGCTTCGTCGGAGACGAACAGCCGCGCCGAGTCAGCGGTGAGCCGCTCGGCGTCGCGGTCGAAGCCGGCCAGAAGGGCGGCGGTGGTCAGCGCCTTGGATGCGGCCAATCCCTGCGGGGAGGCACATCCCACATCGGCGACCAGCGCTGCCACCGCGGCGTCGACGTCGTCGGCGGCCATCGTGATCAATCCGATCTCGGCGGCGGTGGCGGCGTCGAACGTTTCGCCGGTCAGGTAGTAGCGTGCGGCGGCGCGGGCAGACATCTTCGGGAGCAATGTCAGCGAGATGACCGCCGGCGCGACTCCGATTCGGGCCTCGGTCAGCGCGAAGCTGCTGCGCGGACCGGCGACCGCGATATCGCATGCGCCGACGAGGCCCAGACCTCCGGCGCGGACATGCCCGTCGACCCTGGCGATCACCGGCACCGGCGATTCGACGATCGCGCGCAGCAGCACGGCCAGTTGCTGGGCGCGTTCGGCGGCCATCTCGAACGGATCGGCGGCGGATGCCTGCGAGAGATCTACCCCGGCACAAAACGTGTTACCGGTGTGGCCCAGCGCCACCACCCGCACCGCCGGATTTGCGACAGCTTCGCGCAACCCCTGATGCAGCTGGTTGACCAGTGTGGTCGACAACGCGTTGCGGTTGTGCGGAGAATCCAACGTCAGCCGGGCTACGGGCCCGTCGACGACATGCTGAACGAGCTTGTCCATCAAGATGACCGCGGCGGACCCAGCGACGTCTGCGCGGCGAAGTTGAGCACCGTTTCCCGGCTTACCGGCGCGATCCGCGACAAGCTGGACGCTGTCAATGCCGCACCGATACCGTATTTCTTGGTCAGCCCATCACCGCCGAGCGACTGCACGGCCTGCGCGACGGCTCGCGCGCACCCCTCACCGGCGGCGTACTTGGCGATGTTGGCGGCCTCCGCGGCGTCCGTGTCGTTATCGCTGTCGTCGAGCGTCTCGGTTCTCTGCATCATCCGTTTGGCCCGTTCGATCTCGATGGTTTCTGCATCTCGTGCAGGGCGGCTAGTAGGCGCTCCGCGGTATGGTCGGCGTCCTCGCGGAGGACAACAACGATTCCTTGGCAAAACGAGCGCGCGCGAGCAACCAGATCGGCAGCGATCTTCGCTCCGACTTCTCTACCGTTAGTCCCGGCCGCTTCCAACTGCGCGAGGATTTGCTTGGGGATTGCGACATCCGGTACTTCGTAGGCCAAGTACTCGGCTTCGGCAAACCCGCTAAGCGGCGACACCGTGACAAGCGCAGGGACCTTGGCATCGCGGAGCTCGCCGAGCATACGGCGCAGCCCGTTATCCAGCTCGTACACCGGTCGTGTGATCAGAAACTCGGCACCTGCGGCGATCTTCGCGCGGGTTCGCGCGATCTCCGTGTCGAGATCGGCGCTGCCCGGATTGCAGCGTGCTCCAATTCGGAATGACGTTTTCGTGGCGAGCGAGAGACCGTTGCAGTCGCGACCGGAATTGAGCCCGGCGACCAGTTCGATCAAACCTACTGAATCCACCTCCCAGATCCCGTCGGCGTTGGGGTAGTCGCCGCGCAGCGGCGGATTCCCTTTCTCACACACCACGGTCCGGATGCCGAACGCGTGGGCGCCAAGCAGATCGGCCTGTAACGACATGATCGTCTTGTCCCACGTAGTGATGGTCGCGATCGTCTCTACACCGACCAGGTTTTGTAGGTGGAGCGCGACACTGGTCGAACTGAGTTGGGCCCCAGTCCCTCTGCTGGCGGAAACAAGAACCAGATCGGTGTGCGCGCGAAGGGCCGCGGTGACGTCGGCGGCCGTGTCCACACTGCCGCCAGAAGGCGGGGCGATCTCCGCGGCCACCACGAATCCGCGGTCGGTCAAGTGCTGTGCGAATACCTCCGGCGCCGGCCGAGCCGGCGCTCGCTGTGCAGGGCGGCGGTGCATCGTGGAAACGGCGGCGACGACGGCCCGCAGAACCGCGGGCGTCGTGCCACAACAGCCGCCGATCATCGACGCGCCGGCCTGGGCGTAGCGTCGCGCGTAGCTGGCGAAATAATCGCCATCAAGGCTGTACTCGAAGCGGGTTGCCGACACACGCCGGGGCAGACCTGCGTTCGGCTGGGCGCTGATCGGCAGATCGGTGTGCCGGCGTAGCCGTTCGACTATGTCGAGCATGCGCTGCGGGCCGACTGTGCAATTGGCGCCCAGCGCCGCGATCGGCAGCCTCGCGAGCGCGCTCGCCACCTCATGCGGTGACTCCCCACCAGGTGTGTGGCCCTCACTGGTGAACGTGGCCTGCGCAAGAATCGGCAAGTCGCTTACCTCGGCCGCCACCCGCGCTGCTTCTACCAGTTCATCGAGAAAGCCGAAGGTCTCGAGGACAAGGAGATCAACCCCGGCGTCGGCCAATGCAAGGACCTGCTCCCGCACGGCGTCGACCCGCTCGCCCTTGGGCACATGGGACCGTTGGCTGGCGCTCACAGCCGGGGAAATGGAACCACCAACGAATACCGGCCGCCGGACTGCGGCCGCCGCTTGCGTCGCGAGCCGCACCGCGGCTCGGTTAATCTCGATGACCTCAGCGGCGTAGCCATGCTCGGCCAGCCGCAGCCGACTCGCGCCAAAAGTGTTGGTGAGGATCACGTCCACGCCGGCGCCCACGTAGCTGTTGTGAACAGTGCTCACTAAATCCGGGTTTGACAGGTTCAATTCCGGCAACGTCCTATCGAGCGAGTTCCCCGCGGCGTGCAGCATCGTGCCCATTGCGCCGTCGCACACCAGCAATCGATCGTTCAGAGCGTCGGCGAAATCGGTCAACGCGCACCCCCGACCCCATCGAGAATCTCCAGGGCCACCTGCGCCAATAGCCGATCGCGATAGTTGCTGAAGTCCAGTGCGGTTAACTCCTCGATCCGTCGAACCCGGTAGGCCACCGTATTCGGATGAACGTGCAACTGGCGCGACGCACGCTGTGGACTGTTGTTCTCCCTGAAATAACAAGCCAGGGTCGAAAGGTACTCGTTGGCATTGCCTTTCGCCGGGAACAGCAGGCCACTGAACACGTCGTGCGCGAACTCCCGGAGCTGCGCTGGATCGGCGATCTGCAGCAACAGCTGGTGAATACCCATGTCCTCGATCGCCACGACGGTGCCCACTCGACCCAGCCGGACTGCGATATCAACCGTACGTCGAGCATCATCATAGGAACGCGCGATCTCCTGCGCCGAACGGCACACCCTGCCGATACCCACGGTGACAGCGTTATCACTGAACGTGTCGCTCAACTTGGTAATGCAAGCGCTCGCGAGCCGGCTGGCGCGCGCCGATACCGGGTCAGCTTCCGGGAGTACAACTGCGACCTCTGTCCCGCGCACCGCCGTTATCGCCTCTGGAACCTGTGTCGTGAAAAACCGCTCCACAACCCCGGACATCCGTCTCGTGAGCTCGCTCGATTCTCGCCGGCTGACCATGACTATCGAGAGCACCCTGTGTTCCCGGCCTTCTTCGAAACCGAGATGTCCCGCCCAACGCCGCACCTCATCGGGATCGCTGCCCTTTCCGGACAACAAGCCTTCCACGAGGTCGGAACGGACCTGCGTGGCCGAAGCGGCCACGACACGCTCTCGGCCAAGAATGACACCACAGACTGTCGCCGCGTGCTCAGATATCAACAGCCGCAGATCCTCACCGTCCCCGCGCTCGTCATCGAGGGTCAGCAAATATGCCGGAACTGAATCGCCGACAAGAATCGGTGCCACGATAATTGGTGCGCTCTCTGCGACGCCCGGAATACGCAGCGCCCGCCTCGTCGGTCCGACGACCTCCAGCACCTGCACCAGCCTGGGGTGGGCAAGGCGTTCAAGGAAGAAACGCGCGGCGTCCGCGGCTGATCCGCCTGCCTCAGCGGCGGCCAGGACAGCCAGCTTGTCGTCGACTACCGCTACTGCCGTGTCGACCCGGTCCGCGATGAGCTCGACGACCCCAGCGATGCCAGCGGGCTGCGTCGCCAGATTTGACAGGTGCCGGTAAAGCGTGACGAGCGTACGGAGAGCGACGTTCTCTCTAGCAACGACCTGGTCCGGGAGTCGCGGCGCTGCCATTGAGCGAGTATTCATCCGCGGGACATCGAACGGGGGCGACGATGCATCCATGCGTCGCTACCTCGACGGGCTGGAGTCGGCCGAATACCTATCGATGGGCGGCGCGGTCACACCTACCCACCATTCGGGTGGAGACCAAGTCTTGGTGCAGACCACAGCGTGGGCTCCGAGACGATGTGGATTCCCCTCATCCTCAGTCGGCTTTCGTCCGAAGAAGCTGACCACCAGACACAGTTCGGGCGACCGTCTGGCCTCTTGCTTTACCCTATTACTATCTACGGCGGTAGTAAGTATACTTGGATGCGGCAGCTCAATGCGACCGTTTAAGTATATTTCGGTGAGGCAGTCATCACGGCCGAGTGATGAGTGGGTGAGAAGGATGTGTGGGTAATGGGCCCTGATGCAGACGCCGTCGGGCGACTGACCGAGATCGGCTTCTCCCAGTACGAGGCGCAGGCATATCTCGGGCTGCTGGGCAGGGAACCAATGACGGGCTACGCACTGGCCAACGTCACCGGCATCCCGCAGCCGAAAGTCTATGAGACGCTGCGTCGTTTGTCTCGCAAGGGCGTCGCAGTACCGGTGCAGGGAGATTCCGCACGGTTTGTCGCGATCCCGACCAGCCAGCTCATCTCCCAACTCGACCAGGACTTCCGTCGCCGTCTCGCGGACGCCGAACTTGGCCTGATGCGTGTCGGCCGCGAGGATCGGAACCACGAGGTACGGGTGCTGGACGTCACGCGGGACTGGCCGTCCATCCAAGCCCAGGCCATCGCCTTGCTCGACACGGCTGAGCGCCACGTCTACATCTCCCTGCACTGCGACGATCCGACACCGATTCTCGACGCGATCAACCGTATTGACGACCGCGGCGTGTTGACCGACATGCTCCTGTTCGGGGACGCGCCAGTTTCCATCACGCACGGCCGTTGCGTGCGCCACGAAAGCACCCGCGGCGTGGTCTACCGCCACCACCAAGCCCGCCACCTCGCGGTCGTGGTCGACGGCTCCAAGATGATCTGGGCACTCGCATCCGACGGGACGCAGTGGGAGCAGGTCAGCATTGACGACGCACTGCTAGCCGCCGTCGTCAAGGGCTACGTCCGCCACGACATGTATGTGCAACAGATCGCCACCGACTTCGGGACAGCTCTCACCGAGCGTTACGGCCCAGGTCTCGAAGGTCTCGTCGTCCCCAAAGAGGCAACCGACGACGAGCAACCCGACGCCCAACAGCGCACCCGCAGACGCAGGGCCTAGCGCAGCACACCCTTGTAGATGGCAGCCCCCTGTATATCGACATCGCCGACGGGGTCTCTCCGGTACGCAAGCGAATGAGCGACCCCCGGCGCATATGCAGCTGGGGGCCGACCGCTATCTCGAGGTCACCATGTTGGTCGCCTACGGGTGCCTACCCTTGCTTGACGAGCTCCCTCGCCTTGATCAGGCCGAGGTTTCCAGCAGCAGGCGCGACATTTTCATCGCCTCGTACGCCTCGGCGTCGTTCGGGCGCCGACCGAGCCCGCACGTAGCGGCGATGTCGACCTCGCGGCCCGCCGCTTTTTCGATGGTCGCGAGCAGCGCGCGATGGCCGGCCTCATCGACGTGTTCATGCACGAAGCCCGCGACCAGACGAACTCCCTCCGGGAGACGTAGCTCACCCAGGGCCGCGTAGAACTCCGGATCGGTCGGCGGCGGCTGCGAGGCCGCGGCAAACGGCACGTGGATGTAGTCAAAGGGCCGCCCTTCTGGCCAGCGCTCCATCATGGCATTGGCGAGGCGCACGATCGGCTCCACGCTGCCCTGCTTGGAAAACGCCTCGTGGTTGAAGTCGCCGAGACAGAGGTGGCTACCAAAATGAGTGTTCTCCGGCGCGCCCTGCGCGACGGCGGCGAAGAGCCCGGAGATACGACCAAGCATCTCGTCGGCTTGAGCGTCCACAGCATGGTTATCGCCGCTCGTCGGCAGCGCACTCACCGCGGGTATCGCCACGATCGACTCGAGCTGGAAGACGACGTCCTCCGGGTCAGCGAGGGCCGCGATCTCTCCGATCTCCTTGATCTCTGCGAAGAGGAACGCCGAGACGAGTGAGGGATCAGCGAACGCCGCAGGCCCGAAGCAGACGACGGCGAGGTCGATTGGCGTCGGCACGCCAACCTGAAAGCGGACGTTGCCGAGACCGTGTCGGCCGCGCAGCTCCTTGAACGCCGGGTAACTTGCCTCAAAAGCGCGGCGGAACCCGAGTTCGATATTCGCGGGATCCAGCTTGTGCCCCTCGCGCACCTTGTATTTGGGGGTCTTCTCGTAGTGCGTGTAATCCCCATCTTGCGTCATCTCGACGTCCGGGTTGACGCGCATCCCCTCGACGACCGGCGTGACCCACTGAGACCGTAGACCGGTCTCGCCATCGCTGAGCCGATCCAGCCAGGGCCCCAATCTTGTGAATGCGAGATCGATGGCATGCGGCGCCGAGAAACCGGGCCACGCTCCGACGAGATGTGTGTGACGAGACAAACCTGTTCCCTCCGCTCACGAAAGGCTTACTACCTACATTAGTAGGTATCATCATAAGTCAGGGGTTTTCCGACGCGCAAGCCCCGACGTGCCTCAATAAATTTGCGCGGCGGCATCTGGTGGTGCCTTTCCTAATCGTGTCTTGAGCGGGTGGCCGGAAGGCTTGCCCGATGTGGAAGACGAGATCGACATGGCCGCGAGACGGCAGGTAGCCAACGAGCTGCGCACCCAGTACCGCAGGCATCGAAGGCGGATGAGAGCAAGATATTGGATCGAGGGGTGGCCACCACGGGGATCGGCTGCTCGACGGCCCGGCGGATGCTGACGGGCCCGAGAATGGATCCGGCCGAGCAGGTCCGAACCGCCCGCCGCAAGCATTCAATTACGGAGTGTGGCAGGCGAACTCGACACCATCTGACTTGGTCCATCATTCCGACCGCGGATGGGCTCACGTGGCGATGGTTAGGACAACGCCCTTGCCGAGTCGGTCAATGCGATTACCCCCGAGTTGCCCGGACGAACCCGACCGAGGCAGATGCGCCTGCCTGCGCTTCGGGCTCCAGTGGCGCCAGTCCGGCCGCGGCGAAGAGGTCGCCGAGCGTGGATGTCGCGGTGTCCCAGCCGCGCACCTGCAGGTGTGCTGCGACGTCGGTGTGCTCGCCCGGATAGGTCAGGTCGGGGATGTGTAGGTCCAGGCCGTGCTCGCGCCAGCGATCGGTCATGATCCGGGCCTGCCGCTGCTGTTCCTCGGTCTGACCGCGCACCGTTCCATAGTCGGCGGAGAATTGGCTGCCCGCAGCGCTGAGCGCAATCACGTTGTCCAGCAATTGAACTTCGGCATCGGGCGGTAGAAACCCGATGAGCACTCCCTCGGCCAGCCACGCTGTCGGTTGGGCGGTGTCGAAGCCCGCGCCTTGAAGCGCCGCCGGCCAATCCCCGCGAAGGTCGATGCCTACGGGGCGATGGTCGGCGCCGGGTGTAGCGCCGAGTTCGGACAGCGTGGCGCTCTTGAACTCGATGACCTCCGGCTGATCGATCTCGTAGAGCGTCGTGCCCGTCGGCCAGGAAAGCCGGTACGGTCGGGCGTCCAGGCCCGACGCCACGATCACCACCTGGCGCAGCCCGGCACTGCCGGCCTCGGCGAAGTAGCCGTCGAAAAACTTTGCCCGCGCTGCGAACGTGTCGACCATTCGCGGAAACCCGTCGTCGTCGACGTCGGCGAAATCCAGCTCACCGGAGGCCACCCGGGTGAAGAGGTCCAGCCCGACCGCGCGGACCAGCGGCTCTGCGAATGGGTCATTGATCACCGGGTCGGGCCGCCTGCTTGCCGCCGCCCGGGCGGCCGCGACCATGGTGGCGGTGGCTCCGACGCTGGAGGCCAGGTCCCAGCTGTCGCGGTCGGTTCTCGCCATGTGTACTCCTCGTTGTCTCCGAGCCGCTTAATCACGTCGAGGGTGCAGCGCAGGACTAGGTGATCTTGGGCGCGATACCCGCGGAGTAGTACACCTGTATGGAGTAGGTTCCCTCATTAAGCATCCATTCGCGGATGGTGAAACGTCTTGCGCCACTGCTGTGCATCGGATCCGCCTCGGCGAGCTTGCGTGCCGCGTCGATAGAGTCGGCGCGATACATGAACAGTCCTTCGCCCAGCCATTCGGTGAGGTCCTCACTGGCCAGAGGCCCGGCGGCAAACATGATGCCGTCGCGCTCGAGTTTGGTTTGGTAGGCGAGATGCTCCTCAAGATTGTTCAGGATCGCTCCCAGGCCGTTGGTGGGCTTTGACGATATAACCCACAGTTGCTTGGCGAGAAGGCCCTTTGCGGTGCACAGTTCGACCAGCTCCTGCCACGGCATCTTTGGTTCCTGTGTCATGTGCTGCTGCTTTCTTCTCGATTCGGCCTCGGCGTCTGCTGTGCAGTTGGTCTCAACCGAAGTTGAAAGAGCCCTGCGAGAAGGTGAGATCGATCCGGACGGATCCCTCGTTGATCTGCCACGGAACGATCCGAAACGTCCGAATACCATTGGCGTGCATAGGGTCCTGCGCGGCCAACTGATGGGCCTCCTCGGCTGTTTCCGCTCGCAAGACGATGAGCCCGCTACCCGCATAGGAGTAGTCCTCGGTGAGAAAGGGTCCGGCCACGAAGATTCGCCCGGCGGCCTCTTGGTCGGC
>Ga0335075_10000445_pt1 | contig 74022 bp, 73 predicted proteins | sample Lox_Sample_24_FD_206723 | JGI IMG/M metagenome (GOLD analysis project Ga0335075, IMG submission 206723) | Soil microbial communities from Loxahatchee National Wildlife Refuge, Florida, United States - Lox_Sample_2.4 | ecosystem: Environmental > Terrestrial > Soil > Wetlands | place: USA... | reverse complement strand
CTGCTTCAAAATCCCGATGATCTGCTCTTCCGTATACCGGCTCTTCTTCATCTCAGCTCCCTCGCTTAGATTACGAGAGAACTCCAGCTTCAACTGGTAGAGTTTTCCGGGAGCACGTCACTTTCCCGATGTCATCCTGAGCGAAGTGTGAAGCGTCCTTTGATTCACACGCAGTCGAAGAACCTGCGGATTGCCGACTCAGCCGCACTTCTATCCTCCGGCACAGAAGCCCGTTCCGAGAAGATGTCATCCTGAGCAAGCACGAAGTGCGCGGCGAAGGATCTGCATTTAAGTGGATCGCTCGGCAACCTTCCTGCAAGGCCGCGGCTACCAGACAAAAGTCAACGGCCTCCTCCGCGAACGCATGCTGGAAGAGATAGGCAAGTAATGCCGAACAACGAGATATCAGTCAGACGGCCTTCAAGCCGGTATACTGAGGTTTTTAGAAAATACAGAATTACTTACTAATTGCCTGTTTGACCGAACTCGCCCAATTATCGAATTGGGAGAATACATTCTCTGTCCAACCATCTACTCCATCTTGGCCAACTATGCCAATCCCCGGCTGAACGAAATATCGGGCTTCGTCTGGAAGAAAGATATCGAAAACATAGGAAACTGCTGAGGCGCTCGACCCGTGACCAGGTATTGAAGCGCAGGTAAGGATAATCTCATACCCCGAATGACTCTTTGTCGGACCCGAAACCAACGAATAACCCTGCGAACCACGAATTTTCTCTCGTAACGAAGATGCAGCGTTAGAACCCACAACATCTCTGCAGTCCGAGGTTAGATAAACAGAAGTCTTCTTTACGTCTTCGCTGTGGGCGAGTCCTATCGACCAGAAAATAATTGCTAATAACACTAGCAGTCTCTTCATATCAACAATTGCTCCTCCAATGATTTGACCTCGACGACGTTTGTAGAGTCCCTACGGAACTTTTCAGCCAGCTTCTCAGCATGCTGAATGCCGCAAATGACTAAAACACTATTAGCCGCGCCGGACTTGGCAACAACTTGATCAAACATCCAATCCTCTCGAATTGAATCTGATTCGAGCCGTCGCTCAATTGTGACCCAGCCTTCTATGTCCGACTGCCTCTGATAGCCCTCAGACGTGAGTCCGGATTTTGCGTCATCACCAATCCAACGCGGAACGAAATTGCGCTGCTTCTGTTCCTTGGATATCCCTGTCGCCTTTCGCATCTCATCGTCCATGTCGATATTCGCCCACGGAAGTCCTAGTTGCTGTGCGGCTGATTCAGAACCAAAGACAAATTCCTCTCCAATGAACTCGATCCGGTAATCAGCAATCAGATTTCTGAGGGTTTGCTCGAACCGTTGCTTATCTATTCGAAGCGGATCATCATCTGATGCCTGAACTTTCTGTATCTCATGCCCGATGTCGTTCCCAATGATAAGAATTTTCATGCGATGGGCCCGCAAGATTTGAATTCGCCGAATAGCATCGCAGTATAGCCCAAATTTGTCGACCGGCCAATCTAGCTAGCGCATACGTCCGGATAACTCACTTTCCAACTCCATCTCCAGCTGCTCCGCGCTCTCATCCGCATACGGCTTGAAGCACGCCCGGCACCGTGCCTCGTACATTCCCGCCGCGCCTACCAGCACCAGAGTCTGGCTCGCGCCCAGCCGCTGCGTATGCACCGCCGGAGCCCCGCACCGCATGCACACCGCCGACAGCTTCACCACCTCATCCGCCACCGCCATCAGCTCCGGAACCGGCGCGAACGGCTCGCCCGCAAACGTCGTATCCAGCCCCGCCAGAATCACCCGCTTGCCCATCTGAATCAGCTCCAGCGCCAGCCCCACCAGCGCGGGCTCAAAAAACTGCGCCTCGTCCACGCCGATTACCTCGACCTCGTCCAGCACCGGAAACAGCTCCGCCTTCAGCGCCTCCACATTCGCCACCGTTCGCGCCTCCAGCGTCTGCGAACTGTGCGAGGCAATCGCCGTCCGGTGATACCGCACATCCAGGTCCGGCTTAAAGCTCATCACCCGCCGCCGCGCAATCTGCGCCCGCTTCAGCCGCCGGATCAGCTCCTCCGACTTCCCGGAAAACATCGGCCCGGTAATCACTTCTATCCGCCCCGGCGTCACCCGGTCTTGAGCACAGGACGTAGCAACAGGGGCATGCAGCAAAGACTCAGTATTTGGCATCAACATCAAACCTTCTTGTTTCGTTTTCGCAGTGTATACCTGTCAAGCCCGTGCAAAACCAGAAGCGCCTCTAAGACAAACAAAGCAAAACACAAAGTCGCCGCCCCCAAAATGCACTTCCTCCCCATCCAGCTTGGTAAAATAGAATTAAGAAGAAAAAGAAGAGGAAGGCCGCGTAAGCGGCCTTTGCTGTTTGCACGGAACTCACTTCACGACCCCGGCGCAGGTAGCCATGAAACAGACCAACTCGTCGACGCATAACCCGGTCCGTATGTCCCCGTTTTCGACCCCAACAAGGCATTTGGATGGAACAATTTACAAAGTACATCGCCAGAATCAACACTTTGCATACTGTTTTCAGCCAAATCACCCAGAATCAAGAATGTCCATGCAGGATCGGCAAAATCAACATCTTAACATACGAATCTGCGAATTCCGGAGATCACCTAAGTCGCATGCAATCAATAATTTCTCAAAAGTGATCCGGATACCTGCTTCACAGCCGATCCCCGGCCCGCGCATGCCGCAGAAGAGGAAGGTTAAGATAGAGTCCGCAGACGCGTCGCCATGACCCAGACCACCCTCCAGTCCGCCCGCCAGCTCTCGCTCAGCGAACTCGCTCCGCGCGTCCTCCAGTCCGAAATCCGCTCCATGACCATGGAGTGTGACCGCATCGGCGGCGTCAACCTCGCTCAGGGAGTCTGCGACACCGACGTCCCCGCGCCAGTCGCCGAAGCCGCCCACCAGGCCATCCGCGACGGCCACAACATCTACACTCGGCTCGACGGCATCCCGCGCCTCCGCCAGGCCATCGCCGCCAAGCTCCGCGACGACCGCGGCCTCAGTGTCGACCCCGATCGCGAAGTGCTCGTGACCAGCGGAGCTACCGGAGCCTTCCACGCCGCGGCCATGGCCCTGCTCAACCCCGGCGATCAGGTCATTCTCTTCGAGCCCTTCTACGGCTACCACGCCAACACGCTGGCCTCGCTCCGTGTCACGCCCGTCATCGTCCCGCTCGCCGCGCCCGACTGGGCACTCGACCTCGATGCCCTCCGTGCCGCCATCACTCCGCGCACCCGCGCCCTCTTGATCAACACCCCCGCCAACCCCAGCGGAAAGATCTTTACTCGCAATGAGCTCACCGCCCTCGGCGAAATCGCCGCCGAGCACAACTTCTTCCTCTTCACCGACGAAATCTACGAGTACTTCCTCTACGACAACGCCCGGCACCTCAGCCCGGCCATGCTGCCCGGCCTGCGTGAGCGCACCATCCTCATGTCCGGCTTCTCCAAGACCTTCGCCATCACCGGCTGGCGTCTCGGCTACCTCGTCGCCGACCCGCAATGGCTCGGCGCAATCAGCTACTTCCACGACCTGCTTTATGTCTGTGCGCCCGCGCCCTTCCAGCACGGAGCCGCCGCCGGACTTGAGCAGCTTGGCCCGGACTTCTACCGCCGGCTCGCCCTCGATCACCAGTCCCGGCGCGACCGCCTCGTCGCCGCACTCTCTGACGTGGGCCTCACGCCGCACATCCCGCCCGGAGCCTACTACATCCTCGCCGATGTCTCGCGTCTTGAAGGCGGAAACGCCGCAAAGAAGGCCCGCAACCTGCTCGCCCGCACCGGAGTCGCCGCCGTCGCCGGTTCTGCGTTCTTCCGCCCCGGCGGTGGAGAAAACCTGCTCCGCTTCTGCTTCGCCAAAAAGGACGCCGACCTCGACGAAGCCTGCCGTCGATTGAAGAATTTAGACTGAAAACTGCATGTTCGCCAGCATCGTCGTATCTGTAACTACCATAGTTACATTTTGCTCTCTCTTCTACTTCATGGCTGCGCTGTGGAGCGCGCGCGGCTTCTTGCGCCGCCGCATGCCCGCGCCTGCGGACTTCGCCCCCGGCGTCAGCATTCTTAAGCCCCTCAAAGGCTTCGATCCCGGCATGTACGAGGCCTTCGCCAGCCACTGCCGCCAGCAATATGCCGGCGAATACGAACTGCTCTTCGGCGTCTCCTCGCTCGACGATCCCGCCGTCGCCGCTGTCCATCGACTCCAGGCTGAGTTCCCCGACGAGCCCGGCCGTCGCTCCATCCGCCTCATCGTCTGCCCGCAAAAGCTCGGCCTGAACGGCAAGATCAGCAACACCATCCAAATGGCCGCGCAGGCCCGCTTCGACTACCTCATCCTCAACGACAGTGACATCCACGCCTCGCCACGCTACCTCGCTCGCGTCCTTGCGCCCTTCGCCGCGCTCGAGCCTTCGCGCTCCGGCATCAACAAGCCGGTCGGCCTCGTCACCGCGCCCTATCGTGGCATCGCCCACGGCACCATCGGCTCCAAAATGGAAGCGCTCGGCATTTCCACCGACTTCTTCCCCGGTGTCCTCACTGCCCTCATGCTTGACCGCGAGATCCGCTTTGGCCTCGGTTCCACGCTCGCCGTCTCCCGCGCCGCGCTTGACGCCTCTGGGGGCTTTGAGGCTCTGGTGGATTCTCTCGCCGACGACTACCAGCTCGGCCTCAACGTCTCCAATGCCGGATACGCCGTCGTCCTCAGCCGCGAGATCGTGGACACCTCCGTGCCTGCTTACTCGCTCACCGGTTTCTTCTCGCACCAGCTCCGCTGGGCGCGCGCCGTGCGCGACTCCCGCAAGCTCGGCTACCTCGGCCTCATTTTCACTTATGGAGTTCCGTTGGCCGTCTTCAACTGCATCGCTTCGGCCTTCACCCTTCCCAGCCTTGCGCTGCTCAGCCTCACCCTCGCTGCGCGTCTCACCGTCGCGCTCACCATCGGTGTCGGAGTCCTACGCGACCGTCAGGTTATCCGCGACCTGTGGCTGCTGCCTCTGCGCGACTTCTGCGCCCTCTGGGTCTGGGTATGGAGCTTCGCCGCCAACACCGTCACCTGGCGCGGCGAAGAGTTCCTGCTTAAGGACGGCAAGTTAACGATGCCATAAGAGCTAGAAGCTTGCTCCGCCGCTGTTCGGCTCGTTGCTCAGGATCTCGCGTCCGCCATCCCGCCCTATCAGATACACAGGCGTAGGGAGCTTCGGCGCTTTCTCCGGAGTGGTCCAAAGAAAAACCCGTCCGTCGCCGCTCCACTGCGTCGCCAGCGTCGCCGGAGTCTCCACCAGCGCAGCATTATCCGACGAGAATCGCCCCAGGTCGTTCGCCGGCGCGTTGACGAGAATCACCTGCCGCTCAAGGTAGAAGGCCAGCGCCGAAGCGTCAGTGTAATGCCCGTCCACGACAATCAGATCACCCGAATTGATCTCCGGATTGATCGCCTCGGCCAGCACAGCCGACGAAACCACAGGCGAGAAGGTGTTCAGCGCGATGTGCGCGGCGATCAGCACGCAGGCCATCATCCCCGCTAGGAAGCAGTTGGCCATGCGTGTGTGTCCCTTCAGCCGGAAGTAGAGGTTCATGACCACTCCCACCAGCAGCGACGCCGCCATAATGTACAGCGGAATGCGGAACGCCCCCATGGAGGCAAACGTGAGGTCCCCTATGTGCCCCAGGAACAGGTGGTGCTTCCCTAGATGCAGGTGCAGCAGCGTGGCAATATCCACTCCTGATGAGGCATAGGGCGCCCGCACGGCGAAGAACAGCGCTACACCGGCTCCGGTAACACCCAGAGCCAGGAAGACCCATGCGAAGGCCCGCCCCGTGCGCGAAGGCGCGGCCTCATCTGCCGCCAGCCATCCTGCGCCCAGAAGCGCGAGCGCGGGCAGCGCCGGCAGCACAGAGAATTCCCGCCGGTGCGTGAAGGCCACCATCAGCGCCACTACAATTAACCACAACACCAGCAGCAGCCGAACCTGGTGCGAAGGGTCCATATGCTTGCTGTGTGGAGCAACAGGTGCCGGCAGCCGCACCAGCGCCGCCACTGAGAAGAAGCACCAGGGCATGATCCACAGCAACAGAAACGCCCACACCACCAGCACCGGTGCGCTGAGTGGTCCCGGTGCGGTCAGCAGATGCGTATTGATCGCATTGGCTCGATGTTGCGCGATATGCCAGGGAACCGCGATCAGCAGGAATACCAGCACGATGATCGCCGGATGCCAGCGCAGCAGGTGAGACAGGCTGCGCGTGATGGCCAGAAACGACACCACAATCACAACCGGAACGATCACCCCGGACAGCCCCTGCGTCAGTACTCCAAGTGCGCAGGCCACCGAAAAGCCGACGGCCGTCCCTAGCGAAGCATGCTCACGATGCAGCGACCGCCAGAAGTAGTAGATCGCCAGCGTGAGCCACAGCGTCACCAGCACCTGCGGATACAGCAGGTGTGCAAACAGAAAGATTCCTGCAGATGTTAGCAGCGTGAGCGCCGCATAGAAGCCGGCGACAGGAGTCAGGAACAGTCGCGCTCCCAGCGCCAGCGTGGTAACGAAAAGCGCCAGCGCAAACAGGGCCAGCGGCAGGCGCGCCGCCCAGTCCGCCACTCCGAACAGCTTGAAGCTGACCGCGGTCGTCCACGTCAACAATGGTGAAACGGCCAGATACCGCACCCCATTCACGTGCGGGGTGATCCAGTCGCCGTGCAGAGCCATCTCGCGGGCGGCCTCAGCCTGGATCGAGTCCGTGCCGTCCAGCAGCGGCGGCTTAAATAGGGAAAAGGACGCATACAACAGCACCCACAAACCCAGCAGCGGAAACCAGAAGCGCTTTGCGGTGCGAAGACTGTTCATGGGTGCGGCCCCTCAGGGGATTTTATAGTGCCCGGCATGACATCGGCAGCCAGACCGTGACCCCGAATACAACTGTTCACCATCCGTCCTTCTATACTGAAGCGGCAAGCATTTATGTCCACGACTCTCCAGGCTCCTGCCACAGCGCTGCTCTATAACGACTGGTATCCTGCAATGCGCAGCGAAGGCCTGCGCGGGAAAAAGCTCCAGACCGCGCTGCTCATGGGCATTCCGCTGGTCCTGGGCCGCAAGGAAGACGGCAAGCTCTTCGCCATGCGCGACAGTTGCCCGCACCGCGGCATCCCGCTCTCCTGCGGGTGGTTCGACGGGCGCGAGGTCACCTGCAAGTATCACGGATGGGCCTTTGAGCCGGCCAGCGGACAATGTGCGCGCATCCCTTCGCTTACTTCTCGCGACACGCTGGATCCGACCAAGGTCTTCGCCTCCGCCTTTCCCTGCGAAGAGCGTGACGGCTACGCCTGGGTCTATGTACCTGAGCCCGGACTGGGCCGCGCCCGCGCCGGAGAACAGCCACCGGTTCCCGAAGTTCCGAAGTTCGGCCCGAAGTTCCGCAGCGCTTACCTTACCGCCGACCTGCCCTGCAACGTAGACCATGGCATCATCGGCCTCATGGACCCGGCGCACGGGCCGTTTGTACATCAGGCTTGGTGGTGGCGTAAGCAGGCTTCCATCCATGAAAAGGAGAAGCATTTCGAGCCGATCCCGGAAGGCTTCCGCATGTCGGCGCACGCACCCAGCGGCAACAGCGCACCGTACAAACTGCTCGGCGTGTACGGCGAGCCGATTACGACTACCATCGACTTTGTTCTGCCTAACCGCCGGTACGAGACGATCCGCTGCGGCAACAAGTGGTTTGCCTCACTCACCACGGTCACGCCTACACAGCCCAACGCCTGCCGCATCGACGTCTACGCTGCCTGGAACGTCTTCTATGCTGTTCCTTTCGTGACTGCCATCGCCAAGTTTTTCGGCAAGCGCTTTGTGCGCCAGGACCAGGTCACCATGATCCAGCAGGCCGAGGGGCTCAAGTACAACCCCTCGCTCATGCTCATCGACGATGCCGACCGCCCGGCAAAATGGTATTTTGCGCTCAAGCAGGTGAGGCTGGACGCCGTGAGCGTCGGCGAGCCCGCCCGGCATCCTATGAGCGGCCCCGTAACTCTGCGCTGGCGCAGCTGAGGACCGCGTGTTCAGTCCCTACTCGTCCATCACCAGGTCTTGCACAGAAATCCGTAGCAGTTCACCGAGGTCATGGAATGCCTTGAACCAGGCTTCCGGATCAGGAACCGCCGGCTGAGGTTTGTGCTTCCAAACGTCGTACCAGATGTTCTGCGCCTGCCACAGATTCAAATCGAAGGGCAGTTCATTCAAGGTCCGCGCCACCAGCAGCGCGTTTTCAATCGTCACCACTTGTTCCGTTTGGTCGGTTACCTCGCTCTGCAGGTCAAGCATTGCCCGCTTCATCTTCTGATCGGCGATGTATCCCAGTCTTGAGTTATTCAGCGGAACCTGATCGGACTGCGCGAACTCCAGGTATGCGCGCATCTGCAGCGCATCGATTGGCTCGTTCTCCAGCGCGCGGCGCAGTCCGGCATCGATGGCGAATGAAGCGGCCAGTGTCAGAGCCTCGGGACGAGGCAGCCCCGCCTGACTGAGGAAGTGCAGTAGTGACGCCTGGTTCTCATAGATCGACGCGAGCGTCGCCTCGACCTCAGAAAGCGTGGACTTCAGGATCAGATCAACGATCCTGCGCTGCTCATCACGGAACAGCGACCGTATGGAGTAAGCCGGGCCGGGGAAATACTGATCGAAAGCGCGAATGACCGCAGGAAAATCCGCCCTGACCACGGCGGCCTTCGCTTCTTTCACAAACGCCTCATGCGCAGCGACGACTTCCTGCGGCGGATCATCACCGTACGGCTTCACAGCGGCCGTAATGTTCTGGTCTCCGAAGTGGAGCACGGCAAAAGCAATCGTCTCGCGCTCCTCCGTCAGGTTCGACCGGATGGACGCCCTGCCGATCAGCAGCCTTGCGCGGCCTGATGTGACGACGCGATGTTGCAGCCGCCGGATGGTGTAACAGAACAGTTTCGTACGTGTCCCGTAGGTGCTGAAGACTGAACTGATGGCATAGTGCGCCGCGACCTGCTCCAGGTTGACGCGCAGCCCCTCCACCAGCCGATGATAGATTTGCGCACCATCGCCCTGCGAAACGACATTGCTCCTGGCATGCCCCAACATCGCGGTGAAATCCTGCTCGATCTGACTTACCTCGTCGCCGAAGAGCTTTGAGGCAAGATGCAGCACGCGTCCGGCGTAGGCAATGACCTGCACGGTCTCAATGCCGGAGATATCGTCAAAGAACCAGCCGCAACTTGTGTACATCAGCATGGCGTTGCGTTCCAGCTCCATGAGCTGCAGCGCCATGATTCGCTCAGCGGGCAAAAGCTCGTGCATGGCGTGTTCCACCAGAAAGGCATTCGTCTGGTCGCGGTCCAGAATCACCTTGATGTAGGCATCGCGAGCCGCGTCAAGATTGTGAAACAGCTCCGATGCGCGCTTTTGAACCAGCGGCGCCAGCCCATCGCGCAAGTTGTCGAGCGCAACGCGCAACGGACCGCGCCATTCCTGGTTCCAGCCAGGATGGCCTCCGCTGCAGCCGCAGTTCGCGCGCCATCGCTCAATGCCGTGCGCACAGCTCCAGGAAGTGTCATTCACGATCTCCGCCTCGAACTGCGGCGGGAACAACTCGAGGAACTGACCGTAGTTGGTGAGCTGCGCTTCCTTTTCACCTTCAATGCGCTTCAGCGCCCAGGCCAGAGCCATCTCGCCCAGCGGATGATGATGACCATAAGTTTCTCCGTCTGTTGCAACGTGCACTAACTGCGGTCGGTTCTCGTCATGGAAACCACCCATAAGTCTCTCGACGAGATTGTTGCCGTCGTTCAGCAGGCCTTCAAAGGCAATCGCGCGCGACCGCGGCCCGTCATAAAAGAAGACCGCAATGGACCGGTCATCCTTTAGCCGCACCAGATAAGGCCGGGTGGTATCGACGCTCGCATTCGGAGTCTCAGTCCAGGCGTTCTTCTCCGGCCATCCGCTCTCTTTATGTCCGTCACCGTCAAAGCTCATCTGCGGATGCGCTGCCTCACCCATTGGCCGTATCCGGGCGCATTGATGCGGGGCAAGCACGACAAACCGAATGCCTTCCGCTGCCAGCAGATCAAGAGTCTCTTCATCGACCGCAGTTTCCGACAGCCACATACCCTCTGGTTTGCGCGCAAAACGGCTCTCAAAGTCGGCGATGCCCCAGCGAATCTGCGTGATGCGGTCGCGCCGGTTCGCCAGCGGCATAATGACATGGTTGTAGACCTGGGCCATGGCCGATCCATGCCCACCAAAGCGCTTCTGGCTGTTGGCATCGGCATCGAGAATCATGCGGTACACGCGGCCTGCATTGAGCTCAAGCCAGGACAGTAGCGTGGGGCCGAAGTTGAAGCTGATCCGGCCGTAGTTGTTCAGGATACGGATGATCCGGTTTTTCGCGTTGACGATGCGAGCGGCCCCGTTCGGCGCGTAGCACTCGGCCGTAACACGCTCATTCCAGTCGTGATATGGAGCAGCGGAGTCCTGCGTCTCCACCGTCTCCAGCCATGGATTCTCGCGAGGAGGCTGATAAAAATGGCCGTGGATACAGATATAGCGTTCGGAGGGTTGGACTTGATTCTCCATCCCTCCATTATCCATGCTCGTCCGCCTGAGGCGCCGAGTCGGTTTACCTCATCCCGTCCAGCAGCGAGCCAACGATGCCGCCAACTACCCCGGCCTCGGCAGTTTGCTTGGTCTGCGCCGGGATGTACTCGGCAATCTGGCGCGCCAGCCGCGAGATGGGCAACGTCTGCAGCCACACGCGGCCCCGCCCGGTAAGGGCGGCCAGGAAAATACCGTCTCCACCGAAGAACATGTTACGGATACCGGGCACGGTTTGGATCTGGAATGACACGCTGGACTGGAAAGCTCCAACGTGGCCGGGATGGACACGCAGAGTCTCGCCCGGAGCCAGGTCCTTGACCACCACCTCGCCGGATAGCTCCAGCCAGGCGAGGCCTTGCCCGCCAAGGCGCTGGAGTACGAAGCCGTCGCCGCCGAAGAAGCCCGCGCCCAGCGACTGTTGGAAGCCTACTCCCAGGGTGATCTGCGAAGTGCCGCACAGGAATCCGTGGCGGTGGATGAAGTAGTCCTGCCCGTTGCCGACCTCAACCGGGACGATGTGGCCGGGGACACGGGTGGCAAAGGCCAACTCGCCCGGTCCGCCCATCGCGCGGTACTCAGTCATGAACAGGCTGCCGCCGCCAACCACTCGCTTAATGGCTCCGAAGATGCCGCCTCCGCCTGCGAACTGGGTGTGCGTCGTCATCTGGATGGATGCGCCCATCCACGAGAGTTCACCAGCTTCGGAAATGACGCATTCGTTGTGATCGAGGATGAACTCAAGAACCGGCATCGTAGTGCCGACGATTCGGTTTTGCATGAAAGTCTCCTGCCAGAAGTGTACGTGGAATGAAGAGCGACCGTTCCCGCACAAGAGCTCCTTAGATTCCGACGCAGCAAAAAGGCCATCCCGAAGGATGGCCTTTTGTTTTGATTTCTTGCTTAGACGGCTAGTCGCCCATCACAGGCTCTTCGGCCTTGGGTGCGGCGGGCTTGATGGAGTCGATCGAGACAAGTCCCTCAACCGGTTTCTCGCCCAGTACGTGCTGACGATAGAGCGACGCCATCTTGGCGTTCTCGGCGTCCTGCTTCAGCTTGGCGTCGCGGGCGCGAATCTTCTCTTCGCGCGCATTCTTGGCGATGCCCAGCTTCTCGAAGGTGTCGTTGGCGGCCGCTTCCACGTGTTCCTTGTGCAGGACCAGTGTGTGCTGTGCGTCATTCATGCCGACCTTCTTGCCGCCGGCGAAGATCTCATGGCGGCCATGCTCCTCGTACCACTTGGTGAGGGTAGCCGTCATGTGCATCTTCTCAATGATGTTGCGCCAGCCGATGCCGGTGTTGTATGCGCAGAAGCTGATCTCGCCTTCCTGCGTTGCGTAAGGGATAATGCACTGCTCGGTGCGGCGGAAGTCGTAGTTGAACAGGTCCTGGAACCACATGCCGGCGATGAACAGGAAGTTCCAGCGGTCGGCGCGGCGCTTCTCGATGTCTGCCATGGTGCGGTCGCCGGTGACCTTGCCGTAGTTGCGGCCGGTGGCGCCGAAGCACTTGTCGAACTTCTGCAGCAGATCGAGGATGCGGAAGTGCGTTGGCGACTTGCGCGGATCGTAATTACGCAAGAGCGCAAGCGCGACACCGAAGATCGAAAGGAACTTGCCGCGGGCGGCATCATTGATCTTGGCGACGTCCTTGGCCAGGCGATCTGCGTTCAGGAATGCGGTGACGGGCACGGCTTCCTTGGTTTCCTTGTCGATCATCAGCGCCATGCCGATGCCGCAGTTTGGGTGGCATCCGCAAGAGAGCTGGCCCCAATCGTGGTTTGGCCCGTGCACCAGGTCAGCCCAGTCAGAGAAGGTGCTCATGAAGCTGATGGGGAACCAGTCGCGCGTCGGCTCGCCAAGTCCACACTGGTCCTTGATTTCATGCGCCATGTGGCTCAACGTGTAGCGCTGCGCCTCGCGGCGCTCATCGCTGACCGCCTCGTCGCGTCCGGTGAAGGAAACGGGCTGGAAGCTGATGAAGTTGATCTTCTTGGGATTGTCGAGCGCGAACTGGACGATGCGTCCCACCTGCTCGTTATTGATGCCGTTGATGATGGTCGTCACCGGTACGATGTCCACACCGGCCTCATGCAGGTTGTGGATGGCCTGGAGCTTCACATCGAACAGGTTGCCGACCTTGCGGTGCGAGTTGGCGGCGTTACCGATGCCGTCGAACTGGAGGTAGGCATAACGCAGGCCCGCTTCGGCGGCGGCGCGGCAAAGCTCCTTGGACTTGGCAAACTCAATGCCGTTGGTCGCAGCCTGCACTGAGTTGTAACCGACCTTGCGGGCATATGCCACAGCGTCGAGGAAGTAGGGCGACAGCGTCGGCTCACCACCGGAGAACTGCACCGACATCTGGCGGCGCGGCTTGATAGTGATGGCGTTGTCGAGCATCTGCTTGATCTCTTCCCACGTCAGCTCATGGACAAAGCCCACCTGGTTGGCATCCATGAAGCAGGGATCGCACATCATGTTGCAGCGGTTGGTGAGATCGATGGTGAGAACAGAGCCGCGGCCATGGGTCACGGTCGAAGTTCCGTGATTGTGCAGCTTCTCATCGTTGTGGGCGCGGATGTCGCGGCCCGGGAAGACCTCTTCAAGGTGCTTGAAGAAGGCGGTGTCGATGGACATCACGTCTTCAAAGTGCCCGTGCTTGGGGCAGTCCTTCACCATCAGGATCTTGCCGTCGCGCTCGATAATCTGCGCCTTGATCTCGCCCACTTTCTCGTTGAGCAGAATCTCGTGGGGAAGCTTTCCGTCCAGAATCTGCTGGCGGATCTCAGGGACGCACTTGGGACAAAGCGAGTCCGTGGTACGCGGCCAGCCGAGGGGCGGCTTTTCCTTCTGGTACGACTTGAGCAGGGGCTTGTCCGACCACTTGGGGGTAAAGGATGGATTCGGCCGAATGCTGTTCAGCTTCTCGAAGACGGACCACGTGCCTGCGGCTGCGAGGGTCACTGCCCGTTCAGCATATTTGACGGCTTTAGACATAATCTAAATCTCCTCTTGCTCGTCGTCTGCCTGTTTCAGGCAGCTAAATTTTATGAAGCGTAAATCTTCGCAAGTGGCATGCTTGCCGATCGGCAAACTCGCTCGATCAGAAGTATTTACCCAATTATGAGAATAGCCTCAGAAATCGGATACATGAATCAGTTGAGGCCGAATGGTGAAAATCAGCATCCGGGTGGTAAATGCTGCTCCCGAATGGGAGTTACGCCTGTGGCGTTCATGCTCCCGATCCTCCGCCGCTTCCGTCCAACGAACCACAGAAGCAAACCAATCTTCTGGATGAGGCGCCGCCCCGAAGACTATCTCTTCATTAGTATGTAAAAGGAGGATTACTGAGCCCGGATGCGCTTTTCCTATCGTTCTATTTTTTACGCTAGCCTTGCTCTTTTTTTCTTTGCCGGCTGCACCATACCCGCCATTGCGCAGAAGAGCTTCCTCAAAAGCAGCGAAGCATCAGTAGGTGTGATCGGCGAATTCACGTCGAATGTAAGCGGCAACGGCATCACGCTCGATACAACCAAGGCGGCGGGCGGGCAAGCGTCGTTCCGCCACAGCTACCATTGGTGGCTGGGCTTTGAGGGCAGCTACAACTACACCCGGTACAACGAGTACTACTCAAGCAAGCCGTATTCGATCCAGCACAACACGCACGAGATGGCGGCGGATTATCTGGTGACGACACCGGTTAGTCCCTTCGGCTTTAAGCCCTATGCAGAGGGAGGCCTGAGCGTCATTGTTTTCTCGCCCTCGCTCAACGGTGGGCAGAATGTCGCATGGCAGGGCGAGCCGGGAGTCAACTTTGGGGCGGGATTTGATCATCCGCTGCTGACTCCATACTTTGGAATCAGGATTGGATACCGTGGCGTGTACTACAAGGCTCCGGATTTCAACTTAACCACATTGAAGACAGGAGCATCCCGCCTGACGTCGGAGCCGCTGGCGGGATTCTATGTGCGTTTCTAAATGATTGAAGGCAGAACCAACTTTTCGAGCTGACCCGCTCGCCCCGCAGGTAACTGCAAAGGCACGGGTCAACATCCTTTCATTGATTCCGCATCTAACGCTGCCGATACTGACCGTATGGCAAATCAGGTAAACGAAGACCTGAAAGACTTTGGTCGCAGAGTCGAAGCGAAGTTCAACCAGACCGCCCCTCGCATTGAGGAAGAGGTCAAGAAGGTCATTGCCTATTTAAACGACGAAGTGGTGCCGGAGGTACGCCAGAACTCCTCAAAGGCGCTACGGGTGGCAGCGGAGCAACTTGCAAAGCTGGCCGAGCACCTTGACCGCAATACTGGAGAACGCCGGTAATGCGGCGTAGCGGTTGGATTCTCGCGCTCGCTGCGCCGGTGCTGCTCGCGGTCACCGGCTGCGGACATCGAGCAAAAGTGGCGTATGCTCCGGCTCCGCCAATTGCAGCGCCGAACAGCTATCCGCCGTCGACTGGTTCCCCCGAATCGGGCTCTGAAGAATCACATCGGGGCCAGCCGATTTTTTCCGAGGTAGGTATTGCAAGCTGGTACGGGCCGCCGTACAACAACCACCGCGGCGCGAATGGAAGAATCTATGACGAGAACGCGATTACGGCAGCGCACCGCACGCTGCCCATGGGCTCGCTGATTCGCGTGACCGATCTTGAAACGGGCCGGTCGGCGATGATGCGCGTTACAGACCGCGGGCCGTTTGTGCCGGGGCGCATCCTTGATGTCTCAGTCGGCGCGGCGAAGGCACTCGGCATGTACAGGTCGGGCATAGCGCGCGTGCGCATTGATGTCTACGAGACGCCAGAGCCGATCGATGCGGGCGGGCGATGGTGCGTGCAGATCGGGGCCTTCCGTCACTCAGGGACGGCAAAGAAACTCGAGCAGCATCTTGCTCGCAAGTATGAGTCCGCCAGCGTGATCGAATTCCAAGGCCCGACAGGATATTGGGTGAGGATTCGCCCCGAAAACGGGAATCACAGCCGTGCGGTCGAGATTGCAAAAAATCTGCGGCCCGAAGAAGGCGAAGCCTATCTGGTCCGGCTCGACTGATCACTGCGTCTATCAGGGACGTACCCTTAAGAATGGCGCCTGTTCTGCCACAGTTGAAGCGTAAGCGGAAGGTTTCCGAACGTTCGGCGCGAACGTACTATGTTGCAAAGAATGGAATAACGGAAAGTAGCGAGTTGACACAGAATTCACGGAGCCGATTGGTGGGTTTTGCGCTAATGTATTCGCAGGCAGTCCTGGCAGAAGACGGAGGCCGGGAAGTGCCGGAGCGTGATTTATGACCTGGGATGTGTCATTTAGTTGTGATATCTGCGGGAAGAAGAAAGCCGAGGCAAACCACTGGTGGATGGCGATGCTGGGCGATGTTCCCTGCTTTGACGAGGGCCAGCCGGGCCAGCGGTTCACACTGCTGCCCTGGAACGCTGCGGAGAGCCGCAGCCAAGACATGTACCATTTGTGCGGTCAGGGCTGTGCAATGCAGGCGATGGAACGCTTTATGACAACAGGCGCCATCAGCGCCGAACAAGAGGATACGCAAACCGCGTACCGCTGAGAGATTTATGCATCGAAGAGCCCGGGTTCGCTCGCCTTTCTGGCGCGCTTGATTGCCGGGTTCTTCTCCACTTTCTGCCCTGATCTGACCGGCTGTGACAACAGCCCAAGAATCTCCTGCAGCTCACTGCGCAGTTTGAGCAGCTGCTTGTCAGCAGACGCTTGGCTGTTGGCGCGCTTCAAAGGAAGTTGCGCCTGCGGGGTCTTCTTCGCTTCACGGCTCTCTACGGTGAAAACCTGACGCGCGCCGGCAATGGTGTAACCATCCGCATAAAGCAGCTGCTTGATGCGCAGGGCCAGCTCCACGTCGCGCCGGCGATAGAGTCTTTGTCCGGTGCCGCTTTTGTTGGGCTTGAGTTGCGGAAACTCCGTTTCCCAGAAGCGCAAAACGTAAGCTTCGACTCCGCAGAGTTTGGCCACGTCGCCAATGCGAAAGTAGAGCTTGTCGGGAATCGTGGTGTCAGCAACGGACGCGTGAGACATGGGGGAAAGTATCTTGCCGGTTTTTGAGGACGATTGTTTTGTCATTCGGACCTGGTGCACGCGCAGGCGTGGCCCCTCATCCACCTAATCTGCGCCAATAACCGCAAGTATAGGCCACTCGGGCAGTGGATGGAATCAAAACCGTGGAACGAATGATCCGAGGTTCGCGTATGCTCTTCGGGAGAGTCTCCTGAAGGAGTGGTGCACCATGAAAAAGACACTCGCCCTGCTCGCCGCGTGCTGCCTGTTGCTGGCGGCAGGCTGCCGTGTGCAGGTCAATAAGAACTCCAATGGAAATGAGAAGAATGTAAAGATCGACACGCCGTTCGGCGGCCTCCATGTTCGCTCCGGAAACACCACCGCCGCCGATGTCGGCCTGCCTGTGTATCCGGGAGCGACGATTGCGCCCGATCGCGATGGGGACAAGTCGGCCAATGTGCACATGGGCTTCGGCGAGTTCCAGTTGACCGTAAAGGTGGTCAACTACCAGAGCTCGGATTCGCAGGACAAGGTGCTTGCCTTTTACCAGAAGGCGCTGGGACGGTACGGCGAGGTGATCCGCTGCAAAGACAATCAGCCCGTGGGCACACCCGCGGTCACGCAGGAGGGCCTGACCTGCTCGGGCGGCGACCATCACTCGCATGTTCAGGTCTCGGGCAACATAAGCCTGAAGGCCGGCTCACGGCATCATCAGCACATGGTGGCCATCGAGGACAAGAGCGGCCCTGGAACGCGCTTTGCGCTGATTGAACTGGAACTGCCGGAGTCGGCGGATAACCAGTCGTCGAAGAGCGAATAGAGACTGGTTGGAGTCCGCCGAGAGCGAACTTGTAGATAGCGGCAAAAAGAGCGATGTAGCTATGGTCCGCGCCCGGCTTATACACTCTTGCCGGGTTCGTGGGCTTCGGAGTCTTCCTTTGGGAGTGCGTTGTTCTGCGCGGTGGAAGCGTCCGACGTGCTGCGGGAGCCGCTCACGATGAGTCCGATGACGACCAGAAGCGATACGGCCAGCAGGCTGTACTCTATGATCTTCAGCATCGGTCCTCCTTTGCTGCTTATGCTTCTTACTTCGGCTTTCCCGCAAAATTTCTTAAGCCTCGCAGATCATCGCCGCCAGCAGGGCGGTTCTGGGGGCGAGATGCTTCAACTCGACCGACTCGTGCAGAGCATGTGCCCCTTCGCCGACTGCCCCCATTCCATCAAGCGTAGGAACACCAAGCGCCGAGGTGAAGTTGCCGTCTGAGCCGCCGCCGGTTGAGGCCTCCTTCAGGTCCAGTCCCATAGCCGCGGCCACTTCGGCTGCCCGTTGATATAGTGCCGCTGTCCCCCGGGTTCGTTCCATCGGCGGGCGATTGATTCCACCCTCCATCTTCAAGACGCACCGCTTGTCCTGAACGCGCAGGTTACTGAACCGCCGGTCGAGCGCGGGAAAGTCTGCCACGCGCGGGAAGCGAACATCCACCTCAGCCCAGGCCTCGGCTGCTACCACGTTAGACCGCGTTCCGCCCTGAATGGTTCCGACATTTACTGTGATGCCGCGCCTGAGGTTGGTGCAGCCCTCGATGACAGCGACCTGATGGGCCAGTTCGGCAATGGCGGAGTGGCCCTGCTCGAAGTTGACTCCGCTGTGCGCTGCGACACCGGCGACATGCACGCGATAGTTGGCGATGCCTTTGCGCGCGGTCTTGTATGCACCCTCGATGCCCTGCGCCGGTTCGAGCACAAAGACGGATTCGCAACGACGAGCGATCTTCTCCGTGATGGCGCGTGAGGCGTGGCTGCCGGTTTCTTCATCACCGACGAGGAGCAGGGTGACAGGGCGAGTTTGCAGGCCCTCGGTTCGAAGAAGGTCGAGCGCAGCGAGCGCCATGGCCACACCGGCCTTCATATCGAGCACGCCGGGCCCCCACACGCGGCCTTTGTGAATGCGAAAGGGCATAGTGGCAAGCGTGCCCAGGGGCCAGACGGTATCGAGATGACCAAGAAGCAGAATGGGCTTACTCGCGCGGCGGCGGGTGCGGGAGGGAGGGTCGAAGCGGGCCTCAAGAACATCTCCCGTGGTGCGTTGGCGATGCCGCCGGATTTGCGCACCAAGCGCGGCGGCGGCCTCCGCAGTGAGGTCAACGCAGCGGTCGACGGCAGCTTTGTCGTCACTGGGGGACTCAAGTTCGACAAGGACCCGGAGCAGGCTAAGCAGGCTCTTTTCCCGGCCCCGAGCGCCTTTAAGCAGATTCATCGGACTGTAACTTATTGATTTATAATTCATTTCTAGACCTGCTGCTCCGGCAATGGTCTTGCACCATAAATGTGTACTCTGCGTTGCAAAACTGTGGCAAATCTACCACAGCGAAACTTCCTCCGCTGCAAGTAGTCTATGCCTTCGTGCACTGCCCGGCACGAGGACCCTGGATTTGAGTGAACCATCGTATTTTGAGCACACAATAGCGGACGCCGCCTGCTTTGACGGGATAGGACTTCATAGCGGCGTACCTGTCTCGATGCGGCTGCTGCCTGCTCCCGCCGGATGCGGAATTGTCTTCCGCCGCACTGACCTCGACAACTTTGAGATTCCCGCTACCGGACGCAACGTGGCCAAGGTGAGCTATGCCACCAGCCTGATGCGTAAGGGCGTACTGATCCAGACGACGGAGCACCTGCTGTCGGCGCTGATCGGGCTGGGCGTGGACAACGTGATTGTCGAGATCGACAACCTGGAGTTGCCCATTCTGGACGGTAGCGCGCTGCCCTATGTCGAAGCCTTCCGCACGATCGGGCTGAAGACGCAACGGAGAAGGCGCGAGTACCTGCGCATTCTGAAGAGCCTTGAGGTGCGCGAGGGCGGCAAGTTCATTGGCGTGTATCCGGGCGATGGATACAGGGTTTCTTACAAGATCGACTTTCCGACGCCGATCGGCAAGCAGGGCTTTGTAGTGGACCTGGCAGCGCACGGCTATGCCGAGCAGATCGCTCCGGCGCGGACCTTCGGCTTTAAGGAAGACGAACAGATGCTGCGTAACATGGGGCTGATCCGCGGCGTGTCCGAGCAGAGCGCGATCATCCTGAACCGGCAACGAGTGCTGAACGGGCCACTGCGTTTCGACGACGAGTTCGTGCGGCACAAAGTGCTTGACCTGATCGGCGACCTGGCGCTGGCGGGACACCATATTCTGGGCCATGTTGTGGCCGAACGCGCGGGACACGCGATGCACACGGCGCTGGTTTCCCGGCTGCTGCAGGACCGCACGGCCTGGGAGCTGACGACGCTGGGTCCCGAGAGGGTGCGGACGCGGGCCAAGACTCCGGCGCGGGAACCCTTGCTGGCGACGGCGTGAGCAGGTCCCGGCCTAGGGGCTATAGGTCTGGGCTGCGATGTAGTTGGCCGAGCAGAGCTGGCGGGGATCGATCCTTTGATCCGGTAGCATACTCTAAATTATTGACTCTATTGAAATACCGGCTTTTAAAACCGGAGCTATGTTGTTGATTCCGGCGATTCTGGGCGTATGTTTCTGAAAAGAGGCGATTTTGCTCATAAATGCCCGCAAGTTCAAGATTCCGGGGATCTTTGCGGTAAGTTAAAGGATCGAAATCCTTTAGATTGACCATGTACGGCCTAGGTTTCTGCTGCTTGCGGGGAAATCGGCCGGTCCGCGGCGGAGCTGAATTTATATCCTCCTTATTTTCAGTATAGCGATTCAGAAGAGCTCAAAATGCATTTCAGGCGAAGCTTTAAGTGGTGCGTTTTGAGCGGCTTGAGCGGAATTTTGTGCGAGAGGGGCTTGACAGGATTCTGGGGCGCGGCGGTCAGGGTTCCTTTTCGGCGTCTGCGGCAAGAGAGAGTGTGTTGGAGTCCTGCACCCAATCCTTCCCTTTTAGTTCGCGTGGTAATTCTGACTTAAACGGCTCTGATTCCTGGAGGTCCCTTTGCCCAATCCCTAGTTGGTGCAGTTTACGGGCCTGATCAAAAACGCTATCACGCCCCTCAACGCACCCAATCAGATCGTTGTATCGATCAACTGTGCTTTTCAGTGAATTGCCCAATTTGCTGAAGTAGCTTTGCGCAGTGGCCAGTTTATCGTAGAGTTTTTGTCCGGCCTCGCGGATGGCGATTGCATTGCGCGTGATGTCCATTTGCTGCCAGCCATAGGCAACGGCCTTGAGCAGCGCTATGAGCGTGGTGGGCGTAGCGAGGATGACATTCGAGTTGCTGCCGTACTCAATGAGGTCAGGGTCCTTCTCAAGAGCGGCGCTGAAGAGGACTTCGCTGGGCAAAAAACAGACGACGAAGTCCGGGCTGTCCTGAAACTGCTTCCAGTAGGCCTTGGCCGAGAGGTCTTTCAGGTGCTCGCGCACGCGGGCGGCGTGGGCTGCGAGCAGAGTGTCGCGCGCAGCCTCATCGCTGGTGTTCATGGCGTCGAGGAACGCGTCGAAGGGAGTCTTGGCGTCGATGACTATAGTGCGCCCGTTGGGCAGGTAGACGATGCAGTCGGGCCGGAGCGCCTCGTCCTCTTTGCGGACGTGGACTTCGAGATCGAAAGACGCATGTTCCACCATCCCGGCAAATTCAACGCAGCGCTGTAACTGCAGTTGGCCCCAGTTGCCGCGTGCCTTTGGTGCGCGCAGGGCCTGAATGAGCTGCGTGGTTTCGCGGCGCAGGCTCTGGTGTGTTTCCTGAACGTTTTTGATTTCCGTGAGCACGGTGCTGTAGGCGCCTTCGCGCTTGACCTCAAGCTCCTGCGTTGTCGATTGCAGCTTTGTGAGCGCTTCGCCGACGGGCTTGAGAAGGCTGGCGATGGCAGTTTCCTTTGCCTCAAGCTCCTTGGCGGAAGTGATCTGCTGCTTGCCCAGCTCCTGACGGGCGAGTTCGAGGAATGACTGATTGTTGTCCTTGAGTGCCTTGCTGGCGAGCGCGCTGAAAGCATCACTAAGGGATTTTTTCGCTTCTTCGAGCGCGTTCTTTTCCGCCGTGAGCTGTGTTTCGAGCTGCGTCTTTGCCTTTTCAAGATTGAGTCGGGCTTCGCCTGCGGTAGCAAATTCGCGCTGCGCGGAGTCGCGCTCGGCGGTGCGTTGGGCGAGGTCGGTTTCGAGTTGAGTCACGCGCTGCTTTTCGAGTTTGAGATTGGTTTGGCTGAGGAGCCATGCGATCACGAAGCCGAGGACGAGGCTGGCCACGGCGATGACGATGTACAGGAGCATGCCTGACTATAACTCTGCCAGAAGAGCCGGGACAGGTTAGTGCTGTGGATGACGGGTGCAGCTGTAGCTAACGACTGTAACCGGAGGTTATAACCGGGGACTGTAACCGGGAGCGGTCGTGAAACATCGAATGGAGCGGCGAAAGAGCAGCGGGAAGAATGGGCTGGGCGCGTCCTTGCCTGTATTCGAGTCCCTCAGTAGACTTGAAATTTCGGAGCGGCGAAAGCTGTGCCTGGATTCAGTGTGCGACAATTTCGCTCCGAAGCAGTTTTTCAGCAGTTTACGAGGAGAAGCAAATGGCAGCAGTGGACGAGAAGGTAAAGCAAATTATTGTCGAGCAGCTCCAGGTGGACGAGGCCGAGGTCACTCCCGGCGCGTCGTTCCAGGAGGACCTCGGCGCGGACTCGCTCGACGTAGTTGAGCTGGTGATGCAGTTTGAAGAGGCGTTCGATATTGAGATTCCGGACGAAGACGCCGAGAAGATCAAGACGGTGAAAGACGCAATCGACTACATCGACAAGAACGCGAAAGGCGGCAAGTAACTTTGGAGCGCCGCGTCGTCGTAACCGGGCTGGGCCTGATTTGCGCTGTAGGCAACACCGCGCCGAAGGCCTGGGAGAATCTGCTGGCAGGCAAGAGCGGGATGGCCCCCATCACGCAGTTTGACGCCACCGGCTATCCGGTGACCTTTGCAGCCGAGGTGAAGAACTTCGATCCGCTGCATTTTGTGGACAAGAAGGAGTCACGCAAGATGGCGCGGTTTATCCATCTTGCGCTGGCGGCGACTCAGGAGGCGATTGAATCCTCGGGGCTGAAGATTGACGCGTCGAACTCGGAACGGGTCGGTGTGTTCATCGGGTCGGGCATTGGAGGGTTCGAGATTATCGAGCGCGAACACTCGAACCTGATCAACGGCGGCCCGCGGAAGATCTCTCCTTTCTTTATTCCGGCGGCCATTGTGAACATGGCTGCGGGACACGTGAGCATCCGGTACGGCGCCAAAGGGCCGATATCAGCGACCGCAACGGCCTGCACTACGAGCGCCAACTCCATCGGCGACGCCTTCCGAATCATTGCCCACGGCGACGCCGAGGTGATGATCGCCGGCGGATCAGAGGCGGCGGTGACGCCGATGTCTGTGGGTGGATTTGCGGCGATGCGCGCACTCTCCACGCGCAATGACGAGCCGACACGCGCCAGCCGGCCTTTTGACAAAGACCGCGACGGATTTGTGGTGGGAGAAGGCGCGGGCATTCTGATTCTGGAAGAGCTGGAGTATGCGAAGGCGCGGGGCGCGAAGATTCTGGCCGAGATCTGCGGCTATGGCATGAGCGCGGACGCCTACCACATGACAGGAATTGCTCCGGAGGGCGAGGGAGCGCAGCGCAGCATGCGTGCGGCATTGGGCGATGCGAAGATGCAGCCGGCGGACATTGACTACGTGAATGCCCACGCGACATCGACTCCGCTTGGCGACGGGAATGAGTCGCGGGCGTTGGAAATTGTGTTTGGCCAGCATGCGCTGAGCCATACGCTGAAGGTGAGCTCAACCAAGTCCATGACGGGACATCTGCTGGGCGGCGCGGGCGGGCTGGAGGCGGGGATTACGGTGCTGGCGCTGATGCACCAGAAGATTCCGCCGACGATTAATCTCGAGAATACCGATCCTGAGTGCAGACTGGACTACGTTCCGAACGTTGCGCAGAGGGCGACGATTCGCGCAGCGCTGTCAAACTCATTCGGGTTTGGCGGGATCAACGGGTCGCTGGTGTTCAGGCGCTGGGAAGACTGAGCTACTCCCGAGGGAATGCCTTTGGCCAGCGACGCCTGCCGTCGTAAATGGCTAAGACCCACAAAATGTCCTCGGGTTGATCCACTTCATAGGCGATAACATACGGTGACTGTGGAACCGCAAATTGGCGCGTGACCTTGGTCTTCCTGAACCGGCCTGCATACGGATGAACCACGAGCATCTCGATTACGTCAAAAACGCGCTGCGCAATACGGAGCGCTGCGGTTGGGTTATCTGCTTCAATATATTCGAACGTTTCTTCCCATTGCCTGGTAGCTGATTTCGTCCAGCGAACATTCATGCACTCTTACGCCGCTTTCCAATACTCTCCATACGTCGCCGAACATCCTCATGGTCCACCCAACGGCCGCGTCGTACGTCCTCCTGGCCCTGGCGGATCAGATGCTCGAACTCGGCGTTCCATTCGAGGTAGGCTTCCACGGCTTCGTTGAGCAGGAAAGTGCGGTCACGCTTCATGTTGGCGGCAATCTTGTCGAGGGCTTCGACTTTGTCGGCGTCTATGCGGAAGCTGACGGTTTTTTGCGGTTTCATGGCCGCAATATTACAGCATAATATTAGTTAATACAACAGCAACTGTCAGGGTACCGGTCGACCAGAAGATGCGCCTAAAGAAGGAGTCCTTCGGTGCAGGAGGGCCGGAAAGTCCTAGCGTTTCCATAGGGTGAATTTCAACGCAGAGGCGGCTCCGAGTAAAGAAGATTTTTCTGGGACGGCGAGAGTGCAAATCGCTACAATTTCATCACCCATGGCTACCAAAGTCCGTTCCTTCTCGAAGATCAATCTCGGCCTGGCCATCGGGCCGATGCGGGAGGACGGTTTTCATGGTCTGGCGACGGTTTATCAGACGCTGGGGGCGCACGACCTGGTGACGGTGACGGCCAGATCGAAGGCCAGCACGCGGATTTCGATTACCAGCAACGACGAGCGCGTGCCCTCGGACGCAAACGGCCTGGGCGAGACGAACACTGCATATAAAGCGGTCCGGCGGGCGCTGGACACGGTGGGAGCGACTGCGGATGTGACCGTCCATATTGAAAAGCGACTGCCGGTGCAAGGTGGAATGGGAGCGGGGTCGGCCAATGCCGCGGCGGCGCTGGTGGCGCTGGACAAGGAGTTAAAGGGACAGGGAATTGCGCCTCCGCACGGTCCGGAGAAGCTACAGATTGCCGAGGCGGTGGGGTCGGATGTGCCGCTGTTTCTGATTGGCGGAGCGGTGCTGGGGCTGGGGCGCGGCGAACAGGTGTATCCGCTGCCAGACCTGCCGGTACTGGACTGCGTGGTGGCGCTGCCGAAGGTGGGGGTTTCGACGGCACAGGCGTTCCGAGACTGGGACGCCAAGTGGAATGTGCAGCAGATGGGCGATTCCGGTGATTCATTGACCCGTTCCGGGCCCTCCGGTAAACTAAATGAGCTGAGTCGGATCTTCGCGTCTGCATTTTGCGAGCCGCACTCGTCCGGTGTCTTTGCTTTGGGCCAAGACCTTGCGCTGAACCCGCTTCTTGCGCTTGTCCGAACCGGGATTGAAAACGACTTCGAAGAAGTCGTCTTTTCGCAGAATCCCCTGTTTGGTGAAATCAAGCGTACTCTTGCGTGCTCAGACGTATCGGAGCAGGCGGCGGTGTATGCCGCGTTGTCCGGCTCCGGATCGGCGCTGTTCGGGCTCTATGCAACGGAAGAGGCAGCGTCCGCAGCGGAAGGCCGCCTGACAAGGATCGGCATAAGCTGGATGCGGACGAAAACCCTGACGCGCAAGGAGTACTGGGGGCACATGCTGATTAGCGATGAGGCAGGTCGCTAATGAGCAGGTAAGAGGCGGTTAGCGATACTCAGGTCAGCGATAAAGCGGCCAGCGAAGCCGTGAAGGTTTGGAAGTTTGTAGTACTGGGCGATCGACTAACGGTAGGTCAAGTGCCTTTCCGTCGTGCGCGGCCAACAGCAGGCCGCTCACGAGTGAGTCGAGAGTTGTGGCAGTTTGAGTTTTGCAGTACTGGGCGATCGACTAACGGTAGGTCAAGTGCCTTTGGAGCACTTTGTCCAGGTTCGAATCCTGGTCGCCCAGCCAGAAATTGGAGTGCCGGCTCAACCAGCCGGCGAGATGCCCTGGCGGATGTTACGCCAGAGAACAATGGATGCAGGACAATCGGGGTCAACCAGCCCAGGAGAATCTTGTGAAGAACGAAACGGTACTGGAAACGGCAACGGAAGCCTCCGCAGCAACGGCTGTCCCGAAGGTGATGGACGGAAAAGGTCCGGAAGACAACAAGCCGGAGGGTAACAGACCGGGCGAAGGAAGATCGAACGAAGGCAAGCCCACACAGGAGAAGCAGGAAAAGCAAGACAAGAAACGGGCGCGGCAGCACAGCGAAGACAAGCGCTTCAAGATCTTTTCCGGCTCGGCCAACCGTCCGCTGGCGCTTGAGATATGCAAGCACATCGGGGTGACGCTGGGTGAAACCCGGATGCAGCGCTTTGCAGATGGCGAGGTTTACTTCCAACTGCTTGAAAATGTTCGCGGTGCGGATGTTTTCGTGGTGCAACCCACCTGCTATCCGGTGGACCAGCACCTGGTGGAGCTGCTGATCATGATTGACGCGCTGAAGAGGGCGTCGGCAGGCAGGATTACCGTGGTTGTTCCGTACTACGGCTATGCAAGGCAGGACCGCAAGGACCGGCCGAGGGTAGCGATTTCGTCGAAGCTGGTTGCCGATCTGTTGACCACGGCCGGCGCGAACCGGGCACTTTTTATGGATCTGCATGCGGCGCAAATTCAAGGATTTTTCAACATTCCGGTAGATCATATGTTTGCGAGCCCAGTTATGGTGAGCTACTTCCGGGAGTTGAACCTGCCTAACCTGACTGTGGTTTCGCCGGATGCAGGAGGCGTGGAACGCGCACGCTTCTTTGCGACGAAGATGGGTGCTCCGCTGGCGATTGTGGACAAGCGCCGGACGGACATGAACGTGACGGAGGTGATGCACGTGATCGGCGATGTGGAGGGCCAGACCTGCCTAATCATCGACGATATTGTGGACACCGCCGGCACGCTGGTAAAGACGGCAGACGCGCTGCTGGAACAGGGCGCGACAAAAGTTTATGCGTGCGCTTCGCACGCCGTGCTCTCGGGCCCGGCGATTGAGCGCATCGCAAGCTCGCGGCTGGAGGAGCTGGTTGTGACCGACTCGATTCCGCTGCGAGAGGAAGCGCTGAAGGTAGCAAAGATCAAGGTGCGTTCGGTCGCGGGGCTTCTGGCCGCGACGATTGAAAGCATCCATATGGAAACGAGCGTGAGTTCACTGTTTAACTGACGCCCAACAGAAAGGGAGCGGTAAAAACCGTGCCCGAAGGAAGAAGGAAATGATTAGCGAAGAAGTAGTAGCAGCTACGGCCCGCGAGGGCAAGTTCAACAAGAATGCAGCCCGCCGCGTACGCGCCAAGGGCAGGATTCCCGCTGTTGTGTATGGCGCGGCGGAGCCGGCAGTCGCCGTGGAAGTAGACCCCAAGCAGATCATGAAGATTCTGCACTCCGACTCCGGTCACAACTCGATTTTTGATCTGGAGATCAACGGATCGACCGCAAAGACGAAAGCCATGATCGTCGACTGGCAGTATGAGCCGATTAAAGGTTCGCTGCTGCACATTGACTTGAAGCGCATTGCGCTCGACAAGCCGATCCGTGTCGAGGTGCCCATTCAGCTTGTCGGGATTGCGACTGGTGTAAAGACCCAGGGCGGAATTCTGGACCAGGTGCTGCGCGAGATTGAGATTGAGTGCCTGCCGGGCGATATTCCGAGCCACATTGACGTGGACGTGACCGAGCTGGCGTTTGGAACCGTGCTGCGTGTGGCTGATGTACCGCACTCTGAGAAGCTGAAGTTCCTGACGGATGAGGATGCAACCGTAGCCCACATTACGGCTGTGAAGGAGGAAGTTGCTCCGCCGGCGGAAGAGGTTGCCGCGGCGGCAGTTGCTGCTCCCGCAGAGCCGGAAGTGGCGAAGAAGGGCAAGCAGGAGACGGTGGAAGCCGCTGCTCCGGCTGCGAAGAAGTAAGCGTTGGACACTGCGGAAGCACCTCAGCGCCGTGGCCCCATGCTGGTGGTCGGACTCGGAAATCCCGGGATCGAGTACCAGTTCACGCCGCACAATGCGGGGTTTCTCGCGGTGGACCGGATTGCCGATGATCACCGCGTGGCCGTGGCCAACCGCCGCTGCCGCGCGCTGACGGCAAGGGTCGAGATCGCCGGACGTGAAGTGGTTCTGGCCAAGCCGGAGACCTTCATGAACCTCAGCGGTCTCTCAGTTGCGGCGCTGGGGGAGGAGCTTGACATGGACCCTCGCCGTGACCTGCTGGTTCTGTACGACGAACTGGCGCTTCCGCTGGGTTCGCTGCGCATACGCGAGCGAGGCAGCGCGGGGGGACATAACGGAGCAAAGTCGATTTGCGGCGCGCTCCGGACAGAAGATTGGGCGCGTATCCGGATCGGGGTTGGTTCCGACGGCGAAGCGCAGAGCGCATTCCGGCGCGGCAAGGACTACCTGCTGACGCCGATGCGCAAAACGGATTTGGCCACACTGGACGAGGTCCTCGACCGCGTGGCGAAGGCAGTAGAAGTGGTCGTGGCAGGTGGAATCAATGCCGCGATGAATGAGTTCAACCGCCGGGAGAACGGGCGAGAGCAAAACGGCCCGGCGGAGGAGTAAAAATTTGTACCGGTCACGGTTGCATATTGCCGCAATGACCAGAGAAGAGAGAAGCGAAGCATGGAGCGTTTTTACGAAGTGATGTATATCGTCCGCCCGGATGTGGAGGACGCAGACGTGGACAAGCTGATCGCCGGCTTTGAGCAGACGGTGACCAACGGCGGCGGGCACGTGCGCTCGACCGAGAAGTTGGGCCGCCGCAAGCTGGCCTACACGGTTCGCAAGTTCAACGACGGCAACTACGTGCTGATGACCATCGACGCCGACGGCAAGCTGGTTGCGGAGCTGGAGCGCCGCCTGCGCGTTTCTGAGCCGGTGATCAAGTTCATCACCGTGCGCATGGATGAGGAGCAGAAGCGCTTGGACAAGATCAAGGCCATTCGCGCGACACGCAAAAAGGTAAGCGCGCAGCCGGCTGCCCCGGCTGAAGAAGGGCACACGTCAGAAGCCGCGCCGGTAGCGGAAGCCGCCAGCGCCTGAGGCAAGCGGAAAGATTTTTGAGTTTGCGCCGCAGTCCGGAGCGATTCCGAGCAGCGGCTGAAGAAGGGCACACGTCAGAAGCCGCGCCGGTAGCGGAAGCCGCCAGCGCCTGAGGCAAGCGGAAAGATTTTTGAGTTTGCGCCGCAGTCCGGAGCGATTCCGAGCAGCGGCTGAAAAGGAAAAGGAAATCGTATGACTGAAGAAAGCACCTCTCAACGCGCTCCCGAAGGCGGAGCGCCGACATCATCCGGCCCCCGCTCCGGCGGCCCTCGCTCCGGCGGAGCTGCGCAAGGCGGCCCGGGCGGGCGCAAGTTTTTCCGCCGCAAAAAGGTTTGCAAGTTCTGCACTGAAAAAATTGACGCCATTCCCTACCGGGACGTGCGCCTGCTGCAGGGCTTTGTGGCCGAGCGCGGCAAGATTGTGCCCCGCCGGTTGACCGGCGTTTGCACCACGCACCAGCGGCGGCTTACCCGCGCCATCAAGCAGGCGCGCAACATCGCGCTGCTGCCGTTCGCAGCCCGGTACTAAGCGGCCCGCTTTTGGAATTGAATGGACGCGTAATTGCGCCGTTCGAAAAAATCCGCGCCTGAGTTGCGGCTGAGCCGCGCAGGCGCCTTGCACACTGGAGAAGCATCATGGAAGTGATTCTTAAGGAAGACGTCAACAACCTCGGCCATCGCGGCGACGTGGTGAAGGTGGCCGACGGCTACGGTCGCAACTATCTGCTGCCGAAAAAGCTTGCCATGCAGGCGACGGCAGCCAATAAGGCAGTGATCGAACAGATGAAGGCTTCGTCGGTCCGCAAATCTGCCAAGGAAAAGGCCGAGGCTGAAGCGCTGGTGGGCCAACTGAACAGCGTCGCTCTGGTTTTTGAGCGCAAGGTGGGCGAGCACGACCACCTGTTCGGATCGGTGACCTCGGCGGACATTGCCGCGCAGCTCGAGACGAAGGGCTTCAACGTCGACCGCCGCAAGGTGCAGCTGGACGAGCCGCTGAAGCAGGTGGGCGAGTTCCACATTCCGGTCAAGCTGCACCGCGAAGTCACGGCACACATAGCTGTGACGGTCAAGGCCGAAGAAGCAGCCGCAGAGTAGTTCAGGCTTCAAGCGAAGAGAGCGCAGCGCTGTCAGCAGAGATGGCGCTGCGCTTTTTGCGCGAAGGTGCGGGCAGTGCGCCCGGCTGGTTTTCGTCCGAGCGCGGGGGAAGGGCAAGCGGTTACACTGTTGCTGCTCATTCAATGCTGGAGGCGCGCGATGGCTGGATTGCTGACGGGGCGAAGACTCAACTCATTTCTGAAAACGCTGTTTGTGCTGCCGGTAATGGCTGCGTGGTGTGCGATTGCTTCGGCGCAGATGGGCAATCCCGCGAACGGGCCGACGAAGATTCCCAATGACCAGCTCGATCCCACGCGGAGCATCCAGACGCCCGTGCTGGAGTCGTCGATTCACACTCCGCTGCCCGAGCAGTACATCTGGACAAAGGAAGACGCGGTTGCGGAGGACCCCGCTGCGCGGCGTCCGTGGCAGTGGAGCGACGACCTCGGGCCGCACTACTTCCGCAGATCGTTTGAGCTGAGCGCCGTGCCCGAGCACGCCACACTTTATGTGGCCGGGCCGCGCTCGGCGGAGATTTATCTGAATGGGCGCGAGGTCGGGAGCTATCAACTGAACCTCGACTTTCCGATGGGTATTCGCGTGTATGCGTGCGATGTGACTGCGGCGCTGCGAACGGGCAGGAACGTGCTGGCCATCGAGGCGGTGCGCGGGCCCAATACCGGCAGCGGGTCAGAGAGCCGGGAAAGCATTCAGCAGACGCGGGGCGAAGTGCTGGTGGCGAAGATTGTGCCGGCCGGGCGCGGTATTGTGGCGGCTCCGCTGGCGATTTCTAACGGCGAGTGGAAGGCATCGATGCACGCTGCCGCAGGTTGGGAAGGCGCTGATTTCGATGACAGTGCATGGGAGAACGCCGACAGCCTGGGCGGTGTTGAGAGCTCGATCGAGTTCTTCCAGTGGAACGCGGACGCCGGGATGTATGACTGGCTCGGCTACGACGGCATTTCGCCGTTTCTTGCGCAGTATCATCTGCCCGCGATGACGGTAAACAATGTGTACCCCGATGCGGGAAAGCTGAGCAACGTGGATTCGCTGATGCAGAGCGCTCCGGCTGCGGAGTTTCGCGTGGAGCTGCCGAGCAAGCGCGTGGACGCGTATCACGCGCCGCAGATTCTGCTCGACTTTGGCCGCGAGGTTGTGGGCCGGCTGGAGCTTCAGTCTGACTCGGATGATGCGGGCAGGGTCACGATTCAGTATGGTGAGTCGGAAGGCGAGGCTTTTAACGAGCCGTACCTTGGCGTGGATCCGCTGTACATCGCTCCGCATGCAACCGCGTATGGCCCGAAGAGCGCGTTCCGTTATGCGCTGATCCGTTTTACCGGCGGCGGGGATGTCCGGTACAAGGCAATTGAGCTGGCGGGTATTCAGTATCCGGTGAAGTACCAGGGCTACTTTGATTCATCTGATCCAATGTTGAACCAGCTGTGGACAGTCGGCGCGTACACGGCGCACCTGTGCATGCAGGACGACATCTGGGATGCGCCGAAGCGCGACCGCGGACGCTGGATGGGCGACTTGGAAGTGAGCGGACGAACCATCGAAGATGCGTTCGGCGACCGCTTTCTGATGGACGACACGCTGGACCGGCTGCTTGGGCCTGCACCGGTGCGCGGAGATGTGAACGGCATTCCCGGCTACTCGGCCTTCTGGGTGATTGGCGAGACGCAGTACTACAAGCACACGGGATCGATGCAGCAGCTTGAATCCACGGACACGCGACTGGTGCAATTGCTGGACTACATGCGGAAGGAGCTGGACAGCCGGCAACTGTTTGCGGACAAAAACCATGCGTGGCCGTTTGTGGACTGGTCGCCGGAGTTGAACGGGCTTGATCCTGAAACGCTGCGCGCAACGCAGATGGAGTTTTACGCCGCGTTCCGTGACGGGGCGTATCTGCTGCGGCAGATGCACGACACGGCCAATGCGGATCGCTTTGAGAAACAAGCCGATGCGATGAAGGCAGCAGCGCAGCAGTATCTGCTGGATCCGTCGGGATCATTCGGCACGCGCTGGCAGACGAATGCGTATGCAGTGCTCTCGGGGGTGGCGAATCCGTCGCAATATGCGGCGATCTGGCAGAACTCGCTGTCGAGCGTTGGGCACATCAAGTACAACGCGCTGATCGTGACGCCGTACTACACCTACTACGTAGTGAGCGCGATGGCGAAGATGGGCCATCGCCAAGCGGCACTCAACTGGATTCGGCAGTACTGGGGCGGCATGCTGAATGAGGGCGCGACTTCGTTCTGGGAGGGATATGATCCCTCGTGGTACAAGGGCGATGACTTTCACGCGTCTCTGCAGGCAGACAACATGTCCGGCTATCGGGTGAGCCTGGCGCATGGCTGGTCGAGTGGCGTGACGCCGTGGCTGATGGAGCAGGTGCTGGGCATTCAGGCAATGGCGCCGGGCTTTTCGCAGGTGAACATTCGCCCCGATCTGATTGACCTGAAGTGGGCGAAGGGCGCGGAGCCTACGCCTCGCGGCTTGCTTGGTATAGCGATCAAGAAGGACGGGGGCGCGGGAATGGTCACCAGCATCGACCTGCCTGCGGGGACAGTAGCCAGCGTTTCCGTTCCAGTGACAACGGAGCATGCGCGGGTGCTGGTGAACGGGAAGCCGGAGACAGGAACGACGGCTGAGGGCGGACGGCGCGAGGTCGTGGTGCTGAAGGCTGCGGGGCACTATGAGATTGAAAGCCGCTAGTGGCAGGCGCACACGATTTGAGCAGCAGTTATCGAGGCGACCCGGCAATCAAGGGCGAGACCGCCGATTAATGATTCGTTGTTCCGTTTGAGTTCAGCGCGTGGCTGAGCGATTGCATTGCCTTACCGAAGCTTTCCCAGTCGCCCTGTCTCATCGCCTTCTGTGCCGCTTCAAGCTGCCTGCGGGCTTCGTCCAATTCCGGCGGGAGCTGTTGCGGCGTGACGGACGATGCGGTTGCCGTTATGTTCTGAGGCTGCTGGGGCCCGAACAGATCGGCGATTGCGCCGTCGAGCGTTGTATCCATTACAACCCTGTCGCCTGCAATCGCAATTACGCGCTTGAGCTGGGGGAAGTTGGTTCCTTCTGCTTTGAGGTACAGAGGAACGATGTAGAGGAAAGAGTTCTCAATCGGAATGACGACGAGCTTGCCGCGAATGACCTGGGAGCCTCTCTGGTCCCAGAGCGTCAACTGCTGCGAGATGGTTGTGTTCTGGTCGATCATGGCCTCGATCTGGTTGGGGCCGTAGATCAGCTTGTCCTTGGGCAGCTCGTAGAAGATCATCTTTCCGTATTCGGGGAAGTCGCAACGCGCCGCAACCCAGGCGATCATGTTGTCGCGGTTTTGCGGCGTGAAGGGGGTCATCAGCAGATACTCGAGACGCGTGCTGCCGGGCAGCTTCATGAGGATATAGTACGGGTCCATTGCCAGGGTGTTGCCGTTGTAGACCTCCTTGGGCGAGGCCCACAGATCTTCGCGGTTGTAGAAGACCTGCGGGTCGGTCATGTGGAAGGTCTTGTACTCGTGGGTCTGGATGCTGAAGAGGTCCTCAGGATAGCGGAGATGGCTTTTGAGGTCAGGGGAAAGCTGGCTGAGATCTTTGAAGACTCCGGGGAAGGCGCGGCGGTAAGCCGCGAGGATCGGGTCCTTGGGATCCATGACATAAAACGAAACGGTGCCGTTATACATGTCCACAACGATCTTGACCGAGTTGCGGATGTAGTTCAGAGTGGCGCCGGAGTTGTCAGTGAATGGATCGGAGTACGGGAACTTGTCCGTGGTGGTGTAGGCGTCCTGAATCCAGTAGAGCCGGCCGTCGCTCAACACCGGATAGGGGTCCTGATCGAGTCGCAGGAACGGGGCGATTTGGGTGACGCGCTGCTGGACGTTCCGCCATAACTGGATTCTGCTCTGCGGCTGGAGGTAGGTGGTCAACAGGATGTTGGCGTCGCCCTGGGTCCAGGCAAACAGCAGACGCTTCCAAAGGCTGTCGATGGGAATGCCGCCGGTCCCGGTGTACTCGGTGTAGACGTTCTCGTTGCCTTTGGGATAATCGAACTCCTTCATCTTGGTCCCGACGATGCGATAGCCGGGCATGTCTTCGCCGTAGTAGACGCTTGGTTGGGTGATGTTCAAACCGTAGTCCGACTGCGGCGGGATGTTCTGCAACAGATATTTGGGGAATCCTCCGCCGGTCGTCTGCGACGCGAAGCTCATGACCAATCCATAGCCGTGGGTGAACTGCAGGTACTGGTTGAGCCAGGTTTGTGCCTGCGCTGGAAGCTCCTGCGAGAGCTCGCGCGTGGAGAGCATGACCTGGTGATAGCCATCGGGCAGGTGATACCGGTCTACATCCACGTTGTAGAACTGGTAGTAGAGCCGGATGGCCTGGGTCTGCTGATAGGTTTGCAGTAATGGCCTCGGATCCCAGAGAAGGATGTTCTGGATGGTCTCCTGGTTTCTGGCGATGACATCGGAAGTTAGGTCCGGAAGCGCAGGATAAGAGGTTTCCTGAATCGCATCGAGGCCGTAGGCGGAGCGCGTGAGCCGGATGTAGTCCTTCAGATAAGGCAGCTCCATGCTGAACTCGCTGGGCTGCACCACGAACTTCTGAAACAGCGGCGGAAGAAACAGGATTCCCACGATGTACAGCACAATGTACGCGACAGCGCCGATGACTACGGCCTTGAATTGCGGACGGTAGAGATTGAGAGCAAGCAGAGCGGCCATGGCGACGGACGCTGCAAACATGACCCACAGCATGGGGAGACTGATGTGCGAGGCGGTGTAGCCGGCTCCGTAGACTACGCCCAGTGTTGAGTAGACGAGATCGTAGCGATCAAGCAGAAAACCCCATGCCCAGACAGCGACCAGAACCAGCAGCAACGCGGATATATGCTTGCTGATGCTTCTGGGCATAACGAACCCCCGACCGGGAGTGAGCCGCATCACCCCGAGCGCTGTGTACACAACAAGCACAATCGAGACGGCGATGATGGCGACGTAGACGCATGCTCCCTGGACCAGCTCGTAAAAGGGAAGACGGAAGACGTAGAACCCGATGTCGATCCGGAACAGAGGGTCGAGCAACCCAAAGTTGCCGCCATAACGGAAGCGAAGCCAGGTGTCCCACTGCGTGTAGATTCCCAGCGCAAACAAAAAAGAAACGATTGCGGCTACTACTCCCGCGAGCACCGACTGCATCCTCGGGCTCAGATCGAGATCGAGCCCCTTGAGATTCGGCGAGGCCTCAATGAATCCAAGGCGCTCGATCTGGTTGCTCTTGAATAAGGCATAGACGGTCCGGGCGGCGAAGCGGAAATTGAGCCACAGGAAGACGAAAGCGCAGACAAAGGCCACAGCGAACATGGCCCAGCGAACGGAAAAGAGCGTCCAGAAGATGCCGATGTAGTGGACTTGCCGCATCCAGAGCCACTTCTGGATAAGGCCGGCGATCACCGTGAGGAAGATGATGGCCGCGATCACCACCAGCCAGATGCGGAGAACGATATGACGACGGCGGCGCGGAGGGCTTGGGGTCGTACTGAAGTGGTCGTCTACCTCGCGCCGGAGTTTCTCGAGAATTCTTTCGTCCAGAGGCTCATCATTCATGGACATCGGACACCATGATTACACAAATTGGTGCTCTCTGGCCCGAGGCCCGTGTCTCCGCCGCTGGAAATGAGTGGCTTAGCGCTGGTTGCGGCGCTGCGAAGAACGAGGGAGGAAGCAGTGCTGTCCGTGCCTAGTTATGAAGATGGAGGCAGACCGGTTTCTGGGCCAGGTGATGCCTGCCGACTCCAATTTCTTTACGAGGGATAGCTGATCAGGTACTTTGGTGCCGAAGAAGGGACTCGAACCCCCACACCCTTGCGAGTACATGGACCTGAACCATGCGCGTCTGCCAATTCCGCCACTTCGGCACGCAAAAATCCAGCCAACGGCTGGACTGGCAGCTTGATCTAGTGTTGCAAAGGCAGGGTTTTGTGTCAAACTCAGGCGAAGCTCGCAGGGATTATGATGAACGGTTCGACGGGTCCTGGCATCCCACTATTTACGGCTTTGTAAAAAGGACAACTCCCTGGTATGACCGATTTCCAGAAGAATGACGCCCCCGGCACTGGTGACGTAAAGATTCCCGAACAGTTAGCAGAGCAGATTCGACGCATCTCTCACGATTTGAGCAATGCGCTCGAGGTCATTATGCAGACCAATTATCTGCTAGGGATGACAACTGACGCGGGCGCACCCTCCGACCAGAAGCAGTGGCGCGAGATGCTCGACCAAGGTGTGATGCAGGCAACGCAGATCAACCGGCAACTCCGTGATTACATTCGCGCGCATAGTTGAGGCGCGTGTATTTAAAAATGCGCTGCTGGACACCCAGCCCTAGGCAAATCGGCCCGAGGTAGTGTCCCGCAGGAGGGCAGTCGTCAACTCTTCTAGACCAGCTTCGCGTCCAGAGTGATCTCGGTATTTCCCTTGAACAGACGGGAGATCGGGCATCCGGCCTTGGCGTTCTGCGCGGCCGCTTCAAAGGATGTCTCGCTGGCTCCGGGCACCTTGGCGCGGGTGGTGAGATGGATGGCCGTGATGGTAAAACCGGCGTCCGTCTTCTCAAATTTTAGGTTAGCGGTGGTCTCAAGTTTCTCGGGGGTAAGGTTAGCCTGGCCGAGCTGGGCGCTCAGGGCCATGGTGAAGCAGCCGGCGTGCGCGGCTGCAATCAACTCCTCTGGATTAGTCCCTATGCCACTCTCAAAGCGCGTGGAAAACGAATACTGCGTGTCTTTCAAGACACCACTTTGCGTCGAAATAACACCTTTGCCATCCTTCAATCCGCCGTTCCAAACTGCGCCAGCTGTGCGCTCCATGCCCTGTGCTCCTTACGAGTTTCGATGAGGTGAGTCGTTAATTTCCAGATTGCTTAGATGCGCCTTCGTTCAAAACCTTCGGCACATAAAAGCATAAATAATGCGGTGTTACACGTCGAATTTCAGCCGCTGAAACTGAATTTACGGGGCAGAAATTGCCCCTGCGTTACGAAGTTGGAACCTGGCTCGCGCGTGGACATCAGGGTGCGGTACTCTTTCCCGTATGAAATTTGCAGAGACGCCGCGGAGCAAGGTCCAAGGTCCGGATGTTCTGAATGAGGAGCCGCCCGCACATCATTCTGTCTATTGCCCGAACTGCTCCAGTCAGCTGACGGGACACCGTTGCAAGCTGATCTGCCAAGGCTGCGGCTACTACCTGAGCTGCGCGGACTACTACTGATCCTGAAGCTCAATTCAAGAAGGCTCAATTCAGAAGCTGGTGTTAAGCGAGAGACCATCCTCTGCCGCCGGGGCCACGGGCCGGTACGCAAATTCGCGCTCCAAGCGCTCGTTGATTCCGGCCTGGGCAAACTCCGCTGTGACGCGGATGCCATTCATGATGGCCCGCTCGTTCGATGATCCATGACCGATGATGCAGACGCCGCGGACACCGAGCAGCGGCGCGCCGCCATACTCGGACGGGTCAAGCCGGCGCTTGAAGGCATTGAACGCTTTGCGCGAGAGCAGCGCGCCCACCTGTGCGGTCACGGTTGTCGTAAGCGATGCCTTGAGCATTTCGCGCACCAGCCGGGTAAGCCCTTCCGACGCCTTGAGCGCAACATTGCCCACAAAGCCGTCGCACACGATGACGTCGCAGTTGCCGTTGTAGATGTCGCGCCCCTCAACGTTGCCTATGAAGTTAAGCGATGACTGCTTGAGCAGGGCGTAGGTTTCGCGGGTAAGATCGTTGCCCTTGCCCTCTTCCTCGCCGACGGAGAGCACGCCGACACGCGGACGATTGATCTTGAGCACGCTGCGCGCGTACATCTCACCCATGATGGCGAACTGCTCGAGGTTATGCGGCTTGCAGTCCACGTTCGCGCCGACGTCAAGCAGGATGGATGGATTGCCGGTGAGAGTAGGCACAACGAGCGCCAGCGCGGGACGGTCTACGCCGGGCAGCGCGCCCAGCACCATTTTGGCGGTGGCCATGGCGGCGCCGGTATTGCCGGCGGTGACGAAGCCCGCAACCTTCCTTTCCCGGACGAGCCTTAGACCCACGCGCATGGAACTGTCGCGCTTGCTGCGGACCGCGTTCGCGGCTTTCTCCTGCATTCCGATGTGCTCGCTGGCGTGGACGATCTCGATGGGCAGGCGATGACCGTCGAGGGTAGACGCCAGCCCGCGCCGCAGAATGTCCTGCGGTCCGACGAGGTGGACCCTTACGGGTAAATGACGGCACGCCATGATTGCTCCACGCAGCTCAGGCTCCGGAGATTTATCCGAGCCCATGGCGTCGAGAGCGATGTCAGTCAGCATCGAACGGCGGGTTTAGACAGCTTCCTTGACGTCCAGAACGTCGCGGCCCTTGTAGGCTCCGCACTTGGGGCATGCGCGGTGGGGCAGCTTGCGCTCGTGGCAGCTGGGACACTCGGAGGTGCCGCTGGCGGTCAGTGCATCGTGCGCGCGGCGCTTGGAGGTGCGGGCCTTGGAGTGGCGCCGCTTTGGGTTAGGCATTGCAGAATCCTTTCCGTGCATCAGTCCACACTTTGCTGTCCCCCTTGCATCTCGGCTGCGGGGCTTGCGGACTGTTGTTCTTCCTTATGTTTTCAGCCGGCCGGCGAGATCTGACAGAGCCGACCATCGCGGATCGGCCGGGGCCGGATCGCAGGTGCAGGTCTCGGTGTTCAAATCCCGTCCGCAGTGCGGGCAAAGTCCTTTGCAGTCTTCACGGCAGAGCGTCCGTGCGGGCAGGGACAGCAACACCTGCTCCCTGAGGACGTCTTCGAGCGTAAGACCACTCTCTTGATAATACCCGATTTCCGTCTCGGAAGCGGTAATCGAATGCTCGGAAGCGCCCTGATCGGCTCCGAGTGGGCGGTAAAGCAGGTCAAACCGCCCGCCCAGCTTTTTCCGCACTGGGGTCAGGCAGCGCGCGCAGGCCACCTCAAACTCGCCCGAGTAGCTGCCCTGCAAGCGGATGTCCTGAATTACGGTCCGCGGCCCATGAGTCTCTTCAATGAGATCAGCACGGCCCTCAACGGCAAGTGGGGCAACCTGGGTGGTCTCCGTCCCGTAGTCGATTACGCCCGGGGCGATGGATAGATCGAAGACAATCGGCTCGCGCTCAAGGTCGAGAACGGATATCAACATAAACTGAGCCTCGTTTTCGTAGGGAGTTCTTCTCTCAAGGGTAAGGATTGTGGGGGATGGGGTCAAATGTACAAGTTGTGCGAAGCGCAGGCGGGCTGGACGCGAAACTGCGGTTCCGGGACAATACAGAAGCGTCGATTGGAGCCGCAAAATGTCCCCGCAAGTACCTGAGGGGCGAAGAAAATACCGGATGCTGTTGTCAGTCCTGGGAACTGCGGCTTTCCTGGTGATCGTCCCCGGGCTGGTGATCGGAGTTGTTCCCTGGCTGACCTCCGGTTGGCGCACCCATGCCCGGTTTCCGGGCTCTGTGTCGCTCCGGATCCTAGGAGGCCTGCTGATCCTTGCCGGGATCGTGGTCCTGCTCAACTGTTTTGCGCGCTTTGCCCTGCAAGGTCTGGGCACACCGGCTCCGGCGTATCCCACGGCACACCTGGTGGTCAAGGGCTTCTACCAGTACGTCCGCAATCCGATGTATGTTTCCGTGCTCGCCGCTCTCCTCGGGCAATCCCTGCTCTTCTTAAGCTCGGGGATTTTGATTTATGCACTCGTCGTCCTGCTCTTTGTGCACCTGTTCATCCTGCTATACGAAGAGCCGACCTTGCGCAACACCTTTGGAGAAGAGTATGCGACTTACTGCGCCAACGTCCCACGATGGTTCCCTCGCCTCACTCCCTGGCGCGCAGACCATTCTTAACGCATCGCTCTCGGCGATCTCGCAAGCAGGCTCCTCGCACGCAGGTACACTGAAAGCTAAATTGCGTTCGACCGGAGGCGCTGTATTCCAATGCCCGATCCCAAGCCCAGAATTGTCCGCTGTTCCCTGATTCAGGCATCCAACGTGGAGGCCGCCGACCGGCCGCTTGAAAAGATTCGCGAGGCGATGGTCGAGAAGCACGTTGGCCTCATTGGCCAAGCGGCTACCGCAGGCGCGCAGATTGTTTGCTTGCAGGAGATTTTTGCCGGGCCGTATTTCTGCGCCGAGCAGTCCACGCGGTGGTATGACTTTGCGGAGCCGGTCCCGGACGGGCCGACCATCAAGCGGATGCAGTCGCTGGCGAAGGAGCTGGGGCTGGCGCTGATTGTGCCGGTTTATGAGATCGAGAAGGACGGCTTTTACTACAACACAGCTGCGGTGATCGACTGCGAGGGCACGTACCTGGGCAAGTACCGCAAGACGCATATTCCGCATGTCGCGCCCGGCTTCTGGGAGAAGTTCTACTTCCGGCCCGGGAATCTGGGCTATCCGGTGTTTGATCTCGGCTTCTGCAAAATCGGCGTGTATATCTGCTACGACCGCCACTTCCCTGAAGGCGCGCGGGCACTGGGCCTGAACGGCGCGGAGATTGTCTTTAATCCTTCTGCCACAGTTGCAGGACTGAGCGAGTACCTATGGAAGCTGGAGCAGCCGGCACATGCCGCGGCGAATGGTTACTTTATAGGCGCCATCAACCGCATAGGTACAGAAGCGCCGTGGAATATCGGCGAGTTCTATGGACAGAGCTACTTTTGCGATCCGCGCGGGCAGATCTTCGCGCAAGCCTCGCGCGACAAGGACGAGGTGCTGACCGCCGACCTTGACCTGGGCAAGATTGCCGAAGTGCGCAAGACATGGCAGTTCTTCCGCGACCGCCGGCCTGAGCTGTATGGCGACCTCGTCAAACCATAAGGGAGAAGATTCATGGCTCTGCTGATCAAGAACGGAACTGTCGTCACCGCCGATGAAACCTTCGCCGCCGATGTGTTGCTTGAGGGCAGCACGATTCGCGAAGTGCGCGCCGGGATTGCGGCGAATGGACATACTGTGGTCGATGCGAGCGGTCTGCTGGTGCTGCCGGGCGGCGTAGACGCGCATACGCACCTCGACATGCCCTTCGGAGGGACTACGTCTGCCGATGACTTTGAGACCGGCACGCGCGCGGCCGCCATCGGCGGAACAACGACGATTGTGGACTTCGCGATTCAGGCGCGTGGGACGAAGATGCACAACGCGCTCGATACGTGGTGGAAGAAGGCCGAGGGCAAGGCGTGCATCGACTACGGCCTGCACATGATTGTGACCGACCTTGGGACTTCTGGTCTGGAGGACATGGACGACATGGTGCGCGAGGGCGTGGCCAGCTTCAAGCTGTTCATGGCCTATCCCAACGTGCTGATGGTGGACGACGCGACGATCTTCAAGGCGCTCAAGCAGACAGCAAAGAACGGCGCACTGGTGTGCATGCACGCGGAGAACGGCAGCGTGATTGACGTGATCGTGCAGCAGACGCTGGCTGAGGGCAAGACGGCGCCCGTCTATCACGCGCTGACGCGGCCCACGACGGCGGAGGCTGAAGCCGTGCATCGCGCGATTGCTTTGGCGGAGATTGCCGGAGCACCGGTCTACATTGTGCACCTGTCGAGCGAGGATGCTCTGAATCAAGTGCGCGAGGCGCGCGATCGCGGACTGCCGGCCTTTGCCGAGACGTGTCCGCAATATCTGCTGCTGAGCATCGAAGACCAGATGCCGGGCAAGAGCTTTGACGAGGCGAAGTACGTGTTCACGCCCCCGCTGCGCGAGAAGAAGAACCAGGCGAAGCTGTGGGACGGGCTGAAGCAGGACCACCTGCAGGTGGTTTCGACCGATCACTGTCCGTTCTGCTTTGCCGACCAGAAGGCACTGGGTAAGGACGATTTCACCAAGATTCCCAACGGAGGCCCGGGCATTGAGAACCGGATGCAACTGATTCATCATCACGGCGTGAACGCGGGGCGGCTGAGCCTGAACCGTTTTGTCGAGATCACGTCGACGGCCCCGGCGCGTATCTTCGGGATGTATCCAAAGAAAGGAACCATTGCCGCGGGCAGCGACGCGGACATTGTTGTGTGGGACCCGAAGGCGAAACACACGATCAGCGCGGCGACGCACAACATGAGAGTGGACTACTCCATGTTCGAGGGCTTCGCGGTGGTGGGCAACGCGCGCCAGGTGTACTCGCGCGGCGAGCTGATTGTGGAGAACGGCAAATACCTCGGCAAAGCCGGGCGCGGGACGTATTTGAGACGGGACGCACGCGGCGGGGCCTGGTGCTAGTAGCACGGGCATGCTGCTTCCTGCCCCAACACCCGAAAACCGCGCGTGCCGGACAGAGCATAGACTTAAGTCTGTGAAGATCACTGTGGCGTCGGTTGCCGTGCGCGCTCGCAGCGAGCGTTTTGACGGGCTCGCGGCCGAGTATCTTAACCGCCTGCGGCCGTATGCGGAAGCCGACGCGCAGGTATTTAAAACCAGCGAAGCGCTGTTTGCATGGGCTGGACGGCTTAGCGCGCGGACCGCACCGGTAATGGTGCTTCTGGACCAGCGTGGGAAGCAGTTCTCTTCCGAGGCGCTGGCCAAGTGGCTCCGGGAGGTGCGTGACGAAGGCCGGCAACGGATTATCTTTTCCATTGGTCCGGCAGACGGATGGTCGACTGCAGAGCGGAAGCGGGCGCTGCTGCTTCTCTCGTTGGGTGCGATGACCCTGCCGCACGAACTGGCCCGCGTGGTGATCAGCGAACAACTCTACCGGGCATTTACAATCCTTGCGGGACACCCGTACCACAGAGACGGGGACTGACCATCCAGGTACACGCGCTTCGTGCCTTCGCGGGGGCGGGACTTGTGGTCACGCTTTGGTTGAAACACATACGGAGAAATCAATCTTGGCTGAATCAAGACAGGGTTTGGTGTTGATCAACACCGGTCCGGGAAAAGGAAAGACAACCGCTGCCATGGGCACCGCGCTGCGAGCCGTAGGCAACGGACTGCGCGTGCTGATGCTGCAGTTCCTCAAAGGCTCGTGGCATTACGGCGAGCTGGACGCGGTGAAGGCCTTTGGCGACAACTTTGTGATGAAGCAGATGGGCAAGGGCTTTGTGAAGATCGGCGGCGCAGAGACAGACCTCGAAGATGTGAAGATGGTGGAGGCGGCGTGGGACGAGGCGCGCGCGGCCATCCTCTCCGGTGAGTGGGACATGGTGATTCTCGATGAGATCAACTACGCTATCAGCTATGGAATGCTGGACCCGGCCAGAGTAGTGGAGACGCTTAAAAGCCGTCCTCCGATGGTTCATGTAATACTGACGGGTCGGAATGCGCATCCATCTTTGGTAGAGAACGCCGACACCGTTACCGAGATGCGCGAGATCAAACACGCCTACCAGAAGGGGATTCTGGCGCAGCGTGGAATTGAGTACTGAGTAGCAACGCAGAAGTACGGCGATGGAGAGGCAAAGAATGTCGTGGTTCCGGCGGGAACATAACCAGATTGTGGATCAGGGCGAGAAGACGGTCCGCACCGAGGGCCTTTGGATTAAGTGCGACGCGTGTGGCCAGGCGATCTGGCGGGCCGACCTGGAGGCAAACCTGCTGGTTTGTCCCAAATGCGGCTACCACTTCAGAATGGACGCACTGACCCGTATTGCCATGCTGCTGGAACCGGGCTACGAGCTGGTTGACCTGGAGCTGAAATCGACCGACCCGCTGGGGTTTGCCGACCTGAAGCCCTACAAGGGTCGCCTGAAAAAGGCGCAGCAGGACACCGGGCTAAACGACGCCATTGTGAACGCTCTCGGACTGCTGGACGAGCATCGCGTGGTGCTCAGCGTGATGGAGTACAGCTTTATCGGCGGAAGCATGGGCGCGGTGGTGGGTGAGACCATCGCACGCGCAGTCGATCGCGCGCACGATACGCGGCAACCGCTCATCATTGTGGCTGCATCCGGAGGAGCGCGCATGATGGAAGGCATCGTGAGCCTGATGCAGCTGGCAAAGATTTCGGCAGCACTGGCCAGGCTCGACGAAGCACGCGTTCCTTTTATTTCCGTCCTGACGGACCCAACCACGGGCGGCGTGACTGCAAGCTTTGCCATGCTTGGGGACCTGAACGTCGGCGAGCCGGGCGCGCTGATCGGCTTCGCCGGACCGCGCGTGATTGAGCAGACGATCCGGCAAAAACTTCCGGAAGGCTTCCAGCGGTCCGAGTTCCTGCTGCAGCATGGTTTTCTGGACGCTGTGGTTGGCCGGAAGGACCTGAAAAGCTATCTGTCGCGTGCGCTGGACTTCATGCAGGTGGCGCAGAGCGCCTGACAGGCACCGTGCCGCTCCGCAGCCGCTCCAAAGTAGCTCCAGAGGCAATAAAATCAGGTCATGTCATACGCTGCCGCGGTCGAGGGTCTGTTCGCGCTGGCCGGAGAGCTGCATGCTGCTCCGGGACAGCCCCGGCGAAAATTCGATCTCAAGCAGGTGCGGATTCTCGCTGAAGTGCTGGGCAATCCCCAGCTTCGGTTTCCATCTGTTCTCATCGCCGGCACCAACGGTAAGGGATCGACTTCGGCGACACTGTCGTCGATTCTTCAGGCAGGCGGCTATCGCACGGGGCTTTACACCTCACCGCACCTGACCAGCGTGAACGAGCGCATTCGCATCAACGGGGAAGATATTCGCGACGATGATTTCGCCGCATACTACTTCCGCGTTGACGACTGCGCGCGACGACTGGTCGCTGAGGGGCGGTTGAACGGCTTCCCGAGCTTTTTTGAGGCCATGACCGCGCTGGCCTTTGTGGCCTTTGCCGAGCAGCAGGTCGATATCGCTGTGCTCGAAGTTGGAATGGGCGGACGCCTGGACGCGACGAACATTGTGGAGCCACTGGTTTCGGTGATCACCGATATTTCGCTCGATCATACCGAGTGGCTGGGAGGCACCATCGCTGAGATTGCGCGCGAAAAAGCGGGGATTCTGCGGCAGAGCGGCGTACTGATTACGCTGCCGCAACACCCGGAGGCGAACCAGGCAATCGGCGAAGCAGCGGTGGCGCTCGGAGTGCGAAGTGTGAGCGCGGCCGAATATATTCCAACACGAGGAACGGAGGGCGGCACGTACTCCGTGTCGGTTTTGGGTGAGACGATTGAGGTCGCCTCTCCGCTTACTGGCTCGCATCAACAGCGGAACATGGCGCTGGCCATCGCGACGGCGGTTGAATTATGTAACTATCATGGTTACAAATTGACGACAGAGCAAATTGCGGACGGAATTCGCACGACGCGCTGGCCCGGCAGACTGGAACGTTTCTGCAAGTCAGGGCACGCGGACGTTCTTTTCGATGTCGCGCACAATCCTGCAGGAGCATGGGCCCTGCGCTCGGCGTTGTCGCATCTTGATCCCCAGCCGCGCACGATGACGGCAGTGTTTGGCTGCCTCAAGGACAAGGCCATCGATGAGATGGCGCAAATCCTGTTTCCCATGTTCGAAATGGTTGTGTTGACGGAGGTCTCCTCGCCGCGCACCGCCACGTTGTCGCAACTGCAAGCCGCAGCCGTGGCAACTGGAACGCATGCAGCGGCTGCGACCAGCCCGAAAGCTGCGTTGGCTGAAGCTCTGGACGTGACGCCTCCCGACGGTGTTGTAGTTGTTACGGGCTCCGTCTATCTTGTGGGCGAATTGCGCGGCCAGTTGCAGGAGTCCGACGTATGAGCCAAAAGGCCCTTGGACCGCGGCCCAATCCCCTGCCGTGGAGTGCACGCATCGTCAGTTTCTGCGTTCGCGCGCCGCTCTTCTTTGCAACGACCGCTTTTTTCGGCAGTCTCTCGCTGATTTCCTCGCTGTGGGACAAGTCGGGCAGGCTTCAGCACCGGATCGCACAAAGTTGGGGTAGAGCCGTGACCCGGATCAGCGGCGCCAAACTTACAGTGCTGAACGGGCAATCCCTTGACGGGCGAGTTGCGGTCTACGTAGCCAACCATCTCTCCTACGCTGATACTCCGGTCCTCTTTGGGGCATTGCCCTTTCAGTTCCGGATTGTGGCCCGCCACGACCTGTTCAAATTGCCCTTCATCGGCTGGCATCTTACTCGTTCCGGACAAGTTCCGGTGAATGTGGCAAACCCTCGCGCATCCGTTTCCAGCCTCGGCAGCGCAGTCAAAACACTGAAGTCGGGAATGCCCGTTTTCATCTTTCCGGAAGGCGGGCGAACGGAAACGGGCCACCTGGAGGGTTTTCTGAATGGGCCAGCGTTCATGGCCATCCGTGCCGGAGTGCCCATTGTTCCCATGGCCCTGATCGGGACTCACGAACTTTTGCCGATGCACAGCTCGGAATTCCATCCGGTCCCTGTGACGCTGGTGGTTGGCGAGCTGATTGACACATCTGTCTATTCGATTCGGCAGGTGGACGAACTGACGGAGCGCGTGCGCGACACAATCAGCCGTTTATATTACGAGCATTCGTATCTGGAGCCTCCGGCGCTCCCGCCGGAAAGCGGTGTCCCCAATGGAGAAGACCATGAAGCAGCCGAGAATCGCCATTCCTGAGCCGACCTCTGGAGATACCGGATACAACCAACGGTCCTGGCCGCAGTATGCTGATGCGATAGAGAAGTCCGGTGGCATCCCGGTCAAGGTTCCGCTGTCTGCAACGCAGGCTGAGGTGGCAAGGCTTGTTGCCTCCTGCGACGGGGTTTTACTGCCCGGCAGCGGTGCTGATGTCGATCCAGAGAAGTATGGACAGGCGAGGATCCCCGAATGCGCGCCAGCTGACCCGGCCCGTGAGGCCGTCGATGAGCTGCTGATGCAGGATGCTTCGAATCTGCATAAGCCATTTTTTGGAATCTGCTACGGCTTCCAGGCATGGAATGTCTGGCACGGCGGCGCGCTGATCCAAGACCTTAAGACCGCTGTAAACCACAAGCCAGGCCGGGAAGTGCGCGAAGCGCACCCGGTTAAAATCGCAGAAGATTCTAAAATTCAATCGATTACGGGGAGTAACGAGCTTATTGTGAACAGCAGTCACCATCAGGGGGTGGCACGCGCTGGAGACGGCCTCATCGTTGTAGCCCGTAGCCGCGAAGATGACTTGATTGAAGGGGTCGAAGGCCGCGGCGATCAATTCGCCATCGCGGTGCAATGGCACCCAGAGCGAATTTTTGAGGCTGATTTCGCTTCCCGCGCCTTATTTGCCGCCTTTGTACGGGCTGCTTCAATCTGGCGCCCTCCAGCCATTCAGGAGTCTGTTGCCCCTTGAGTGCCTCTGACATCGAGCACGCGATCAGAGAAGCGCAGTTGAAGCCCTTGAGTCCAGAGGTGCTCGCGCAATTTGAGGCCTATCTCGCGTTGTTGCTGAAGTGGAACTCCAAACTGAATTTGACCGCCGTTCGGGACCCCGTAGCGATTCTTCGACGCCATTTTATCGAGTGCATCCAGTGCGCCCAGGCACTGCCGGACCTGCCCGAAGGCGCGACCCTGCTCGACTTTGGCTCAGGGGCTGGCTTGCCGGGAATTCCCATCGCGATCTGCCGCCCTGAGATTCAGGTCACCCTGGCCGAGTCGCAACGGAAGAAGGCGGGATTTTTACGCGAGGCGGTGCGGAGTCTCGGATTAGGTTCTGATGTTTTCGACGGCCGGGTTGAGGACATGCCTACCGAGCGGTACTTCTCGGCTGTCACACTGCGGGCCGTTGACAAAATGGCTGAGGCTTGCCGGACAGCCATTACCAGGGTTACATCCCGAGGCTGGCTCATCCTGTTCACAACCACGAGAACCAAGTCCAAGCTTGAAGCTTCATTGCCGGAGATAGGGCGTTGGCAAGAGCTCCCAACCTCTGGTCTGGATCAGGGCATGATTCTCTTCGGGCAGCGAATTTCCTAGGCCAATGAGTGTTCCACATGGAACATTCGCACCTTCGACCTCCAGTGTTCCATGTGGAACACTGGATTTTTCCACCGGGCCTCAAAATCCAACACGGGATGACAGTTTTTAGCCATAGGCTGTATCTTTCGTTGTTTGTATGAATTACAAATTTAATAACGGCCCTGTTTAGAGACCTTCCACAAATAGGCCCGGGTTCTGCACAGACGATTCTCGTTGCGATGTCCGTCTCGGCCAAATACTCTTGAAGCTTTATGGCGATTGTTCTGGCAGTTGTGAACCAAAAGGGCGGTGTCGGGAAAACCACGACCGCTATCAATCTTTCAGCGGCTTTAGCGCTGGAAGGTCTGAAAACACTGCTGGTCGACTGCGACCCTCAAGCCAACTCAACCGGCGGGTTTGGATTCGCGCGGGATGACACCCGCAAATCCATATATGATGTCCTGACCGGAGAATGCTCGCTGCCGGAAGCGGTGCTTTCCACCGAGATCGAATTGCTCTCACTCGCCCCATCGAGCAAAAACCTCATTGGCGCCAATGTCGAACTCATCCAGAACCAGCAAAGGGCCTTTCAGTTGCGGCTGGCCCTTGAGCCGGTTCGTTCCGCCTATGAATTCATAGTGCTGGACTGCCCTCCTGCCCTGGATTTGCTCACGCTCAACGCATTGGTCGCGACGGACCGCCTGCTCGTCCCCATGCAGGCCGAGTATTTTGCACTCGAAGGGATCAGCGAGCTCATACACACTCTTGCACGCGTCCGCGAAGGCTTTAATCCGACCCTAGAAATCGAGGGCGTATTGCTCACGATGTACGATGACCGCACCAATCTTGCTCAACAGGTCACGGAGAATCTTCGCAACTTCTTCAAGGAGAAGCTATTCAAGACTGTCATTCCCCGCAACGTTCGATTGGCCGAGGCCCCCAGTTACGGGAAGCCCGTGCTTCTTTATGACCCGAAGTCCCGTGGGGCGGAGAGCTATCGCGACCTGGCTGATGAGTTGCTGGCCCGGAACAGAATAGAAAGCCCGCGCTCAAAGGAGCGTAAGGCGGCGGCAGCCACACGCGCTAAGACAGACGTAAGATTCTGGCCCTATGGCAGTTAACTCTTGGCGAGCTACGAATCATAAGCAGCATTGATTGACAGAAGGATGGTCGTTACGATGGCGAATTCGGTAGAACCTCTCAAACGAAAAGCATTAGGCAAAGGACTGGAGTCCCTTTTGCCACGAGTTGCTGCAGTGGATGAGAGCTCAGCTATAAAATCTGCGGCGGAGGGGACGCCACGCGAGATTCCTGTAGATGCTGTCGACCGCAATCCCTATCAGACACGCACCCGCTTTGACGAGCCGGCGCTCGCGGAACTGGCCGCTTCCATCGTAGCAACCGGAGTCGTGCAGCCGATTCTCGTCCGCCCTCTGCCGAATGGCCGGTTCCAACTTATTGTGGGTGAACGGCGGCTTCTGGCTTCCAAGAAGGCCGGCCTGGCGACGATCCCTGCCATCCTGCGCCACGTTTCAGACGAGCAGGCAATGGAGATCACCATTGTCGAAAACCTGCAACGCACCGATCTTAACCCGATGGAGCAGGCCCGCGCCTATGACCGCCTTGGCCGCGAATTCAGGCTCACGCAGGAGCAAATGGCGCAACGGACCGGTAAGGACCGTGCATCGGTGGCCAACTTTCTGCGGCTGCTCCGCCTTCCCATCGAGGTGCAGGTTAAGGTTGAAAACGGAGAGCTAACCTTCGGGCATGCGCGCGCCCTGCTTCCGCTCGAAGATCCTGACGCCATCATGAAGGCTGCGCAAAAGGTCGCGGCACTCTCTATGTCCGTGCGGCAGACGGAAAGCTATGTTCAGGGCATCGTGAATCCCGAAAAGCGAAAAGCCGCTGAGAAGGTCAAAGAACCCCTCGATCCCAATGTCCGCGAGGCTCGTGATCTCCTTCAGCGCGCGCTAGGGCTCAAAGTCATCATCGAGGACAGAAAAGGCAAGGGTCGCGTGATTATCGAGTATTCGAGCCTTTCTGACTTTGACGGGTTGCTCGAGACAATCGAATCCGCTCGCCGCGCTTAATTTTGAAAGTTATTTAGTTTCAATGTTATACAGAACATTGGCCGTACTTCAGACCCGAAAGCCATGCGTAAATGGACGATCTGTCGCAACTCCTGACCGAAGCCCGCAATCCGGCTACCGATAATCTTGACAGGCTGACCACCCTGGAACTGGTGCGGGTTCTGCATTCCTCTGATCGCGAGGCGGTCGCAGCCGTTGATCCAGAGTTACCGCGCATCGCACTGGCCATCGATCAGATCGCCGCCCGGCTCGAAAAGGGAGGCCGACTGTTCTATCTTGGCGCCGGGACCTCCGGCAGGCTCGGCGTTCTTGATGCCTCGGAGTGTCCACCTACCTACAACACCCCGCCTGAGATGGTGCAGGGGGTCCTTGCAGGAGGCGATGCCGCATTGCGCCGCTCGGTCGAGCGGGCGGAAGACGATGAGTGGCAAGGGAGGCTCGATCTCGAGGCGCATGGCTTCACGCAAGCTGATGCGTTGGTTGGAGTCGCCGCGAGCGGCCGTACTCCCTATGTACTCGGTGGCATGGACTACGCTCGTGAACTTGGCGCGTTTACCGTCGGACTCAGTTGCGTTCCTGACTCACCTCTTGGCGCTGCAGCTGAAATCGCCATCACTCCGGTGACGGGCCCGGAGCCGGTGACCGGTTCCACTCGCATGAAGGCCGGAACGGCAACCAAGCTGGTGTTGAACATGCTCTCCACTGGCGCCATGGTCCGCCTTGGATATGTTTACGGCAATCTGATGGTGAATGTGCAGCCCACCAACGTGAAGCTTCGCGACCGTGCCGCGCGTATCGTCGCTGCAATTACGGGACTCAAATACGACGATGCCGCCATCTTGCTTCGATTCGCAGGATCGGTGAAGACGGCGATTGTGATGTCGAAGCTCGGAATCGATCGTGATGCTGCGGAGAAACGACTTGCCGTCGCCCGCGGACGTCTTCGCGATGCGCTCGAAGATTAGGCCAGCCGAACAGTTGTTTTTGAGGCATATTTTTGTAACTATATTTGTTACATATTTGCAAGGACGGATAAGTGCAGGCAACGCAGTTTGAATTCATATTTCGCTTGTGGATCGGATTTGCGATCTATTTCATTGGCTTCTGGGCACCCTGGCTTCGTTACACCGGTGGAATCTTTCCGGCGTCCTCCACCTGGCTTGAACTCTCCGGCGAGCTTTCGCGCTTACTGCCGCTGGAGACCGCTACAGTCGTTGTGACCATCGTTGCCATCGTCCTCGCGGCCGCCGGAACTATCTTCCGTATCTGGGGCACAGCCTATCTGGGCAGTACCGTCGTCCACTCGTCAGGCTTGCACGCCGATGGCGTGGTGGCCGCGGGACCTTATCGCTACCTCCGGAACCCGCTCTACTTCGGCAGCTATTTGTTTGCGCTGGCCATGGCTGTGCTGATGCCTCCGTCAGGGGCTGTCTTTATGGTGCTTGCGCTTGCAGTGCAGCATATGCGACTGATCTTTCGCGAAGAGCGCTTCCTTGAATCACAGCAGGGCGCAGCGTACCTTGCATACAAGAGCCGTGTCCCGCGCCTGGTCCCAAGTCTTGTTGCGCGCGTGCCTGGATCTTCTGCGAAGCCACACTGGATGCAGGCTGCGATGGCAGAGTCATTTCAGCTCACCATGACCGGCTGCTTCGCGGTTCTGGCATGGCGCTACAACGCGCAACTGCTCATACAGGCCCTGCTTGTCTGTTTTGGGATCTCGCTGGTCGTACGGGCCATTGTCGTGAAGCCGGCCTGAATAGAAAAGGGGAGACGGGCCTCAATCCGTCTCCCTCTCCCTTTAGTCTGTTTGCCGCGTGCTGTGGGTGTATGGCGGCGGCTGCCATCAAGTGCAAAGCCAAGGTAACTGCGATCTGTTGAGGCTTTTCAGCGTCGCCGTTCCCGGCTGGTAGGGTCGACTTGAATGCTCAGTCTTCGGGATACAGCTGCCCTGGCTTGGCTGTGAACCGCTACTTTTTCGGCGGCGCGATCACGTCCTTGGCTGCCTTGGCCACACGGAACTTCACGACCGTCTTGGCCTTGATCTTGATCTGCTCGCCGGTCTGTGGATTGCGGCCGATGCGCGCCTTGCGCTCTGCCTTCACAAGACGGCCGAGTCCGGGGATCACGAAGACGCCGTTCTTCTTGGTTTCCTTGATCGCTGTCTCGGCAAGCAGGTCAAGAAAAGCAGCCGACTGCTTGTTGGTCAATTCGAGCTTCTCCGCCATCTGGCGAACGAGAGCGGTCTTGGTCATGGTTGTTGCCATAGTTATTTCCTCCTGGTTCGTTTGTGCTCGAACCGGATGCAACCGGTTCGTAGCTGCAAGGTCGTTCCTCTCCGCATTCCACCAGCCGGAGCCTCGCAGCCGCAGCTTGGAAGCCCTGTGTTTATGCGGGTCCGAGAGAACCCACCGCCGTTTACCTTGCGTCTTTTAGACGCCTTTGTCAACAGCAAAAGCCCAGTTTCCACAGGTTTTTTCCGGTTTTCTTCGGTTTTTCCAGACATTTTGCGATTTCAGACCGGAAATCGGGGGATTGACAAGGCGCGAAGGGCCACGGCTGGGGCGCGCCACGAGCTGTGATACTGCTGTCGAGTGTAGGCCCGTTGACCCGCTTCAGTAAAGGCCGAACAGCGGTTTTCTTGCGGTGCGGGCAGCGCGCAGCAGCGGCTCGTTGAGGAAATCGACAAGTGGAGCGGCCAGTCTGAAACGCTCTTCGACCGTCGCCGCCAGCTTCGGCTTTAGCGGCTCCTCCGGAGACAGTTCGGCAATCACGCCCCACTGCCGCCACTTGATCCACTCCATTGCCGGGTGCTCGGGGGGAAAGCCCTTCGGCGGTTTCGTGAGCGCGTTGGGGTCGTGCAAGGTAAACTTTGCCCGCAGTTTCCTGTTCTCAATCAGCCGTTGAAATTCTCCGTGATGCGCAACCAGGTGGCTGCGGATCGCGAACAGCTGTTCCTTTGGAGGCATGTAAACACCAGCGGCGATGATCAGCTCTGTCGGGCTGAGGTGCAGATAGTACCCGCCGCCCGAGGTCTTCTCGAGGCCGTTGCGCGTCCACCACGCGGCAAGATTGGTCTTGTAAGGGCTTTTATCGGCAGAGAAGCGGATGTCGCGATAGATGCGCAACATGCACTTCTGCGGGGGACGCAGATGGTCTGGCGCGTAGTCCATCATGCCCTGCAGCAACCGCTCAATCAGCGCCAGCATCGGCTGCTTCAGTTCGCGCTCGTATACGTCGCGCCGCGCCTCAAACCACTCGCGCCGGTTGTTTCGCTTCAGCTTACGAAGAAAGTCGATGGCTTCCGGGTTAAACCATGTTTTCACCGGCTGGGACTTTGCGGGAGGGGGCACAGCCTTCTTCGTTTGAGCAGTCGTCTTCTTGTTGGTCACGTCGCCATTGTACGAAGTGCTTCGTGCCATGTCTCCCGGCGCTGTTTTCATCCAGACGAAAGAGCATGTAACGTTTCCCGGCGTGCGTACTCAAATAACATGGGAGAAAATCATGTTTCGATCCATTGCACGCATTGCTGTGCTGTTTTTTGCCGGATTGCCGCTGCTGAGCTGCCAGGCGGCCACCAAGTCCCCTGTGCCTCCGCCTAACGTGGATGCGCACCTCGCTTCCAACCCCTCACGGGCTACGGCGGTCTTTGCCGGAGGATGTTTCTGGGGCACGCAGGCCGTCTTCGAGCGAGTGAAGGGAGTCGTCCAGACCACCGCGGGTTACTCCGGTGGCTCGGCCGCAACGGCGAACTACGAAGATGTCTCCTCTGAGACGACCAACCACGCGGAGAGTGTGCGTGTGGTCTATGACCCGTCGAAGATCACCTATGGGCAGCTTCTACGCATCTTCTTCTCCGTTGCACACGATCCGACGGAGCTCAATCGCCAGGGCAATGACATCGGACGTTCCTATCGCTCAGTTATCTTCTACGCCAACGACGAGCAGAAGCACATTGCTGATGCGTACATCGCTCAACTTGATGCGGCGCACGTGTTTCCAAGGCCGATTGTGACGCAGGTTGTTCCACTCAAGGCGTTTTACCCGGCTGAGGCCTACCACCAGGACTATGCGCTCAATCATCCCGACAATCCGTACATCTACATCTGCGACCGGCCCAAGATCGCCGCGCTCAAAGCGGAGTTTCCTGACCTCTTTGTGAAATACAAAGGCGAGTAGACAGAGGCAGCCACAGATTCCGGCAGGCGAATGAAGGGTCTAGCATGGAGATGTAGGGGGTTCTTCTGCTCATGGCGACTCGCCGCACATTCCTGCAGTCCGCCGGCCTGGCGCTGGCGGCTCTTTATTCTCGGCCATACCTCCATGCTTCTGACAGGCCCGTCTTCCTTGAAGAGTTCGGCTACGGCGACGTAACGCTGGCGCCGGGGCGCGCGCTGGACCAGTTTGAAAACACCCAATCCGTGCTGATGGGCCTGAATGAAGACAGTCTGCTCAAGCCGTGGCGGCTACGCGCCGGACTGCCTGCTCCGGGTGTGAGCCTTGGCGGCTGGTACGCCGTGAACGGCTTCTGTCCGGGGCACACCTTCGGGCAGTGGATCTCGGCGCTCTCGCGCGGATACGCAGCGACAGGCGATGCGCGCAGACAGGCGCATGTTGATAAGTTGCTGGCACTCTATCAACCTGTGATCTCCGGCAAGTTTTATAAGAATTTTCGCTTTCCCGCGTACGTATTCGACAAAGTCGTGTGCGGGATGATCGACGCACACCTGTTCGCGCACAGCTCTCAGGCCTTCCCGATCCTCGACCAGACGGTGGACGCAGCTCTGCCGTATCTGCCTCCGCATGCGCTCGACCGTGACAAGCCGCAACTGGAGTGGCGCGCCTCGATTGGCGACAATACCACACCGGACTATGGGTGGGATGAGCCGTACACGCTGCCGGAGAACCTGTATCTGGCATGGCAGCGCGGCGCCGGAGCTCGCTACAAAGAGCTGGCCGGTCGCTACCTGCTGGACAAGACCTACTTCGATCCGTTGTCTGAAGACAAGGATGTGCTGGCAAACCACCATGCGTACAGCTTTTGCAACGCGCTCAGCTCGGCAATGGAAGCCTACATTTGCACGGGTAGCCAGAAGCACCTGCTGGCAGCGAAGAATGCATTCGAGATGATCTCGGAGGTTCAGAGCTTTGCCACCGGCGGCTGGGGACCGAACGAGAGCTTTGTCGCGCCGGGCAGTTCCACGCTGTTTAACAGCCTAAGCAGCACCCACTCCAGCTTTGAGACACCCTGCGGCAGCTATGCGCACTTCAAGCTGACCCGCTACCTGCTGCGGGTGACGCGCGATGGGCGCTACGGCGACAGTATGGAGCGCGTCTTCTACAACACTGTGCTAGGCGCAAAGCGGCTGGAGCCGGACGGCCACGCCTTTTATTACTCCGACTACAACTTCGAGGGGAAACGCGTGTACTTCGGCGACCGCTGGCCATGCTGCTCTGGCACACTGCCCCAGGTCGCGGCCGATTACCACATCCTCGGATACTTCCATGAGGGCGATACGGTTTATGTGAACCTGTACCATCCTTCGACGCTGCGCTGGACCACGCCGGACGGCGTTGCGATGCAGCTCGAGCAGAAGACGAGGTATCCGCTCGACGAGAACATAGCGCTGCGGGTGCGCGCGTCGCGCGCGTCACGCTTTACGGTGCGGCTGCGGATTCCGGCATGGGCCCAGGGCGCGACGGTGCGAGTGAACGGCAACCGCGTTTCTCCGCCGGTATCGCTGGGCTTTGCGACCCTGCGCCGCAAATGGAAAGACGGAGACCGAATCGAGCTTACGCTTCCGCTGCCCATGCGCCTTGAGCCGATTGACCCACAGCACTCCGATACCGTCGCGCTGGTGCGCGGGCCGCTGGTGCTGTTTGCGCTGAATACAGAAGCCCCGAGGGTCACGCGCCAGCAGCTGCTTGCGGCGCAGCGCGGCGCACGCCAGACGCTCGAAGAGGCTGTGTGGCACGCGCAGACGGGTTCAGGTACCCTGCATCTGGTCCCGTTCACGGGACTGGGCGAGGACGACTATACGACGTATCTGAACGTGAGCTGAACGCGAGAAACTGACCCAGCGAAGCAGAACCCGAAAAACAGGGATCATTGAATGACCAGCAGATAGATGGCCATGATGACACCGGCGACGGCCAGAAGAATCGCCAGAGCCACAGCGTTGCGTGAAACCCTACCTGGCACCCACTTTCCTGACGCCAGCTCACGCGTAATCTGAAAATGGTGAATGGTGGCTGCAACGTTCACGATTACGCCCAACACCACCAGAATCACGCCTGCCAGGACGGAGTGAGTTGTGTTCCATACTCTGTTGCTGGCTTGCTGGCCCATAAACTCGCGCAGGAACAAACCGAAACGGCTGACCGCAAAGCCAACACCCATCAGCCCCAGGCCGGTGCGAATCCATGCAAGAAGCGTGCGCTCCGCAGCAAAGTAAACGCGAGGGTCCTTTTCGGCGGAATCGCTCATCCCGCCATTGTAGCGATAGTTTGAATGGGTGGCTCCCGCAGACGGATGCTAACGGATGATCTTCAGCGCGGAGCGGAAGAGCGCGTCGAAGTCCTGCCCGAGTGACTTGTCCTTTTCAACGGCGGCTTCAATGGCCTTCTGTGCGGCGGGGCGCTGATAGCCGAGGTTGGTGAGCGCGGAGAGGACGTCCTCGGCGGCGGGGCCAGCGGAAGTCAACGCGATGGGAGCGACGGCCATGTCCTCCAACTTGTCTTTCAACTCGACAACCAATCGCTCGGCCAGTTTTTTTCCGACTCCGGGGATATGCGTCAGCGTGGCATGGTCCTGCGCACGAATGGCGGCCACGGTGCGCTCGGGATTCAGGCCACTGAGAATGGTCACGGCCAGCTTCGGGCCGACTCCACTCACCGTGATCAGCCGCTCGAACAGGCGCTTCTCCTTCAAGTCGAGAAAGCCGAACAACGCGATCAGGTCTTCGCGCACCTGCGTGTGGATGTGCAACGAGACTTCAGCGCCCTCCGCAGGCAGCGAGGTGAAGGTGGGAATACCGATGATGACCTCGTAGCCGACTCCACCGGCCTCAACAATGACTGTGCCGGGTTGCTTATGGAAGAGGCGTCCGCGCAGATGAGCGATCATGTTTTGTGTCTAAACCTTACCGATTAAGCTTTGCTGCGATGCTGCTGATGATTTGCTATGCCCGACGCCGGTAGCGAATTTCAAACTCATACCCCGGGTTGGCAGGAAACAGTCCCGCCACATGCCGGAGCCGCTCGGCAAGCGCGGGGGCAGCCAGCAGCGGATACTCCCGCTCCTTCAGCTCGCCGTAGTCGAAGTCGAGCGTGAGCGAAAGCATGTATATGGCGATGGCATCGGAGAAGGCCGCCTCGAAATAGCTGGTCCTGGCCTTCTCGTCTGTGGCGCTGCGGTCGAGCGCGCGGCGGCGGTTCTCCCAGGCGTCCTGGCTGGTTTCACCGCGTGTGTCGGCCGCGGCCTGTGACCACACCAGTTCGGCAAAGCCCTCCGGAACGCCGACCGCGTCGACAAAGTGGTGACCCACATTGATGAAGTACTCAAAGGCCAGAGCGAAGCGGTCCTGCATGATTCGCGTGGAGATAAAGATGCATTCCGAGCCGCCCAGCCTGGTATTGCGGTGGCAGATGGCCCGGTCGGCGAGATCGCTCGCATAGCCGGAAGCAATCGTCGGCGTGTCATCCTCGGACAATGTAAGCGGAACAAAATAATAGGCACGACGGGTAAGCGCATTGGCGATGGAAGCGGGCACTGCCTGCACAATACGCTCCAGGTCCGCAGCGGCGACTTGCGTGTCGCCAAAGTCCGCGAAGCAGATTCCGTTCGCGGCCTGCCGCACCTGGGCCTGCTGCGTGACCTGAGCAGCAGAGAGCAGTGGAATCTGGGCGGCTTCAACCATAAAGCAGTATTCTAAACTGAGGCGCGGCAAGGTCGGCGGGCCAGAGGTTGGTGAGATGGCAGTGAGTGAAATAATTCCCTCGCGAAACAAAATTTTCGGGATTCCGATCGACAGGCTCAACCTGTTCCAGAGCCTGCTGATGGCGACGGCGTTCGGGTTTATGGTCTTCTTCGCAACTTGCTTTGTCGCCATCTTTGTTCTGTTGTTCTACAACGAGCTGGGCCACCACTCCGTGGACATGGCGGACGCCTACCTCTATGCTGCCTTTCCCGCCGGCGTGCTGGCGCTGTGCGTGGCTGAGGTCGTGATGTTCGGGATGTGGCTGCGGCGAAAACTGGCCGGGAGATAACGCCTGTGGGTCTGGTCACGATCACCCTGGAAGCGATGCCCGGCGGACGTCCGCCCTCAGACGAGCGGGCGCGCGCCTGGTGCGCCCAGCTTGAAGCGGGCGACATCCTTTATTTCCCGCAGACCCCCATCGCAATTCCGCAGAACGACCTTGCCTTCCTGCTCGGCCAGCAGCAGACCGACAGCTCGCTGCACAAGAACATCGCCTACAAGCCAAATGCCGACAAGCTGAGCGGCGTGGACACCAAAACCGCTGACGCTGCAGCAGTCACCCGGCTGCAAAGCATCATGCGCAACTACTCACAGTCAGTCGTTCGCTTCCTCACGGGATTTCTTTCGCCCTACCATGCCGACTGGCGGCTTGATTATGCGAGCTTTCGCCCGCAGGAGGAACAGGGGCGCGACCTTCCGCTGCGCCGGCGCAATGACCTGCTGCACACTGACGCCTTCCCCACACGGCCCACTTACGGCGCGCGCATTCTGCGCTTCTTCAACAACATTCACCCGGCGCGCACGCGCGACTGGGTTGTGGGGGATCCATTCAGCAAGGTGGTCCGCGAATTTTCTCCGGCGCAGATTGCGCCACGGCCGGATTCCTCCACATCACGCGCGGCCAAGTCTTTGGGCCGCGCCGTCGGGCTGGGCGCGGCCATCCCATCCATCAAACGGTCGCCATATGACGACTTTATGATGCGCTTCCACAACTTCCTGAAAGAGAATCCGAAGTTTCAGGCTGAGTCCCCGAAGTATCCCTGGCAGTTCCCTCCAAGTTCAAGCTGGATGGTCTACACAGATGCGGTGCCACATGCTGTGCTTGCAGGCCAGTATGCGCTCGAGCAAACGTTCCTCGTCTCTCCCGATGCGCTGGTCGCGCCGGAGACTTCCCCGCTGAAGGTGCTGGAGGGGATTGCCGGAACCCGGCTGGTCTAGGACCTAGAATGCCTCGAAAAAAATATTATTTTTCTCTTGCAATATAGTTGCCTTAGCAACTACATTTACCTACATAGGATGACCGATGAGCAGGAGAGCTCAAATCAGCGGATTGGAAGACCATGTTGGATACTGGCTTCGCTTTGTGTCCAACCATGTATCCCATGCGTTCGCGCGGAAGCTTCTTAAAGAAGGAATCACTGTCTCCGAATGGGTTGCGCTCCGCTGCCTGTATGACTTGAAAGAATGCTCGCAGAATGAGCTGGCGCAGGCCATGGGAATGACGAAGGCGCCGGTCTCGCGCATCCTTGACCGCCTGGCAGCGAAGAAGCTGGCCTCCCGCTCAACAAGCGCTGCCGATGGGCGCGCACGCCTTATCCGCCTGACCGAAGAGGGGCACGCGATCGTGCCCGGGCTGGCACGGCTGGCGGATGACAATGACAACGAATTTTTCACCTGTCTTAACAAGAAAGAGCAGGCGGCCATCGTAAGCCTGATGCGAAAGGTTGTAGCCCACCACGGTTGGACGCAGGTGCCTGTCGATTGACAAAATTCACCGATTGAAAGAAGGAACATCATGATACAAACACAAACCATCGACCCCAAAGCCATCGACGTTATGGAGGAGTGCAGCCGCCGATCCGCGGGAGAAAGCATTGTCTTCCCGGAAGTCGTTCAGAAGCTGATCGGAGTCGGCGTCGAATTCTATTACGCCGATCTATACCAGCACACCAGAACGTATTATTTCCCGAATGGCGAAAGCTACACCACGCAAAAACAGGAGCTGCCAAACCATCCTATTTCGGATACCTTTTCGGGGGAAGGCGTGAGCGCGGCTCTCAAAATGATCCAGCGTGGTGAAATCCAGTATCGCGAGTTCCTCCGCCTGATTCAGGTGGCCGGTACGGCAACCTACTCTGTGTATCTCGCAGGCAAGCGCGCCATTTATACCGGGCGCAAGGGAGACAACTACGTAGAGTGGTTTCCCGGGGCGCGCCCGTAGGCGTCAGTGCTCTCGACGCCAATCCATCCACACCATATCCTAGAGGGGACACCATATATCTCAACGAGAGCCTTAGAGACCGATCCCGCATATGAGTTCTGCAGACAATTCCATCCAGGTCAAGCTTCCTGATGGCGCCGTGAAGCAGTTTGCCGCCGGAGTTACGCCACTTCAAATCGCCGAGAGCATCTCCCCACGCCTTGCATCGGCTTCGGTTGTAGCCCGCATCAAGCCCTTGCATGCTGTTGCTCCCACTGCGACAGCGACCGGCGAAGCGGCCATGTACGCCGCGGAAGACACGCAGGCGGAGCGTATGGTTGACCTGAGCACGCCGCTGCATGAAGACGTGGAGTTGCACTTGCTCACTGAAAAGGACCCCGATGCACTGCGGGTGGTGCGCCACTCTGCGGCGCACGTGATGGCGACAGCAGTGCTTGAGCTTTTCCCAGAGACCAAGCTGGGGCACGGTCCGGCAACAGACTCGGGGTTCTTCTACGACTTTTATCGCCCTACGCCGTTTACGCCGGAAGATCTGAAGCGGATTGAAGAGCGCATGGCTGAGGTGGTCGCGCGCAATGAGAGGTTTGTCCGGGAGTACGAACCGCGCGAGAAGGGCCTTGCGGAGTTCAAGGCCGACGGCGACTTCATGAAGGTGCACTTCATCGAACGGTTCACGCATCCCGGCGAGCAGATTTCGCTTTACCGCAACGGCAAGTTTGTCGATTTCTGCCGTGGGCCACACGTGCCGGCAACCGGACGCGTCAAGGCGTTCAAGGTGATGAGCCTCTCCGGAGCATACTGGCTGGGCGATGAAAAGAACCCGCAGTTGCAACGCATCTACGGGACCGCTTTTTTCTCGAACAAGGATCTGGAGGAGTATCTCAATCTCCTTGAAGAAGCGAAGAAGCGCGATCATCGCCGCCTGGGAAAAGAACTCGAACTGTTTACGGTGAGTGAGGATGTCGGCTCGGGGCTGCCGCTCTGGCTTCCGAAGGGCGCGACCATCCGTCGCCTCCTTGAGGAATACATTCTTCAACTGGAGCGGGAGTCCGGATACCAGCACGTCTACACTCCGGCGTTGGCCAAGGTGGACCTGTATGTCCGCTCCGGGCATTGGGCGCATTATCACGAAGACATGTTCCCGCCGATGGACCTTGAGACGGAAGAGATGGTCCTGCGCCCGATGAACTGCCCCCACCACATTCTTATTTACGAGTCGAAACTGCGCAGCTACCGCGATCTGCCTCTCCGCCTTGCCGAACTTGGAACCATGTACCGCTACGAGCGGTCCGGCGTGCTGAGCGGGCTCAGCCGGGTTCGCTGCATGACGCTGAACGATGCGCATATTTTCTGCACGCCGGAACAGATCAAGGAAGAGTTTTCGAACGTAATGCGGCTTGTGGAGCGCGCGTATCGGGACCTGGGCATTACCCGCTACAGCTACCGCTTGTCACTGCGCGATCCTGCAAACAAGGAAAAATACGTCGATAACGATGCGATGTGGACGCTGGGTGAGCGTGTCCTGCGCGAAGCCCTCGATTCCCTCGGCCTTCCGTACCGCGAGGGACGCGGTGAAGCTGCCTTCTACGGCCCCAAGCTTGATATTCAGCTTGCGGACGTCATGGGGCACGAAGAGACTTATTCCACGATTCAGGTTGATTTCCATCTGCCCAACCAGTTTGACCTGTCTTACACGGCCGCGGACGGCCAGCAGCACAGGCCGGTGATGATTCATCGCGCGATCATCAGCACGATGGAGCGCATGGTTTCTTATCTCATCGAGCACTACGCTGGGGCATTTCCGCTCTGGCTGGCTCCGGTGCAGGTGGGGCTTGTGCCGATCAGCGAGCGGCACGTTGACTACGCAGAAAAGGTGAAGAAGGCATTCGAAGCTGCGGGCTTCCGCGTGGAACTCGACGCACGCAACGAGAAGATGAACGCCAAGATTCGCGACTTTACGCTGCAGAAGGTCCCGTACGTTCTGGTTATGGGCGACAAGGAAGCCGAGTCGAACTCGATCAGCGTCCGTACCCGAGGCAAAGGGGACCAGGGATCGACACCGCTGGATGCGTTCGTCGCGCACGCTAAGAGCCTGGTTGAATCAAAGTCCATGGAGCTTTGAGGCGGCCTAGCTGCTCAGCGTGAGCCGGTAGACTTTGCAGGCGGCGTCACGACCGCAGCCTGCTCACTTGCCGATGCAAAAGCTTGAGAATATCCGGTTCAATATGTCGTCAGCAGTCGTCTCGCCTGTCAGGCTGTCCAGTTGACGCAGCGCCGCATACAGATCAAGAAGGGCCATTTCATGGGGAATGTTGTTGCGGGCGGCGTCAGAGGCTTTGTGCAATGCTGCCAGGGCCGCGGTCACTGCCTCATGGTGGCGCAGGTTGGTCAGCATTCCGTTCTCGGACTCGCCAGCCGGAGCGCTGACCAAGCCGAGCAGCGCCTCCCGCAGCTCATCCATACCCTGTCCGGTCAACGCCGAGGTGCTCACCGCCTGCACGGGCAGCTCAGGCGCAGGCTGGCTGCTTATTTCCAGATCGCACTTGTTCCGCGCCACCAGAGCATGGCGACCGTCCAGCGACTTTACCAGTACCGCTTCATCCTCCCGGATCGGGATTCCGGCTTCCAGCACTACCAGTACCACGTCCGCGTCGGCCAGCGCTTCCCGCGATTTCTGTACACCGATCGATTCCGCCTCGTCGGCTGCTTCGCGCAGCCCGGCTGTATCGACAAGCTGCAGCGGAATCCCGCCGAGCGCGACGGTTTCGGTCACGAGATCGCGCGTGGTGCCCGGCGTTGCCGTAACAATGGCCCTCTCGCGCTCCACCAGTCGGTTGAAGAGGGATGACTTGCCCACATTGGGCCGGCCCACAATGGCCAGAGTGAGCCCGCGATGCACAATGCGGCCGCGCCCGAAGGAGCGCTCCAGCGGCTCCAGAGCTGCCACAACTTTGCCGGCGCGAGCTACAACCTCGTCGTTCGGGGTTACGTCCACATCGTCTTCGGCAAAGTCGATCCCCGCCTCGAGCAGCGCGATCAGCTCGACCAGCTCCTGCTTGGCTGGCTGGATGCGGCGCGACAGCGCGCCGCCCATCTGCTCGGCAGCCACGCGGGCCTGATAGAGCGTTTGGGACTCGATCAGATCGCGCACTGCTTCAGCCTGAGTCAGGTCAATGCGGCCGGAGAGAAATGCCCGTTCCGTGAATTCTCCCGGGCGAGCCAGCCTCGCTCCGCGTTGCAGCGAAAGGCGCACAAGCAGCTCCAGGACGACGGGCGAGCCATGCGCGGCGATCTCCACCAGGTCTTCCCCGGTGTAGGACTTCGGCCCGGCAAAGTAGGTCGCAACCGCCTCGTCCAGCCTGTCGTGCGTGGCCGGGTCGAGGATCTCCGCGAAGCGTGCCTGCGCGTGCGCCAAAGGGCTGCGCAGGGTCAACAATGCGTTCGCTATTTCGAGTGCGTGTGAGCCAGAGAGGCGAACAATCCCGATGCCTCCGCGACCGGGCGGAGTGGAGATCGCCACGATGGTCTCATTCGCTGGAGATTCCTGCTCGGCGAGTTGTGGATTGGGTTGCACGATCTTCGGAGTGCGGGACGACGTTCTGCACACAGCACGCAATGGGGAGGGCTAAGGCATTTTCGGAAATGGTATGGCCCTTTTCTAACGTCCGGGGTTACCGCTCTGGATCACCGCTCGCTGCCGGTTGCCTTGATCTCAGGGTTTGCGCTTCAGTCTACAGTAGTTCCGAAAATGATTTAGCGCCGGCCGCTACTGCCACCAGCGAACGGCTGATTGGCGAGCGCAGCCAGCTTGTTCTTATCGAATCCTTTGGTATGCGCCACCACAAAACGCCGCAGCCCTTCGCCGGTTGATGAGGTCTCAAGGTCGTCATACCGGCGGAATGCAAGGTGTAACATTCTCCGCTCGCGCGAGCTCATCGGGGCAAAGCTGTAGGGCTGGCCGGTGCGCCTGACCTTCTCGGCGGCGGTCTCGGCGGCAAGCTTGAGCTCACGCGCGCGCAATGCCTTGAAGTTTGCAGCGTCGAAGGAAACCTTATCGTGCTCCTCATTCTCCAGCCGGATGATCTTAGCCGCGATATGCTCAAGCGCTCGCAGCAGCTCGCCGCCACGCTGGGTTACCAGCGGCACATCCGGCCCCGCCAGCTCTACGTATATCTCGCGCGCCTCCAGCCCTTCGGGATCGACCGCTCCTTCGCCCGCGGTAATACGGTACTTCAACCGGAGCCCTCCGGTAGTGGTCAGAGTTTTCAGCAGTGCGGCGATCTTCTGAGCAGCGGCGGAATAATCCTCAATAGGCATCGTTCTAGTATCTCATGTGGAACAGGGCCAACGATGGTGCGCTCACCTTCGAGCGTGAACGACGTTGCTCTTCTTTTTGGCGGCGCGCTTCAGAGCCAGCTCCCGCATTTCCCTACCCATCTTGGTGCGGTTGATGATCAACTGCTGGCCGATACCGATGACATTGCTGCCTGCCCAGTAGAGCGATAGTCCCGCGCCGTAGTGAATCATCATGAACCCGAACACGCCGGGCATCACAAAGGCCATCATCTTCCGCTGCGTCGGGTCCATGCCGGGCGCGGGCGTCATCAGCGTTGAAAACGCCATGGACACAATCATGAAGATCGGCAATAAGTACAGGGGATCGGGGGCCGAGAGATCGTGGATCCACAGCCAGTGCGCCTGCCGCAGGTCAATTACATTCTCCAGCACCTTGTAGAAGCCGAAGAGCAGCGGATAGGAAATCAGCATGGGCAGACAGCCGCCAAACATGTTCACGCCTTCGGACTTCTGCAGGTCAAACATCTCCTTCTGCATGTCCTGCTTGCGCGGGTCGGTGGCCTTGTACTTGGCATACTTCGCCTTGATGGCGTCCATCTGCGGCTGGATGCGCTGCATTTTCACCGACGACTTCATCATCTGGAAGCGGGTCGGCGTCATGGCCAGATTGATCACCAGGGTGAGCAACAGAATTGCCCAGCCCCAGTTCGCAATCACGTGGTCGTAAATGAAGCGCATCGCAAAGAACAGCGGCTTTGCAACCAGGCTGAACCAGCCGAAGTCCACCGCCTTCTCCAGACTGCCGCCGTTCACCGCGTGGATTGACTCCAGCACATCGATCGCTTTCGGGCCGGCAAAGAGGCGCACGTTCAGCGGGCCATTGGTGTCGCCAATGGCCGCCCCGAGCACTGAGGTCTCTTCCTTGCCGCCAGTAACCGGGTGCTGGAAGTCCTTGGGAACATCCAGAGAGTTGCGAAGGGTCACCAGCGTCGCATTGTCCGGGTTATCGGGCAAAAAGATCGCGGCGAAATAAAGGTCGCTGACGCCGGCCCAGTCAAATGGCCCATGCAGAGTGCCTCCGCCCGATACTTTCTTCATCGCAGTCCGGTCTACCTTATCGTTCTGGGCGGTGTCGATCACGTTGGAGCCGTTGGCGTAATCGGGCAGGGTGGTCTGGTCGCCAAACCCGGCTGGCCAGGCAAGCATCGCCTGCACCGGCGCGCCGTTGTCCGTGACCGTAACCTTGGCGTGGATCACGTAGCTTGAATCGAAGCTGAAGGTCTTGCGTACGATAATGCCGCCGGACGAATACTCAAAGGTCAGTTTGGCTGGAGCGTTTATATCGCCTGTCGTGGACGGAACATACAGCGCATTCGCCAACTGGCTGCGTAGTCCGGCGTCATAGGTGTACAGCGACAACGGATATCCGTACTTTTCTGCCGCTGTCTGGTTCACCAGATCCAGCGGTTTGCCTTGATTGTCCTTGTACTTTTTCAGGATCCACGACTTTACCTGCGCGCCGCGGTTGGTGAACGTGATGCGATACAGCTCGTTCTCAACCACAGTCGTGGTCTCGGTTTTCGCCACAACGTCGCTGACCTGTGGAGCAGTAACAGTCTGTTTCACAGCGGTGTTAGCCGCAGGGGCAGGTGTCTGTTGCGCGGGCGCGGTGGCCGGCTGCGTCTTGGTCTCTTGTTGTGCGTGCTCCTGCGGCTTCGGCGGCGGGGAGATCTTCTCCCGGTAGAACTGCATGCCGAAGAGGATCACGAGGAAAACCGCGGTAAAAATCAGGATGGTCTTGGAATCCTGTCCGCCGCCTTGCTGATTGGGATTTTTTATCTCTGCCAAAACTGCTTTCCTGTTCAGTCGTAAATAACGGTCAGTTCTTATGGTACCGGGCGCTGCCGAAACGCGGGTGAATCTTCAGTATGTTTCCGCGGATTTGGCCGGACGGGATCGAATCCGCCCTTGCAAAGAGGCTGGCAGCGCAGCACGCGCCACAGCGCCATCCATCCACCGCGCACGAGTCCATATTCGCTGACAGCAATCGCGGCATACTCCGAGCACGTCGGCTGAAAACGGCATGCGCCTGTAACGCCCACAATCGCATGCAGCGCCGGCGACACGGCATATTTGTAGGCGCGGTGCAGCACGGCGATGGTCCGCTCGCGGGTGCTCATGTTTCTGCCACCTTGTTCTGCCGGGACCCCTGGCCGCTCTGCACGGAGACGGCCGAGAAGATCTTCGCCACCTCACGCTCCAGCCGGGAGAACTCCATTGTCAGCACGGTACGGCGCGGATGCAGCACCACATCCGCATATTGCGGGAGCAGGAGCAGGTTCGCCCTTGCAGCCTCGCGCATTCTGCGCTTGATGCGGGTGCGCTCCACTGCTTTGCCAAGCACGCGACCGGCCGTCAGGCCCACGCGCGGTCCGGCATAAAAGGGCGACAGCTCATCGGCGGCGCGCAGCCTGAAAAAGTAGCTCATGGATGAAGAGCTCTGCTTGCGCCCGGCCTGGTACACGCGCTGGTAGTCAGCGTGCTTGCGCAGCCGCGCATGCGGCCAGTCCAGCTGCGAATTTGGCTCGCGGTCGGCCATACCACCATTCTCGCGCACACTGCTACCGCTCCTGTAGTTTTGGCGGACAAAAGAAAACGCGGCAGCACAGGTTGCCTGACTGCCGCTGGTCATAGAAAGAAACTCATTTCAGAGGTTAACAACTTAGAACAAGTACCGGCGCTGCAGATGAGAGAGCCCTAGTCGCGGTGGCCCGCGCTCACAGAGACGCGTTTGCGGCCCTTCGCGCGGCGGCGCGAGAGTACAGCGGCCCCGCTCTTGGTCTTCATACGGCTACGGAAGCCGTGAACCTTCGAACGGCGGCGGCGGTTGGGTTGAAATGTGCGCTTCGGCATGGAACTGCGCTCCTGAACTTTGACTTGTCAAATTTGGTTGCCCGGAACAGACGGAGAAAATTGCCACTTCCAGACAAAGATTGAGTATATCGTATCTGCGCGAAAGCAGCAAAACATCTGCGCGCGGGCCATTTTTTCACAGACTTTGGTGCAACTGTTACGCAAGAAAAATTTTGCTGAAGAAACCACGCCAAAACTCCCCTCCGTTTGTGCTAGTATCGGCAACGTTCAGTAGAGATTTTTTCTGACGCCTCGCGGCCGTCAGCCGATCGACCGATGCTCCGGAGTTGTTCCGTCCGAAGCACCCTTCCGGCCACACCGCAATGCTCACGCGCAATCCGGCTTCCACAGGGATGCGTAACCTGAGCATTCGAATTTTCCGCCGGACCCGGCTCCCGCGAGGTGCAGTGAAGGAAGCCGCATGTCTTTTGTTGCAACGCCTGCCGCCGTGCTCAACCCTTGGGTGCGAATTCTTGGCGCACTGGAAAAGAAGGTCAACCGCCAGTCCTTTGACACCTGGCTCAAACCCACCCGCTTCAGCCATGTCAAAGACCGCATGCTGTACGTCCGCATCCCGACTCCTGAGTTCCAGCACATCGGAGAGCGCTATACCGACCTCATCCAGGAAGCAATCGACAACCTGCAGCTTGAGTTTGACGACGTAACCTTTGTTACCGCGGAAGAGGACCCGACCCTTGCGCGCGTCCGCGAAGACGGCGGATTTGCCCCCGTGCCGACGCACGCCCCGAACGCGCCGGCCGGACCTCGCAGCGGAAGCTCGCGCGGCGCACACTTTTCCGGCGGCCCGCAGCAGTCGCGCTTTGACTGGTCAACCGCCGCGCAGCTCAACCCGCGCTACACATTCGACGCCTTCGTCATCGGCGCCGGCAACCAGTTCGCGCGCGCCGCGGCCGAGGCCGTCGCAGAACGCCCCTCGAAGGCCTACAATCCGCTCTTTCTGTATGGCGGAGCCGGCATGGGCAAGACGCATCTGATGCACGCCATAGGGCATGAGGTAAAGCAGCGGCACATGGAGTTCTCAATAAGCTACGTCTCCGCTGAGAAGTTCACCAACGAGATGATCAACTCGGTCCGCAACGACCGCATGACGGGCTTTCGCGACAAGTTCCGCTCGGTCGATCTGCTGCTGATTGACGACATCCAGTTCATCTCGCAGAAGGAGCGCACGCAGGAGGAGTTCTTCCACACCTTCAACTCGCTCCACGAGAACATGAAGCAGATTGTCATTGCCTCGGACCGTCCGCCCAAGGAGCTGCCCGACGTCGAAGACCGCCTGCGCTCGCGCTTTGAGTGGGGTTTGATCGCCGACATACAGCCGCCTGACCTTGAGACCAAGGTCGCCATTCTGCAGAAGAAGGCCGAGAGCGAGCACGTGCTTCTTCCCACGGATGTCGCGCTCTTTATTGCATCCAACGTGCGGACCAACGTGCGCGAGCTTGAGGGCGCGCTGACGCGGCTCTTTGCATGGTCCAGCCTGAACGGAGTCGAGATCACGCTTCCGACCGCACAGCAGTGCCTCAAGCAGTTTATTGACACGCAGGTGCGCAAGATCACCATTGAGGCCATCCAGCGCGCCGTTGCCGAACAGTTCGGCATGCGCGTCGCGGAGCTCAAGCAGAAGAACAACTCGCGCGCCGTGGTTGTGCCGCGCCAGATTGCGATGTACCTGGCCAAGCAGATGACCGAGGCCTCGCTGCCTGAGATCGGACGACAGTTCGGCGGCAAGCACCACACCACGGTCATGCACTCCATCGGCAAAATCGACGAGCAGCGGCGCTCGGATAAGAACCTGAACAGCACCCTCAACAAGCTGCAGGAGACGCTGAACAGCTAAGGGGCTGTAGCCACAAGGCCGTCTTGTGTGCGCTACGATGTCTGCGTGCGGAAAAGCAGATCTAATGCATGTATACTCGGCTTCCTGCTGGTAGCTGTTATTGCTTTTGCCTCGGGTTTGAGCGGGGTGGATTCAAGCCGTCAGCCGAGCGGAGCCAAAACCCTCGCCACTCTCTCCACCAACTTTGCTCGTCTCGCTGCGCAGACCATCCGGCCGGCGCAGGGATATATCAAGCACGACTATCTGATTCCCGCAGGCTATTACCCGCAGATGTGGGACTGGGACGGCTTCTTCATTGGAGCACACTGGGCCAATCAGGACCCTGCGGATGCAAAGTACCTGCGCGACTGGGCCATCAGCTTCGCGTCTTCAGCCGACGCGTCGGGGTACGTCGCAGGCTGCATCACGACGCACGGCCCACGCCCGCTGTTCGGCAAGTTTTCCATGAAACCGTTCCTTGCGCAGGGGGCGCTGCTCGCGGCCCGGCGGTTAGATGACTACTCCTGGATCGCGGCGATCTGGCCTGCAATGCAACGTATCGCCGAGTATCGCGATCAGACGCAGATTGATCCGCGCTGGGGGCTCTACTTCTGGGACAACGCCATGCAGTCCGGCGCGGACAATAACGCCGCTCTCACGAACGATCCAAAAGACCGCGGTGCAATCCTCGCTGTCGATGCGTCGGTGTACGCCATGCGCGAATATCAGGCGATGGGCGTAATCGCGCAGCATCTGGGACACCCGAACGCGGCGCACAGGTACGAAAGCAAGGCGGAATCGATCCGGGAAGCGCTGCTCAAGAATCTTTGGTCGTCACAGGACGCTATGTTCTGGAACCGGCGCCGTGATAACGGCCAGTGGGTCATGCGGATGAGCTACTCGAATTTTACGCCGCTCTTCGCGGGCATTCTGCCCCAAAGCGACGCACGGCGCATGATCAAGCGCCATCTGCTCAACCCTGACGAGATGCGCTCGCTCTACGGCTTTCGCAGCCTGGCCAAGGACGATCCTGACTTCAATAACCGGGCCATCATCAATCCATACTCAAATTGGCGCGGCCCGATCTGGATCAACGCCAATTACCTCGATTGGATCGCGCTGCGCAGGTACGGCTTTCGAAAACAGGCGTATTGGCTGGCCGTGAGCATCGCCGCCATGCTCAATCGCGACATCGCCAGATGGGACTCGATGCACGAAGACTACAACTCTGAGACCGGCGACGGCCTGGCGCCCACTCCAGCACAGTCGCCCGGAGGGCACTTTGCAGGCTTCGTCGGCTGGAACCTGCTGGCCCAGGACATGCTGCAATGCGAGGTCGAGCATTCGCACTGCATGATGCTTCAGGTGGACCGATAGGGCTTGGGCTGTCCTTACAGGCGAGTCAGCCCGGCTGCCTTGTAGATCGCCTGCATGTACTTCATGTCGCGCAGGCCCTCTTCGCCGTCGCTCCTGGGTTCCTTGTTCTTGCGGATGCAGTCCGCAAAGTAGTCCGCCTCTACCGTGAACTGCTCGTAGCCATGCTGCGGGCTGGGCATGTCGATCGGCGGCTGTCCCCAAATCTGCGCACGCAGGTGAATCCCCTCATACCCAAAGGCCGGAGAGAGCTCAATCATCCCCTTCGAGCCGTGCACGCGGTAGTAGCCGTTCATATCTCCGCCGTAGGTCGTGTTGCAGCTTGCCATAATCCCCGACGGAAACTTCATCGTCCAGCCCACGTTCTCTTCCACCTCGGTAAAGCGGCCGTCGTGGTCGACGACTGAGGCGTTCGCCCGAATGTCGCCCGGTTCTTCGCCCGTCAGGTAACGGCTCGCATTGAGCGAGTAGATGCCAACGTCCATCAGCGGTCCGCCGCCGGCCATTTTGCGGTTCAGCCGCCATTCGCCTCGGGCGATGTTGAACCCGTTCGCGCTCTCAATCGCCTGCACGCTGCCGATCGCACCGGAATGTATCAGGGAGATCGCCTTGAGGTTCACCGGCTCATACTGGCAGCGGTAGGCAATCATCAGCTTTTTCCCGGCGGTGCGGCAGGTGTCGATCATCGCCTGGCTGTCAGACACGCTAGTTGCCATCGGCTTCTCACACAGCACATGCTTGCCGGCCTTTGCGGCGCGAATTGTGTATTCGGCATGCATGCTGTTGGGCAGGGCTATGTAGACCGCGTCGATTTCTTTGTTGCTGGCAATACGGTCGTAGTTCTCGTAGTTGTAGATTGCGTTGTCCGGCACAGCATACATGGCTGCCTGCTGCTCAGCTTTGGGCCGGTGCCCACTCACCAAGGCAACGATGCGTCCTGTCCGGCTTTGCAGCATACTTGGCATAAAGTGATCCATAGAGATGCGGCCTAGTGCTACCATGCACCATCCGATCTTTTTCTCTTCTGCTTTCGCTCTGGGTAGCATGCTGGCCGCGGCGGTCGCTCCCGCGAGCCTGCCGAACTCTCTTCGCGTCAGATCCATCGCTCCCTCCTCTTAACCGCCATCATCCAACAGAATCGCTATCCCTGATTTCAACACCGCCAGCCTGCTTCGTGGAAACTTCGGACAACTCTGTCATGGTGGAAACCCGGTACCTGCAGCGCCTGCGTCAGTCTTTATCGAAACCACACTTTCCACCTAAATCCCCGGCCTTTCCACATACCATTTCCACGCACTTGTGCAGAACAAGGAGAAGATGTCGTTGTTCGCCCACTTCTTCTCACGTCTTCCCTATTTTCAATTTTCACCGTAACCACTTTTCTAAAACAGGAACATTCCAAGAACCGCTCCATTAGCAATTTCCCTCCATCTTTCCACTTTTCCAAGAGCAACGGTTACGGCTACTAGACAAATAAGTATTGAAATCTTTAGTAAGAGCCGTCTCAACTAACTTTCGTATTGAGCATTGGCAAGCATGGTAGCTACAGTAGGGAGCGACACTTTGTTGCCCGAGAACCGTGTGCCACAATGTTGAACAAATTTCCCTGTTTGGGGCCTCGTTTTCCAGAGCGCGCAAACCCTGCTTTGTTACTAGAATGAATGCGTGGTGCAACGGCCGCGATTTCCCGCTGCGAATTCCTGCCGCCGGGTGATACAGTGAGCCAAAGCGCATTTGGGGGAGCCATGCCGGGTCTTGATCTGGAACAGGAGAAGTCAGGGCAAACCGCTGCCGCGCACGGTGCGGCGCTTGAAATAAGCATTAGTCGTCAGGATCTACTGCGAGAGCTGACAGCAACGCAGGGCGTCGTCGAGCGCAAGACCACCATTCCCATCCTTTCCAACTTTCTGATTGAAGCCGAGGACGGCCGCATCGCCATTACAGCGACAGACCTGGACCAAAGCATCCGAACCTCGGCAACTGCCAAGGTAAAGAAACCGGGCTCCTGCACGATCCCTGCGCGCAAGCTTTACGACTACATCAAACTGCTGCCCGATGGTGACATCTCCATCAAACTGCTTGAGAACCACTGGGTGCAGATCCGCTCCGGCCGCTCCAACACCAAGATGGTCGGCATGGCCCGCGCCAACTTCCCGCAAATTCCTGAGTTTCCCAACGCCAGTGTCATCAGCATTCCCGCCAGCGCCCTTCGCAACCTGATTTCCAAAACCATCTTTGCCATTTCGAACGAAGAGTCACGCTACACGCTGAACGGTGCACTTCTTATTCTCAAAGCTGAGAGTGTAACGATGGTCGCCACCGATGGTCACCGTCTGGCGCATATCGAGAAGAGCGGCGAAGTCCTCAATGGCGTCAGCGGTGAGCGTAAGACGCTTATCCCGCGCAAGGCCCTTGCTGAGTTACAATCGCTGCTCTCAAACACCGATGCTGAATCCGTTGAGTTTGCCGACGACGACCACACGCTCTTCTTCCGCATCGGCCATCGCGTGCTTACCAGCCGCAAGCTCTCCGGGCAATTCCCGAACTATGAGGCTGTCATGCCGCGCGACAACAACAAATTCGCTGTTGTCCGTAGCGAAGACCTTATGGGATCCATCCAGCGCGTGGCCCAGTTCGCCGACGAACGCTCCGGCGCCGTCAAGCTGCGCCTGGAACAAAACGAGCTGAAGATTTCATCCTCTTCTACTGACTCGGGCGAGTCTGAGGACATCATCGAGACGCCGTACAGCTTTGACCCGCTGGTCGTCGGCTTCAACTCCGCCTACCTCATCGACTTCCTCAAGGCCATCGGTAACTCGGGCGAAGTCCGCCTGGAATTCAAGGATGCACAGTCCGCCGGACAGATCCGCCCCGAAGACCCCGAGAGCGAGTACAAATACCGCTACATTATTATGCCAATGCGTATCTGATCATCATTGCTGATGATTTCCCTCCGTGCTGCTCGCATACGAATCAGCTAGCGCGGAGCAGGCTCCATCCTTTTATTCAGACACGTCCTTCCGCGTGTGCCCGAGTCCGCGCTGCTGCAACCCACAGACAAGTGCGTATCGAAGCCGGTTGAGCGGCGTCTCGATGGCTTAGAGACTGGAAAATCAATTATCTAGACAAACGGTTGATTGAGTTAGAGGGCACTGCTTCCTGTCGAAATCTAGGTCCACGTTTCCATATATATGTAAGCGGAGCTCTGCAAAGTTAACCGATTGTCTAGACAGGAAGAATCACAAGCGTACTCCCCTTGACAGTCGTTATTTTGGCGTGTTGTAATCCACAACGCGCTAGAAAACTGCGCGCTTTTATTTAGACAATCGTTTGTTTTTAAAACAAAAACAAGCTTACTCAAAGGTTTTAGTAGACCATCCGGGCTTGTAAATGAGATTGAAAACTAACCTGGATTGTTTCGCCGGAAGGACTGGAACGGTTGCTGCCGGCGAAGGTTTTGGAGGCTGTTGAATGAGAAAATGTATGCAATGGCTCGCGCCTGCGCTCCTTATTTTATTGGGAGCAGCAATGTCCT
>Ga0335075_10000444_pt1 | contig 74073 bp, 79 predicted proteins | sample Lox_Sample_24_FD_206723 | JGI IMG/M metagenome (GOLD analysis project Ga0335075, IMG submission 206723) | Soil microbial communities from Loxahatchee National Wildlife Refuge, Florida, United States - Lox_Sample_2.4 | ecosystem: Environmental > Terrestrial > Soil > Wetlands | place: USA... | reverse complement strand
GTTTCGGCCGGGACCCAATCCTGGTGAGGTGATCCTGTCACCTCGTCCAGAGCGGACGGGAAATTGGGATCGGTTTCGGGACGCGGTCAGCAAGTTGAGGCCTGAGGATGTTCCGGAAGGTTTTCCTTGGCGCGATCGACGTCCGCATGATCGCGATCCGTTCGCATGAACGGGCGGTATCTGCTCGACACAAATACGATTAGCTATGCTACGTCCGGTCGCTCGATATCGGCGCTCCGGAAAATTACAGCGCAACCGATTGGCAGCGTACTCATTTCCAGCATCTCTTATGCGGAGATCTGGTACGGACTGCGGCGGAAAGCCGGTGCGACAAAATTGGAAGGGGCAACGGACGCGCTTTTTGCCGAGGCAGAAATATTACCTTGGACGAGATTGACTGCCGACGTCTATGCATCGCTCCGTGCCGAGATGCATCAACGCGGGAAATCATTGGCGCCTCTCGATTTCCTGATCGCCGCTCACGCTCTGGAAGCAGGCGCGACGCTTGTGACCAGCGATCGCGCTTTCCACCATGTACCCGGCCTCGCAATTGAGGATTGGGCGGCGGAGTAACGCGGTCGCCTCCGTTCGTTTCGCGATATCACATCGGCTGCGGATCGCTGGCATAGCCAAAGCCAAACTTCGCCCGTTGAAATTTCCGCGGCGGCGTGGCCCTTTGTGCGAAGAGGGTCCCGCATGAAAACCGTCAGCCGCTTCCCGCGCAAAGTCGTCGAATATCCGGACATGCTGATCACCATGCCAGACGGCTGCAGGCTGTCGGCGCGGGTGTGGATGCCGGACGATGCGACGAAACTGCCCGTGCCGGCGATCCTGGAACATCTGCCGTACCGCAAGCGCGACGGCACGGTCGCACGCGACAGCCTGACCCATCCTTACTTCGCCGGGCATGGCTACGCCTGCATCCGCGTCGACATGCGCGGCAACGGCGATTCCGAAGGTCTGATGGCGGACGAATACACCGAGCAGGAGTTGAAGGACGCGGTGAATGTCATCGCCTGGGCCGCGGCGCAGCCCTGGTGCAACGGCAAGGTCGGCATGATGGGCATTTCCTGGGGCGGCTTCAATGCGCTGCAGGTGGCGGCCAAGCAGCCGCCGGCGCTGAAGGCGATCATCACACTCTGCTCGACAGACGACCGTTATGCCGACGATATTCATTACAAGGGTGGGCTGCTGCTCAACGAAAATATGGGCTGGGGCGCGACGATGCTCTCCTATTCGTCGCGCGCGCCGGACCCTGCGTTGCGCGGCGATGCGTGGCGGGAGATGTGGCTCGACCGGCTGGAGAACGAGCCGTTCCTGCCGGCGCTGTGGCTGAAGCACCAGACGCGCGACGCCTACTGGAAGCGCGGCTCCGTCTGCGAGGATTTCTCACGCATCAATGCGAAAACCCTGGCGATCGGCGGTTGGGGTGACGCCTATAAGAACGCGGTGTCGCGGCTCGTCGAAGGGATCGGCGGCGACACCAAGGGCATCGTCGGTCCCTGGATCCACAAATATCCGCATTTCGTCGTGCCGAACCCGGCAATCGGGTTCCTGCAGGAGGCGCTGCGCTGGTGGGATCGCTGGCTGAAGGACGCCAAAACAGGCGTCGAGGACGATCCGGCGATGCGGCTCTATCTGATGGACTCCGCACCGCCGAAAGACTGGTATGAGGAGCGGGAAGGGCGCTGGATCGCGGAAAAGAGCTGGCCGTCCGCGCGCATCCAGACGCAGACGTTCCACTTCGGCCATGGCGGTACGCTCGGCGATATCGTCAGCCCGATGCTGCCGCAGATGATCAACTCGCCGCAGGATTGCGGGCAGAATGGCGGCGAGTATTGCGCGATCTGGCTTGGGCCTGAGCTACCGGGCGACCAGCGGGCGGACGACGCCAAGTCGGTCTGTTTCGACACGGAGCCTTTGATGGAGACCGTGGATATTGTCGGCGGCCCCGTCGTGCGGCTTGTCATTTCCGCGGATCGGCCAAAGGCGATGCTGGCGGTGCGGCTCTGCGATGTTCATCCCGACGGCGCATCGACCCGCATCACCTACGGCGTGCTCAATCTCTGTCACAGAAACAGCCACGAGCGGCCGGAGAGCGTGGCGCGCGGCAAGTCGATGGAGATCGCGATCAGGCTCGACGACATCGCCTATCGCGTGCCGGTAGGGCATCGGCTTCGCGTCGCCATCTCGTCGACCTATTGGCCGCTGGTGTGGCCATCGCCGGAACCGGTTACCTTTACCCTGATCGCCGGCGCGCTCGATCTGCCGGCCCGGCCGCTTGCATCGGGCGCCGAAGCTGCGTTCGCTGCGCCGGAGGCCGCGCCCGCCTGGAAGCATGAGGTGGTTGAGAAGAGCAGCAACAGCCGACTGTGGTCCACGGACGACAAGACCGGCATGGTGACGCTGACGATCGTCGACAATTTTGGGACCACGCGCGATCTGGATCACGGCCTGGTGCATTCGGGCGTCGCGCGGGAGAGCTGGTCCATCCATCCGTCCGACCCGCTGTCTGCGTTCGGCGAGACGCACTGGACGCAGACCTATGCGCGTGACGGTTGGTCGATCCGGACGGAGACCTTCACGTCGATGAAATCCGACCGCGCCAACTTTTTCCTGACCGGCCGGATCGAAGCCCATGAGGGTGAAGCGCTGATCTTCGAGCGCGACTTTGACGAAACAATCCCGCGCGGGTTCATCTGAGCCGGCTGAGAACTGATTTGTGCTGCATGCCATTTACGGCACCGAATGTCGTTTTCGGTCTTGCCGCACGGTCAGCTTGCCATCAATATCGCTGGCACAAGAAACAATAAAAAACCCACTGGGGTCTCAAAACAGAGTGAGGAGCAGACAATGTCCAGAGAATTGGATTTCCTGAGCCGTCGAGTCATCGCCGGCCAGCTCAACCGTCGTGATTTTCTTGGCCGCGCCGCCGCACTTGGCGTCACCGCCACCTTCGCGAACTCGCTGCTGTCCAGCGCAGCCCTTGCCCAGACGCCCGTGAAGGGCGGCCTTCTTAAAGCCGGTATGGTCGGTGGCGAATCGACCAACACGCTCGATCCGGCGCTCGCTTTGACGCAGGTCATGTTCCTGTTCGGCAAGTGCTGGGGCGAATATCTGCTGGCAGTCAACCCGGACGGCTCGCTGCGCAACTGTATCGCGGAGGATTTCGGCTCGTCCGACGACGCCAAGGTGTGGACCTTCAAGATCCGCCAGGGCGTCGAGTTCCACAATGGCAAGACCGTCACGGCCGAGGATGTGGTTGCGACGCTCGAGCGTCATTCGGATGAGAACTCCAAGTCTGGTGCGCTCGGCGTCATGCGTGGCATCGAGTCGCTCAAGGCGAGCGGCAACGAGGTCATCGTCAGCCTCAAGGACGGCAACGCCGACCTTCCTTATCTGATGACCGACTACCATCTGATCATCCAGCCGAACGGCGGCAAGGACAATGCGGCCGAGGGCGTCAGCGCCGGTCCATACAAGGTGTCGGTCAACGAGCCGGGCGTGCGCCATGGCGGCGAGCGCTTCGCCAACTACTGGGACCAGGAGAACATGGGCTTCGTCGACCAGGTCGAAATCCTGGTCATCAACGACGACACGGCCCGCATGGCGGCTCTCCAGGGCGGCCAGGTCGACATGATCAACAAGGTCGCGCCGAAGGTCATCGAGCTCATCAAGCGCGCGCCGGGCGTCACCATCCAGAACGCGTCGGGACCGGGCCAGTACGTCTTCGTCGCCCATTGCAACACGGCGCCGTTCGACAACAACGATCTGCGGATGGCGCTGAAGCTCGCGATCGACCGGCAGGAGATGGTCGACAAGATCCTGATGGGCTACGGCTCGATCGGCAACGACTTCCCGATCAACAACGCCTACCCGCTGTTCGCCGACGATGTCGAGCAGCGCACCTTCGATCCGGAAAAGGCGAAGTTCCACTATCAGAAGTCGGGCCACAGCGGGCCGGTTGTCCTGCAGGTTTCCGACGCCGCCTTCCCGGGCGCCATCGACGCCGCGCAGCTCTACCAGCAGAGCGCGGCGAAGGCCGGCATCCAGCTCGAGATCAAGCGCGAGCCGGCGGACGGTTACTGGGACGAGATCTGGAACAAGCAGCCATTCTGCGCGTCCTACTGGGGCGGACGGCCGACCCAGGACGGCATGTATTCGACAGCCTATCTGTCGACGGCGGACTGGAACGATACGCGCTTCAAGAACGAGAAGTTCGACCAGATCCTTATCCAGGCCCGCACCGAGACCGATCAGGACAAGCGCAAGGCCATGTATCGCGACATGGCGGTCATCGTCCGCGACGAGGGTGGCCTGATCCTGCCCATGTTCAATGACGTGATCGACGCGACCGGTCCGCGCGTTGCCGGCTACAAGACCGGCAAGACGCACGAGCTGCGCGACGGCTACGCGCTGAATACCTGCTGGGTTGCTGGCTGATCCGGGCCCAGTTGTCGTGGGCCCCGTCACTCGATTGATTGCCCAGCGCGTTGCGCTGGGCATCCTCCTCCTGTTCGCGGTATCGGTGCTCATCTTCGCCGGTACGCAGATTCTGCCGGGCGACGTTGCCCGGTCGATCCTCGGCCAGACCGCCACTCCGGAGGCGGTCGCCAATCTCCGCGAGGAGATGGGGCTCAACGATCCCGCCTATATCCGCTACCTGCGCTGGCTCGGTGGCGTCGTCACCGGCGATCTCGGCACGGCGCTGTCGAATGGACAGGACATCGCGACCTCGCTCGGCGGGCGGCTGTGGAACACATTGTTCCTGGCGTTCTGGGCGGCAGTTGTGTCGGTTCCGCTCGCAATCCTGCTCGGCCTGCTTGCAGTCCGTTACCGTAACACCTGGGTCGACAAGACCATCTCCGGTTTTGCGCTCGCATCGACGTCGCTGCCGGAATTCTTCATCGGCTATCTGCTGATCTTTTTCGTCGCCGTGAAGTTGCAATGGCTGCCGTCGATCTCGACCGTATATGACGGCATGCCGTTCCTGGACAAAATGAAGGCGATCACCTTGCCGGCGATGGCGCTGGTGCTGGTGGTGCTGGCGCACATGATGCGTATGACGCGCGCGGCGATCCTCAACGTCATGCAATCGGCCTATATCGAAACGGCGGAACTGAAAGGCCTGTCGCCATTCCAGATCATCCGCCGCCACGCGTTTCCGAATGCGATCGCGCCGGTGATCAATGTGGTGACGCTGAACCTCGCCTTCCTGGTGGTCGGCGTCGTCGTGATCGAGGTGATCTTCGTTTATCCGGGCATGGGGCAGTACCTCGTCGACCATGTGTCGAAGCGGGACGTGCCGGTGGTGCAGGCCGTCGGCCTGATCTTCGCCGCCGTCTATATCGGCCTGAACATCGTGGCGGACGTCGCCTCTATACTCACCAATCCGCGCCTGCGGCATCCGCGCTAGGAGGGAAGCGTGCTGAGCTTGAGACGCATGCCCATCGGCGCGGCGGCTGGGTTGTTCGTGACCGCGCTTTTCGTCATCGCAGCGGTCTTCGCGCCGCTGCTGGCCCCTTACGGCAAGGCGGAGATCGTCGGCGCGGTGTGGGAACCGATGTCGGACACGTTCTGGCTCGGCACCGACAATCTCGGCCGCGACCTGTTGACCCGCATGATCTATGGGGCCAGGACAACGATCCTGATCGCCTCGATGGCGACGGCGATCTCCTTCATCCTTGGCTCGGTGCTTGGCTTCGCTGCCGCGGTCATGGGCGGCTGGTTCGACACGCTGATGTCGCGTTTCGTCGACCTGCTGATGGCGATCCCGACGCTGATCTTCGGGCTGGTGGTGCTCTCGGTTCTCCCGACGACCGTCATCACGCTGATCCTCGTCATGGGCATTCTCGACGCGACGCGCGTGTATCGCCTGTCGCGCGCCGTGGCGGCCGACATCAATGTCATGGACTATGTGGAGGCGGCCAAGCTGCGCGGCGAAGGGCGGAGCTGGATCATCTTCCGCGAGATCCTGCCCAATGCGCTGTCGCCGCTCGTCTCCGAACTCGGCCTGCGCTTCATCTACGCCGTGCTGTTCCTCTCGGCACTCTCCTTCCTCGGCCTCGGCGTCCAGCCGCCGGAAGCCGACTGGGGCGGCATGGTGAAGGAGAACAAGGACGGCATCGTCTTCGGCATCCCGGCAGCGCTCATTCCGGCCGCCGCGATCGCCGCACTCGCCATTTCCGTCAATCTGGTTGCCGACTGGATTCTCAACCGCACCACCAGCCTAAAGGGAGGGCGTGGCTGATGGCCAGGGCAGCTGCAGGGCGCGTCGAGCATAAGCAGGACAACATCCTGCTCGACATCCGCGATCTGAAAATCGAAGCGACGGTCTATCCGCCGGGCGGCAGCCCGACGAACGTCGTCATCGTCGATGGCGTCTCCTTGACGCTCGAGCGCGGCAAGGTGCTCGGACTGATCGGCGAATCCGGCGCCGGTAAATCGACCATCGGTCTGTCTTCCATGGGATATGGCCGCGGCGGCGTGCGCATTACCGAAGGCCAGGTGATCCTCAACGGCCGCGACATTCTCGAGGGAGGCAAACCGGTGCTGCGCAAGATACGCGGCCGCGAGGTCTGCTATGTCGCGCAATCCGCGGCTGCGGCGTTCAACCCGGCGCACCGGCTGATGGACCAGGTTGTCGAGGCGGCGCTTCAGCATGGTGTAGCCAAGCGATCCGAGCTGGAGCAGCGCGCGGTCAATCTGTTCCGCAAGCTCAGCCTGCCGAACCCGGAAACGATCGGCGAGCGTTATCCGCACCAGGTGTCGGGTGGCCAGCTCCAGCGCGTGATGACGGCAATGGCGCTGTGTTCGGAACCGGACCTCATCGTCTTCGACGAGCCAACCACGGCGCTTGACGTGACGACGCAGATCGACGTGCTGGCGGCGATCAAGGATGCGATCCGCGACACCGGCGTCGCGGCGCTCTACATCACGCACGACCTCGCCGTCGTCGCGCAGGTGTCGGACGAGATCATGGTGCTGCGCCATGGCAAGCTGGTCGAATGGGGCGGTACGCGGCAGATCATCAAGGAACCGCGGCAGGCCTACACCAATGCGCTCGTGTCGATGCACCACATCGAACATCAGCAAAAGCAGCCGGGCACAAACGCCATTCTCTCCGTGAAGAACGTCACCGCTGCTTATGGCGGCGGCAAGGTGAAGGTGCTGAAGAATGTCAGCGTCGACATTTTTTCAGGCCAGACGCTCGCCGTGGTGGGTGAATCCGGCTCCGGCAAATCGACGCTGGCGCGTGCCGTCACCGGGCTGTTGCCGCCGGAACAGGGCAGCGTCACCTTCGACGGCCGCCAGCTCTCCAACGCGCTGCGCGACCGGCCAAAGGAGGATCTGCGGCAATTGCAGATGATCTACCAGATGGCCGACGTCGCGATGAACCCGCGCCAGACGGTCGGCACGATCATCGGCCGGCCGCTGGAGTTCTATTTCGGTATGAGGGGCGCGGAGCGCGATGCGCACGTCGCCGAACTGCTCGAGAAGATCGAGATGGGGAAGGGCTTTGTCGATCGCTACCCGGCGGAGCTCTCGGGCGGGCAGAAGCAGCGCGTCTGCATCGCGCGGGCGCTTGCCGCGAAGCCGAAGCTGATCATCTGCGACGAGGTGACCAGCGCGCTTGATCCGCTCGTGGCGCACGGCATCCTGAAGCTGCTGCTCGACCTTCAGGAGCAGGAGGGTGTCGCCTACATGTTCATCACGCATGATCTGGCGACGGTGAAGTCGATCGCCGATTCCATCGCGGTGATGTATCGCGGCGAGGTGGTGCGCTACGGCCCGAAGAGCGAGGTGCTGGCACCGCCCTTCGACGACTACACCGACCTATTGCTCTCCTCCGTGCCGGAAATGGAGCTGGGCTGGCTGGAGAAGGCGATCAAGGGCCGGCGTATGGAGGCGGCGGGGAATTAACCCGTCAGATGCCTTTGAAATCCAAGCTTCTCCTCATCATCCTCGATGGCGTGCCGCTCAGAAACTGGCGGCGACTGTTCGGCAATCTCGAAGGCTGGGTGCAGTCCGGCGAAGCGCAGGTCTGGACTATGCGGTCGGTTCTGCCCTCGACCTCGGCCTGCTGTTACGCCTCGATCCACACGGGCGTGCCGCCGCAGGAGCACGGCATAAGATCGAACGAGCAGCGGTTCCGAGTCGACTTTCCGGACCTGTTTTCCGAGATCGCCAAGGCCGGCGGCAAGACGGGCGCGGTGACGCATTCCTACTGGTCGGAATTCTTCAACCGATATCCCTTCGATTTCGTCCGCGACATCGAATATGACGAGCCCGGCGGGCCGATCACGCATGGCCGCTTCCACACGATGACCGGCTACAACCACAAGAACCAGATGACGCCGGCGGACACCGATCTGTTCGCGACGCTCACCATGCTGACAAAACGGTTCGGTATCGACTACGGCATCCTGCACACATGCACGCTGGACTCGATGGGGCATCGCTACGGACATGACTGCATCGAGATGGACCACGCGTGTTACGCGATGGACGGGATGCTGGCAGCCTTCCTGCCGCTGTGGCTGGCGGATGGCTACGAGGTGATCGTCACCGCCGATCATGGCCAGACCGACCGCGGCCACCATGGCGGCCGCGAGAGCGAGCAGCAGGATTTCGCGCTCTATTATCTCGGCCAGGGAAAAGGACCGAAGGCGGACGCGCTGCTCGATCAGCTTCAACTCGCGCCGACGATCCTGAAGCGGCTCGGCGTGGCCGTGCCAAATACGATGAAGGCAAAGCCGTTCCTGCGCTGAGCGGCGAAGCGCTCAACCCATCAGCTTCTTGACCGCCCTCATGTCCTTCAGGAAACGGGCGTATTCGGCTTCCTTGTCAGCCGCCTCACGAATGCGCAGGATGAAAGATGGGTGGATGGTGATGAAGACGCGCAAGCCATCGTCGCGCTCAATCACATCGCCGCGCAGCTTCGTCACCGGAACGGCCTTGCCGAGCAGGCTTTGCGCCGCAGTCGCGCCGAGCGCCACGACGAGCTTCGGCTTGATCAAATCGAGTTCCTGATCGATCCACCAGCGGCAGGCCTGCACCTCGCCGGCATTCGGCTTGGAGTGGATACGGCGCTTGCCGCGCGGTTCGAACTTGAAGTGTTTCACCGCATTGGTGACGTAGGTTTTCTGGCGATCGACATCGGCTTCATCGAGTATCGCGTCGAACACTTTTCCGGCCGGCCCGACAAACGGCTTGCCCGCAAGATCCTCGTGGTCGCCGGGCTGCTCGCCAACAAATACGACCTCTGCATTCTCGGGACCTTCGCCAAACACAGTCTGGGTCGCGTCGCGCCAGAGCGGACAGCGGCGGCAGGTCTTTGCCTGCCTCTTTAGCTCGGCGATGCTTTCAGCTTTGTCGTCTTCATCTGGTTCGCCGGCTTGACGCGCCGGCCAGTGCTTTGCCTTTACCTTGGCGTGATGCGGTGCAGGCATTGTCGGCATGCGGGCAACCATCTTCTTCGCGGCCTCGTCCGCTCCTGCTATCAGATCGGGAATGAGCGAGGCCTCGGGAAGGTTCCGCCAGTACTTCTTCGGCATCTCGGCCTGCATCGCCTTCGGCTTCAGCCGGGCCGGGTTGAAGATGTTTTGATAATAGGTGCGCCACATCTCCTCGGCGCTGTCCTCTGCGGGTGCGTCGGCCTTGGATGCGCCCGGACCGAACGTAACCGTCTCGCCATCCCAATGCGCCGACCGATACGGCGTCAGGATCGACCATTTCATGCCGGTGAAGCGGCGCACGAAAAATGGCGCGTTGCGCTCGACGATGAAATGCGATGGCTCGAACCAGGCGATATAGCGGTCCTCGCCATCGATCTCGATTTTTCGGAAGCGCACAAAGGCGCGCATCTTATGGATGTCGCGGCGGATCGCCTTTTCCATCGTCTCGAATTGGCGGATGTCGGGATCGGACGCGATCTTGAGCAGGCTCGGCTCGTGCCTGAGCCGGTAGAGCAGATGGTAGAGGAAGGCGAAACGCTCCGGATCGGAATGGCAGATCACGGTCTCCGCGCGCTCGACAAACTCGCGCGGCACGCGGAGTTCGGCGTCGGCGGGCGGCTCGGGGAGATTGCTCCGCGGCCCGGTTTCAACGACAGTCCATAGAATTTCATCCGCGCGGACGTCAGCGAGCGCCAACGCACGCGCCGCATCCCGCCACCCGGCGAAATCGGTCGGACCGGCAAGCTGGACGCTGTAATGCGCAAGAGCGAGTTGGGAACCGGCGCGCATCAGAACAGAACCATCTGCTGCGGCTGAGGTTTCAGCCTATCGCGCAGCCTCGTATCGTCCACGAGCTTCGTCGGCGCCCAGCCTTCCGCGACGATGAATGGCCGGATCTTGGCAATCGAGGCGGAGAGGCGGCCGACATCTTCCAGCCGCAGCCGGCGATAGCGTCGCGTCTGAAGGATGCGCACCACGGCCTTGTTGCCGAGACCTGGCACTCGTAACAGCATCTCCTTCGACGCGCGATTCACGTCGACCGGAAACCGGCCGCGGTGTTGCAATGCCCAGGCGAGTTTGGGATCGATCTCGAGGTCGAGCATGCCGGTCGAGCTGCCGGCCAAAATTTCCTTTTGGTCAAAACCGTAAAAGCGCATCAGCCAGTCGGCCTGGTAAAGCCGATGCTCACGCATCAGCGGCGGCTTTTTCGAAGGCAGGGCGGACGAAGAATCCGGAATCGGACTGAAGGCGGAATAGTAGACGCGCCGCAAATGGTAGCTGCCGTAGAGCCGCGCGCTGGTGGAGAGGATCGTGTCGTCAGAGGCACCATCCGCGCCGACGATCATCTGCGTCGACTGCCCACCCGGCGCGAAGCGGCGCGCGCGTTTGGTCTTCAGCGTGGGCTCGGCAAAATCCTCCAGCTTGCGGCGCAGCGACGCCATGGAAAGGCGGATCGTGTCGGGCCGCTTTTCGGGCGCGAGCGCGTTCAAGCCTTCATCGGTAGGCAGTTCGACATTGATCGACAGCCGGTCTGCATATGTGCCGGCCATCTCGACCAGTTCGTCCGAGCACTCGGGAATGGTTTTCAGGTGAATATAGCCGCCGAATTTTTTGTCCTCGCGCAGGCGCCGTGCGACCTCGACCATTTCGCCCATCGTTTCGTCGGGCGAGCGGATCACGCCGGAGGACAGGAACAGGCCTTCGATGTAGTTGCGCTTGTAGAACTCGACGGTGAGCTGGACGACTTCATCGACCGTGAAGCGCGCGCGGCGGACATTTGATGACGAGCGGTTGATGCAGTAGCTGCAGTCGTAAATGCAGAAATTCGTCAGCAGGATTTTGAGGAGCGAGATACAGCGGCCATCCGGCGCGTAGGAATGGCAGATGCCCATGCCTTCGGTGGAGCCGATGCCGCCCGATTTCAGCGAATCACGCTTCGCGGCGCCCGAAGAGGCGCAAGAGGCGTCGTATTTCGCGGCATCCGAAAGAATCGCCAGCTTTTCACGAATGGTGAGCGCAGCCATTCGTTCATGATATGTTCTTTCGGAAAGCTGCGCTATTAAATTTGACAGCTCGCGCGGCAGCGGAACTATTCGTCGTTGAGAATGAATTCGAGGTAGAGATTGCGCTGCAGGATCGAGTGGTTGTCGTCGGAGACAACCGAGACGATCAGCTTGCCGTCGGTGCGCCGCCAGACGTCCAGTCCTTCCATATTGTCGATCTGGTAGGACATGTCGGCGTCGAGCAGGACCGGGCCGTCCGCGACGGCGCCTTTGGCGATCGACTCACCGTAGATGCGGCGCAGCCGCATCTTCACGCCGTCGGCCGGCGAGAAGCTGCGCTCCAGCAGCAGAAGATCGCCCTTCGGCAGGAAGGCGCCGTCGGTGATGTCGAAACTGCCGTTACGCTTGACGGTGAAGACACCCTTGTTCGGGCCTTCGATGATGGCGGCAAAGACATTGCCGTCCTTGTCGATCGAGCGCTCAGACACGATCACCAGCCCGTTCTCGTGCTGGCCGTAGGGATGCGCGCGGGTGACGGTCTCAAAGCCCTTGTTCTGGCGCAGCTCGTTGCGCGGCACCAGGAAGTCGAGTTCCTTGAACGCCGGCTGCATGTTGCCCGGCTCTATTCTGAACTGGGCGATGCGGTGGTTTCGCTCGAAGCCGACGGTCGCGATGCCGTCCTTCACGTCCAGTCCCTCGCCGTCGACTTCCCACTTCTCGCCGATGGGCTTGCCGTTCGCGTCGCGCATTTCTTCCATGCGGAACTTCGAGATGCCGGCCGGCCGGCCTTCCTCGTCATGTTCGACAGTGCCGAAGTACCAGAAGCCGGTGTCCGCGACGCCGATGAAGTCGCTGCCGGGTTTCAGGAAACGGAAGCTGGAAAGCGCACCGAAATTGCGCGCCGAAGAAGTCATCTCCAGGCCGCCGATGAATTCCAGCGGGCCGAACTTCGTGTCGTCGCGGCCGATGCGGAATTGCGTGATCGGCCGCGTGCGGACTTCGAAGCTTTCGACATGCGATTGGGCGAATGCCGGTACATTGTACCCGCAAACGGCGATCGCCATCCCGGCAATGCCAGATGCCCAAAACCTGTTCATCCCGCCCGTCTCATTCCCTGCCGGCGCGTGTCGCGCGAGCCTTCCTCGCCAAACAGCGAGGCCAGTTGCTCCGTCATCGCGCCCGCCAGTTCTTCCGCGTCGACGATGGTCACGGCGCGACGATAATATCGCGTCACGTCATGGCCGATGCCGATCGCAAGCAGCTCGACCGGCGAGCGCGTCTCGATCAGTTCGATCACAGCGCGCAGATGCCGTTCCAGATAGTTGCCCGGGTTGACCGACAGGGTCGAGTCATCCACCGGCGCGCCGTCCGAAATCATCATCAGGATCTTGCGCTGCTCCGGCCGGCCGATCAGGCGGCTGTGCGCCCAGAGCAGCGCCTCGCCGTCGATGTTTTCTTTGAGCAGACCTTCGCGCATCATCAGGCCGAGATTGCGGCGCGCGCGGCGCCACGGGGCATCGGCGCTCTTGTAGACGATGTGCCTCAGATCGTTGAGCCGGCCGGGGCTCGCAGGCTTGCCGTCCTTCAGCCATTTCTCGCGGGCCTGTCCGCCTTTCCAGGCGCGCGTGGTGAAGCCGAGAATCTCGACGGAGACGCCGCAGCGCTCCAGCGTGCGGGCCAGAATGTCAGCGCAGGTCGCGGCGACCGTGATCGGCCGGCCGCGCATGGAGCCCGAATTATCCAGAAGCAAGGTGACGACCGTGTCGCGGAATTTCGTGTCGCGCTCCTGCTTGAAGGAGAGCGGCTGCATGGGATCGATCACCACGCGCACTAGGCGCGCCGGATCGAGATAACCTTCCTCGAGATCGAAATCCCAGGAGCGGTTCTGCTGCGCCATCAAACGGCGCTGCAGCCTGTTCGCCAGCCGTCCGACGACGCCCTGCAGATTGGCGAGCTGCTTGTCGAGGAAGGCGCGCAGCCGATCGAGTTCCTCCTCGTCGCACAGTTCTTCCGCGCCGACCATCTCATCGAAGGCGGTGGTGAAAACCTTGTAGTCGATCTCCTTCGGCAGGTTCGACCAGGGCGAATCGGGGCGCTTGGCTTCACCGGGCGTCTCGGTGTCGCTGTCGTCTTCGTCCGACATTTCGTCGGAGGTCGCGTCGGCGGCCTCCATCTCGCCAGCTTCCTGGTCGTCGGCGGAGGCGTCGCTCTCCTCCGACTGCGACTGATCGGCGCCGGAATCCTCCTCGCCGCCTTCCTCGCTGTTGTCCTCGCCCTCGGGCTGGTTGTTGTCCTCGTCCTCGGAGTCCTCGGTCTCCTGGTCGTCGCCGAGCTCCTCGGCCATCTCCATGGAGGCAAGCATGTCGCGAACGATGCGGGCAAAGGCCTGCTGGTCGTCGAGCTTGTCGGAGAGGCCCTCAAGATCCTCGCCGGCCTTGTCGGAAACCCATTCGCGCCACAGGCCGACAAGGCGCTCGCCGCTTTTCGGCGCGGCGCGGCCGGTGAGCTTCTCGCGCACCAGAAGCGCGACAGCTTCCTCGATCGGCGCATCCGCCTGCTCGCGCACGTCAGCAAGATTGGCCTTGGCGTATTTGTCTTCCAGCATCGAGGCGATGTTGTCGCCGACGCCGACCATGGCGCGCGCGCCGATCGCCTCGACGCGCGCCTGCTCGACCGCATCGAAGATGGCGCGCGCCTGCTTGCCCTCAGGCGCCAGCTTCAGGTGAATGCGCTGGTCATGGCAGGCGCGTTTCAGCGCCATGGAATCGCCGAGGCCGCGCGTGATCGCGATGTCGGTGGCGGTCGCCTTCTTCGGCAATTCGGGCAGACGGGCGCGGCTGCCGGCAAGTGCGGGCTTGTCCTTGGCGAAACCGACCTCCAGCTCCTTGTCGCCGGAGATGGCGCGCATGCACACCGTCACCGCGCGCTTGAAGACGTCAGTGTCGGAGCCGTTCTTCGGCTTTGTCCTGGTGTTGTCGCCCGGCCCGGCCATTGGACCCCTGCGCTACGCCAACACCACGTTGGCGGCGCTCTCCGGCAATTCCTGGCCGAAGGCGCGCTGATAGAACTCGGCGACCAGCGGCCGCTCCAGTTCGTCGCACTTGTTCAGGAATGTGAAGCGGAACGCCAGGCCAATATTGCCGAAAATCTCGGCATTCTCGGCCCAGGTGATCACCGTGCGGGGGCTCATGACGGTCGAGAGATCGCCGTTGATGAAAGCCTGCCGCGTCATGTCGGCGATGCGCACCATCTTGTTGACGATGTCCTTGCCCTTGGCGTCGCGATAATGCTTCGCCTTGGCGAGAACGATCGCCACTTCATTGTCGTGCGGCAGATAGTTGAGCGTGGTGACGATCGACCAGCGGTCCATCTGCGCCTGGTTGATCTGCTGCGTGCCGTGATAAAGGCCGGTCGTGTCACCGAGGCCGACGGTGTTGGCGGTGGCGAAAAGGCGGAAGGCCGGGTGCGGGCGGATGACGCGGCTCTGGTCAAGCAGCGTCAGGCGGCCGGAGCTTTCGAGCACGCGCTGGATGACGAACATCACGTCGGGACGGCCGGCATCATATTCGTCGAAGCAGAGCGCGACATTGTGCTGGTAGGCCCAGGGCAGGATGCCGTCGCGGAATTCCGTGACCTGCATGCCTTCTTTCACGACGATCGCGTCCTTGCCGACGAGATCGATACGGCTGACATGGCTGTCGAGGTTGACGCGCACGCAGGGCCAGTTGAGACGCGCGGCGACCTGCTCGATGTGCGTCGATTTGCCGGTGCCGTGATAGCCCGACACCATGACGCGGCGGTTGTAGGCAAAGCCCGACAGGATCGCCAGCGTGGTCTGTTCGTCGAACAGATAGTCCGGGTCGATGTCGGGCACATGCTCATTGGCGGCCGAATAGGCCGGCACGACCATCTTGGAGTCGAAACCGAAGGTTTCCTTGACCTTGACCGTTGTGTCCGGAAGGTTGGCGATATCGCGATCGACCTTGTTCATTCCATCCTCATGCCGGCGGCCAAAGGCCGCCGATCCCGGCTCCGCCGGCTAGAAACCAATCTTTTCGGGGGCGTCTTTAGCAGACCAGCCGACTAACACAAACCGGCTTGTTTCAGCACCCGGTAGGCCTGCAGAACGTCGCGGAACCGGTCTTCCGAACCCCTGTCGCCACCATTTGCGTCGGGATGGTGGCGTTTCACGAGTTCCTTATACCGGGCCTTGATCTCCGCACCAGTCGCCTTGACGTCAAGACCAAGCGTTTCCAGCGCCTTGGCCTCAAGCGGCTTGGCCTTGCGCTCCTTCGGCGGCTGCGCACGGCCGCCAAACAGATTGTAGGGGTCGCGCAGCCGGTTGTAGTAGCCTGCGCGGCCCGAGCGCATCTGGGCAAAATCGGCGGACGAACTGCCGGTGCCGCTGGCGCCCATCTTCCAGGTCGGCCGATGACCGGTCAGCGCTTCCTTCTGGAAGCGGGCGATCTCGGAATCGGCCACGCCGGAGAAATAGTTGAAGCCGCGGTTGTACTCGCGAACGTGATTGAAACAGAATTTGAAGTACTCGCCTTCGCGCAGCCGCCCGACGGGCGCGCGGTGCGTGCCGGGCTCCTTGCAGCCATCCCATTGGCAGACCGGCGCGCGCGACTTCAGCTCCGCCTCGGGGTCACGGCGGATCCTGATCTTGTCGAACGATTTGGCGTAAGAGTTCATGCTCTCGCAATTATGGGTGCTTCGCCGCACGAAACAAGAATTGACATTTGGCCAATGATTACCTCTTACCGCTGAATCGCGGCTGAACGGACACTAAGGTTCGGGAGGCCGTCCTATGTGGTGCGGAAGGTGCGGAATGTCCATACAGGAAACGATCACAAACAAGCTGAAGACGGTGTTTGCGCCCGAGCGGCTCGACGTGATCAATGAAAGCAGCCAGCACGCCGGGCATCACCACGTCGAATCGGGCCATCACGCGACATTCGACGGCACCGGCGAGACGCATTTCCGCATTCGCATCGTGTCGGCGGCGTTTGCCGGCAAGAGCCGCGTCGAGCGCCATCGCGCGGTGAACGAACTGCTTGCGCCGGAACTCAAGGCCGGACTCCATGCGCTGGCGATCGAGCCTGCCGCACCGGGCGAGAAGACGCGCTGGTAGATTTCGTCGCGGGCAATTGTCGATACGGGCTACGGAAGATCGTAGTTCTTCGGATCGCTTCCCAGCCGACGCATGCTCTCGGCGATTTTGTTTCCCACATGCGTCCACATGCTTGGATCAAGTTGGCGCTGGCTATCCTGTAGAGCCGCCCTCCATGCAGGCCCCCGGTCCCACGCCTCCATGTACGCTTCGGCGAGGCTCTCCGTTTGGCGTACGTCTATTATCGCTTCCATGAGCGAGGCGGCTTGCAGTCGGTCTTTGTGACTTTTAGCCGTACCATCGTTGTCCGTTTTTCTGCGCGATGCGACGATGAGTTTGTGCACGGCATAACGTTCGCCGGCCGGGATCGTCACTGGGACGCCCGCGCCGTGCAGGAGCACCGATCGGATGGGCTGGTAGATCAAAAAATCTAGAAACCGCAGCGGCTGTGCTGAAGCGCCGCCCAACGCGGGCATTTTCGCAGGATGTCCCTCGTACTCTGAAGCACCTGTGTTCGGTGTGAGAAATTCGACTCTGTATCCAGATCGAGAGATGTATTTTGCGGTTCGACGGCTGTCGGTTTGATGAGGAACTTCTCTGAAGCTGTCGTCGACTGTTTTTAATACCTCCAGAACTGGCGGCATGGCGTCTCCGACAGCAGCGGATATCGAATGGAATTGGGCGAAATCGGCGTCGCCGGTTTGCATAGCGGTGGAAGGCAGGCGAATGCCCAGCGTGGCCGAATAACATTGATAAGCCACAGACCCGATTAGAACGCCGCGCAGGCGAAAGAAGCCTGCTTCCGACAGAGCTTGAACAATGCTGCCGACAAGGTTCTCAGGCCGAGGGAGGTAGGCTTCGCGGACAAGGGTGGAGACGATTTTGCGGCGTGCGCGAATGTCCGCCTTTATATCTTTGAAGTTTTGGACACGTCGGGTGATGTCTTGGTCGTCGACCGGGCCGACATATTTGCGTTCCTTGCCGCCGCCCCCTGTTGGCGTGTCGAAGTACCAGTAGCGACGCCCGCGGCTTTCCATCGTTATGAAACGACCCTCGGTCGAAAATTCCGAGGAGAACGTCTCATCGAGAGATCGTTGAATGAGTTCGGAATAAAGCGTCTGGTACGTATGGTCGATGAGTTGCATGGCTGTTATTACCATTTTTGCGAAAGTGGTAATAACACGACGCTGATGAATGCGCTATTACCATTTTCGCAAAAGTGGTAATAACAACTAAGAGTCGGCGACAGGCCTGATCCGCAGCCGGACGATCCGGTTCTTTTCCCGCTTCAGCACGACAAAGCGTTTCCCGTGGAAGGTAAACGCTTGTTTTTCCTCAGGAATTGACTGGGTTTCGTGAATGACGAGGCCGGCGATGGTCGTCGCCTCGTCGTCCGGCAGGGTCCAGTCGAGCGCGCGGTTCAGGTCACGGATCGAGACCGAGCCATCGACCGTGATCGAGCCGTCCTGCTCTTGCTTCACGCCCTGGACATCGATGTCATGCTCATCGGCGATCTCGCCGACGATCTCCTCGATAATGTCTTCCAGCGTGAGCAGTCCGCGCACCTCGCCATACTCGTCGACGACGATGGCGAAATGGCTCTTGCGGCGAAGGAACGCGTTGAGCTGATCCTGCGCGGTCGTCGTATCCGGCACGAACCAGGGTTTTGTCGCAACCTTCATGATGTCAATCTGCGACGGGCCGCCACCATCCTCCATCAGCGCCCGCAGCAGGTCCTTCGCGTGGACGACGCCGACGATGTTGTCGATCGAGCCGCGCCAGAGCGGGATGCGCGTGTTCGGGCTGCCGAGGATCTCGCGCACGATCGTTTCCGGCGGCTGATCGACATTCACCATGCGCATGTTGAGCCGGTGAACCATGACGTCGGAGACTTCGAGGCCTTCGAGGTCGTGCAAGCCGCCTTGCCGTCCGTTGGGGCTGTCTTTGGCTTCGCCGTTGGTCGCTGTCGGCTGTGGCGTCGGCTGTTCGATCTTGGCGGCGCCGTTGCCGCGCTTGCGCCGCGCGGCGAGGCGCTGGCGGGCCAGCATTCGCGCACGCACCGGGCGGCGTAGACTCAGCGCGGCGATGCCAAGCACCACAAAGAATATGACCGCCAGGAATATCCAGATATCCGCCGTCATGGCTCCGTCTGCTCGCGCAGGAAGGAGAGCACCTCCGACGCCGGTACGTCCCTGGCGATGAAGGACTGGCCGATGCCGCGCGTCAAAATAAAGGTCAGCGCACCGCGGGACACCTTTTTGTCTTGCGCGATGAATTCGAGCAGTTTTTCGGCCGGCGGCATGTCGCCGGGAATGTCGGCGATGCGGGTCGGCAAGCCCACCGCCCTCAGATGCGTCTCGACCCGAGCCGCATCGTCAGGGCTGGCGAGGTTCATGCGGGCGGAAAAGCGATGCGCCAAGGCCATGCCGATCGCCACACCTTCGCCGTGAACCAGGCGCGCGCTGTCATACTGCGTCGCGCCTTCAAGCGCGTGGCCGAAGGTGTGACCGAGATTGAGCAGCGCGCGGTCGCCGGTTTCGAACTCGTCGCGCGCGACGACTTCGGCCTTGGCGCGGCAGGATTCCGCGATCGCCTCGGTGCGCGCGGGGCCGCCCGAAAAAATCTCGCGCCAGTTCTGTTCGAGCCAGGCGAAAAAAGCCGGCCGGTCGATGAGCCCATACTTCGCAACTTCCGCATAACCGGCGCGGAATTCGCGCGGCGGTAGCGTGTCGAGCACGGACGTATCGGCCAGTACCAGCCGCGGCTGATGAAAGACGCCAACGAGATTCTTGCCGTGCCGACTGTTGATGCCGGTCTTGCCGCCGACCGATGAATCGACCTGCGCCAATAGCGACGTTGGCACCTGCACGAACGGCATGCCACGGCGCACGATGCCGGCAGCGAAGCCTGCCAGATCGCCGATGACGCCGCCGCCGAGCGCGATCACCAGGTCGCGCCGCTCCAGCCGCGCAGCCAGGATGCCATCGACCGCCTGCTGCATGTGGTCGAAGCTTTTAGTCTTCTCGCCGGCCGGCATCACGATCGGCACGGAGTCAATGTCGGCCAGTGCGAGCGCCGCCTGCAGCGGTTTCAGATGCACCGCGGCGACATTCTCGTCCGTGACGATCGCTGACCGCACACCGGGCAGCCGCGCTGCGATCGCTTCGCCGGCGCCGGAAATGAGATCCGGGCCGATCAGTATGTCATAGGCGCGCTCGCCGAGGCCGACAGTGACGGTTACGTGAGAGGTCATGTCACTCAGCCGCCTTTCCTGCACTGCCGGCGATCCGCGCCGCGAGCGCCTCGATCACCTCGGCGGCGATCACTTCCTTGCGCTCGTCGCGGGTGAACACGGTGACGTCCGCCTTGGCATAGACCGGATAGCGCTCGTCCATCAGCTTCGCCATCACGCCGCGCGGGTCCGCATTCTTGAGCAGCGGACGGTTCTGCTTCTTCGACACGCGGTCCATCAGCGTGTCGATATCGGCTTTCAGCCAGACCGAGATGCCATGCGTCGCGATCGCCTCGCGTGTGTGTTCGTTCATGTACGCGCCGCCGCCGGTCGAGAGCACCTGCGGGCCGCTTTCCAGGATGCGCAGGATGACGCGCTGTTCGAGCGAACGGAATTCCGGCTCGCCGTAGCGCTCGAAGAGGTCCGGCACGGTCATGCGCGAGGCGGTCTCGATCTCATGATCGCTGTCGAGGAAAGGCAGGCCGAGCGCGCCGGCGACCTTGCGGCCGATCGCGGTCTTGCCGGCGCCCATCAGGCCGACGAACACGATCGAACGCTTGCCGAGCGCCGCGAGCAGCGCTGCATTCTCGTCCGGTACGGTTTTCGACGCGCTCGACATTTCCCCTCACAGGCAGGGTTTACCACATGAAAAGTGCGGAGGCGTCAAGCGCTTAGGGTCGAGGGTCGACTGCCCTTGAAATGCCGGGATTGGCGGCTCATAACGGCGCTCACCCGCACCGACGAAAGCGCCGACAGAACCAATGCCAACGCTTTTCCGGTTTCTCGTAACCCTCGGCATCATTGCCGGTATCGGTTATGGCGCCATGTTCGCGCTCGCTACCTTCGTGCAGCCGAAAAAGGGCGAGATGACCGTCCGTATTCCCGTGGACAAGCTCAATCAATGAAGGGCGGGCAGTGAAGGGCGTGCAGTGAAAGCTGGGGCGCGCATCGAGGCTTTTCTCGAAATGATGAGCGCCGAGCGCGGCGCCTCGGAGAACACGCTGCAATCCTATCGCCGCGATCTCGAGGACGCAGCGGAGAACATTTCGGGCGTCGGTCTCGCCGAAGCATCCACGGCGGACATCCGAACCTATCTCGCCGACATTTCCGCGCGTTTCGCGCCGACCTCGCAGGCGCGCAAGCTCTCGGCGCTCAGGCAATTCTACAAATTCCTCTACGCGGAAGGATTGCGGCAAGACGATCCGACAGGGCCGCTGGACAGCCCGCGCAAGGACCGGCCGCTGCCCAAAACCATGTCCGAAGCCGATGCCGGTCGCCTGCTCGACCGCGCCGCGGACGAAGCCCGCGAGGCGGGTGAGGATGAGACGGGTGTAGCCGCAAGCCGCATGCATGCGCTGGTCGAGGTGCTGTATGCGACCGGCCTGCGCGTGTCCGAACTGGTGAGCCTGCCGGTGAAGGTGGCGCTGCGCGACGATCGTTTCTTCGTGGTGCGCGGCAAGGGCAACAAGGAGCGCATGGTGCCGCTGTCGGAGAAAGCGCGGCTGGCGATGAAGGCATGGCTGGCCGAAAGGGCCAGCGTTCCGGCCTTCGCCGACAGTCCGTGGCTGTTTCCGGCGTCTTCCGAGACAGGCTATTTGCCGCGCCAGGTCTTCGGCCGTGACTTGAAAGGGCTCGCCGCGCGCGCCGGCATCGCTTCGGCCAAAGTCTCACCACACGTGCTGCGCCACGCTTTTGCCAGCCATCTTCTGCAGAACGGTGCGGATCTGCGGGCGGTACAGCAGCTTCTCGGCCATGCGGACATCTCGACGACCCAAATCTACACGCATGTTCTGGAGGAGCGGCTGGTGCGCCTGGTCACGGAACATCATCCGCTTGCCGACTAGCCGCCGCGCCGCTATGTGAAGGCGGCATTTTAGCGGCCCGGGGCCAAAACAGGCTTTTTCCGCCCGCACTATTCGAAAAAGGCGTTCTGGTTCGCTCAGGAATGTACAATTACCTCGATTTCGAAAAGCCGATCGCCGACCTCGAAGGAAAAATCCTTGAGCTGAAGAAGCTTGCAGAAACCAGCGATGCGATCGACGTGGCCGGTGAGATCGAGCGGCTGGAGAAGCGCGCCCAGGACCAGCTGCGTGACCTCTACAAGGCGCTGACCCCTTGGCAGAAGGCGCAAGTGGCGCGCCATCCCGACCGGCCGCACTGCGTCGACTATGTCGAGCGCCTGTTCACCGATTTCACGCCGCTCGCCGGTGACCGCGCCTTCGGCGAGGACAACGCCATCATTGGCGGTTTCGCCCGCTTTCGCGGCGCCCCGATCGCGGTGATCGGCCAGGAAAAGGGCTCCGACACCAAGACCCGGCTGAAGCATAATTTCGGCATGGCCAAGCCCGAGGGGTACCGCAAGGCGGTGCGCATCATGGAACTCGCCGACAAGTTCGGCATACCCCTGGTGAGCCTCGTCGATACGGCCGGCGCCTATCCGGGCATCGGCGCAGAAGAGCGCGGGCAGGCGGAAGCCATCGCCCGCTCGACCTCAGCCTGCCTTGGCCTGAAAGTGCCGTCGCTGTCGGTGATCATCGGCGAGGGCGGTTCGGGCGGAGCGATCGCCATCGCCACCGCCAACAAGGTCTACATGCTGGAGCACGCCATCTATTCGGTGATCTCGCCGGAAGGCGCCGCCTCGATCCTCTGGCATGATTCCACCCGCGCCAAGGATGCGGCGACCAATATGAAGATCACGGCGCAGGACCTGATGGAATTGAAGGTCATCGACGGCATCATTCCGGAGCCGCTTGGCGGTGCGCATCGCGGCGCGGACGCGGTGATGCAGGCGACCGGCGACCAGATCGACCGGGCGCTCGGCGAGCTGTCGCAATCCAACATGGACTTCCGCGAGCAGCGCCGCGAGAAGTACCTGGCGATCGGCCGTAACCTCTAGGGCACGGAACGGCGCATTTCCGCCACAAAATCGCCCGTCCTTCGATGCAATGACATTGCCGTGAGGGAGTTGGGGACCCGCTTGCGGTAATCAAATTTCAAGGTTAACCGGCCTAGGGTCCAGGTCCCATGTTTTGAGTGCCGACAGCGGTCCGGCCGGGTCGACCGCAGCAGAAAAGACGATCAATTCGCTGATGATTTCCAGGTTCGCTCTTATCGGTTTGGTTGTCAGCGCGCTCGCCCTCGGAGCGTGCACGGACGCCGAGTACAAAAGCCTCGCCGCCTCAAGCGCGAAGGCGAATGCCCGGCTTTCGCCGGAAGTGATGAAGGCGATGGCCGCCAAGGGCATGACCAAGACCTCGCCGATCTTGGGGCGCATCTTCAAGGAAGAAGGCAAGGTCGAGGTCTGGAAACAGAAGACCAACGGCCGCTACGACATCATCGCGTCCTACGACATCTGCAAATTTTCCGGGAAGCTCGGGCCCAAATACATCGAGGGCGACCGGCAGGCGCCCGAAGGGTTCTATACCGTGCGCCCGGGGCAGATGAACCCGAACTCGTCCTATCATTTGTCCTTCAACATCGGCTATCCGAACGCCTATGATCGCGCCAATGGCCGCACCGGCTCGAACCTGATGGTGCACGGGGCCTGCTCGTCGTCGGGCTGCTACTCGATGACCGACGGGCAGATGGAGCAGATCTTCGCCTTCGCGCGGGATGCGTTCGCCGGCGGCCAGACCGAGTTCCAGATCCAGGCGTTTCCGTTCCGCATGACCGCCGCCAACATGGCGCGTTACAAGAACGATCCGAACTATCCGTTCTGGCAGATGCTGAAGGAAGGCTATGACCATTTCGAGCTGACGAAAGTGCCGCCGAAGGTCGACGTCTGCGAGAAGCGCTACGTCTTCAACCGCACCGCCCAGGAAGGCTACGAGTTCAACGCCACGGCAGCCTGTCCGCCAATGACGCAGCCCGAGCCGCTGGCGATGGCCTATCAATCGCACAAGGCGCAGTTCGAGGCAGAACTCGCCACGGTGTCGACGAAGACCGATCTCGCCGCGCCGAAGGCCTCGATCATCGGCCTGAAGGAAGCCGGCGTCGTGTCCGACTGGACAAAGCGCCGCGCCCGCGGCGAACGCGTCTCGGTCGAGCCGCCGTCGCTTGGCGCCGACGGCGCCGTCGTGACCTCCGGCCCGATGGGCCGTGCCGACAACGAGGCCGGCCGCAAGATGGCCGCGCTCGAAGCCGCCGAGGCCGCGAAGAAGAAGGCAGCCGAGGAAAAGGCTGCCCGGGTGGCTGCCGAAAAGGCCGCGAAGGAACTCGCCGCTGCCGAGAAGCTGCGCGAGAAGGCGAACAAGGCCACGGCGAATGCCAAGGTCGAAGCCGCGCCCGCGCCGGTGATCGAGGCCGAAGCGCCTGCCGAGGAAACCCGGCTTGGCCGTCTCGGCAAGCGGATCGGCAATCTCTTCGGCTCATAAGGTCTCGCATTGGCGCGCGAGCCTGCCATTTACGACCTCAAAGGCCTGATCTGCCCTTTGCCGGTGCTGAAAACCCGCAAGCGGTTAGCCGACATGCGTCCTGGCAGCCAGCTCTGGGTCGAGACGACCGACCCGCTGGCCGGGCTCGATATTCCTGCCTTTTGCTATGAGAGCGGCCACAGACTGGTGGAAACGGTTGCCAGCGAGGGCGGGCACAGGTTTTTGATCGAGCGGGGCGGCTAGCGCCTGTCTAAGCCGCCGCCGGCTCGGACCATTTCGCCGCGATCAGCCGGTACGGGATCAGCGCGAACACTGCGATCAGCAGCTTCACCGTCAGGTCGCCCAGCGCCCAGGAGATCCAGCGCGCGGTTTCGGATGGAAGGACGCCGAGCAGTGGCGCATTTTCCAGTGCGAAGGCGTCGTCCGGTCCGACGAAGGCGAAGAGCGCGGAAAACGCGACCGTGAAGAAGATGGCGGTGTCCAGCACCGAGCCGGCGAGCGTGCCGAAGATCGGCGCGCGCCACCACGACAGTTTGCGCAGGCGGTTGAAGACGGTGACGTCGAGAAGCTGGGCGGTGAGGAACGCCGCGCCGGACGCGATCGCGATGCGGACCAGCCGCGCCGCGGCCATCTCGAATTCGATGAAGCCGTAGCGATAGAGCAGCGGCGGAATAACGATCGAGCAGACGACCGCGGTCATGAAGCCGACAAAGACGATACGGCGGGCCATAACCGGCCCGTAGCGCCGGTTGGCGAGGTCGGTGACGAGGAAGGCGAAGGGATAGGTGAACGCGCCCCAGGTCAGCACGTCGGCCAGCGAGAGGCTGCCGAGCGTGGCATTGACCGGGAACTGCACGAGCACGTTCGAGGCCACGACGACAAGCGCCATGGCCGCCACGAAGGGCACGTAAAGGGTGAAGCGATTCATTTTTTTATCCTGGGTGATGGAACCAGTGGCCGGCGTAAGCCGGCCGGGAACACGGGCTTAAGCGGCTGCCTGTTCGGCGAGCTTCTTGGCGATCTGCTTCTTCAGCAGACGTGCGCGCTGGGAGAGTTCCTTCTCGCCTGCCTTGGTCAGGAAGGCGTCGAGGCCGCCGCGATGCTCGACCGAACGCAGGGCGTTGGCGGAGATGCGCAGCTTGACGTTCTGGTTCAGGGCTTCCGAGATCAGCGTCACATTGACGAGATTCGGCAGGAACTTGCGCTTGGTCTTGTTGTTGGCGTGGCTCACATTGTGACCGGAGAGCACGGCCTTGCCGGTCAGTTCGCAGGCGCGGGACATTTTTGCTACCTTCAGTTTCGTTCTTGGGCCAAATGGACCACGTCGCACCGGAAATGGCTGGCGCGCGGTCTTTTCAGGCGGCCTCAGGAAAAGTCGGCGTTCCCATAGTGGCATTTGGCGGGGGCGTCAAGCTTGGGCCGGGTTTTACCGGGCAGCTTGCCGGTTCGGCTTCATATAATGGCCGAATTCGCCGGTTTAGTAGGAAAATCGACGGGAATCGCGCGGCATGACGCCGCTGAAGGGGTGTGTCGACTATGCGTTTCGCGCCGGCCCTTGCGGTCTCAATCTCTTTCGTTCTCGCCCAACCGTCGCAAGCGGCTCAGCCGGCGCCTGTGCAGACATTCACCGGCGAGTATGCCGTGACTTATCTCGGCCTGACTCTGGCTGAATCGACGGTGACGACAACACTCAAGGGCAACCGCCTGACCGCGCGCGGCTCGATGGCCAGCGCTGGCCTGGCGCGGCTGTTCGACAAGACGACCGCCGATATTTCGGTGCGGGCGATACGTAGCAAAACCGGCATCGTGCCTCAGTTCTTCCGGCTGACCTATCAGACCGGCAAAAAGAAAAAGCAGCTGACGGAAATCCGCTTCGCGAAGGGGGACGTCAACAAGACCATAAACAAGCCGGCGCTGCGCAAGCGCGACAAGAAAACCTGGGTGCCGGTCGGCGCGAAAGAACTGCGAACCGTCTTCGACCCGTTCACCGCGGCAATCGTCATGGCGCCCAGCCTTGGCGAGGTCTGCAAACGCACGATCCGCGCCTATGACGGTGAAATGCGCTCGGATCTTGTCCTAAGTCACAAGGCATATGGCGAGATCGACATTCCGGGCTATGCCGGCAAGACGGTCACCTGCAGCGCGAAATACAAGCCCGTGGCCGGCTATCGCAACAACCGCAAGGAGCTGATCTCGCTCCGGGACAAGACCGAGATCGACATCACGTTTGCGCCGCTCGCCACGACCGGTCTATACGTGCCCGTCATGGCGACCGCCGACACGGAAATCGGCACGGTGAGGCTTCGCGCGCGGCGGACCGAGCTCACGAACTAGACGGCACCGCGTGATGGGATTTCCATGGCGCGGGCAACGCTCATCGGTTTTTCGGCGGTTGCGATGTGGGCGCTTCTGGCGCTCTTCACCGACGCATCCGGCTTGGTTCCGCCATTCCTGCTGTCGGCGATCACCTTCACGATCGGCACATTCGTCGGGCTTGCCGCGCGCATCGTCGCGCCCCCGGCTGCGACGCAGGCAAAGATACCGCCGGTCGTCTGGCTGATCGGCATTGCCGGCCTGTTCGGCTACCACTTCCTCTACTTCACCGCACTGCGCAACGCGCCCGCCGTCGAGGCGAGCCTGATCGCGTATCTGTGGCCGCTCTTCATTGTGCTCGGCTCGGCGCTGATGCCGGGCGAGCGGCTGCAATGGCACCACGTCGCGGGCGCCGCGCTCGGGCTTCTCGGCACGGTGCTGATCGTGACCAAGGGCGGCGGCGTCGAATTCGAGAGCCGCTACGCCTTCGGCTATCTGATGGCGTTCGCCTGCGCCTTCGTCTGGGCGTGCTATTCGCTTTTGTCGCGGCGCTTTGCCGAGGTGCCGACCTCGATCGTCACCTGGTTCTGCGCCGCTACGGCGATCCTCTCCGCGATCTGCCATGTACTGCTCGAGGAGACGGTGCTGCCGACCAACGCCACGGAGTGGCTGGCTGTGCTCGGCCTTGGGCTGATGCCGGTCGGGGCCGCGTTCTATGCGTGGGACTACGGGGTCAAGCGCGGCAATATCCAGGTGTTGGGCGCCGCGAGCTACGCCGCGCCGCTGCTCTCGACGCTGGTGTTGATCCTCACCGGTTTCGCCGAACCGACGCTCACCATCCTCGCCGCCTGCGTGCTGATCACCGGCGGGGCGGTGCTGGCGGCGAAATCCATGCTGTTCGGAAAACGTGCGGTCGCGGAGGCAGGCGCATGATGCCGTTCCCAGGCGGGATCGAATCGACCTCCAACGCGACGCTGCTGATCTCTGTTGCGGCGGCGGTTCTCTATGCGCTGGTGCTCAACACGCGGCCGACCTGGGTGCGTACCATCGTCAAGACGATTCCCGTGACGCTGCTCGCCGTGCTGACGGTGCTGGAAAATGGGCCGCTGCTCCTGTTTGCAGCGCTGGCGCTCAGCGCCGCGGGTGACGCGTTCCTGTCGCGCGAGAACGAACGGACGTTTCTCTACGGCCTCGGCAGCTTCCTGCTCGCGCATCTCGCCTACATCGCGCTCTTCTACCTGAACGGCGGCGGCTATGAGCTGCTTCTCACCGAACTCTGGCGGTCCGGTGCGGCAATCGTATTGGCGCTCTTCGCGCTGGCGATGCTGGTGCTCCTCCTGCGCGTCGTCTCGCCCGATCTGCGCCTGCCGATCTTCGTCTACATCCTCGCGATCGCCGCCATGGGCGTTGTCGCCTTCACCACGAGCAATGTCTGGATCATTTCCGGCGCGCTGCTTTTCATCGCGTCGGATGCTTTCCTGGCGACGGAAAAATTCCTGATGCCGGCGATCTCACGGCAGCGCGACTGGATGCGTTTCGCTGTGTGGGGGCTCTATGTCGCAGCGCAGGTGGCGATCACGCTGGGCTTTGTGCTCCAGAGAGCGCATTAGGTTCGGCCGCCTGCGGCCAGAACAACCAGGCGATGAGTGCCGCAGCTGCTATCCAGACCAGAACGATGAAGACCAGTCCGGCGCGGCTGGTCGGTTTCTGGCGGCGGTCCGCTTCGGCTCGAAACTCCGCGATAAGCGCAGGCGGCACCACCTTCACCGCAAGCATGATGCCAAGCGGCACGATGATCAGGTCATCGAGATAGCCGAGGACGGGTATGAAATCCGGGATCAGGTCAATGGGGCTGAGCGCATATGCAGCGACTGCGCCGGCGACCGCCTTGGCATACCAGGGAACGCGCCGGTCGCGCGGCAAGCCAAAGCGCGACCACGTCCCGCTTGACGGCGCGTGCCCACTGTCGAAGCGCGGCGAGCATGCGTCGTACCCAGCGGCGGTGCGCGTTAGAACACGTCCTTGCGCTTGCGCACCTCGGCGAAGACTTCCGCATCCGACGCTTTTTCCAAGCCGAGGTTCTTGCGGATCGCCGGATCGTGCCAGCGCAGGAACGGATTGGTCGACAGTTCTTCGGCGATTGTGGTGGGCAATGTCGCCTTGCCCTCGGCGCGCAATGATTCGACCTTCTTCGCGCGCTCCTTCAGCGCCGAGTTCGTCGGGTCAACCGTCAGCGCGAATTTGGCGTTTGCCAGGGTATATTCGTGTCCGCAGTAGATTTGCGTCTCGCCGGGTAGGGCTGCGAGCTTCTTCAGCGATTCGAACATCACTGGGGGCTTGCATTCGAGCAGGCGGCCGCAACCGATCGCGAACAGCGTGTCGCCGGCAAACGCCACATGATCGTCCTTGAAGTGAAAGGTGATGTGGCCGGCCGTGTGACCGGGCGTATCGATCACCGACACCTTGCGGCCGCCGAAATCGACGGTGTCGCCGCCCTTCACCGTCTTGTCGATGCCGGGGATTTTGGAGGCCTCGCCGGCAGGGCCGATGATCTCCAGCCCGTAGCGCTGCTTCAACAGCAAATTCGCCTCGACGTGGTCGGCATGGTGATGCGTGGTGAAGATGGCGCGCGGCGTCCAGCCGGTGCGCTCTATTGCCGCTAGAATCGGAGGCGCCTCGGGCGCGTCGATCAGTACCGTGTCGCCGCTCGCGGGATCGTGAACGAGCGCGCCGAAATTATCGGTCCTGCACATGAACTGGTCGATCTGAATGGCCATTTCTAGCTCCTGTTTTGCGCCCGGAAAATAGGGGCACGGACGGCCCATGTCACGCGCCTTCCTTGATGAAGTTTTGTTGCGGGGATAGCCTGTCATTCCATGTCGGATATCGTCGACCTTCGTTCCTTTTACGCCTCGCTGCTCGGCCGCCTCGCCGAGCGGTCGATCACCATGGCGTTGACCGCGGTCTGGGCCAATCTGCCCAATGAGCGGTTGGTCGGCATGGGATACGCGCTGCCCTGGCTTGACAGATTCGGCGCGGATGCCGAGCGGGTCTTTGCCTTCATGCCGGCCCGGCAAGGCGCGGTGAACTGGCCGCCCGAAAGCCCGTCCTCGACTGCGCTCGTCTTCGAGGAAGAACTGCCACTGCCCGATTCGTCGGTCGACCGCCTGCTGCTCGTGCATGCGCTGGAACATGCGGAAGACCCACGCGAAACGCTGAAGGAGGTCTGGCGAGTGCTGTCGCCGGGCGGCCGTCTGGTGATCGTGGCGCCGAACCGCCGGGGCGTGTGGGCTCGTTTCGAGCATACGCCCTTCGGCACCGGCCGGCCTTATTCGCGCGGGCAGCTCGTCACCTTGCTGCGCGAAACGAACTTCACGCCGGGGCCGTGGTCGGAGGCGCTGTTCTATCCGCCGTCGCACCGGCGCTGGGTGATGAAGTTCCATCAGCTCTTTGAGCGCACAGGCCGCCGTTTCTGGCCGATGTTTTCCGGCGTCGTCGTCGTCGAGGCGCAGAAACGGCTCTATCAGGGCCTGCCGGTGACGCAGCGTGCCTCGCGCCGCGTTTTCGTACCGGTGCTGTCGCCACAGGGCGCGGCGCGTGGCCTGCAGCTCCAGAACGGGGAAAAGTGATGCCCGACTGGTTGGGCTGGCCGCAGGCGCTGGCGCTGCTCGTGCTGTTGCAGCGCGGGCTGGAAGAGCTTCACTCGCAGCGCAACACGCGACGGCTGCTCGCCGAAGGCGCGGCGGAAGCCGGCAGCGACTACTATCCTGTCGTCGCCATCACGCACCTGGCCTGGATCGCATCGATCTTCTTTCTCGTGCCGGCGAATGCGGCGATCGTCTGGCCTGTCCTCGTGCTGTTCCTGCTGCTGCAGGTCGTGCGCTACTGGATCATCGGTACACTCGGCCGCTACTGGACGCACCGCATCATCACGCTGCCGTCCGCGCCGATCGTGAAGGCCGGGCCGTACCAGTTCGTGAAGCATCCGAACTATGCCTTGACGATCGCCGAAACGCTGCTTCTGCCCTGGGCGTTTGGCGCATGGGCACTGGGCATCATCATGGTTGCCGTCTGGACGGCGGTGCTGCGCTACAAGATCAGACTGGAAGACGAGGCGCTCGCCGCCCGCCGCGAGAGCTGACTTAGAGGTCGAGCACCGCGAAGTAGGCCGAAAAACCCGGGCCGAAGGCGGAGAAGAGATGCCGGCCGCGCGCACCGGACCGGATGGCCTGCTCCAACACGAAGAGCGCCGTGCCCGCCGACATGTTGCCGTAGTCGCGCAGCACCTGCCACGAGTGCACCACGTCGCCATCGCTGACACCGAGAACGGCTTGCGCCATTTCGAGCACCTTGCGGCCGCCCGGATGGATCAGAAAACCGTCGAAGTCCGCCAGCGTTAATCCGTGCTTCGTCAGGAAGCCATCGAGCGCCGGCGCGAGCTTGCGGTCGACCAGCGTCGGTATTTGCGGCGATATCACAATGCCGAAGCCGTCATGCTTGATGTCCCAGCCCATGATGTGTTCCGTGCCGGGCCACAGATGCTCACCGGTCGCGGCAACACGCGCGACGGCTCCATTGTTGCGGGCGCCATCTGTCGTCTGAGTGGCACCCTTGCGCAGCACGACCGCCGCGGCGCCGTCGCCGAACAACGCCGCCGAGATGAACATAGCGAGGCTCTGATCTTCGAGACGCAGGCAGAGCGTGCAGAGATCGACCGTCAGGAAGAGCACGTTCGCGCCCGGCATCGACTCGGCAATTCGTGCCGCCCGAGACAGGCCGGCGACCCCGCCGCCACAGCCGAAGCCGAAGATCGGCAGACGTTCGGTGTCGGGCCGGAACGGCATCCGGTTGAACAGCAGCGCATCGAGGCTGGGCACGGCGATGCCGGTGACCGTATTGACGACGACCGCGTCGATGTCGGTGACGACGAGGCCGGCCTTGGCGATCGCGCCTTGCGCGGCCTCTTCAAGCAGCGGCACGGCGTTCCTCCCAGCCATAGGAGCCATAGTACCAGTCGATCGGCTCGCACGCGAAGCGCCGCTCGATGCCGGTGTTCATGTAAAGCGAATCGAACTGCGCATATTGCGGCCAGAGCTTTTTCGCGCGCTCCGCCGTGTCGGCCTGCGAGACCACGTGCCCGGGCACGGCGGTGGCGATGGAAAGGATCGACACGTCAAGGGACAGCGTTGGCCTTCGCGCGGAGAGCGTGTTTTCAGTGACTGCGAGCATGCTGATGCCACTCCGTCTTGCCGGCTGTCGGGCCGCCGGGCGCGAAACCTGACGTGCCCGCCTGACATGAGTCAACGCACGAGCGCGGGTCTTTCATCCGAACGATCATGCAGGCTTGTCGTTCCCAAGCTTTGATTTTGCCTTGATCCTGCGGTTCACTGTTTGCGGTTGTTGGGGCTCTGCACCTGATGTCGACCGCGATGATCCTGCTTTTCTGCCTTGGCTGCGAGCTTGCGCAGCCGGTCGGCATGGTCGATGTCGACGTCGAGCTGGTGCTCGCGGTCGATGTCTCGCGCTCGATGGATGCGGAAGAGTTCGCGCTGCAGCGGGCGGGCTATGTCGAAGCGATCCGCCATCCGGATTTCATCCGCGCGGTGGAGCAGGGTGCGGTTGGCCGCATCGCCATCACCTATTTCGAATGGGCCGGCGACGTGCGCGAGGAATCGCTGGTGCCGTGGCAGATCATCGACGGCAAGGAGAGCGCCGAGGCCTTTGCCGCGCAGCTCGAGGGCAGTCCGGTCAGGGACTATCGCGGCACGTCGATTTCGCGCGCGCTGACCTTCGCCACGGGCCTTTTCGCGCGTAACGAGTTCGATGCGTGGCGCAAGGTGATCGATGTCTCCGGCGATGGCCCGAACAATATCGGTTCACCGGTGGAGGCCGCCCGCGATGCTGCCCTTGTCGACGGCATCATCATCAACGGCCTGCCGATCCTGATCCGCCCGTCGCCGGCCGTTCCTGAACTCGACCGTTATTATAGCGAGTGCGTGACAGGGGGGCCTGGATCCTTCGTGCTGCCTATCAAGAATTCATCCGAATTTGCCACCGCGATCCGGCGCAAGCTGATCCTCGAAGTTGGTGGCATCGAACCCGAAGTCGGGGTCGTCCCCATACAGGCGCAAGAGCCGGTCGATTGCCTGAAGGGCGAACGTGATCGGCGCTTTTACACCGACCAGTTTTTTCCGGAGCTCGACAAGTAGCGGCTCAGGCCGCGACGGGCCGTGCGGTCTTTCCAATGTCGTCCATCTCATAGGGCGTGGTCTGATAGACCTGGTTGATCCAGTTGCCGAACAGCAGATGCGCGTGCGAACGCCAGCGGTTGAGCGGCGGCTGCGCCGGGTCATCGTCGGGGTAATATTCGTGCGGCACCTCGATCGGCGTGCCCGCCGCCACGTCGCGATCGTACTCGTCCTTGAGCGAGGTGGAGTCGTACTCGATGTGGTTGAACATATAAAGCCGGTTGCCGGCCTTCTCCGACAGCAGCGAGAGTCCGGTCTCGTCAGCTTCGATCAGGACTTCCAGGCCGGACGTCGCCGGAATGTCGGCGGCTCGCACTTCCGTCCAGCGTGAAACGGGGATCGCGAAATCGTCCGAGAAGCCGGCGAGATAGGGCGAGGCCGGAGCGTTGTTGCGGTGGCGGAAAACGCCGAACGCCTTCTTCGACAGCGTATGTTTCGGCACGCCATGGAAGTGCCAGGTCGCCGCCATTGCGCCCCAGCAGATGAAGAAGGGCGAATGGACGTTGGTGGTTGTCCAGTCGAGGATGCGTTCCAGCTCCTTCCAGTAGGTCACCTGTTCGAACGGCATCAGCTCGATCGGCGCGCCGGTGATAATGAAACCGTCGAACTTGCGCGCTGCCACCTCCTCCCATGTCCGGTAGAAGGTGATCAAATGGTCCTCGGACGTGTTCTTGGCCTTATGGTTGCCGACGCGGACCAGCGTCAGCTCTACCTGCAAGGGGCTGGCGCCGATCAGCCGGGCGAACTGCGTTTCGGTGCGGATCTTGTTCGGCATCAGGTTCAGAAGGCCGATCTGCAGCGGCCGGATGTCCTGGCGCAGCGCCGTCCGCTCGTCCATGATCGACACGCCCTCGCGCACGAGCACGTCGCGGGCAGGAAGCTGGTCGGGGATCTTGATCGGCATTGATCGAACTCCAAAACAAAAAAACCGGCCGCGAAAGTCGCAACCGGTGCACGGGCTTAACGCCAACGGCCCTTTAGCGACTTATTTAACGTGGCTGCAAGCCGACCGGCCAAATCACCACGAACTGGCCTCAGATTTAGAACCAGCCGCCCTTTGCGTCAACGGGAAAGCTTTGCTAGAGGCTGCGGCCTTCGAGATCGAGTGCCCGAAATGACCGAAAACCAGCGCCCGACGCCGAAACCCGGCGTCATGGATATCGAGGCCTATGTGCCCGGAAAGAGCGCGGCGCCGGCCGGCGTGGCAAAGGTCCATAAGCTGTCGTCCAACGAAAACCCGCTCGGTCCGTCGCCAAAGGCGGTGGAAGCCGTGCGCGCGGTGGCCGAGAAGCTGGAATTCTACCCGGACGGCTCGTCAACGAAGCTGCGCGAGGCGATCGCCGAGGTTCACGGGCTCAATCCGGCGAATATCGTCTGTTCGAACGGCTCGGACGAGATACTTGGCCTGCTGGCGCAAACCTACCTGACGCCCGGCGACGAGGGCGTGTTCACCGAGCACGGCTTCCTCGTCTACAAGATCTACATTACCGCAGCCGGCGCCATCCCTGTCTCGGTCAAGGAGACGGACCAGCGCGCCGACGTCGACGCCATCCTCAAGGCAGTTACATCGAAGACGAAAATCGTCTTCCTCGCCAATCCGAACAATCCGACCGGCACCTACATTCCGTTCGAGGAGGTTCGCCGGCTGCACGCCGCGCTGCCGAAGAATGTGCTGCTCGTGCTCGACGCCGCCTATGCGGAATATGTCCGCCGCAACGATTACGAGTCCGGCATTGAGCTTGTATCGTCCTCGCAGAACGTCGTGATGACGCGCACCTTCTCCAAGGTCTACGGATTGGGTGGGGCGCGCATTGGCTGGATGTATGCGCCGGCGCATATCGTCGATGCGATCAACCGCATGCGGGGCCCGTTCAATGTCAGCGCGACCTCGATCGAAGCTGGCATTGCAGCCGTGCGCGACCGTGCGCATGTCGACAAAGCTGTGGCCCACAATGAAGAGTGGCTCTCCTGGCTGACGGCCGAGCTCGGCAAGCTTGGTCTCGGCGTCACGCCAAGCGTCGGCAATTTTGTGCTGATCCATTTTCCGGACGGCAAGAAGCACTCGGCAGCCGCCGCGGACGATTATCTCACGCAGCGCGGTTTCATCCTTCGCCGCGTCGCCGCTTATGGTTTTCCGAACGCGCTGCGCATGACCATCGGCACGGAAGACGCCAATCGCGGCGTCGTCGCGGCGCTCGAAGAATTCGTGGCGTCCTGACATGGCCGACCCGCTTTTTGACAAGATCGCCCTCATCGGCATCGGCCTGATAGGTTCCTCTCTGGCGCGCGTCATCCGTCGCGAGAACCTCGCCAGGCACATCGCGATCGGAACGCGCGGTGCGGCCACCCTGGCGCGCGCGAAAGAACTCGGCCTCGGCGACAGCTACTCGACCGATCTGGCAGAGATCGCGCGCGACGCCGATCTCGTCGTCGTCTCGGTGCCTGTCGGCTCGTCGGGCGACGTTGCCGCGCAAATCGCGCCAGCGCTGAAGCAGGGCGCGATCGTCACCGATGTGGGCTCGACCAAGACATCCGTCGTGCAGCAGATGAAGCCGCATATTCCGGACGGCGTCCATTTCATTCCCGGCCACCCGATCGCCGGCACGGAAAAGTCGGGGCCGGATGCCGGTTTCGCCGAGCTTTTCGAGAACCGCTGGACGATCTTCACGCCGCTGCCGGGCACCGATCCGGCCGCCCTCGAGACGCTCTCCGAATTCTGGCGCCGCTGCGGCGCCAACATCGACACGATGGAGCATGAGCATCACGACATGGTGCTGGCGATCGTCTCGCACCTGCCGCACATCATCGCCTACAATATCGTCGGCACGGCGGACGATCTGGAGACGGTGACGAAATCCGAGGTGATCAAGTATTCGGCCTCGGGTTTTCGCGATTTCACCCGCCTTGCGGCGTCCGACCCGACCATGTGGCGGGATGTCTGCCTGCACAACAAGGACGCGATCCTCGAAATGCTGGCCCGGTTTTCGGAGGATCTGGCGTCGCTTCAGCGCGCTATCCGCTGGAGCGACGGTGACAAGCTGTTCGACATCTTTACGCGCACGCGCGCGATCCGCCGTTCGATCATCGAGGCCGGCCAGGAAGTCGACGTGGTGGATTTCGGCCGCCAGGTGGTCGCCCACCCGGAGAAGCTACCGGGCGAGTAACGGCCCGATCTTGCCGAGCGGGATGAAGCCGAAGGTGATCCTGCCTTTGTCGATGGTGAGCGGCAGTTCGGCGTTTGCACCAAGTGCCGCCAGGCCCGACAGGCTGGCGTAGATGTGATCGGCGTTCTCCGGAAAGGCCGCCGCTGCGATCGGCGCTATGCCCACCGGGTTCCTTGCCTTCACAGTCAGGTCCGCGTCGATCAGCCCGTCCAGGCCGACGGCGAATGTGCCCGAGAGCGACAGGCTCGCGTCGTCGGTGGATATCGACAGCAGATGGACGGTCCCCGACTGGCCAAGGATCATGTCGCCGCCGCCGTTCATGCGCGACATGCCATCCTTGATCGTGATGTCCGACTGACCGGCGAAGGGCGGCAGCGCGCCGCCGCGCAGCAGGGCTGGATCGACGACGAAGCCTTCGACGCTGCCGGCGAAATCGAGATCGTTGCCGTTGGGCCGCGCGTGTGCCTGCATGTTGGCGGCCGAGAAGAGCGGTCGCTCGCTTTGCGACATAAGCGCGGCCGCGACCTTGATGTCGGTTGCTTCGGCGGAGATCCTTTCCGGCGCTTCCATTGTGTAGCGCAGGCTGGCGCGGAAGTTTTTCCAATTCATGTCGACGGTCGCCTGGGGCACTTCGACCGCCACCGGCCCGTCGAGCTCGGCGACGATCAGGAACGGATCGTAGACCTGCGCGGCGGAACGGAGCGTGCTGCCGGAGAGCGTCACCTCGCCCGGCTTCTCGTAATGCGTCTCGTCGCAGTAGAGTCCGATGCGGAAGGGGAAGCCGCCGACGCGAGCGTTCCTGCAATCGACCTTCAGGCCGCTGGCATTCGCCGCCGAGATGAAGCGGATCGCCTGATCCCTCAGCACGCCGCTCGCGTAGAACCAGGCGACGCTATAACCGCCGAACAGCAGCACGATGAACGCGGCGAGCCAGATCATTCGCCGCGAATAGTTGGGGCCGGATCGCGCTTCGCTGGTTGACGCCATGCTTTTTCTCTCGCTAACGCTCGGTCTCACGGCTGTTTTTGCCGTCTCTCGAATGGGTTGGCCCGCGATATGGTCGATTTTTGGGTATTTGGCTACGGGTCGCTCATCTGGCGGCCGGGCTTTGCCCATAAGGAAACGGCGAGGGCGCAACTGCACGGCTTCCGCCGTGCGCTCTGCGTGCGCTCCTATGTCCATCGCGGCACGCCGCAACGGCCGGGACTGGTGCTCGGTCTCGACCGCGGAGGCTCCTGCATCGGGCTTGCTTTCCGCGTGCCGGGTGAATTGCGCGACGAGGTGATCGCGTATCTGCGCGAGCGGGAACTGGTCACCAATGTCTATCTCGAACGATCGCTGCCGGTGCGGCTGACATCAGGCGAAACGGTGACGGCGCTCTGCTACATCGTCGACCGGCATCATGAGCAATATGCTGGCCAGCTCGACGCGGAAGAGGCGGCTGAGATTGTCCGCGGCTCGGTCGGACAGTCGGGCCGCAACGAGGACTACGTGCAGAATACGATCGAGCACCTGCGCGCACTCGGCATTCGCGACCAATGGCTCGAAGAGGTGGCTGAGCGCGTAGGCGCTAGTGCTTAAGCTCCACGCCCAGCGCCTTCAGCCGCGCGGCAGCCGCCGGCGGCATCGGCGGCGGGTTCGGCGACTGCGCTACCTCGATCAGGATCTCGTCGCAGGCGGCTTCCGTCTCGCCGATCAGCCGCTGCATGAACTCCTCCTTTTCGAGGCCGGGCGGGATCGGTTTCAGGAACCGCGCCTTGATGGTGCCGGGGTAACGCAGGAACTTGCGGCGTGGCCAGTAGAGCCCGGCCTGATGCGCAACCGGCACGACCGGGATGCCGAGCTGCGCGTAAAGCTCGACGATGCCGTATTTGTAGTTCGGCTCCGCACCTGGGGCCCGGCGCGTTCCCTCGGGGTAGATGATCAACTGCCGCGTGTTGCGCTCGAACTCGTCCTTTGTAGCTTTCACGACCGCCTTCAGCGCCTTCGAGCGGCTGCCGCGATCCACCGGAATCATGCGCATCTTCAGGATGTACCAGCCGAAGAAGGGGATCCAGGTGAGTTCGCGCTTCAGGATGTAGAGCCCGTCCGGAATGTGCGGCAGGAAGGCGATCGTGTCCCAGAACGACTGATGTTTGGGCGCGATGATGCAGGGGCCGGCCGGCAGGTTTTCCAGGCCGGTGATCTCGGCGCGCGTATTTGCGACCTTGTCGTAGAGCCACAGGCTGGTCCTGATCCAGAATTTCGGGATGAACCACGCTTTGAGGCGCGGCGACAGGAAGTAGATCGGCGTCCAGAAAATCATCTGAACGATCAGGTTCAGATAGAACAGGATGTTGAACGCCAAGGATCGAATGATGAGCATCAGGCAGGAATTCCGGACAGCCGGATGCTGGTTACGACCCGGCGCGGGAAAAGGAAAGAGAGTGCGGTTGCGTTCGGGTGTGGACTCCGCACCCTAGTTGGCGGCGACCGTCTTGGCGTAGGCGGCTGGGTTCACGCGCGGCGAGAAGCCGGCAAGCGCTGCGATGTATTTCAGATATTCGTTGAACAAGACGCGCATGGCATCGGGCCGCGACAGCCATGCCAAGCGGCTCAGATCGCTGTTGACGACCGGATAGGGCTCCAGCTTGGCGTCGCCGATGAGCCGGCCCATTTCGAGCAGGCTGCGCGGCATGTGATAATTATTGGTCACCAGGATGACCGTATTGTAGGCGTGGCTCGTCACCCATTTGGCGCTTTCCTCGGCATTGCCGACCGTATCCAGCGCCGCATAATCGATGTCCACGCAGCAGGAGAAGAGCTCCGGATCGCCGCCGCTAGCGTGCTGCAGATCGTCCCGGTCGGCCGACGGATGGACGCCGCTGATCAGAAGCCGCCGGCCCTTGCCTGATTTGAGGAGATCCAGCGCCGCCTCGATACGCGCGGAACCGCCGGTGAGAACGATGATGGCGTCGGCGGACTGTGGATTGGCGGGCGTGACCAACTGCCCGACATAGCTCGCGAACCAGGCAAAACCGCCAGCGAACACGAATGCGGCGAGGAACAAACCCAGGACCGAATATTTGAGCGCGGAAAGCAGGCCTCTGCGGCTGGATTCGCGCGCATAGACAACTGGACCGCCCGTGGCCGACTCGGTCAGCTCCCGTCCCTTCATGTGCAAAGAGATAATCCCGAAATATGGCGGCGAAAAGCATGAAAGCGACGCATCGACTGCACGCTGCGTGACGTAACGATACCGATCGCGAGCCTCTCAACCATCGCGCGGCCTGATGTCGAGGTCGGTCAGATAGGCCACCACCGTAACGTGTGACGTGAGCGCGGTGAGGAAGGCGACGACCAGCACCACCAGCGCAACGCCGGCATAACCGGCAAATCCGATGGCGAAATTGCCGAACAGAGCCGACGCCTGGTCGGCTTCCGGCGTCGCTATGTTCAGCATCGACCACCAGGAAAAACCAAGGAAAACAAGCACCGCGGCGACGCCGCCCGCGGCCGCACCCTTGGCGCCGGTGATCAGAAAATGCTGCCGGAACTCGCTGGCAATGAAGCGCGCCTCGGCGCCGACGAAGTGGAGGACCTCGATGATGTGGCCGCTGCCGGCCATGGCGCCGCGGGTGGCGAAGACGACGCAGAGCACAGTTGCCGACAGCATCAGCGCCAGCACGGCAAAGCCGATGGTCACGGTCGTGCGGGCCATCGCAACCAGCCGGTCGACCCAGGTGCGGTGATCGTCAAGCGTTGCCGTCGGCACTTCCGGCGCCAGCGCCGCGCGCAACTGCGCGAAGTCCGGCGGGTTGCTTTCGTCGATCGTAACAACCACCAGTCGAGGAACCGGCAGCTCGTCGATGTTCAGTCCTGCGCCGAGCCATGGCTCCAGAAGCCGGGCCGTTGCCTCGCGGTTGACGGGAACCGCACTGATCACGCCCTGGAAGCCGGAGGCGATCTCGGCGGCCCGGGCCAGCGCTTCCTCCATATCCATGTCGTCCGCAGGTTTGATCTGGATGGTCGCCTCGCGGGCGATCTGGGTTTGCCAGACAGCGGCCGTATCCCGCACCAGCGTGACGCAGCCGAGCGTCAGGCAGGACAGGAACGTCATGATGGCGATGACCAGCACCAGAGCGCGGCCGGCGACGTTCTGCTGGGGCACGATGGGTGTCGAGCGGCGCTGAAAACGCGCCAGGCCGAAGGCGGCAGGCGCAGCCGTCTCCTCGTGCAGTTCTTCGCTCGGCGCGTCAGTCGTCATGGGTTTCGATCCTGCCGGAATCGAGGATCATGCGGCGCGCCTCGACCTGGTCCATCAGACCGAGATCGTGGGTGGCAATGACGACGGCCGTGCCCAGCCGGTTGAGCTCGATGAAGAGCCGCAGCAGCCGGCGCGCCAGCGGCGGGTCGACGTTGCCGGTCGGCTCGTCGGCCAGCAGGATTTCAGGCTGCTCGATGAGCGCGCGGGCGATCGCCGCGCGCTGCTTCTCACCGCCCGACAGCACCGGCGGCAGCACATACATGCGCTCGCCGAGGCCGACCCAGCGCAGAAGTTCGATGACGTCGTTGCGGTACGTCGATTCCTCGCGGCCGCGCACACGCAGCGGCAGCGCCACATTCTCGTAGGTCGTCATATGGTCGAGCAGGCGGAAATCCTGGAACACCACGCCGATGCGGCGGCGCATCAGGGGCAGTTCGCGCGGCGAGATGCGGGAGCGGTCCTTGCCGAAGATGTTGATCAGGCCGCGCGTCGGCTTGAGCGACATGAAGAGCAGCCGGAGCAAAGTCGTCTTGCCCGCGCCGGAAGGGCCGGTGAGGAACTGGAATGAGCCATGCGGAATGTGGAAGGAGACATCGCGGAGGATTTCCGGTCCCATCCCGTAGCGCAGGCCGACATTCTCGAAGCGGATCAACTTTGTCCTCGGGAGTTACGCAGCCGCGCCAGGGCCGTTCTGGCCGGCCATTCGTCGCAAACGACCATGGTTCGGCATGGTTAACTGGCGGTTAATTTTGCCCTTCCGAGGGCCGTCCGGAGGCGGCCAGGTCGGGATTGATTAACCATTTTTATTTACCCCGGATCGCGGACCCAGGAAAAGGATCGCCGAGCCGTATGGCCGAGGATCGCACCGCACGACCGGTTTCCGGCGAAATCATGGCCGGGCTCGACATGCCGCTGCGCGAAAGGCCGCAGGTCGAGGACGTCATCGACGTCGAGTTCGAGACCGTCGGGCGGGACCATGTCCGCGCGCCTGAGATTGACGTCCCGGAACGCGTCTCGATTGGCACCGCCGGGCGGGCGACGGCCGGGTTTGACGTTCTAACCGGGCACCGCGAACCCCCTCGCACCGGCACGGCAAAAGGCGGTCCGGCCTTCTGGATTTTCGGCCTGACGGTCGCCGCCGGTGCCTTCTGGATTTCGGGCGGACACGCGCTCGTGCGGCAGGCAGACGCCGGCAGAGCGCCGGCGGACCGCACGTTCACCATTGGCGACGTGTCGTCGCGCGTCGAGCGGGCCGGCGCCCGCATCGTGCTGTTCGTCGATGGCGCGGCCGTGAACGCCGGATCCGCACCGGCAATGATGCCGCCGCTGGAGATCAGGGTGACCGCAGGGAATGGCGACGTCACCCGCTACAAACTGGGGACATCGCCGACCGAGATCGCGCCCGGCGCGCGTTTCAGCTTTTCCAGCCGTCTCGAAGCGCCTACAGACGGGGTGAAATCCGTCCAGGTCGACTTCAGAGACGAGGAAGCGTGATGCCCGTCGTTCGCGGCAAAGACATAGAAGTCCTTTTCTCCGCCTCCACCATCGCCCGCCGCAACCTCGAACTCGCGAAAGAGATTGCGAGCCGCGAGTATCACGATCTGCTGGTGATCTCGATCCTCAAGGGCTCGTTCATCTTCGCCGCCGACCTGATCCGCGCCATGCACGATGTCGGCCTGTCGCCGGAGGTCGAGTTCATTTTCATCTCGAGCTACGGCGCCGGCACGACCAGCGGCGAGGTGAGGGTGCTGCGCGACATCGACAATGAGGTCGCCGGCCGCGACGTGCTCCTGATCGACGACATATTGGAGTCGGGCAAGACGCGCGATCTCATGATGCAGCGTGGCGCCAAAAGCTGCTCCATCGCCGTGCTGCTCGACAAGCACACACGCCGGCAGACCAAGCTCGACGCCGACTTCGTCGGTTTCGAATGTCCGGACTATTTCGTCGTCGGCTACGGCATGGATGTCGCGCACGCCTTCCGCGAACTGCCTTTCGTCGGCGTGGTCAAAGGCGACGCCTGATTCGTTAACGCCGGGCTTCACCGAAGCGAAAGAATTTCAGGCGCAGCCTCTTGCGATGAAGAAGCTCCTGGTCGTCGAAGACGACGATTCCGTTCGTACCCTCGCCGCCCGCGCGCTAGAGCGCGCCGGCTATGCCGTCGATGTTGCGACGAATGGGAAAGCCGGCCTGGACAAGATCGAAGCGGCAGGCGGCCAGTACGACCTGATCATTTCCGACGTGCGCATGCCGGGCATGGACGGGATCGAGATGGCCAAGGCAGCGGCGCGATCCTATCCCGACATCCGCATCCTGTTTGTCACCGGTTATGCTGATCAGCGCGAACGGGCCGCGGAACTGGACAGCGTCGTTGCCGGCGTCCTGCAGAAGCCATTCACATTGGTCGAGATACGCGCCAGGGTCGACAGACTGCTCGTCGTCGCCGCTTAGAGCGGTTCACTGTTTCTTCGAAACACTGATCCACTCTAAGTCATTGTTTTAGCGGCAAAACAGCGGGTTCCTGCTGTTATCCGGACGCAGAACCTTACGCGTCTGCTGGAATTGCTCCAGGCGTCCGCTCAGCGAAGCTCCAGCAGCCGTTCGAGGTAATCGCGCTCCAGCGCCGGGCTCATGGCATTGCCGAGCCGCTTGCGGATCGCTTCGAGGATCTGCCGCGCGCGCTGCATGTCGATCTCGTCCGGCACCTTGGTGTCGCCGCCGTCGTCCGGCCCGTCTGTTGAGCGCGGCCGGCCGAGAGGATCGCGATCGGCATTCTGCTGCCTGCCGCCTTCCTGGCCGCCGCCCTGGTCGCCCTGCATGGCCTGCATCATCTGCTGCATCATGTCCTGGGCGCCACGGCGAAGCGCTTCCAGCGCGCGGCCCTGGTGGCCGACGGCGCGGTCGCCTTCGCCTTCGCCAAGCGCGCCCTCGGCGCTGCCCATCTCCTCGCCGGCCTCGCCAAAGCCTTCGCCCGGCTCGATGCCCAGCCCCTTCAGCGCTTCCATCAGCGCCTGCAAGTCGCCCTTCAAATCGCCTTGGCCTTGCTGCAATTGCTGCAGCGCCTCGGCGAATTCCTCGGGCGTCATGCCTTCGCCGGACTCACCGTTCTCGCCTTCGCCGGACTCACCTTCCTGCTGCTCGCCATTCTCGCCACGCTGCCGTTCGCCGCGCTGCATCTGGTCGAGGCGGAAGGTCTCGTTCATCATTTCCTGCTGGCGCCGGAGAAGCTCGCCGAGCTTGTCCATCTGCTGGCGCATCTCGCTGTTCTCGCCATTTTCGCCGGGCTGCTGCTGGCGGCCCGCCTGCAGGTTGTTCATCATCTCCTGGAGCTGCGAGAGAAGCTCCTGCGCCTGCTCGCGGCTGCCGGACTTTGCCATCTCCTCGATCTGGTCGAGCAGCTTTTCGAGATCGCTCTGGCGTATTTCCTCGCCATTTTGCGGCATGTTTTGCGCCATGTTCGGATCGCGCGCGGCGCGTTCGGCGAATTCACGCAGGAACTCGTTCATCGCCTGGCGCAGTTCCTTCATCAGGCGCTCGATCTCCTCGTCGGTCGCGCCATTTTCGAGCGCCTGCTTCAGCGCTTCCTGCGCCTGCCGGAGCCGCTTCTCGGCGGCCGAGAGATCGCCGTCCTCGATGCCGAGCGCGAGCTCCCACATGTAGTCGGCGACACCACGAAGGCTCTCCTCATCCTGCGCCGTCTTCAACTTGGTGCGGCCGGTCATGATGCCGAGATAGTGCGAGAGGTTCGGGATCGTGTCCTCGGCCCTCAGCGTGATCGCATCGATCAGATCGAGTACGCGCTGCTTCTGGTTGGTGTCTAGGCTGAAGATGCGGCGCTGCTCGACGACAGCCTTCGCGAGCGGATTGGAGAACGGCCGCTCGGGCATGATGAAGGTTTTCGTCTCGCTGACCGCCTCCTGACCGGCGTCGTCGACAACGCGCAAGGTCAGGTTCACTTTTTCGCCCGCCCAGACATGTTCGGTCAATTCGCGCGTCGATTTGGCTGCGATCTCCTTGCCGCCGCGGCGCGGCAGCGACAGCGGCATGTCAGGCGCCTCATAGAGGGGCTTGGCGTCCTTCGCCCGCGGATCGGCGAGCTTGAATTCGGCCTTGGCGGATGCGGCGCCGTAATCATCGACGATCTCGTAGCGAAGCTCGAGCGCGCCGTTGACCGCGCGTTTCGGCTCGTCGGTGAAGCGGATCACCGGCGGATTGTCCGGGGTCACGGCGAAGGACCAGGCGTCGAGAACCGAGTCGCCCGACTTCAAGGTCAGCGTGCCTGCGGCGGCGAGCTTCGTGTTGAACTGAAGCGGCGCGCCGGCCGCCACGGGAGCGGCAGGCGCGGTTGCGTTCTGGCCAGCGACCGGCGCGTCGGTTGCGATCTCCCGCACCATGCCGCCTGCGTCCGTGAAGCTCAGCGTCTCGATGCCGGCCCCGCCGGTCACGCGCAGCGATACGTCGCTGCCTTCCGGCACGGTGTGGGTAGCGATGTCGCGATTGGCTTCAGCGGTCAGGAACACCGGCGCCTTGCCGGTGTAAGCCGGCGGCGTCACCCACGCATCGACGCGCGGCGGCAGCACCTCGGCGCCCGCATGGGCGCGGAACGCATCGGTGACGCGGCCACCCAGCGGTCCGAACGAGAAGGCGAAAGCGGTGACAAAAAGAAGCGCGATGGCCGCGCGCAATCCCCAGGGGTCGCGCTCGGGCACCCGCGTGCGCGGCAGGTCGCCGCCAACCTGGGCAAGCTGTTCGGCCATACGGCGCTGATGCTCGCGCCAGAGTGCATCGGCAAAGGTGGAGCGGCGTCCGCTCGGGCGGTCGGACTGAACCTGCACCGGATTGTGGACGAGTTTGTTGGCGCGCTCGATGCGGGCGTCGATCTCCGCTGCGGTCGGTTTGCGGAAAAAGCGGAGCGGATAAAGCGAGGCAAGCGCGCCGATGGCGAGCAGCGCCAGGAGGCCGAGCCGCGCCAGGTCCGGCAATAGGCGGAAAGCGCCCAGCCACGACAGGCTGAGGAACAGGCCGGTGACGAGAATGAACGGCAAAGCGAGCGGCCAGAGCCGTTCGACGATGATCGCGGTTTGGATGACGATGCGCGTCCGGGCGAGCCGCCCGGCAAAATTCAGGCTCACAGTGTCGCTCGGCGATTGCGCCATCGACCCTTCCATCAGCCGCGAACGCGCGGAATCATGCGGCGGCTGGCCAGGAATGATAACAAGAAACGCGGCAAAGGCGAGGCGACTGACACAATCGTGATAACGTTTGCGAACAATCGCAGACGTGGTCAGGCGAGCCAGTCCGGCATCGAATCCAGGCCGATCAGCTCATCATAGCCCGGCCTACGCCGCACAATATGGAAGCGGTCGCCATCGACCAGCACCTCAGGCACCAGCAAACGTGTGTTGTAAGTGCCTGCCTGGACGGCGCCATAGGCGCCGGCGGTGGACACAGCAAACAGGTCGCCCGCATTCATGCGCGGCAGGTCCCGGTCCATGGCGATGAAGTCGCCGCTTTCGCAGACAGGCCCGACGACATCGACCACCATGCGCGGCGTGTCGGGCTGCGCTTCGATGACGGGCCGGATCTCGTGGAAGGCGTCATAAAGGGTGGGGCGGATGAGATCGTTCATCGCGACGTCGCCGATGATGAAGTTCTTCGCGTCGCCTTCCTTCACGTAGATCACCTCGCCGACGAGGATGCCGGCATTGCCGGCGATCAGCCGGCCAGGCTCGAAGATCACCTTCACGCCGAGACTGGTCATATGCTTCTTCACGATCGCCGCATAGGCATCGGGAAGCGGCGGCGGGTTGTTGTCGGTGCGATAAGGGATGCCGAGGCCGCCGCCGAGATCGACGTGCTCGATCGCGTGGCCGTCGGCGCGCAACTGTCCGACCAGTTCAGCCAGCAGCGCGTATGCATCGCTGAACGGCTGCAGTTCGGTCAACTGGCTGCCGATATGCGTGTCGATACCGATGACCTTGATGCCGCGCAGGGTCGCTGCGCGCGCGTAGACATCGCGGGCGCGCTGCCAGGCTATGCCGAATTTGTTCTCGGCCATACCGGTCGAGATCTTCTTGTGCGTCTTGGCATCGACGTTGGGGTTGATGCGCAGCGAGATCGGCGCGGTCTTCCCTGCGGCCACCGCGCGTTGCGACAAGAGCTCCAGTTCCGGTTCGGATTCGACGTTGAAGCAGTGGATGCCGGCCGAAAGGGCGAAGTCCATTTCGCTCGCCTTCTTGCCGACGCCGGAGAACACGATCCTGTCGGCCGGAATGCCGGCGGCCAGCGCACGGCGCAATTCGCCTTCGGAGACCACATCCGCGCCCGCGCCAAGCTTGGCCAGCGTGCGCAGCACGGCCTGATTGGAGTTCGCCTTCATCGCATAGCAGACCATCGCGTCGAGTTCGGCGAAGGCTTCGGCGAAGACGCGATAATGGCGCGTCAGCGTGGCGGTCGAGTAGCAGTAGAACGGCGTGCCGACGGCTGCCGCGATCGCCGGCACGGGCACGTCCTCGGCATGCAGAACGCCGTCGCGGTATTCGAAATGGTTCACGTGCGTGTCCGGAAAATCAGTCGATCAGGCCGTCGAGGATGAATGGCTTGTCCTCAACCGGTTTTTCGGGTGCCGGCGGGACCGGTTCCTTGTTCCGCTGCGCTTCCTTGCGGGCGTCGAGTGCTGCCTGATAGGGCGTATCGAGCGGCGCCTTGCGGCCGCACGCCGTCACCGCGAGCGCCAGCGCCAGCAGAATTCCGAGCCTTGTCAGTTGCTTCGACGTCATCCCAGCCAATCCATTCGACCCGCCGCTTGTAGCGGAACTTCAATCCGATTGCATCCCAAACTCAGGCGGTCTTGAGGCGCTTTTTCCAATAGCGGATCTGGCGGCGCACTTCTTGCGGCGCGGTGCCGCCGAAGGAGGTGCGGCTCTTCACCGAGTTTTGCACCGAAAGCACGGAGAACACGTCCTCGGTCACCTTCGGATTGAGCGCCTGCAATTCCTCCAGCGACAGTTTTTCGAGCCCGACCTTTTTCGATTCCGCCAGTGCAACGGCGCGGCCGGTCACGTGGTGTGCCTCGCGGAATGGCAAGCCAGCCTCGCGCACGAGCCAATCGGCAAGGTCGGTCGCGATCGAATAGCCGGCGCCGGCCGCCTTCTTCATCGCGGCCTCGTTCACGGTCAGATCCGAGATCATGCCGGTCATTGCCGCGATCATCAGGTCGAGCGTCTCGGCCGCATCGAAGACAGCTTCCTTGTCCTCCTGCATGTCCTTCGAATAGGAGAGCGGCAAACCCTTCATTACGGTCAGCAGTCCGATCAGATGACCGTTCACGCGGCCGGTCTTGGCGCGGACCAGTTCGGCGGCGTCGGGGTTCCGCTTCTGCGGCATAATGGATGAGCCCGTCGAGAAGCTGTCGGACAGCCGCACGAAGGCGAATTGCGGCGTCGACCAGATGACGATCTCTTCCGCCAGCCGCGACAGATGCGTGCCGCAGATCGCGGCGAGCGCCATGAATTCCAGCGCGTAATCGCGGTCCGACACGCTGTCGATCGAGTTGCGCGTCGGCTCGCGGAAGCCGAGCGCCTTCGCGGTCTGCGCACGGTCGATCGGAAAGCCTGTGCCGGCAAGGGCGGCGGCCCCAAGCGGGCTTTCGTCCATGCGCTCGATTGCGTCACGGGCGCGCGACAGGTCGCGGCCGAACATTTCCACATAGGCCATGCAGTGATGGCCGAAGGTCACGGGCTGCGCCGCCTGCAGATGCGTGAAGCCAGGCATGACGGTTGCGGCGTGTTTCTCCGCCCTGTCGAGCAGCGCCTCGATCAGACCTTTCAGCGCCTCGGCGGTGCGCGACAGTTCGCGCTTCACCCAGAGGCGGAAATCAACGGCGACCTGGTCGTTGCGCGAGCGGGCGGTGTGCAGCCGGCCGGCCGCCGGGCCGATCAGCTCGGCCAGCCGCGATTCGACATTCATGTGAATGTCTTCGAGCCGGGTCGAAAAGGCGAATTTGCCGTCCTCGATCTCTCGCAGGATCGTGTTCAGTCCGTGAGCGATCTTCTGTTGATCTTCGGCCGAAATGATGCCGGTTTCCGCCAGCATCTGAGAATGGGCGAGCGAACCGCGAATGTCCTCCGCGTATAGTTTGCGATCGAAGCCGATGGAGGCGTTGATCGCTTCCATGATCGCGGCTGGACCTGAGGCGAAACGTCCGCCCCACATCTGGTTGCTGGCCTTTTTCTCGCTCATCGTGCTACCGGCCTTGGAATGTCGAAATTCAATCTTCCCGCCACAAGGCTGATCATTCTGGCGGCGGTCGCCGGAATGATCGCCGGCGGCGTCGCCGTATACGTGAGAGGTGGGCTTTCTGGCAATGACGGGCCGGAAGTGGCCGATATTTCCGGCCCGGACAAGGCCTGCGAGGCACGAGCCGAAATGGCCAAGGCGATCGCGGCGAAGGCGACCGGCGATGTCGCGGCACTGCTGCCGGCCGACCCGCCGCAATCGCTCGCGGCGCTGGCGTTCAACGGCCCCGACGCGAAACCCATGAGCCTCAAGGATTTCACGGGCCGCACGGTGCTGCTCAACCTCTGGGCAACATGGTGCGCTCCGTGCCGTGCCGAAATGCCCTCGCTCGACGCGCTCGAGCTCGAGATGGGCGGAGAGAGCTTCGAGGTGGTGGCGGTCAATATCGACACGGGCGACGACACCAAACCGAAGAAATTCCTGGAGGAGACGGGTGTCGCGACGCTCGGCTATTATCGCGACGCGACGCTTGGGGTATTCAACGATCTCAAGAAACGCGGGCTGGCGCTCGGCCTACCCGTGACCTTGCTCATCGGGCCTGATGGCTGCCTTCTCGCCCACATGAACGGCCCGGCGGAATGGGCGGGCGAGGATGCCAGGCGGCTTGTCGAGGCGGCGCTCGGCAGCGAAAGCTAGGCCGGACGGCTTCTGGTCGGACCAGTAGGGCCGTTTTGAGCCTGACCTTAGGTCGTGCTTAACCAAAGGGCCGATTGTTTTGCCGGCGCTCCGTGCCGCCGGGCCTTTCTTGAACCATTCGTTAAACGAACCCGCGCGAGGGTCGCCGCACGGGGAAGGCCTATGGCCGAGTGGGAAATTCAGGGCGTGGCGTCGGGTCAAAACACAGGTTTCACGAGGCAGTTCGGTGCCGTGGCGTTGCTCGGCATCGGGTATGCCGTTCTGGCGGTCGTCTGCTCAAAGCTGTTCTACTCTGGCAGCGATGCCGCCGGTCTATGGCTGGCGAATGCTTTTGCCGCGGGCTTCATCCTGCGGGCTGGCTTGAGTTCGCTGACGCTCCCGGTCGTCATTGTCCTTGCCACATCGGTCGCCGGCAATCTGGCGCTCGGACACGCACTCGAGGACGTCGTTCTCTTCTCGGTCACCAATACGATCAGCGTGCTGCTTGCGGTTCTTTTGCTGCGCGGCCGGTTCTCCGATCTCGAGGAGGTGACGGCCAGTCCCGGCAATTATGCGACGGCGCTTTTGCTCGCCGGCGCCGCAGCACCGGCCATCGCTGGGCTTCTCTACGCGCAGGCCAGCTTCCATCTCAACGGGGAGCCGCTGCTGCTGACCTGGTGGCTGTGGCTGTCAGGTGACGCGCTGGGTTATGCGATTATCCTGCCGATCGCGTTCTCCGCGACACGCGATGCACTTGCCGATTTCACGCGACAAAAGGCGGTCGTTCAGTTTTTGCTTTCCCTCTCCTTCGTCGCGTTCGCCGCTGCCAGCGGCCTGACCTGGACGACCTTTCCGATCATGGTGCTGTTCGTTCCGCTGATGGTGAGCGCAGCCTTCCTGCCGGCATTCATGCTAGCGATTGTGGCAGCCTTTGCGGCCGTCTCGGTCCTCACCGCGCTCGCGTTCGGACTGGCGCCGTCCGCCCCGATCGTTGAAGCCCTGGCTGCTTATCGTTTCCAGGTATCGCTGGCGATCTGCGCCACACTGCCGATGCTGGGGCAGATGGTCATCCAGCAGATGCGCAACGACCGCCGTCGCGCCTTTGACAGCGAACAGCGCTTCCGGCGCGCGATGAAGGATTCCGCCATCGGTGTCGCCATCGTCGCCCTCGACGGCAAGATTGTCGAAACGAACGACGCCTTCGCCGAAATGCTCGGTTACACCACCGGCGAACTCGAGACGAAGACCTTTTTCGAGATCACCTATCCGGAAGACAGGGCGATCGGCGCGGAAACCATGCGCGCCGTCCGCGCCGGCGAGGCGGATTCCTATCGCTTCGAGAAACGTTACGTCCGCAAGGATGGCCGGCCGGTCTGGGCGCAGCTCGCCGGCTCCGTCATTCGCGATGCGCAAAGTGGCAAGCCGATCTATCTCGTCTCGCAGATCGAGGACATCGACGCCCGCAAGAAGTCGGAGGCCGCGTTGGCGGAATCCGAGATGCGCTGGAACTTCGCGCTTGCCGCGGCCGGCCAAGGCGTCTGGGATCTCGATGTGCGGAAGGGCGAAGTCCGCTACTCATCGACCTGGAAGCGCATGCTGGGCTACGAGGAGCATGAGCTCGACGGCGACCCGGATCATTGGCTGACCTTGATACATCCGGACGATCGCGAGCGCGTCGATCGGGCTGACAAGGACCATCTCGACGGCAAGGCGCCGATGTTCGAGGCCGAGTTCCGGATGCAGCACAAGGAAGGGCACTGGCTCTGGATATTGGATCGCGGCCAGATCATCGAACGCGATTCCGATGGCCGGATGCTGCGCGCGATCGGCACCTTGACCGACATCACCATGCGGCGGGAGGCAGAGGAACGCCTCGTCTCATATGCCTCGCTGCTTGCCGATGAGAAGGAACGCCTGCGCGTCACGCTGAATGCGATCGGCGACGCCGTGATCTGTACCGATGCGGACAATCGCATCACCTTCATGAATCCGGTCGCCGAAAAACTGACCCATATTGCCGAGAGCAAGGCGCTCGGCAGATCGCTGGCCGACATCTACCGGTCAGTCGATGAGGAAACCGGAGAAAGACTGCCGGTCGCGGCGCAGAGCGACCGAAACAACAACCGCGCCGTTCTCGTGCGTGCCGACGGAAGCCGCTGCTCGATCCGCGAGGTTGTCTCTTCGATCGAAACCGAAAAGGGTGAGTTCGGCGGCTCGGTCATCGTGTTCCAGGACTTCACTGACGCACGCACGCTGCAGCGCGAGCTCGCTTACGCGGCCGCGCACGATCCGCTGACCGGACTCGCCAACCGTTCGAGCTTCATCCAGAAGATGGAGGCGCTGGTCGCCAGCGCGGGCGGCGAGGCGGCAGACAGCCACTTCCTGTTCATCGATCTCGACCGCTTCAAGGCCGTCAACGACACGGGCGGCCATGCCGCCGGCGACGCGCTGCTAAAGCGGGTTGCCGACGCGATCTCCACGCTGGCGCGTCCGGGCGATCTCGTGGCACGGCTCGGCGGCGACGAGTTTGCCGCGGTCCTGAAGAACTGCTCCGTGCGCGAGGCCGAGGCCATCGCGAACCGCATCGTCGGTGCTGTCGGAACGCTCGACTTCACCTGGGATGGGCGGCGCTTCGAGATCGGCGCCAGCATCGGTGTCGCGTCGCTTGGCCAGGAGAGCGAGATCGACGAGATCATCGCACGTGCTGACGAAGCCTGTTATTCGGCAAAAGGGTCGGGCAGGAACTGTGTCGTCGTGTTCGACGCAAAGTCGGCGAGCAGGCGCTCGCCGGTGCGCAAGTTTTCCGTCGCGTCGTAGGTCGAAAAAGTTCCCGCTATCGCGTCGGGACAGGATGCTCGCCGCGATAATCGTAGAAGCCGCGCCCGGTCTTGCGTCCGAGCCAGCCGGCTTCGACATATTTCACCAGCAGCGGGCAGGGGCGGTACTTCGAGTCTGACAGGCCGTCATGCAGCACCTGCATGATCGACAGGCACGTGTCGAGGCCGATGAAATCGGCAAGTTGCAGCGGGCCCATGGGGTGGTTCGCGCCGAGCTTCATGGCGGTGTCGATCGCTTCGACGCTGCCGACGCCTTCGTAGAGTGTGTAGATCGCCTCGTTGATCATCGGCATCAGGATGCGGTTGACGATGAACGCCGGAAAATCCTCGGCGACGGTGATCGTCTTGTCGAGGCTTTTGACGTAGCCCTTCGCGGCTTCGAAGGTTGTGTCCTCCGTTGCGATGCCACGCACCAGCTCGACCAGTTTCATGACCGGCACGGGGTTCATGAAGTGGATGCCGATGAAGCGCTCCGGCCGGTCGGTCTGCGCGGCGAGACGGGTGATCGAGATCGACGAGGTGTTGGTGGCGAGCAGCGCCTCGGGGTTCAGCAGCGGGCAGAGCTGCGCATAGATCTTGCGCTTGACGGTTTCGTCCTCGGTGGCTGCTTCGATGACGAGATCGGCGGCGGCCAGATCCTCCATCGACTTCGCGGCGCCGATCAGGCCGAGCGCCTTCTGGCGCTCCTTTTCTTCCAGTTTTCCGGAGGACACCTGCCGCGCCATGTTGCCACTGACAGTGGCGATGCCCTTTTCGATGCTGGCTGCGGAGACATCGTAGATGAGCACCTTGTACCCGGCGAGCGCCGAGACGTGAGCGATGCCGCCGCCCATCTGGCCAGCGCCGACAATGCCGACCGTGCCGATCTTGCCACTCATGGTACCGATCCCGTCGAAAAGGCTTGCCGCCTGCTTTTTGTGCAGTGCAAACTAAATGGCCGGGGTAGTTTCGTCTACCCCGGCCATTACAATTTCATACCGATCGGCGAAGAGCGTTAAAGCGCCTTCTCGAGCTCCGGCAGGATAACGAACAGATCGCCGACGATGCCGTAGTCCGCGACCTGGAAGATCGGTGCTTCCTCGTCCTTGTTGATCGCGACGATGACCTTGGAATCCTTCATGCCGGCGAGATGCTGGATCGCACCGGAAATGCCGCAGGCGATGTAGAGTTGCGGCGCCACGACCTTGCCCGTCTGGCCGACCTGCCAGTCGTTCGGGGCGTAGCCGGCGTCGACCGCCGCGCGCGAAGCGCCGACCGCGGCGCCCAGCTTGTCGGCGACGGGCAGGATGACTTCCTTGAACTTCTCCGCCGAGCCGAGCGCGCGGCCGCCGGAGATGATGATCTTCGCCGAGGTGAGCTCGGGACGATCGCTTTCCGAGAGCCGGTTCTCGACGAAGGTCGAGAGGCCGGGATTGGCTGCTGCCTGGACCGTCTCGACGGGTACCGAGCCGCCTTCGCCGGGCGACTGGAAGGACGCGGTGCGCACCGTGATCACCTTCTTGGCATCGGTCGCCTGCACGGTCTGGATCGCGTTGCCGGCATAGATCGGCCGCTTGAACGTGTCGGGCGCCACGACCTCGATGATTTCCGAGACCTGCATCACGTCGAGGAGTGCGGCGACGCGCGGGGCGACGTTCTTGCCCATGGTGGTCGCGGGCGCGACGATCGTGTCGTAATTGCCGGCGAGCGACACCACGAGTGCTGCGGTCGGTTCGGCGAGGCGCTCGGCCAGTTCGTCGGCTTCGGCGAGCAGCACCTTGGTCACGCCCTTCAGCTTGGCGGCGGCGTCAGCCGCGCCCTGCGCGCCCTTGCCGGCGACGAGCACATGCACGTCCGAGCCGATCTTCGATGCCGCGGCCAGAGCCTTGGCGGTCTGGTCCGAGAGCGAAGCGTTGTCGTGTTCCGCGAGGAGGAGAATTGCCATGTCGTCTGATCCTTCTCTTAGAGCACGCCGGCTTCGTTCTTGAGCTTGTCGACAAGCTCGGCGACGGTCTTCACCTTGACGCCCGCCTTGCGGCCGCCCGGCTCCTCGGTCTTCACGACCTTGAGGCGCGGCTTCAGGTCGGCGCCGAAATCGGCGGCGGTCTTTTCGTCCAGCGGCTTCTTCTTCGCCTTCATGATGTTCGGCAGCGAGGCGTAGCGTGGCTGGTTCAGCCGCAGGTCGGTCGTGATGATCGCCGGCAGCTTGACCTCGACGACCTGCAGGCCGCCATCGACTTCGCGCGTCACCTTGGCCGAACCGTCGCCGATTTCGAGTTTCGAGGCAAACGTTGCCTGCGCCCAGCCAAGCAGGGCAGCCAGCATCTGGCCGGTCTGGTTCGAATCGTCGTCGATCGCCTGCTTGCCGAGGATGACGAGGCCGGGCTTCTCCGCCTCGACCACGCCCTTCAGCACCTTGGCGACGCCGAGCGGCTCGGCCTGCTCGTCAGTCTTCACCAGGATGGCGCGATCAGCGCCCATGGCGAGCGCGGTGCGCAGCGTTTCCTGCGCCTGCGCCGGGCCGACGGAGACGACCACGATCTCTTCAGCCTTGCCGGCTTCCTTCAGCCGGATCGCTTCCTCGACGCTGATCTCGTCGAACGGATTCATCGCCATCTTGACGTTGGCGAGCTCGACGCCCGAACCGTCCGCCTTGACGCGAACCCTCACATTCGCATCGACCACCCGCTTCACCGGGACCAGAATCTTCATTACTGCCTCACCTTCCTGATGGATTTTGCGGCGCGCCTTAGCATTTTGCGGGCAAATCGATTTGTCGATTGCCGACACGCCGGATGGAAAATCGGACGCAATTTATGAGCTTTCGGGCGCGAAAGCCTCGGAAAGCGGCGGGACCCTATTCGCGAGTGACGTTTACGTCAATAACGCCCGCCGCGACAAAATCGGTTGAAACGATGCGGCTTCAGGACTTATTGCGTTTGCAATGGCAGCAGACGCAGTCGTGCTCGATTTGGTTCAATTGTCAGCAGTGCGCCTTCCACCAAAGCAGCTTCCATTTGGCGTAGTGCTTGGATGGTTGCGTTTCCGATCGCTGCTGGACTGACGTTTTCCGCACGTATTTGTACGACGCTGGGTTTGTCGCCTTTGGTCGCTGCAAGGATCGCACTGTAGTCAAGATCATGAGTGAGCACCACGAATCCATGACGCTTGGCGTAATCCATGATCTCACGATCGGAGGCGCCTGGTGCTCCAAGAACTGACCAGTGCGTAGTTTCAAAATCGGCTTGGGTTAGCAGCTTCACCCATTCGGGCGATAGATTCATATCGACCAGGAGCTTCATGCGCTGGCCAGGACAACTTCCCGTTCATCTGACAGCCAGGCCGCGTACCGTAGCGCTTGAAGCACATCTTCACGCTCGAGATACGGATAAGCGGCCAATACGTCTTCGACCGTCTGTCCAGACCCGATCTGACCGACGATCATACCCACGGTCACTCGCAATCCGCGAACGCAAGCTTTGCCTCCCATAACGTTCGGATCTTGAGTGATGCGATCGAGGGAGCCCATTGCTCCGTCCTTCCATTACGCGACATGCTTCCACAATATAGGAGAATTCCGCACGATCCGGAAGCCTACTGCCGGCCCCAGCGCGGTGCAGGTTCGGCCTCGACCGGCCGGACGGCGCTCTTCTGCTCGACCCGCACCGAACGCGGCGTGACGATTTCCTTGTCCATCAGCGGCACGTCGCGGCGCTTGAACAGGAAGACGAGGGCGGCACCCGCGACGATGCCGCCGATATGGGCCGCCCACGACACCTGGTCCTCGCCGGCGGCCAGGAACATGGCGAACTGGAAGGCGATCCACAGCGCCAGCACGATCCAGGCCGGCAATCTGAGCGGAATACGGGCGAAGGCCAGCACCCAGACTTTCACACGCGGGTGCAAGACGAGATAGGCCGCCACCACGCCGGCGATGGCGCCGGACGCGCCGATCAGCGGCATTTGCGATTCCGGATCCATGAAGCCGTGGAACCAGGCGCCGGCTGCCGCGCAGAGCAGATAGAAGATCAGGTAGCGGAAATGCCCCATCGCGTCCTCGACATTGTCGCCGAAGACCCAGAGGAACAGCATGTTGCCGCCGAGGTGCCAGATGTCGCCGTGCAGAAAGGCATAGGTGATGTAGGTGAAGGTGTCCGGCACGATGTACTGGTCCGGACCGCGCTCGACGATGTCGTAGATGGTCGACGGCACATAACCGAGGCCGATCACGGCCGCGATATTGGCGTCGTTGCCGCCGACGGAAGTCAGCAGGAAGACGATCACATTCGCTGCGATGAGCCCGATGGTGACGTATTGCAGTTTGATGTGGCGCAGGCTGTTGGCGTCGTGAAGCGGAATGAACATCGGCTGAGGCCTGCCCCTCTCAGGCTAACGGTTCTTGCCCGGCACCCATAACACGTCCGCCTTTCCATTGTCATTTACCGAGCGCGCGGCCACGAACAGCAAATCCGAGACGCGGTTGATGTATTTCAGCCCTTCCGGGTTCACGTGTTCGGCCGGGTTCTGCGCCAGAGCCACGATCAGCCGCTCGGCGCGGCGGGCGACGGTGCGCGCCAGATGCAGCGCGGCGGAAGCCAGCGAGCCGCCCGGCAGGATGAAGGATTTGAGCGGCCGCAGGTGTTTGTTCAGCGCGTCGATATCCTCCTCGACGCGTTTCACCTGCGAGGCGACGATGCGCAACGCCTCATAGTCCTTGGGCTTGCCGTCGTCAGGTGTTGCGAGGTCGGCGCCGAGGTCGAAGAGATCGTTCTGGATGCGCGACAGCATCGCATCGATCGCCGGATGGTCCGCCGCGGTATGCAGTCGCGCCAGGCCGATGCAGGAGTTTGCCTCGTCGACCGTGCCGAACGCTTCGATGCGCAGGTCGGATTTCAGCCGCCGCTCGCCGGTGCCGAGGCCCGTCGTGCCCTTGTCGCCGGTGCGCGTGTAGATCTTGTTGAGCTTGACCATCGGTCCCGGTCAGCCGCGGCTGAAATAGACGGCGAGCAGCACCAGAACCAGCGCGACGAACTGCAGGAAGACGCGCGCCTGCATCAGCTTGTTCGACGTGTTGCCCGAGCCGCCTTTCATCATGTTGATCAGGCCGCGAATCAAAACGAACACGACGCCGAGCATGACGACGACGGCCAGGATGTTGAAGACGTTGGACATCGGGTTCCTTTCGAGGCCTCAGCCCTGGGTCGCGAGCATGCGGTAGAAGGCGGAGGCGGGCAAAATGCGTTTCAGCAGCACGCCGATCCGGGCCGGGACCGTCACCACATAATGCGGTTTCGGGCGGGAGGACAGCAGGGCGTGACGCAATACCGCGTAGACCGCGTCGGGTTTCAGCTTCAGCCGCGATTTCGATCCGCCGCCGCGCATGCGCGCGAGCTGCGCCTGGTAGGCTGTACGATGCACGGAGCTCTCATGGTCGATGTTCTTCTCGAACCAGACGAGGCCGTTCGGCGCGATTCGCGACTCGATCGGCCCCGGCTCGATCAGCGAAACCTGCACGCCCGATCCGGCGAGTTCCGCGCGCAGGCAGAGCATCAATCCTTCCAGCGCGTGTTTCGAGGCAACATAAGCACCGCGGAATTTCACCGGCGTCAGACCGAGGATCGAGGAGCAGTGGACGATGCGCCCATGACCTTGTTTGCGCATCACCGGCACGATCCGGCGCGTCAGATCGTGCCAGCCGAACAGATTGGCCTCGAACTGCTCGCGCAGTGCTTCGACCGGCAGGTCCTCGACCGCGCCGGGCTGCGCATGCACGCCGTTGTTGTAGAGAGCGTTGAGCGTTCCGCCGGTTCTGGCCAGCACGTCCGTAACCAGCGCTTCGATCGATCCTGGTTCGCGATAGTCGAGATAGAATGTCTCGATGCCTTCGGCTTCGAGCGAGGCGATGTCGTCTGATTTGCGCGCCGTCGCGAATACGCGCCAGCCGTCGCGTTTCAGCGCCCGCGCGCAGTATGCGCCGATGCCGGAGGACGCGCCCGTGACAATGATTGTGCGCAACCCGGTCATTCAACGTCCGCGTGAGCTTGCCAATCGCTGCAATCCCTTCCCATATTCGCGCCCGTGAAACAATCGGACGCCTAATGGATCGCAGGATCGTCGCCACACGCCGCGTGCTTTCGGACGCGCTTGGCCATTTCAACACCGACGACGGCTGGTCGATGGCGAGCCATCTCGCCATTTCTGCCCTTATGGCCTTGTTTCCGTTCCTGATTTTCGCCACGACGCTGGCCAGCTTCCTCGGCGCGCAGGCCTTCGCGGAAACCGCCGTCCACCTCGTTTTCGATACCTGGCCCGACCAGATCGCGGAGCCGATCTCGCAGGAGGTGATCACCGTTCTCACCGTGCCGCGCACCGATCTTCTGACCTTTGGCGCGGCCGCCGCTGCCTTCTTCGCATCGAATGGTGTCGAAGCGCTGCGCACCTCGCTCAACCGCGCCTACCGCGTCGTCGAGACGCGTTCGCTCATCTTCAGGCGCTTCCAGAGCCTCGTCTTTGTGATCATCGCGACGATCGGTTTTGTGATGATCTCAGTGTTGCTGGTGTTCGCGCCAATCCTCGTGCGAATCGCCGAAGCGAACGTCGAGTGGATCGGGCCTTATCTCGGCACGATCACGATCTGGCGCTTCGGCATCGCGTCGCTGGTCATCGTGCTCGGCCTGATCGCCGTGCACATCTGGCTGCCCGCGGGAAAACGCCGCTTCGTCGACATCATGCCCGGCATCATCTTCACGCTGATCGGCTGGGTCATCGGCTCGTCGATGTTCGCGAACTATCTCGACCGCTTCTCGTCCTACGTCTCGACCTATGCGGGTCTCGCCTCGATCATGATCGCGGTCGTGTTCCTCTACATCGTGTCGATGATCTTCATCCTCGGCGGCGAGCTGAACGCCGCGATCAGCCGCTACTTCGAGGCGAGGGCGCGCGTGCGCGGCTGAGCCGCCGCCAGCCAGACGCCGATCGTGACCAGCACCATGCCGGCGATTTGGACGAGCGTCAGTTGCTCGCCGAACAGGATCCAGGCGATGATCGCGGTGACGGCCGGCACGAGATAGAGCAGCGACGCGACCTTCGACATCTCGCCCTGCCTGATCATGATCATCAGCAGCAGGATCGCGCCGATCGACAGCACGAAGACGGCCCAGAGCATGGCGAGCGCGAGTTCGGCGGTCAGCGTGTACCGACCCGTTTCCAGCGCGAGCGCCGCCAGCACGGTTACGATCGACGCGCCGAGATATTGCCACGCCGTGCCGGTGATCAGATCGGCGCTGGTGGCGAACTTCTTCTGCCAGATCGTGCCGGCACTGATCGCTACGACGCCAAGCACCGCGGCGGTGACGGTCGGCACGGTGATGCCCGCGCCTGTCGTGCCGAATTTCGGGGATAGCACGACGATTACGCCGACCAGCCCGATCACCAGGCCGATCCAGTGACGCGGCAGGATTTTTTCCTGCAGGAACTGGCCGGCCATCATGGCGGTCAGCAGCGGTTGCAGCCCGACGATCAATCCGGAAATGCCGGCCGGCATGCCGTTTCGGATCGCCCAGAAGATGCCGCCGAGATAGAGGCCGTGAATCAGCGCGCCGGCGATGGCCGAGTTGATCGCCTCATGCCGTGTCGCGCGGCGTGAGCCGAGGATCAGCGCGATGATCGCCAGGATTGCACAGGCGACGATGAAGCGCACGGCGAGGAAGCTGAACGGCTCCGCCCACGGCATCGCGTAGCGCGCGCCGATGAAACCCGTGGCCCAGAGAAAGACAAATGCCGGCGGAACCAGCCTGTTCGAAACGGTCATTTGTGCGGTGAACCTTCGGAATGCCGGCTGAATTACGGAGCAACGTGCTGCACGGCAACTGAAAACGGTTGATACAGAAATTCAGTCCGTCTGATCAGTCTAGTCATACGCATGGCAGCGTGATGTCAGCAGATGTCAGAGCGGGTTGAAAGCCGGCGCATGACGTGATTCAAGGCCCGCGTGTTTTTCCAGCGGGTCACACTCTCATGAACCGTTTGATCGCAGTTGTTGTCATGCTTCTCCTGGCCGGATGCCAATCAGCCGGACCGCCGGAGCCGAAAGAAACGCCGCAGCCGTCGATCCCGACCTTGCGCGGTGAGGCGCTGCAAGCGCTGATCGTCGGCAAGTCGCTGCGCTATTCGCCGAACGCAGTCGTCTCGACCTATTTCGCCGATGGCCGCTATGGCTATCGCGATGTCGAGATCCGCGATGCCGGTACCTGGATGATCGCCGGTGACGAGGTTTGCATCACGTTCGAGGATGGCGGACGGCGCTGCGATCAGTTCGCGCAGATCGGCGCGGATTATTACCGGATCGAGGAAGGCGGCCGGCAGAGCAAGGTCGAAGGCATCAGCCCAGCCGCGTAATTGCGCGCCTACAGCCCCGCCATCGCGCGAATGTCTTTTGGCTTCTCGCCGGCCTCGCGCAGTGAGCGCAGCGTCGGCGCGCCACGGCTTTTCGACAGCTTGCGCTCGTCGTCGCCGGTGATCAGCCGGTGGTGCAGATAGGCCGGTTCTCGGAAGCCGAGCAGCTCCTGCAACAGCCGCTGCACCGAGGTCGCATGCAGGAGATCGCGGCCGCGCACCACATGTGTGATGTCCTGCAGCGCGTCGTCGGCGACGACGGAAAGGTGGTAGCTCGTTGGCGTCTCCTTGCGCGCGATAACGACATCGCCCCATTGCTCCGGTTTTGCCTCGTGCGTGGCGGCGATCGAAAAATCCTCGCCTTCCGCCTCGAGCCAGGACAGGCGGCGGTTGATGCGCTTCAGCGCCGCATCGACATCCAGCCGCCACGAGAACGGCTCGCCGCTTTCCATTTTCTTGCGCCGCGCGCGGCGCGACCAGCCTTTCTCGACGCCCGGATAAAGCGGCACGCCGTCCGGGTCGCGCGGCCAGCGGTGGCCTTTGGATTCCACCGACGAGATGTGCTCGCGGATATCGCCGCGGCTCATGAAGGAAGGATAGACCAGTTCCTCCTTGATCAACCGATCGAGCAGTTTCTGGTATTCGCCGAAATGGTCCGACTGGCGGCGCACTGGCGTCTCCCAGTCGAGCTTCAGCCATTTGAGGTCGCGGTAGATCGCCTCCTCGAACTCCGGCGTGCAGCGCGCAGTGTCGATGTCCTCGATGCGCAGCAGGAAGCGCCCGTCCATGTCGTCGGCGAGGTCGGCGTTGAGCATTGCCGAAAAGGCGTGGCCGAGGTGAAGCTCGCCGTTCGGGCTCGGCGCGAAACGAAAGACCGGCGTGCTCATTGCTGGGTTGGGGCAGGTTTCGGGTTGCGGGCGTTTGAGAGATTGCTACTTTGCCCGCCTTTTGCGGACAAGGTGCGGCGTGAAGCGCATTTCTACATTTGCTGACATTTCGGAAGGGCTCGACGCCCTCTGCCTGATCGATCCGAGGCTCGTTGCTGTCCGCGCCAGGGCGGGAGAGGTCGATCTGCGCCTGTCCGAGCCGGGATTCGTCAGCCTTTCCTCCATCATTGTGTCGCAAATGGTGTCGCGGGCCAGCGCCGACGCCATTTTTGGCCGTTTCACCGAGCTTCTCGACCCTCTGACGCCGCAGGCGGTGCTTGGCGCCCGCGATGACGTCTTCCGCAAAGCCGGCTTTTCCCGATCCAAGCAGAAGGCGATGCTGGCGATTGCTGCGGCGGTCGATGGCGGGCTCGATCTGCACCATCTCTGCACCCTGGAGGCGGAGGAGGCGATGGCGCATCTGACCGCTGTCCCGGGCATCGGATCGTGGACGGCGGAGTGCTATCTGCTCTTCGCCGCCGGCCATCCGGACGTCTTTCCGGCCAAGGACGTGGCGCTCCAAACCGCGGTCGGCCATGCGCTCGGGATAAGCCCCCGCCCGGGCGACAAGGCGCTGGCGAAAATCGCCGAATCATGGTCCCCATGGCGGGGGGTAGCGTCCCGGCTTTTCTGGGCCTATTATCGAACGACTCGTGGAAGAGAGGGTGCTCCGTCTTCAACTGCCTGAAACGCGTTGAGTCTGCTGCATTTTTCGCCGCCGGTGCGCGCCGCGCACCGCTTCACAATCCTGTCACCCTCTGTAGAGATTATCCCGGCCGATCGAACGAGGCAGCTAGGGAGGGCAGCGCATGACGATCGCTGTTTCACCTGAGTCGCTGCCCGCGCTTGTTCTCAACGCGGACTACCGGCCGCTGTCCTACTATCCGCTTTCGCTCTGGTCGTGGCAGGACGCCATCAAGGCCGTCTTCCTCGATCGCGTGAACATCGTTGCCGAATACGAACATTCGGTATCCTCGCCGTCGTTCTCGATGAAGCTGCCGAGCGTGGTGAGCCTGAAAAGCTATGTGAAGCCGTCGCGTCACCCGGCCTTCACGCGGTTCAACGTGTTTCTGCGCGACCGTTTCCAGTGCCAGTATTGCAGCACGCCGGAAGATTTGACCTTCGACCATGTCATCCCGCGCCATTGCGGCGGCGAGACGACCTGGGAGAACGTGGTCGCGGCCTGCTCACCCTGCAATCTGAGGAAAGGCGGCCTGCTGCCCGCGCAGGCGAAAATGTGGCCGCTGCAGAAGCCGTTCCAGCCGACCGTGCACGATCTGCACAACAATGGCAGGCTCTTCCCACCGAACTATCTGCACGAAAGCTGGATGGACTATCTTTACTGGGACGTCGAACTGGAGCCGTAGAGCGGTTCACTGTTTCTTCGAAACATCGACCCGCTCTACTTTTTGTTAGCCGCAAAAACGGCGGGCAGAAGCCCGCCGGTACCCGGACGCAGAACCGCTTACACTTCTGCTGGAATTGCTCTGCGGCTTCAGTCCTTCCGCGCCGCGCCCAAAAAGGCCGCCGTGCCGAGCACCAGGCTCGCCAGCACGTTCCAGCCCGCAAAAGACAGGCCGAGGATACGCAGCGCCGCCTTGTCGCAGGACGGCGGGACGATCTTGTCGATCTCATCCAGGACGCCACCGCTGCCGCCACTTGCCGGCGGCAGGTCGACCGCCACGCCGCAATCCGTCGGACCGGGCCACCAGCCCCATTCGACGCCAGCGTGATAGACGCCCATGTACAGGCCCCACGCCATCAATAGCCCGCCAACCAATAAGAGCAGGCGCGTCATCCAGGCTGGCCAATGCAGCAGTGAAGAAAGCACCGCGACGGCCATGACCGGTACGCCGATGTAATAGGGAATGCGCTGCTCGTAGCAGAGCTTGCAGGGCAGGTAGCCGCCTATGTACTGGAAGCCGAGCGCCGTTCCGACCACGGCCGCCATGCCGAGCATCAACAGGAAGGCGATCCTTGCGTGGCTGCGCGGGGCTTGGGCTTCGGCGATGGTCGACATGGGTATCCGTCAGGTCGGGTCAGAGGGTATCTCTGACCTGGTCAGAACGCATATCTGACGATGAGATACAGCAAAATGAGGACAGCCGCGCCGGCTGCGGCAATTAGGCCCAGACGCTTCTCTATGAAGTGCCGGATCGGCTCGCCATAGGTTCTGAGCAGCCATGCCAGTGCGAAGAAACGCGCGCCGCGCGCGATGATTGCCGAGATGATGAACAGCGGCAGGCTGAAGGCGAGGACGCCAGCCAGGATCGTCACCACCTTGATCGGCGGCAGGTGGGTCAGGCCCGAGGTTACCAGCAGCAACAGGATCAGCCCTGCGCCGGAGCCAGCGCGCAATGCCTCGAACTCGTCGAGCTTGCCGTAGAATTCAAGCACCGGCTTCGCCACCGCTTCATAGGCGAAATAGCCAAGCAGCCAGCCTGCGATGCCGCCCAACACCGAAGCTATCGTTGCCACAAGCGCATAACGGTAGGCGCGGTCGGGCCGCGCCAGCGCCATCGGCAGATAGAGCACGTCGGCCGGCACGAGGAAGACAGAGCTTTCGATGAAAGCGATGATGGCCAGCCACCATTCGGCCGATTTCCGTGCCGCGAGCGACAGGGTCCAGTCGTAAAGTCCGCGAAGCATCAGGTTTCCTTGAAGGCGAGCCTCTCTAGAAAGAAAAGCTCTGCCACACAATGGTTAACCCGGTGCCGCAGCGACGCACCCGGCGCAAGCTTTTGTGAGCGCTGGTTTATGCGCTGCCGGCGGCGAGGCGGTGTTGACGGAGGGTGGCCTCTCCGTATAGTCCGCTGCCGTTCACGCCCGTTAGGGCTGGGCCCCTATGGCGGAATTGGTAGACGCGGCAGACTCAAAATCTGTTGCCTTCACGGGCGTGCTGGTTCGATCCCGGCTAGGGGCACCAAATCTTTTCAGGAGAGCCGTAGATCGCCGAGCTTCCGCACCGCGACTCCTATGGAGCCCTCTACCGCGATTTCCGCTGGAAGATCCCGGAGCGCTTCAACATCGGCACTGCCGTGTCCGATGTGTGGGCGGCGCGCGAGCCGGAACGCATTGCGCTCTTCGAATACCGAGCCGCTGGCGAGCCGCGCACGCTGACTTATCGAGCGCTGACGGATCAGTCGAATGCACTGGCCAATGCGCTGCGATCGAAAGGCGTGCAACCCGGCGATCGTGTCGCTTTGCTTCTGCCGCAATGTTTCGAGACGGCGATCGCGCATGTCGCGATCTACAAGCTGGGCGCGATCGCCGTGCCGCTGGCGCTGCTTTTCGGTACCGAGGCGATCGAGTACCGCATGCAGACCGCCGGCGCGAAGGCGGTCGTCACCAACGCGGCGGGGTTGTCGAAGCTGAACAAGGTTGCCGCGCGGCTGACATCGCTTGAGGTGATCGTTTCGATCGACGGCGCAGAGGGCTCTGCTCTCGGCTTCCACCAGCTTGTCCGCGATCACACGACGGTCTTCCGTGCCGAGGACACGAAGGCAGATGATCCGTCGATGATGATCTTCACCTCCGGCACGACCGGGCCGCCGAAGGGTGCGCTGCATGGCCAGCGCGTACTGCTCGGTCATCTGCCAGGCGTCGAGATGCATCACGAGTTCCTGCCGCAGGCAGGCGACCGGCTGTGGACACCAGCCGACTGGGCGTGGGCCGGCGGCCTGCTCAACGTGCTTTTGCCCGGGCTCTATTTCGGCGTGCCGGTCGTGGCTGGCCGCTTCGACAAGTTCGACGGTGAAGCCGCGCTCGGCCTTGCCGAGAAGATGGCCGTGCGCAACGTCTTCATACCGCCCACCGCGCTCCGCATGCTGAAATCGGTCAAGGATATTCGCAAACGCTTCAGGCTCGATCTGCGCACCGTCGGCTCAGGCGGCGAGTCGCTCGGCCGTGAGACGTTCGAATGGGGCGAGGCGGAGCTCGGACTCACCATCAATGAGTTCTACGGCCAGACCGAGTGCAATCTCGTACTCTCCTCCTGCGGTGCGATCGGTGTCAGCCGGCCGGGCGCGATCGGCCTCCCAGTGCCGGGTCATCGCGTCGCGGTGATCGACGAGGATGGGCAGAAGGTTCCGGCCGGCCAGACCGGACAGATCGCTGTCGCGCGGCCCGACCCGGTGATGTTCCTGGAATACTGGCAGAACCCGGAGGCGACGCGGAAGAAGTTCATCGGCGACTGGATGACCACCGGCGACCAGGGCATCGAGGATGAGGACGGCTACATTCAATTCTTCGGCCGCGACGACGATGTCATCACCTCGGCCGGCTTCCGCATCGGTCCCGGCGAAATCGAAGACTGCCTGACCGGCCATCCCCAGATCGCGCTCGCCGCCGCGGTCGGCAAGCCGGATGCGCTGCGCACGGAGATCGTCAAAGCCTATGTGGTGCTGCGTGACGGCATCGCGCCGTCAGCCGAACTCGCCGACGAGATCAAGATCTGGGTGCGCGAGCGCCTCTCGGCGCATGAATATCCGCGTGAGGTGGAGTTCGTGGAATCCATGCCGCTGACGACGACAGGCAAAGTCATCCGCCGCATATTTCGTGACCGGGCGAAGGCAGAGGCGGGGCTTTAGCGTCGCCTCAGCAAACTCCGTATCCGGTTCCTGACGATGCGCGCCATGTTGCGCGTTTCCTTGTAGAGATGGAGCTGCGACGCAGCCTGGCGCACCGAGCGGTCGGCGTCGGGCGTCAGCCCCACCACCATCGTCCCGATCGGCTTGCGCTCGGCCCAGATGCGGCTCATCACGACGTGGTCCGGCACGGCGCAGGAATCGGTCGAGTCGATGTTCGGATCGTCGAGATGCTGCGCGGTCACGTCGAGCATCAAGAGCGTGCCAGGCGAAAATGCCGACAGCGTCTCGTCGTAGGCGGTCTTCCAGGTGTAGCCGACGCCCGCTTCGACGAAGACGATCAGGCAGGCGATGACGCGGCCGTCGAGTGTCAATGAATGGATACGGCATAGGTCGAGTTCTGCAAGGCCGTTGATCGCTTCGCGCGCGAATGCCGCGCGGTAGCGGTCGGTCGCCATTGCGGTGCGTTTGCGGCCTTTCCAGCCGGCGGCTTCGAGCGTGAGAAACGCTTCGAGGCCGAGCCGCACCTCGTCCATGGTGCGCGCAACATGATGCTCCAGCCTGCCCTGTTCGGCGAGGCGTCGGCGGAGCCGACGGAATTCGCGCAGATGATGCGAGCGCAGCGACGCCTTCAGATACTCTTCGCCGTCGAGATCGGACTCGAGGAACGGTCGCTCGACCTGGTTGGTGGTTACGAGTGTCAGGCCGCGCGATTCCGCGACAGAGGAAATCACGCTCGCGACAGGTCCATCGAGCCGCATATCCGGCAGCACGAACACTTTAGGCAGTTTCAGATGCGGGCGCGCCAGCATCGCGAAGAAATCCTCGACGACGCCTGCCGGATCGTCGCGATCGAGCAGCGGCGTGCCGAGCGGCCCGAACGGGTTCGCCCAGGTGCGCATGACAGTAACGCCGAGCGGCACTGCCGGCCGCTCGACCGAGAACGGTACGAGAAGCCTCAGCCGGTTTTTTTCGTCATCGCCGTCGCGGATGACGGCGAGGCGCACCTCGCGGTCCTCGAGCCGAGGCATGGCTGGCGCGAGGAAGCGCGGGTTGAAGAAGATGTTCGATTCCACAGTTCTCGCCGCGAGATGGTCGAGTTCCTCGACGAGGTCGAAACCCGCGGAGGCGGGATAGATGGCCAGCCGTCGTGGCGGCCGGTGATCTTCGAGAAGCTCGACACGCGCCAGGTCGGCCGGCTTCGCGTCGAGGCCGGCGAGACTGGCGATCATTGCGCCAGATGGCCCGCCGCTCATTTCCTCAAGAAGGGGGATCGCGGCCATCAGCGTTTCTCAGGCGTAGAAGGCAGGAAGACGACCATGACGATGCCAAGCCGTTTCCAGACGGTGAAGGAGAGCGCCGAGGCCTCGAAGAGCATGGCGCCGGCGGTGCCGATCGCCGCGCCCCAAAGCCCCAGCATCGGGATGAAGATCACCGACAGCGCGATATTGACGGCGAGCGTGGCCGCATAGACAGCGGCGCAGATGTTCTGGTTGCCGCTCATGGTGAGCAGGCTTTCGGCCGGGCCGACGGCGGAGCGGGCGACGACGGCAAAGACCAGCAGGAAGAGGATCGGGTAGCCCGCGTCGAAACCCGGGCCGAACAGCATCAGCATCGGTTTGCCGAGGATGAGCACGATCGCGCCCATCAGCAGCGAGGGCCAGAAGGTCCAGGACACGGTCTCGCGCGCGAATTCGGCGAGCTTGGTCATGTCGGTGTGGGTGAAGGCCGCATAACGCTGCGCGACGCCGGCCTTGACGGCAAAATAGACGAAGTGGACCAGCGCCAGCGTCTTCACCGTGGCGAAATAGACCGCGACCGCATGCGGATCCATGTAGATACCGACAAGGAGCACGTCGGCATTGGTCAAAAGGAAGAAGAAGCTCTCGATCAGGAAGATCGGCAGCGAGACGATGAACCATTCGCGCAACAGCACGCGCCGTGGGCCGCGCGGCACGCGCCGGTCGACGCGCGCCGTGACGGTGATCAATTGCCAGATCGTGGTGGCGTAGGTGGCGAGGATGGTCGCGATGACCGCGGTCTCGGCGGTCGGCGCGTAGCCGGCGAGCAGAGCGCCCGCCATGAAGGCGAGGATCAGCACCGGCCTGACGAGATAGGTGGGCGACAGCGCCGAGATCGGCCAGGCATTGGCCCGCGAAATACCCTGCAGCACGTCGGAGAGCGCGATCATCGGCAGGCAGATCACGCCGAGGAAGAACGGCACGACGTAGTAGCTCTCCATCGTTGGCGCGAGCAGCCAGATGCCAGCCGCGCCCATCGCGGCAATCAGCGTCGATGCGATCAGCACGAAAAGCCGCGACGTGATCAGTATGCCGCGCAGCTCGTCCATCATGCCGCGCTCGCGGTATTCCGGCACGAAGCGGATGACGGAGGTGTGGAAGCCGAGGCAGGAGAGGTTTCCGACGATGATGACCGTCGTCCAAACCAGCACGAAAATGCCGTACTCGAAGGAGCCCAGCCAGCGGGCGAGCAGGACCTGCGAGAGAAAGGCGATCGCAGCGCTGACAATGCGAATGATGAAGGCGATCAACGACATGCGGCCTGCTTCGCCGCGCGCGTCAGGGGTGAAGAGGACTTTGTCGATGCGTTCGAGCAGCGGCTGCGCTCGCATGGCGAGGCGCTCCGGCAATACCCTTCCGGCCGTTGTCGCGGCGGAAAAACGCAACGCAAAACTCCCCGTTTTTTCCGTCTTTTCGGGCAAGCCTTAGCAGGGAGTGATTAAGGAACCCTCGACGGTTGTTGCTCGTCGCGCGCGCCCCCAATATCAGACGCAAAGCGCGGGACAGAGTTAACAGGGGCGTAACAGCGTCCGTCACGGCTCAAAACAGGCCTTGTGCGACCTAAGTCCCACCCTTTTCGGCAAAGGTCCCGCACTCGCTTTTGCCGGAACCGTTCGGAGTCCATCGTCGTTTTCGCGGCAAGTGTAAGACCGGAGGCGAAGATGGACAGGAGCATTTACGAAGCACGGTGGCTGCTTGGCCCAGTGTTCGGGCTTTGTGTCGGATTCTTCGCCTTCGGCGCCCTTTTCGGCTGAAGGAGCAGTTGAGATGACCGTGGTCAACAACAATGGCGGTGGCGGAGGCGGCATTGCCGCCGTGCTTGTCGTCGCTGTTCTCGCCCTCATCGCCGTCTTCCTGTTCACTGGCGGCTTTTTCGAAACGCCAGGCGGTGGCGACAGCGATATCGACGTCACGCTGGACATGCCGAAGCCGGCTCCTGTCGTGCCCACCCCGGGCGATGGCGGCTGAACGAAATGCGCACGCTCCCGAAAGTACAGTCGGGACCGTGCGGGAAATCCGCGCAGCATGAGTCCCTTCCTGCGTTGGTAAAGGCCTGCCGGCTGTTCCCCCCTCACACAGCCGGCAGGCCTTTCTTTGATCAAGGAGGCAGAGATGGATGATGCTTTTCTCGCCCAGGACATTGAGACGGTGATCCACAAATGCGCGCGTGATCCAGCCGCCGGCAGTGTCGTTTCGACCGCCGAGGCGGTGGAAGAATTGCGCGTGCTGACCGGCGATTTCGAGACGTCCGATGAACATCTCGCCGCGATGCTGTCGCGCGCCGCCCTGCGGATGGGATGCTCGGTCGTACTCGACGAGCAGGCAGGCGCGGATACGCTCAACATCGAGGTGGTGTCATGAAACGCGTCGTCGCGGCGAACACCGAAACACTGTTGTTTGCGGCTTCGGCGTAATGACGGCTGCCAACACAGCGCCAGATCATGATCGCGGCGATACATCGATGCCGTCGCGCAGAGCTGTCATGCGGAATCTGGTGGCGCTCTTCGGTGCGTTCACGCTTGCCGCGCAGCCATGGAGCGTCTCGGGCGAAGGACTGTCCCAATCCTTAGCGACAGCGGCTCCCGGCAAAGGCGGGCCTGGCAAAGGTGCTGGAGGCAAGGGTGCTGCCGGTGGCAAAGGCGCTAACGGCAAGGGCGCGGCCGGTGGCAAGGGGGCCGGCAAGAGCAAGTCGAAAAAGGCTGGAAAGTCCTCGGGCGCCAACATCGACGTCCAGCATCCCGACGGCACGTGGGAAAGGATCCGCAAAAACCGCTACATCATGAAAGACGCGAAAGGCCGGACCATTGTCAACCGTCCGGCGAAGCGTCCGGACCGTCTGCGGCTCAAGCGTTTCGTCAAACGTCCGGGATAGTCACATATGCTGATAGGGCGCGCCGCCGTTCTTCCCTTCGGCGGCGTCGCGCAGCGCCATCGCCGCTTCGGTGCGGTTCTTTACGCCGAGCTTGGCGAGAATGCGCGTCATGTGATGCTTCACCGTTTTCTCGTGCAGCCCGAGCTTGAGCGCAACCAGCTTGTTGCTCATGCCGGCGGCGACGAAGGTAAGCACCTCCATCTCGCGTCCGGTGAGCATGGAAAGCGGGTCTGCCTGCGCGGAGCCGTTCGCCGAAAGGTTGGTGAGCAGGCGCGCTGACAGGTCCGGGCTCACATATTTGCCACCCGCCGCGACCGAAGCGAGGATTTCCGCCAGCGCTCGCGAGCCGACGCCCTTCAACACATAACCTCGTGCGCCGCTCGAAAGCGCGCAGGCGATGTCGTCGGAGGATTCCGACACGGTGAGCATGACGATTTTCTGGTCCGGGCGGCGTTTGAGGATCGGGCCGATCGCGGACAGTCCGCCACCCGGCATCGAAACGTCGAGAAGCACGATGTCGGGATGCTTTTCCTCCGCGATGGTTATGGCGTCATCGTGCGTGCCGCCTTCGCCGACAATCTCGAATCCGCCGACCTCCATCAGTGAATGGATCACCCCTTCACGAAACAGTGGATGGTCGTCGATAACAGCGATCGAAATCATGCATTCTCCATTTCATGTGCGCCATGCTCGTGCATGCCGAGCGACATCGTGACCGTGGTGCCTCGGGACGAGGTTTTCACGGAAAAGCGGCCGCCAAGGCTTTCGACGCGTTCGCGCAGGCCGGCGAGGCCCAGGCTTTTAGGGCTGATGTTCTTCGGGTCGAAGCCTGAACCGGTGTCGGCCACTTCGACAATGACGTTGCGGTCCTTGGACCATTGGGTGACCTTCTGTCCGACACCACCGCCGTGACGAAATCCGTTGTTCAACGCCTCCTGGACGAAGCGGTAGACGCAAATCTTTTCCGACGGCGACAGTACCTGCGGCGTATCCGATACCGTCAGCGCAACGGCGGTTTGAGTGCGCTGCTCATGCGCTCGCACAGCCACCTTCAGGATTTCCGGCAATTCGACCTGCTCGATGTGCGGCAGGACCAGGCCGTTGCAGATCGACCTGATCTCGCGCATCGCCTCATCGAGGCTCGTCTTGATCGCGGCGATTTCCTGCTCCCGCTTCTCGTCCGAGGCGCCAGTCAGCGCCGCACTGTCCATCCTCAGCGACGCCAGCGCCACGAGCTGAGCGGGGCCGTCGTGCAGATCCGCGCCGATGCGGCGCAGATAGCTTTCGTTGAGTGCGGTCGCGCGCTGCGAGGCGCGGCGCAGGCGTGCACTTAGCAGCCGGTTCTGGGTCAGCAGACTGGAGAGTTCGCGGACGCGATCCTTGAGTGCTCTCGCCTGCCGCTCGATGGTCCGGCTGCCGCGAAAGACGATCGCCGAGAGCAGCAGGAAAAAACAGAGCGTGACGGACGCGACCGCGAGCCAGCTCTTCAGTTGCGCTTCGGCAAGGCTCTTCTCGAAGTCCGTCGCGATCTCGTAAAATTCCGAGACTGCTACGACCTCGCCCGACCATGGTTGCAGCACCGGGTTGTAGATCTCGAGCAGCGGCTTGCCGCTGGCGCGTTCGGATACGCTCTCAACGTCGTCCGGGTTGTCAAACTCGGCGACCATTTTCCCGGAAAAGGCAGTCTTGAGATCGTCACTCAGCGGAAAGCGCTTGCCGACCAACCGGTCGATATTGGAGTAGAGGATGGTGCCGTCCTCGCGCCAGAGCCTGAACGAGAAGAGCCGCTTGCCGAGCGCGCCCTGGCCGAGCGTCTCGTCCAGCGCGCGCATGGCGGTATCGGAAAGCGGCTCGCTGCGTTGCATGTCGGGCAGCAGCGGCGCGATCACGCTGTCGACATAGAGCGCTGTCGCCGCGCCGGAGTTGCGGGTGACATTCTCCTCGATGAGGTGGGACACGACGGCGCCAACGAAGAGCATCGCGGCAAGCGACACCAGTCCGCCCGCAACCAGAAACTGCGCGGCGAGGGGTTTGGAGGCCCAGTTTCTCAGAAAGGTGCGCTGCATTCGGTTCCGCCGTAGCGCGGCCAGTGCCGTAGCCTCACAATTCGTTCGGCGTCCTAGGGTTCCCGATGAGCGGGCAGAAGGGCCATTTATTCCAGCTAAAGTGCGGAAAGATCACAGTAAAAGCGCTCTCAGGAGCGAAACGGCGTCTCTCAGTGCGGGGCGGCCTGGAGATTCCTTATCCTGTTTCCAAGCGTTCAGGGGTGACATATCGTTTCTAAAGATCAGGGAGGATCAAAGCGGCATGGACGACGGTCTGGTCGACCGCATCTACGAAGCGTCGGTGGTCCCGTCGTTTTGGCCGGAGGTGCTTCGGACATTCGCCGAGGTGGCGGAAAGCCGCCATGCTGTCGTTATCGCTACCGGCGACCAGAAATACAATTGGGTCGGGTCATCACCGCTTATGGAGGCGACGACCAAGGAAACCTACAAATACCCTGGAGGACACGAGCGGACGCGGCGCTTGCTTGCCGCCGATCCGGCCGGGTTCATCAGCGACCTCGACGTCTTCACCGAAAGCGAAATCCTCGCCGAACCTCTCTACACGGAATACCTGATCCCGAATGGTCTCGGCCGCGGCCTTGCTACCGTCCTGCATGTGCCCACGGGCGAAACGATCGTTTTCCATGCCGAAGGCGACTATCGCCTCGGGCCGCCCGGCGCAGCGCTGCGGCACTATCTCGACGGTTTGCGGCCGCATCTGGCGCGTTCGTCACTGGTCTCCGCGCGACTTGCGTTCGAGGGCGCCCGCACCGCGGTCGCAACACTTGCCGGGCTGGGGCTCGCGGCCTGTGCGGTGGATGGGCGGGGGCGCGTTATCGTCGCCAACAGCGATTTCGATGAAGCGGGCCGGCATTGGACGACGCGGTTCGCCGATCGAATCGCGCTGATCGACCGCCGCGCCGACAGGCTGCTTGCGGAGGCGCTGGCTGTGCTCGAACTGGCGCACGGGCCGAAATCGATACCGCTGCGCGCCGAAGACGGCACGCCCGCGGTGCTGCATGTGGTGCCGACGCGCCGTTCAGCGCTCGACCTGTTTGCCCGGTCGATCGCGATCCTGATCCTCACCACGGCGTCGAAGACGCCCAGCAATGCGACCCCGCTTTTGCAGGCGCTGTTCGATCTGACGGCGGCGGAGGCCGGCGTCGCGGCGCGCGTCGCGGCCGGACAGACCCTCAAGGACATCGCGACGGCCGACGGCAAGAGCGCACTCACATTGCGCAATCAGCTGCGGTCGGTAATGCAAAAAACGGGCTGCCGACGGCAGGTCGACCTGGTGCGGCTGCTTACGCAGCTCATGCCGGGTCGATTGGAGGCCGCGCCTTCAGGCGCGCCTGCTTAGGCAAACTGCCCGTGGCAGTGCTTGTATTTCTTGCCTGAGCCGCAGGGGCAGGGCTCGTTGCGGCCGATTTTGCCCCAGGTGGCCGGGTTGTTCGGGTCTCGCTGTTCCGCTGCGACGGCCTGTTGCGGCCGCTGAAGCACGGCCACGTCGCCATCGCCGTAACCTTCGCCGAAATCGTCCTCGCCCGTGGTGCCGTCGATATGATGGCCGTAAGTCTCCGGCGCCGTGGGCGGCGGTGCGTCGGCCGCCTGGCGAACCAGTTCGACACGCATCATCTGCGATGTCACCGCGGTGCGCAGATTTCCCAGCATCTGCTGGAACAGCTCGAACGCCTCGCCTTTGTATTCGTTCAGCGGGTCGCGTTGCGCGTAGCCGCGAAAGCCCACGACCGAGCGCAGATGGTCGAGATTGACCAGATGTTCGCGCCACAGATGATCGAGCGTCTGCAGTACGATCGAACGTTCGACATAGCCCATGACATCGGCGCCGAAACGCTCGGCGCGGTCGGCCGCAGCCTTGTCCGCCTGCTCGCTCAGCCGGGTGCGGATATCGTTCTCGTCGATGCCCTCTTCCTTGACCCATTCGTCAACCGGCAGATCGAGGTTGAGCGACTGGCTCACGCCCTCCTTGAGGCCGGCCGCATCCCATTGCTCGGCGTAGGCATTTTCGGGGATGTGCTTGTTGACGAGGTCGTCAATCACGTCCTGCCG